>Ga0207650_10000016_pt1 | contig 361958 bp, 349 predicted proteins | sample KBSS63metaG_FD_184325 | JGI IMG/M metagenome (GOLD analysis project Ga0207650, IMG submission 184325) | Switchgrass rhizosphere microbial communities from Kellogg Biological Station, Michigan, USA - KBS S6-3 metaG (SPAdes) (version 2) | ecosystem: Host-associated > Plants > Roots >...
ACGACGGCTACCACGAGAACGTCCTCTGCTTCACCAACAACATCCCGCAGCGTGACGGCGGCACCCACCTGGCGGCGTTCCGCTCGGCGCTGACGCGGATCATCACCGGCTATGCGGAGAGCTCCGGCGCGGCGAAGCGCGAGAAGGTGTCAGTCTCCGGCGAGGATGCGCGCGAGGGCCTGACCTGCGTGCTGTCGGTCAAGGTGCCGGACCCGAAGTTCTCCTCCCAGACCAAGGACAAGCTGGTTTCCTCCGAGGTCCGCCCGGCCGTCGAGGGGCTGGTCAGCGAGGGGCTCTCGAGCTGGTTCGAAGAGCACCCGAACGAAGCCAAGACCATCGTCCAGAAGATCGCCGAGGCCGCCGCCGCGCGCGAAGCCGCCCGCAAGGCGCGCGAGCTGACGCGGCGCAAGTCGGCGCTCGACATCACCAACTTGCCTGGCAAGCTCGCCGACTGTTCCGAGAAGGATCCCGCCAAGTCGGAGATCTTCCTGGTCGAGGGCGACAGCGCCGGCGGCTCAGCCAAGCAGGCGCGCAACCGCGAGAACCAGGCGATCCTGCCGCTGCGGGGCAAGATTCTGAACGTCGAGCGCGCCCGGTTCGACAAGATGCTGTCGTCGGACCAGGTCGGTACGCTGATCACGGCGCTGGGCGCCGGCATCGGCCGCGACGACTTCAACGTCGAGAAGGTCCGCTACCACAAGATCGTCATCATGACGGACGCCGACGTCGACGGCGCCCACATCCGGACCCTGTTGCTGACCTTCTTCTACCGGCAGATGCCGGAGGTGATCGAGCGCGGCTATCTCTACATCGCTCAGCCGCCGCTCTATAAGGCCGCCAAGGGCAAGTCGGTCCGCTACCTGAAGGACGACGCCGAACTTGAGACCTATCTGATCGACGAAGGCATCGACCAGGCCCGCCTCGACCTCGGCTCGGGCGAGCAGCGCAGCGGTCAGGACCTACTGGCCATGGTGCTCAACGCCCGCGGCGCCAAGGCCAACGTCGAGCGGCTCGCCGCGCGTGCGCCAGCCTTCGCCATTGAGCAGGCGGCGCTGGCGGGCCTGTTCGGCGAGGGCGGGGATCCCGTGGCGGCGGCCAGGCGTCTCGATCTCTACGCTGAGGAAGGCGACGGGAGCTGGAGCGGCGAGGCGGCGGCCGGCGGCGGCTACGCCTTCAGCCGCGTCAAGCGTGGCGTCTCCGAGAAGCTTGTGCTCGACGACCAGCTGCTGCACGCGGCGGATGCGCGCCGTCTCGGCGAGCGCGCCAAGGAGCTGGCCCAGGTGTTCGCCACGCCCGCCACCTTCGTGCGCAAGGACAAGTCGACGACCGTCCGTGGACCGATCGATCTGGTGAACGCGGTGATGGAGGCCGGCCGCAAGGGGCTGCACATCCAGCGCTACAAGGGCCTGGGCGAGATGAACGCCGAGCAGCTCTGGGAGACGACGCTGGACGTCGAGGCCCGCACCCTGCTGCAGGTCAGGGTGAGCCACGCCGACGACGCCGACGACATGTTCACCCGCCTGATGGGCGACCTGGTCGAACCGCGCCGCGAGTTCATCCAGGAGAACGCCCTCGACGCCGAGGTCGACGTCTAGGCTGGAGGTGGGGTGCACATGCTCCGGGCGAGCGAACTTGGCTCGGCCCGTGAGGATCTGGCCGGGCAGGCCCGCGGCGACAGAGCGCCCTTCACCAGGGCGGCGGCGCGCTCGATCCAGCCTTAGTCGTCGTCGGCCTGGCGTTCAAGGAACGCGCGCGCCTCTTCGACGGTCGGCGGCTGGAATCCGAAATAGAGCGCGACCCGAAACCGGGGATGCTCTCGCGAGAGCGCCGTCTCCGACCCGTCGCGGTCGCTCGCAGAGATATTCGAAGATCGCGCGATAGTGGTCCGCCGCCCGACGCGGCGGCTGCCCTCCGGCGAAAGCATATAGTTTCTCGAACAGCCCCTCGGGGTCGTCGGTGAGCGCGGCCAGAGTCAGCTTCAGGAGGGTGGGCGACTGACCGAGCGGCGTCCGCCCTGGACCCTCAGCCTCGTAGAGCACCTCGGGCGATTTTTGACCGCGCCTGCCGATGATGACGGAGAGGTAGTCCTCGGCGGCCAGGATGGCGCAGAGCTCGGTTCCCGAAGTCAGTCCGGGCTGCAGCCGCGCGAAATTCCGACATCACCAGCAGCTTGCAGTTCTCGCCGAGCATGCGCGAGAACAACGTCGATCCCGCCCGCCCGGTGCTGACGACGAACCGATCGGTCATGGCCGCGCTCTTCCTTCGGCGATGGTTGCGTGAGCCGCGCAGCCGGCTTACGCGCCTTGCCGCTGTCTCCTCCCTTCGTCAAGGCCAAGTCATCCGCTCCGAAACGACAGCGTTCCAGGGCGGCTACGCCTTTGCGCCTTCTGCGCCCTCCGCACCCGCGGCGGCGAGCTCACGTTGCCGGGCGCTGGCGGCGCTCGGGCGGTGGTCGCCGGCGAGCAGGGTGTAGAAGGTCGGCAGTACGAACAGGGTGAAGAGCGTGCCCACCAGCATGCCCGTCACCACGACGATGCCGATGGCGAAGCGGCTGGCAGCGCCCGCGCCGTGCGAGAGCAGCAGCGGGAACAGACCTGCGACCATTGCGGCGGTGGTCATCAGCACCGGTCGCAGGCGCACCGCGGCGGCCTTGGCGATGGCGGAGGCCTTGTCGAGATCCTCGTGTTTCTGAATCTCGTTGGCGAACGAGACCATCAAGATGCCGTGCTTGGAGATCAGGCCGATCAGGGTGACGAGGCCGATCTGCGTGTAGATGTTGAGCGTGGTGAAGCCGAGGTAGATCGGAGCCAGCGCCCCCACCACGGCGAGCGGCACGGTCACCAGGATGACGATCGGATCGCGCCAGGACTCGAACTGCGCCATAAGCACTAGGAAGATCACCACCAGGGCCAGGCCGAACGAGACGGTGAGCTGGTGGCCCTCCTTCACGTACTGGCGGCTGTCGCCCATCCAGTCGACGGTGGCGCCCGCCGGGAGCGGCTGGCCTTGCAGGAAGTCGACCGCCTCGCCCATGGTCACGCCGGGCGCCAGCACGGCCGACAGCGTGGCGGAGTTCATCTGGTTAAACTGCGGAAGGCGGTTGGGCTGCGGGCGGGTCTCGATGTGGATCAGCGTCGAGAGCGGGACCAGCGCGCCCGACCCCGCCTTCACATAGAACTGGCCGATGTTGTCCGGCGTTAGCCGCTGCTCACGCGGCACCTGGGTGATGACGTCGTACGACCGGTTGTGGAAATTGAACCGGTTCACGTAGTTCTCGCCCAGCAGGATGGCGAGGGTGTCGGCGATCGCCTGCATGCTGACGCCCATCTCGCCGGCCTTGGCGCGGTCGACGCTGATGTGCGCTTCGGGGCTGTCGAAGGCCAGGTCGCTGTCGACGAAGACGAACAGCCGGCTGCCCCAGGATGCGCCCTTGATCCGCTCCATCGCGGCGTAGAGTGCGCTGAAGTCCTCCGGGCTGCGCACCACCATCTGCACCGGCAGGCCGCCGGAGCCGGCGGGCAGCGGCGGCGACTGGAAGGCGGTGGCGAAGGCGCCGGACACGCCGGAAGCCTTATGGATGATCTCCTGCTGGATGTCGTCGGCGCTGCGGGTGCGGTCCTTCCAGTCCTTCAGCACCACGCCGCCGAAAGCGGAGTTCACGCCGTCGCTGCCAGTCGCCAGGAAGGTGCTCTGGAATTCCGGCAGGCCGCGCAGGATGCGCTCGACCTGGGTGGAGTAGCGCGAGGTGTAGTCGAGGTTCGCGTACTGCGGCGCCTTCACCTGGATGAAGACGTAGCCCTGGTCCTCCTGCGGGGCGAGCTCGCGCTTCGCACCGGCGAACAGCACCACGATCGCCGCGAGCACCGCGACGGCGAAAACAAGCACGACCGGCCGCACCGCGAGCGTGCGGCCGAGCAGGCCGCTGTAGGCGTGCGTCGTCCGCTCCATGACGCGTTCGACGGTCTGGGCGAGGCGCCCCTCGGATCCCTTCGGCTGCAGCAGCCAGGAACTCATCATCGGCGACAGCGTCAACGCCACCACACCGGAGACGATCACCGCGCTCGCCAGCGTGAAGGCGAACTCCTTGAACAAGGCGCCGGTTAGGCCCCCCATCACCCCGATCGGCGCATAGACGGCGGCGAGCGTGATGGTCATGGCGATGATCGGCCGGATGATCTCGCGGGCGCCGACCAGGGCGGCGCGCACCGGCGACAGCCCCTCTTCGATGTGGCGGTGGATGTTCTCCACCACGACGATGGCGTCATCGACGACCAGCCCGATCGCCAGCACCATGGCCAGCAGTGTCAGCAGGTTGATCGAGAAGCCCATCAACAGCATCAGCGCCGCCGCGCCCACCAGCGACAGCGGGATCGTCACCACCGGGATCGCCACCGCTCGGAACGAGCCGAGGAACAGGAAGATCACCACGATGACGATGAGGATCGCCTCGGTGAGCGAGCGGCTCACCTCGTTGATCGAAGCGTTGACGAAGTGGGCGACGTCGAACTGGTTGAAAATCTTCATGCCCGGCGGCGCGACGCGCTGCATGCCGGGGAGCAGCTTGTCGACCGCCTTGACGATCTCCAGCGGGTTGCCGTCAGGCGTCGGCGTGATGGCGATGGTCACCGAGGACCGGCCGTTGGTGAGGAAGTTGAAGTCGTAGCTGCTGCCGCCGATCTCGACGGTGGCGACGTCCTTCAGCCGCACGATGCCGGTCTGGCCGCTCTTCAGCACCATCTCGCGGAAGTCGTCGATGCTGGAGAGGTCGGTCGCCGCGGTGATGTTCATCACCGTCGACCCGCCCTTCAGCTGACCGGGCGCGGCCTGCACGTTGTTGGCGCGCAGTGCGGCGGAGAGCTCGTCGGCGGTGAGGCCGCGCGCAGCGAGGCGCACGGGGTCGACCCAGATCCGCATCGCCAGGCGCTGGTTGCCAAAGAAGTCCGCCGAGGCGACGCCGGGCACCGAGGTGATCAGCGGCTGGGCTACCCGGGTGGCGAAGTCGCTGATCTGCGGGGTCGTCATGTTCGGCGCGACGAAGGCGATGAACTGCACGGGGCTCGCGCCATCGGTGATCTTCTCGATCACCGGGTCGGTGGCGCCCGGCGGCAGCTGGTATTTGACCTGCTGGATCCGCGCCAGGATCTCGGTCATCGCCCGGTCGGCGTTGGCGTTGAGCACCAGCTTGGCGTTGATATGGCTGTGGCCCTGGGTCGAGGACGAGCTCAGGTATTCGATGCCGCTGGCCGTCGCGATCGCCTGGGAGATCGGCGTGGTCACGAACCCCTGCATCACCTCCTGGGTGGCCCCCGGATAGCTCGTGTCGATGGTGATCGTCGCGCTCTCGAGATTGGGGAACTCGCGCAGCGGAAGCAGGAACAGCGCGCTGGTCCCGCCGAGCAGGATCAGCAGGCTGACGACGATCGAAAGGATCGGGCGGCGGATGAAGATGTCGGTGAAGCTGCCCATGCTCACCCGCCCTGCATCATCACCTTCACCGGCGCGCCGGGCTGCACCCGAAGCTGGCCGTCGGTGATGATGACGTCGCCGGGCTTCAGGCCGCTGGCGATCACCACGGTGTCGCGGATTCGGCGGCCGACTTGCACCGCCGCCGGCGCGGCCTTGCCGCCGCGCACCAGCATGACGCTGTCGCCCGACGCCGAGGTGACGATCGCCGTCGCCGGCGCGACCAGCGCGTTCGGCTGCGGCGGCAGCGCCAGACGCGCGGTGACGTACATGCCCGGCCGCAGGCGGTCGCCCGGGTTGGGCATCAGCGCCTGAACGCTGACGTTGCGCGTATCGCCGCCGACCTGGGGCTCGATGGCGTTGACGGTGGCTCGGAACGTCTGGCCAGGGAAGGCGTCGGTGTCGATCTCGACGGACCCGCCGATGCGCAGGTTGGAGAACTCCTGCTGCGGCAAGGTGAAGTTGACGAACAGCTTGTCGAGCGCGGTCAGGCTTGCCACCGGATCGCCGGGGTTCAGGTACTGACCGGGGTTCACCTTGCGCAGGCCCAGCACGCCGGCGAACGGCGCGCGTACGGCCTTCTGGGCGATGCGGGCGTCGAGCTGGCGCACGGCGGCCACGGCGGCGTCGTAGTCGGCGCGCCTCTGGTCGGTGGTGACGCGCGGTTCGAAGCCGGTGGGGGCCAGCTTCTGCGAGCGGGCGAGCTGCACGTTGGCGAGATCCGCGCGGGCCTGAGCGGCGGCGCGGTCGGCGCGCTCCGGCCGGTCGTCGAGCTGGATCAGCACGTCGCCGCGGCCAACGCGCGATCCGCCTTCGAAGCGGATGGCGACGACTCGGCCTGCGGTCTCGGGGGCGAGCGTCACCTGATGTACGGCCTCGAGCGAGCCGATGCTTTCCAGGTAGACCGGTACGCTCTGCGGCTGGATGACCATGGCCGAGACCTGGGTTGGCGGCGGAGCCCCCTGCGGCGGCGGAGCCGTGCGCGCCTTCTTCCAGCCGAGCAGCCCGGCGAACAGGGCTGCGATCACCAGAATGACGATGACGAGGCCGCGGATGGGGAACGAAGGAGCGCGCAAGCTCGGAGTACGCGTGTCGGGCATGAGCGCCTCCTAAACCGAAACTGCAGGGACCGCACCCTCACAACGCAAGGTGGCTCGGCTCGGATTGGATCCTTTCGGAAGCCCCCGCAATGATTTAGGGGCGGTCGCGGCGCGCGGTAGAGGTCCGACCGAAATTAGCCGAGGAAGCCGCGCACAACCTCGAGTACCGCTTCGCCATAGCGTGCGAGCTTGCCCTCTCCAACGCCGGAGATTCGCTCGAGCGCCGCGCGGGAGCCCGGCCGCGCCCCGGCGATTTCCACCAGCGTGCGGTCGTGGAAGATCACATAGGGCGGCACGCCCTGGGCCTTCGCCGCGCGACCGCGCCAGGACCGCAGCGCCTCGAACAGCGGCTGATCCGCAGCAGAGACGCCGGCCGCCGCCTCGCCGGTGCGGCGCGCGCGCTTCTGGCGGGCGGGAGCCGGCGGGACTGCGCGAACGGTCACCCGCCGCTCGCCGCGATAGATACCGCGCACGCCGTCCGCATCGCCAAGCCCGATCAATGGCCGGCCATCGTTCGGATCTTCGCGCAGCAGGCCCTCGAACAACAGCTGTTCGACGAGGTCGCGCCACTCGACCGCGGACAGCTCCTGGCCAATGCCGAAGGTGGACATCGCCGCCTCGTGGTCGGCCACGTCCTTGGTCTTGCCGAGCAGGTGGTCGATAAGCCGGCCGCGCCCGAAGCGGCCGCCGGTGCGCTGTACGGCGGACAGCGCCTTCTGGGCGGCCACGGTCGCGTCCTTCGACTCCGGCGGCCTTACGCAGGCGTCGCACTGGCCGCAGGGCTCGACCTCGGCCTCGCCGAAGTAGCGCCTGACCGCCGCCGCCCGGCAGCTCACGCCATCGAGCAGGGCGTAGAGCTGGCGGACCTTGCGCGATTGCACCTGCTTGACCGCCTCGTCCACCTCGCGCTCGCTCGTGCGCCGCAACGCCCAGGCGAGGTCGGCGGAGCCGTAGAGCGTGATCCCTTCGGCCGGCAGGCCGTCGCGGCCGGCTCGGCCGATCTCCTGCCAGTACGCCTCGATCGAAGCCGGCGGGTCGGCGTGGATGACGAAGCGGACATCGGGTTTGTCGACGCCCATGCCGAACGCGATGGTGGCCACCATCACCGCGGCGTCGGCCTCCAGGAACTCCTGCAGCCGCCGGCTGCGCACCTGGCGCTCCAGCCCGGCGTGGTAGGCCAACGCCGGCACGCCGGCCTGCCGCAGCGCCTCGGCCAGGCGATCGACCCCGTCACGTGAGCCGGCGTAGACGACGCCGGAGCAGCCCGGCCGCGCCGTCACAAGCTCGATCACCCGCTTCTGAGCCGCGCCGCGCTTGCGCTCGGCCGACAGGATCAGCTCAGGCCGCGCAAAGCTGGCGACGAACTCCCGCGACTCCTCCAGCCGCAGTTCCTGGCGGATGTCCTCGCGCGTTCGGTCGTCGGCGGTGGCGGTGACCGCCAGGCGCGGCACGTTCGGGAACAGTTCGGCCAGCCGGCCCAGCATCCGGTACTCGGGGCGAAAGTCGTGACCCCATTGGCTGACGCAGTGCGCTTCGTCGATGGCGATCAGGGCAAGCGGCGTGCGCGACAGCCGTTCCAACATCCAGGGCTGCATCAGCCCTTCCGGCGAAACGTAGAGCAGGTCCAATTCGCCGGCGTCGATGCGCCGCCAGGTCTCCGCCCGCTCGGCCGGGTCGACGTTGGAATCCAGCCGGGCTGCGGCGACACCCAGTTGCTGCAGGCCCGCCACCTGGTCGGTCATCAACGCGATCAGCGGCGACACAACCAGGCCGAGGCCGGGCCGCAAAATAGCGGGGATCTGGTAGCAGACACTCTTGCCGCCGCCGGTCGGCAGCACCGCCATCGCGCTGCGCCCGTGCAGGATCTCGCCGATCACGTGGGCTTGCCGGCCGCGGAACTCGGCATGGCCGAAGGTGCGCCGCAGCACCTCGCGGGCGCTCTCCAGCGGGTCGAGTTCCGATTGGGCGAGCTGCGCGCGCATGGGCGTGTTTATGGGGGTGAGTCGGGCGATTTGCGATGCGGCATGGGGCGTGCAGGGCCGCCTTCTAGGCGCAACGGGCGTGCCGAATTCGGTCGGGGCGCTACGGCTTGGTTATGGGAACCGGCATAACATTCAGCCCTTTATCGCTGGGTGAGCAGTCGAAGCAGAGGCTTTTGGAGGAAATGGAGAAAGGATAGGTCGCAAGGCCAGGGTATGCCGCTGAAGGCCCTAATCGCCGCGCTTGCGGCCGGCGCCATCGTGCTCGGTATGGCGTTGCCGGTCCCGCACCGGAGCGAGGCTGAGCCGCGGTCGCAGTTCACCACTCTGGAACTCGGTTCAAACTGACCGTCGCCTCGCCGACGGAGGGCGTTTTCAAAACCCGGCGGACTCCTTAGGGTCGAGCGCGAAGGGCGCTACTCGACGAAAGGGCTGTCAATGGACGCCACTCCAGACAAGGTTTACGACGCCGCGCGCTACAAGCGCTCCGGTCGGGGCAAAATCTACGACTCCATCATAGACACCATCGGCGACACCCCGCTCGTTCGGCTTCCTCGGCTGACGGCGGCGCTAAAGCCGAAGGGCGAGGTCGTCGCCAAGCTCGAATTCTTCAATCCGATCGCTTCGGTGAAGGACAGAATCGGCGTGGCGATGATCGAGTACCTGGAAGCCAAGGGCGTGCTGAAACCCGGCGGCACCATCGTCGAGCCAACCAGCGGCAACACCGGCATCGCGCTCGCCTTCGTCGCCGCGGCCAAGGGTTACAAGCTGACCCTGGTGATGCCGGAGAGCATGTCGCTGGAACGACGCAAGATGCTGCTGATTCTGGGGGCCAAGCTCGAGCTGACCCCGCCTGAGCGCGGCATGGCCGGCGCGGTCGCCCGCGCCAAGGAACTGGTCGCCGCGATTCCCGACGCAGTGATGCCGCAGCAGTTCGACAACGCCGCCAACCCGCTGATCCACCGCGTTTCCACGGCGGAGGAGATCTGGAACGACACCGAAGGCCGGGTCGATGCGGTGATCTCCGGCGTCGGCACCGGCGGCACGATCACCGGCGTCGGCCAGGTGCTGAAGGCCCGCAAGCCCTCAGTGCGGATGATCGCGGTCGAGCCTGAGGCTTCGCCGGTTCTGTCGGGCGGCCAGCCCGGGCCGCACAAGATCCAGGGCATCGGCGCGGGCTTCGTGCCCTCGATCCTCGATCGCGGGGTCATCGACGAGGTGGTTCAGGTCTCCAACGACGACAGCTTCGCCATGGCTCGGCGCATCGCGCGGGAAGAGGGCATCCCGGTCGGCATCTCCTCGGGCGCGGCGATCACCGCGGCGTTCGACGTGGCCAGCCGCGACGACATGGCCGGCAAGCTGATCGTGGCGATCATCCCAAGCTTCGCCGAACGCTACGTCTCGACGGCGCTGTTCGAGGGGCTGTGACGGCGGGGCCGGCCCCGCCCACGACCGACGTCTTCGATTCGGCCAAGCGCTCCGCGGTGATGCGGCGGGTGAAGGGTCGGAACACCACGCCGGAGATGATCGTGCGCCGGGCGCTGACCCGGCTCGGCGCGCGCTATCGCCTGCATCGCAAGGACCTGCCGGGATCGCCCGACGTGGCGATGCCGGGCCGCAAGCTCGCGGTCTTCGTGCACGGCTGCTTCTGGCACGGCCACGACTGCGCCCGCGGCGCCCGCGTGCCGAAGCAGAACCGCGACTACTGGCTGGGAAAGGTCGCCCGCAACCGTGCCCGCGACGCCGCTAGCCGCGAGGCGCTGGCGGCGATGGGCTGGCGCGTGGCGACGCTCTGGGAGTGCGAGCTGAAGGACGCCGAGGCGCTAGAAGGGCGCTTGCGCGAACTCCTCGCCTTCCCCGCGCAGCGGGGGCCTTAGGCCGGGACTGGCTGGCGCGCCGCAGCTTCCAGATCTTGCACCAGCGTCGAGGCTGCGATTTCGGCGCGAACCGCGGCGCCCAGCCGCTCCGCGCCCGCGCGGAAGGTGGGTTCGGACATCAGCCGTTGCGCCGCCTTGACGAAGGCGCCGGCGTCGGCGGAGGCCGGCAGTTCCAGGCCTGCGCCGCGGTCGGCGACGCGCTGGGCGTTGTCGTGCTGGTCGCGTCCATGCGGTACGATCAACGTCGGCAGGCTGGCGGCCAGGGCGCGGATCACCGTCCCGTGGCCGCCGTGGGTGATCACCAAAGCGGCTTCGCGCATCACTGCGCCGTGCGGCGCACGGCGAACCACGATGGCGTTCTGGCCGGCGCGCAACTCGGCCGGATCGATCGCATCACCGGTGGTCAGGAGCACCCGGACGGGCAGGCGGGCCAGCCCGTCCAGCACCCGCTGCAGCACCGCGACGTGGTTCTGGAACGTGGTGGAGAAGCTCACCAGCACCAGCGGGCGCGCGTCCTCATGCGGCCACGGCGAGATCCAGGCCGACCCGGGCGGATCGCCGATCATCGGGCCAACGTACCGGACATCGTCGGGGCGATCGTTCCAGGGCAGGTCGAAAGCCTGGGCGGTGGCCAATAGCGTGACCTTGGCGGCCTGAAGCTGGTCCGTCAGGTGGGCGATCGGAGCCAGGCCAAGCTCGGCGCGGGCGGCGTTCAGCGCAGGCACGCCCTGGTCGAACAACTGCACCCTCGCCTGGAACGGCGCGGCGAAACCGCCGACCGAGGGCGCGCCCGACGACGGGTAGAGGGAGATGTTGGCGCCAAGGATGCGCAGCGCTTCGCAGGCGGCGAGCACACCCAGCAGCATTTCCGAGGTGATCACCAGGTCGGCGGGCGCGCGGGCGAGCTCTTCGCGCAGATCCTCCGCGTGCGCCAGAGCGGGCCCGACCACCATCCGGCCGAGCAGCCGCATGAAGCCCTCGCCGGGGTCTGTGCTCTCCCAGTCGCGCAGGTAGTCGGTTTCGCGCAGCCTGTTGGGCCGGCTGGGCGCGCGGGTCCAGGCGACGAAACGGGCGCCGACCGCCTCGCAATCGGCGCGGTCGCAGGCCTCGCTGAGGATGCGGACGCGGTGACCGCGCGCGAGCATGCGCTCGGCGGCGATCAGCACCGGAGGCAGGTTGCCGCCGCCCGACCAGGTGACGAACAGAAGATCGAGCGGACGTTCGGGACGCGGAATCATCGCGGGTCTCCTATCGCGGAGCATGGGCCGAAGCCGGGGAAAAGAAAGTGCCGAGCGCGCCGGTGGCGAGGCGCAGGATCAGGTCGCGCGCCTCGTCGGGGCCGCGGCCCCAGTCCAAGCGAGCCAGCTTCCAGACGTAGACGTCCATGGCGGCGACCAGCGCGTCGAGCGCCGCCGTGCGGCCGTCCGGCGACAGCCGCTCCAGCCAGGGCTCGGCCACCGTGGCCACCCACTTGCGGTGGCCGCTGCGGCCGTGATCGAGGAAGGGGGTGAGCGCCGGGTAGCGCGGCTCTTGGGCGAGCAGGCGGAGGACCATCTCGCCGGTCGTCTCGTAGTCGGCGCAGAGATTGGCGACGGCCGCAGCGAGGTCGCCCTTCGGCGCGCCCCGGATGCGGAGAACCTCAAGCTTCACTTCTGCGGCGACGGCCTCGAGCAAGCCCTGCTTGCCGCCGAACCGGCGGATGACCGTCTGCTGGGTGACGCCCGCGTCGCGTCCGACCTGCTCGAGCGTGATGTCCTCCAGCCACTCGCGTTGCAGCGCCTCGCGGAAGGCGGCGACGATGCGCTGGCCGGTCAGCTCCGCCGCTTCGGCGCGGGCGCCCTGGCGATAGCTGCGGGATGTCGACGTTGATTTCATGTTAGCAGCACTAACATTTGTCCACGGCGAACGTCAATATCAGAGTTAGTTCAGGTAACGCGAATTTACCTCTGCCGCGAAGCGGCGGGTGGGCCCTCTCTCGCCATTGCTGCCGCAATGGGGCGAGATAAGCTACTCCACCACAACCTCGGTCGTTACCGAGTTGGCGATGAAGCAGGTCTCGTGGGCTGCGTGGTGCAGATCGTCCAGCGCGCCCTTGTCCGGCGCCGCGCCGCGCCACGCGATCCGCGGCCTCAGCGTCACCCGGGTGATCGCCAGCCGGCCTTCGCCGTTCGGCTCCATCAGCCCCTCGCCGGTGTCGCGGTAGCGCCCGACGGCGAAGCCCGCCAGCCGCGCGACGTGCAGGAAACTCAGCATGTGGCAGCCGGCGATTGCGGCGACCAGCAACTGCTCGGGGTCGACCGCTCCGGCTTCCGCCCACTTGTTCCCGACCACGTGGTGGGAAGCGGTGCCGCGTACCTGCGGGCCGCCCTCGAAGGCGACCGTATGGCCGCGGACATACCGGCCGGCGGTGAAGTCCTCGCCCGCGCCGAGCGCCCAGTCGACGCTCGCCCGGAACAGCGCCATCAGAAGGCGTCCGCCGGCAACGCCATCACCGGCTCGGCGCCGGACTTCAGCTTGGCCAGCCGCGAAGCCGCCTCCGGCAACACCCGGGCCAGGAAGTAGCGCCCGGTCGTCAGCTTGTTCCCATAGAAGGGATCGCTGTCGCCTGCGGCGATCTTCGCCTGCGCCGCCTCGGCCATCTGGGCCCAGGCGAAGGCGAGGCCGGTCAGGGCGAACAGGTGCATATAGTCGGTCGAGGCGGCGCCGGCGTTGTCAGGATTGGCCAGGCCGTTCTGCATCAGCCACATCGTGGCCTCCTGCAGTTGGCCCTTGGTCAGCGCCAGGCCGTCGATGAAGGGCTTCAGCACGGCGTCGTCGCCATGGCCGGCGATGTAGGCGTCGAGCTCGGCCGAGAAGCTCATCACCGCGCGGCCGCCGTTGGCCGCCAGCTTGCGGCCGACCAGGTCAAGCGCCTGCACGCCGTTCGTGCCTTCGTAGATCATGGCGATCCGGCTATCGCGCACATACTGGCTGGCTGGCAGCTCTTCGGTGAAGCCGGCGCCGCCGTGCACCTGCATGCCATCCGAGGCGATCGCGAAGCCGCGGTCGGTGAGGTACCCCTTCAACACCGGGGTCAAGAGCGCCATGTAGTCCTCGCCCTTCTGCTGCACCGCCTCGTCGGGGCTGCCGTGCGCCAGGTCGCCGTGCAACGCGGTCCACAGGAGTAGCGCACGGCCGCCTTCGATCACCGCGCGGGCGTCCATCAACATGCGCCGGACGTCCGGATGCACCAGGATCGGGTCCGCGGGGGCGTCAGGGTTCTTCGGCCCGGTCAGCGAACGACCCTGCAGACGTTCCTTGGCGTAGGCCGCGGCGGCCTGATAAGCGGCCTCGGCCTGGGCCAGGCCCTGCACCGCCACGCCGATCCGCGCCTCGTTCATCATCACGAACATCAGCGGCAGGCCGCGGTTCTCCTCACCGACGAGCCAGCCGGTCGCCTGCTCGTGGCTCATCACGCAGGTGGCGTTGCCGTGGATGCCCATCTTCTCTTCCAGCGACAGGCACTTCACCGAATTGCGTTCGCCCGGCGCGCCGTTCCCGTCGGGCAGGAACTTCGGCACGATGAACAGGCTGATGCCTTTGACGCCCGCCGGCGCGCCCTCGATGCGAGCCAGCACGAGGTGGACGATGTTCTCGGTCAGGTCGTGCTCGCCCGCCGAAATGAAGATCTTCTGTCCACTGATCTTATACGTCCCGTCGCCCTGCGGGACGGCCTTGGTGCGTAGGATGCCTAGGTCGGTGCCGGCCTGGGGCTCAGTCAGGTTCATGGTTCCCGACCACTGCCCCGACGCCAGCTTCGGCAGATAGAGCGCCTTCTGTTCGGCCGAACCGCCGTTGCGGATCGCCGCGTAGGCGCCGTGGCTCAGCCCCGGATACATGGCGAACGCCATGTTGGCCGCCGAGGACATCTCCGAGACCGCCAGGTTGACGACCGCCGGCAGGCCCTGGCCGCCGAACTCGGGATCGGCGCCGAGCGAGGGCCAGCCCGCCTCGACGAACTGCGCGTAGGCCTCCTTGAAGCCGGTCGGCGTGCGGACGGTGAAGTCGGGGCTCCAGTGGCAGCCCTCCTTATCGCCGACGCGGTTGAGCGGGACGAGGACCTCAGCGCAGAAGCGGCCGGCCTCTTCCAACACCTGCTGGACGGTGTCGACCGAAGCCTCGGCGAAGGCGGGGAGCTTGGCGTAGCGTTCGATGTGCAAGACGTCGCGGACCAGGAAGTCGAAGTCGCGCACCGGCGGCTGATAGGTCATCTCGGCGGTCCCGTCCGAAAGTTGTTATCGGCCGACGCTACGCGCGACCTCATCAACGTCAAGCCGGCGGGAGATGGCCTCAAAAAGACGTCGTCGCGCGGCCGAAAGAACGCCCGCCCGCGCGACGAAGGAAAATGATCAGCCGCGTTCGCCAGCAGTCCGACTGGCGCCGCTCGCAGGCGCGGTGCTCGAGCCGCCGCTGTAGCTCTGGTCGGAGGAGGTCGCGGCGCTCGAGGTGTCGGAGCTGTAGGAGCCGGCGCTCGGCGAAGAGCTCATCGTGCTGCTGCTGCTGCTCGACCTGGGCGCAGCGGTGGTGTCGCTGGCCGAGGCGCCGGGGCTGGACGTGCCGGCGCTTGCGCCGACGGCGCCCGACTGGCCGGTGGAGGTCATGCCGGCCGAGGAGTCGGTCGTGCTGCTCGGGCTGGTGGAGGAGCTCGAGGTTTGCGCGATGGCGACGCCGCCGAGCGCTAGGGCGCCCAGCACGCCCGCGATAGTAGAAGCCTTCATGAGTGGGTCTCCTGTCAGTGAGGCGACCCTGCAACCGGCCCGTCAGGCTTTATGTTCCGAAATTGTGAATTGGTACGGGCTCGCCTCTCCCCCGGCGAAGCCGAGAGGGAGAGGGCCGGAGAGGGCGGCTCGGCCTCGAAATGACTTGAAAGTTGGACCCGTTGTTCCAACCCAGCGGCGTTTGAAATGCGTGCGCCGCCCCCTCCCGCCCTCTCCCTCTCGCTGCGCTCGGGGGACAGGGGTCTAAGCCGCCAGCTCGCCCGCGAGCGCGCGTTCGATCAGCTGGATTGTCCGCTCGACGCCGAAGATCGCGGCGAAGGAGCCAAACCGGGGGCCCTGGCTCTGGCCGAGCAAAACCTCGTAAAGCGCCGCGAACCAGGCGCGCAGCGGCTCGAAGCCGGCGGCCTTGCCCACGTCGAACACCTCGTTCTGGATCGTCTCGGCGTCGGTGCCGGCGGGTAGAGCACGCAGGCGCTTCGCCAGCTCCTCCATCGCCGCCCGCTCTTTCTCGTCGGGTCCACGGAACCGCTTCGTGGGCTTCACGAAGTCCTCGTAGTAGTTGAGCGCATAGCCGGCGAGCTTGTCGAGCAGCGGCTCGCTCGCCGGCGTTGCGCCGGGGATGTAGCGCTCCAGGAAGCCCCAGAGGATTTCCTTGGTCGAGGCGTCGGCGGCCGACACCAGGTTCAGCATCAGCGAGAAGCTAACCGGCGAGCCCGTGGCCGGCGGATCGCCGTGATGCACGTGCCAGGCGGGGTTGTCGATCGCCGGCAGAGGGCTCTCCGCGCGCGCCTTATTGAAGGCGTCGAGCTGCTGCAGATATTCGTCGGTCGCCTTGGGGATGACGTCGAAGTACAGCCGTTTCGCCGACTTCGGCGACTGGTACATGTAGTAGGCCAGGCTCTCGGGTGTGCCGTAGCGCAGCCACTCCTCCATGGTCAGGCCGTTGCCCTTGGACTTCGAGATCTTCTGGTTGTCCTCGTCCATGAACAGCTCGTAGTGGAAGGCTTCCGGCGGTTCGCCGCCCAACGCCTTGCACACCCGGTTGGAGACCCGCACGGAGTCCACCAGGTCCTTGCCGCTCATCTCGTAGTCGACGCCCAGAGCCGTCCAGCGCGCCGCCCAATCGGGCCGCCACTGCAGCTTCACGTGGCCGCCGGTCACCGGGACCTCGGTCAGCGTCCCGTCTTCGTCTGCGAAGACGATCGTGCCCTTGTCGAGGTTGCGCTCAAGGGTGGGCGCCTGCAGCACCTTGCCGGTCTTCGGGCTGATCGGCAGGAAGGGCGAATAGGTGGCGCGCCGCTCCTCGCCCAGCGTCGGCAGCATGATCGCCTGAATGGCGTCGAACCGCTCCAGCACCCGCAGCAGCACTTCGTCGAAGCGGCCCGCCTTGTAGCAGGCCGTCGCCGAGTGGAAGTCGTAGTCGAAGCCGAAGCCGTCGAGGAAGGCGAGCAGGCGGGCGTTGTTGTGCGCGCCGAAGCTCTCGTGCTCGCCGAACGGGTCGCGCACCGAGGTGACCGGCTTGTCGCGGTCCTCTTCCAGCATTGCCCGGTTCGGCACGTTCTCCGGGATCTTCCGCAAACCGTCCATGTCGTCGGAGAAGACGATCAGCTTGGTTGGGATGGCGTCTTCGGTCAACGCACGGAAGGCGGTGCGCACCATGGTCGGGCGCGCGGCCTCGCCGAAGGTGCCCATGTGCGGCAGCCCTGACGCGCCAAAGCCGCATTGGAAGATCACCGGCTTGGCGACCAATGCGGGGAGCGCGGCCGCAGCTTCCAGCGCCTTGCCCTCGGGGATCAGGCTGGCGGCCAGGTCGCGCTCGGAGTCGGTGAGGCGCAACCGCAGCACCCGGTCGAGCAGCAGCCGCGCCTGTTCGAACGGCCAGCTCTTCGCCTCGCGGGCGCGGTGAGAAAGACCTTGCAACATGGGGAGCCGGTACCGCCCGCGGGCCGCAGGCTCAAGGGCTTATTCCTGCGGCAGCAGGAAGTGGCCCCTGAGCGCCGCCACCGGCTGGCTCCGGTTCTCCTGCCAGGCCTCGACGTGGACGTTGGCGATGCGGCGGCCGACCTTGCGCAGGTCCGCGCGGGCGTAGGTGTCGAGCGCTCGCCCGACCTTGAGGTATTCGATGGTGACGTCGATGGTCTTGGGCAGCCGCGGCAGGTCGCCGGACAGCGCCAGCTGGGCGAGCGCTGTGGTCTCCATGAAGGCGCCCAACACCCCGCCGTGCAGCGCATCGGCCATTCGGTTGCCGATCAGCTTGGGATCGAAGGGCAGGATGGCGGTCATCTCGTCGCCCGCCAGCTCGGCGCGCATGCCGAGGAAGCGGACGTAAGGCGTGCGCTCGAGGAAGGCCTGCAGGCGTTCGGCGGGAAGGCTCACGCGGCGCTCGGCTCCCGCAAGGCGAAGGTGGCCAGCGCCGTCGCCATCGGATCGCTGCGGTCGGCGTCCCAGGCGATCGCGCGGACGAAGGCGATGCTGCGGGTCACGTGGTAGCAGTGCGCCTCGCAGCTGACGCCGGCGCGCGGCGCCGCGCCGCGCATGTAGTCGACGCGGAGGTCGAGCGTCGGCCCGCCGTTCTTCTTCACGCTGATGTTGCTCATGGCGCAGGCCTGGTCGATCAGCGCGGTCACCACGCCGCCGGCGATGATTTCGCGGCCGAGGTCGCCCACCAGGTCCTCGCGCCATGGCACGCGCAACCCCACGCGGCCCGCCTCGATGGCGATCAGTTCGAATCCCACGGCCTGCGCAAGCGGCGCCGACAGCATCCGCCGCGCCACCTCGTCCACATCGATCCCGTCGTCGATCTCAACGGCCATCCATCTGGGGTAGGGACGGCGTTTCGCGGCGTCAACCGCGGTTCCTGGCCTGGAGAGGTTGCGGGCGGCCCAGACATGCCCAAATCCCTCTGATGATCCGGCCGCAGGACCTGCTCTGCCCAAAGCCCGAGGGGCTCTATTGCGCGCCGGGCGATTTCTACATCGATCCCGTCCGGCCGGTGGCGCGGGCGGTAATCACCCATGGCCACTCCGATCACGCCCGCGCGGGGCACGGCGCGGTGCTGGCCACGGCAGCCACCCTCGACATCATGGGCGAGCGCTACGGCCTGGGCTTCGCTGAGGCGATGCAGGCGGCCGCCTATGGCGAAGCCGTCCCGCGCGACGATGTCGAGGTGACCCTGGTACCGGCCGGTCATGTGCTGGGCTCGGCCCAGGCGGTGGTGCGCTGGAAGGGCCTGACCATGGTCGTCTCCGGGGACTACAAGCGCCGTCGCGACCCGACGTGCCAGGCCTTCACGCCGGTTCCCTGCGATGTCTTCATCTCCGAGGCGACCTTTGGCCTGCCGGTGTTCCGCCATCCCGAAGATGGCCATGAGATCGCCCGGCTGCTGCGCTCGGTCGCCCAGTTTCCGGAGCGGTCGCATTTGGTCGGGGCCTATGCGCTCGGCAAGGCGCAGCGGGTCATCGCCCTCCTGCGAGAGGCCGGCTGGGACCGGCCTATCTATGTGCACGGCGCGCTGGAGCGGCTGAACGCGCTCTACGCCAAGCACGGTGTGGACCTGGGCCCGCTGTTGCCGGCCACCACGGCGGCGAAGACCGAGTTCGCCGGCCAGATCGTCGTCGCCCCGCCGTCCACCCTGCAGGACCGCTGGAGTCGCCGCTTCCCGGACCCAGTCGCCTGCTTCGCCTCCGGCTGGATGCAGGTGCGCGCCCGCGCTCGGCAGCGCGGGGTCGAGCTGCCCCTGGTGATTTCCGACCATGCCGATTGGGACGAGCTGACCGGCACGGTCGACGAGATCCGCCCCGGCGAGCTTTGGATCACCCACGGCCGAGAAGAGGCGCTGGCCCGCTGGGCCGAGCTGCACGACGTCCCGGCGCGCGCACTGGCGCTTATCGGCTACGAGGACGAGGAGGACGACTGAGGGCGCCGCCGCTCAGAAGACAAAGCGTCTGCGCTGTTCGCCCTGGATCAGCCGGCCAAACTGCATTCCGGCGAAATGCGCGGCGGCGACCGGAATGTCCTGACCCTCGATCTCGCGGGCGAGCGCGTTCTTCGCCGCTCGCGCTGCGACGGGATCTACGTCGGACAGGCCGTCCCACTCCTCGTCGATCAGCTGCATCGGGCAGTGGACGACATCGCCCAGCAGCATCGCCCGCTGCTCGCCGCTGGAGAGCACAAGGAGGCAGTTCCCCGGCGTGTGGCCGGGTACGTGTCGTGCGTCCACGCCGGGCAGCAAGGTGACGTCGCCGGTCCAGGGCTCGAGCTGAGCCTCGGTGGGTTTCATCAGGTCCCGTTGGGCGGCCGCGTGGAACTCCTTCGCGTGCGCCATGCGCACAACCCAGTGATCCCAGTCCGCCTTGTGGCAGCGGTAGGTCGCATTGGGAAAGGTCGGCCGCCCGTCGATGCTGGCCCAGCCCACATGGTCGAGATGCAGGTGGGTGAGGATCACGTCGCTGATGTCCTCCGGGCGATAGCCGAGCGCGGCGAGGCTCTTCAGCATCGCGGCGTCTCCGTTGCGGCCGAACAGCGGCGTCCGGCCTAGGCCGAGATCGACGAGGGCGACCCGATCGTAGGCGCGGCGGCGGATGAGAAAGCCGCCCATGGGCATGGCCAGCATGCCGTCGGGCGTCAGCAGGTCCTTGTGGGCTTCCAACGCCTCGGGCGACTTGGCGAACGCCTCCCGCGGATCGTTGACCCAGTCGCTGTCGAGAACTGGAAGGATCTCGATGTCGCCAAGCTGCATGGGCGCTCCTCAACCGACCCGCGGCCGCCGCTTTCGAATGGAAGGGTGCGAGCCCTTCGGGGAAGCCGTCAAGCGCTTCGCTCACGTGCGTGAGGTCGGTGGGGTGCACGATCAGGGGGCCGTCCATGCCGTAGGTCCTTCGCGTCGGTGGGACGCTCAGCCTCGCTGAACGGCGCCGCCCGGCACTCCGGCGATGTGCTGACCCGGCGTCGGTCCTTCCCTACTACCTGCCGGGCGGCCTCAGTGCGCCGCAGTCACACGCCACACGGTCCCACCGACGTCGTCGGCGATCAGCAGGCCGCCGTGCGCGTCCACCGCCAGGCCGACCGGGCGGCCTTGCGCGCCGCCGCCTTTGATGAAGCCGGTGACCACGTCTTGGGCCATGCCGTTAGGCCGGCCGCCGGCGAAGGGGATGAAGACCACCTTGTAGCCGTTGAACTTGCCGCGGTTCCAACTGCCGTGCTCGCCGACGAAGGCGCCGCCGCGGTAGGCCGGGGGGAGATTGCCCCCGGTGTAGAAGGCCATGCCGAGGGGGGCGACGTGCGAGCTCAGGCCGTAGTCCGGCTTGATCGCCTTGGCCACCATGTCGGGCCGCTGCGGGCGCACCCGCGGATCCACGTGCTGGCCCCAGTAGCTGTAGGGCCAGCCGTAGAAGCCGCCCGGCCGCACAGAGGTCATGTAGTCGGGGACGAGGTCGGGCCCCAGTTCGTCACGCTCGTTGACCACCGTCCACAACGCGCCGGTCGTGGGCTCGAAGGTCAGGCCGTTGGGGTTGCGCAGGCCGCTTGCGTAGATGTGCGAGGCGCCGGTGGTGCGGTCGATCTCCAGGATGGCCGCGCGGTTTTTCTCGGCCTCGAGGCCGTTTTCCAGAATGTTGCTGTTGGAGCCGACGCCTGCATAGAGCTTGGCCCCGTCGGGGCTGGCGGTCAGGCTTTTGGTCCAATGGTGGTCGATCGGGCCGCCGGGCAGATCCGCGAGCTTGACGGCGGGCGCCGTGATCCGGGTCTGGCCGGGCGCGAAGGGGAAGCGCAGCACGGCGTCGGTGTCGGCGACGTAGAGGCTCCCGTCGACGAAGGCCATGCCGAATGGCGAGTTGAGATGGTCGACCAGCACGCTGCGGACCTCGGGCTTGCCGTCGCCGTCGACGTCTCGCAGCAGAGTAATGCGCTGGCCGGGGTCCTCCGGCGTGTGTGATTTCTTCTCCAGCACGTTCATGACGAACTGTTTGGGCCGATTGATCGGCTCGTCGGGCCCGCCGCTCTCGGCGACCAGCACGTCGCCGTCGGGCAGCACGTAGACCGAGCGCGGGTTCATCAGGCCGGTGGCCAGCGGCGCGATCTGCAGCCCCGCGGCGACAGTCGGCTTGGCGCCATCCTTCCAGCCCAGCGCCTTGGAGACGTGCATCGGCGGGAGCAGGTACTGGTGCGGCTCCGGCAGGAACGGGTTAGGCCCAATCTGCCGCGCCGGATCGATCGGCGTGGGGCCGCACGCGGCGAGCGCGCTCGCGCCGAGCAGCAGGGGCGCGAGCAGACGCCTCACGGCGCGTCTCCCGGTCGGATGCCGACCCGGTGACGGTAGACCAGGTCCCAGCCGTTCCATCCGGTGACCAGCAGGATCAGCACCACCAGCGCCGAGAGCGTGAGGCCGGTCGGCACCACCGCCGTCCAGCCGTCGCGGGTGTGGACGAAGGCGTTGATGATCGCCAGCACCACCGCCAGGACATTGCCGACGACGTGGATCCAGGCCGGCCTCAGTCTGCGGATCCGTGGGTCGCCCAGGAAGTCGATCAGACCGGCGATGACCGCGAATACGGTCATCACCAGGCCTGCCGTCAGTAGCCAGCTGGAGAAGTTCGCCCACTGCATATTGGCGGTTCGCGCATAGGCGATGTCGGTGACCAGGGTTCCGACGAAGCAGACGATGGGGAAGGGAACGAGCATCGGGTGCAGCGGATGACCGGCGATGCGCGCCGTTGATCGGGGGTTGTCGTATCGGGGTTCGTCGTCCGGCATCGGAGCCGAGTCCTGCCGCGCAGTCTGTCGCGCCGCGAGGCAAACCCGCGCCGCCGTCCGTAGTTCCGGAAGCGCTCTTTTGAGGTAAGTCGAGGTTCGGCGGAGGGGGGCTTTGGCCTATGCCTCCTCGCGAACAAGCCCAGGGAGGCTCGGCTATGTTCTCGCATGTCGTCGTCGGCACGGACGACCTAGCCAAGTCCAAGGCTTTCTATGAAGCCGTCTTCGCCGTGCTCGGGGTGGGGCCGGGGCAGGCGACGGGCGAATCTCGCGTGATCTACGCCAAGCCGGGCCCCGCCAATTTTCATGGTCACGACGCCCGTCAACGGTCAGGCTACGACCCACGCGAACGGCGCCATCGGCTTTGCAGCGTCGTCGCCGGAGGTGTTGAACGCCTGGCACGCCGTCGGCTGCGCCAGCGCCGGTGCGAGTTGCGAGGATCCGCCGGGAGTCCGCGACCTAGGCTTCGTCAAGCTCTACCGCGGCTACCTGCGCGATCCGTTCGGCAACAAGCTGTGCGCCATTCACCCGATGGGCTGAGCCCCGCGCATGTGCGCAGCCATGCGATGGTGGCCGCGCACAGCGGGACAGTCGTCAGTTCGGGGTCGACATCCGCGTGGTGGTCGTCGTCACCGAGGGCGACGGCGCGGGGGTGGTGCGCTTCTTGGTCACCGTCGTCGTGGTCCGCGAGGTGCTGGGCCGCGAAGTCGTGACGGTCGTCTCGACCTGAGCCGGAGCCTGCGTCGCCGCAGCGCGGGCGGCCGCGGCGTCAGCCGCCGAGTTGGCGGCCGCGTTCTGGGCCGCCTCGGCGCGGGCGTTGGCTTCCGCCGCCTGCTGACGCGCCGCAGAGGCGTCGTCCTGGGCCGCCGCGACGCTCGCCGCCTGGTTTTCGCGGGCCGCGACGGCGGCTTCGTTCCGGTGCTGCTGCAGCACGCCTATGGCGGTGTCGGTCAGCGCCTGAGCGCGCAGCGCCGCTTCGGTCGCACGCATCTCGTGGCCGGCGGCAAAGTTCGCCCGGGCGGCGGCGAGGGCGGCGCGCGCTTCGGCCGTCGCGCCGGGGACCTCGGACGCCGTGCCGACGGATTCGGCGGTGTGAAGCTTGGCTTCCGCAGCCGCGATGGCTTCGCGGGCGCGGTCCTTCTCACTGGCCGCCGCGGGGGCGGCGATGGCGAGCGCCAGTGCGCTCGAGGCCAGCAGCGAAGTCAGCACAATCTTGCAACTCATGATCTCAGCTCCTCCTGTGGATCGGTCGCTGCAACGGTTCAGGCGCACAAATGTTGCGACGTTCTCCCAAACTTGGCGCCTTGGCGCCGCCCTGACTGGACCTACCTTGAGACAATGCGCGCCTTCGCCGAGCTGCTCGATCGCCTGTCGCTGACGGCTTCGCGCAACGCCAAGCTCACCCTGGTCCGCGACTTCCTGCGCCTGACGCCGGACCCTGACCGCGGCTGGGCGCTGGCGACGCTGACCGGCGAGCTCAGTTTCGCCGCCGCCAAGCCCGCCTTCATCCGTAAGGCTGTCGAAGAGCGGATGGACCCGCAGCTGTTCTGGTGGTCCTACGACTACGTCGGCGACCTGGCGGAGACCGTCGCCCTGGTCTGGCCGCGCCGGCCAGGCGCCAACCGCGAGCCGGAGCTTTCCGAGGTGGTCGAGGCGCTGAGGAGCGCTGGCCGCGCCGAAGTCCAGCGGCTGATCGAAGGCTGGCTCGACGCGATGGAGGACCCGCGCGAGCGGTGGGCGCTGCTGAAGCTGATGACCGGCGGACTGCGCGTCGGCCTTTCCGCCCGGCTGGCCAAGCAGGCGGTGGCCGATCTTGGCGGCGTACCCGTCGCCGAGGTCGAGGAGATCTGGCACGCGCTGCACGCGCCCTACGAAGATCTTTTCGCCTGGCTCGAGGGGCGCTCCGATAAGCCGTCTGCCGAGAACCCCGGGCGATTCCGGCCGGCCATGCTGGCCCAGGCGATCGACGAGGCGACGGATTTCGCCAGGCTCGATCCCGCCGACTACGCCGCCGAGTGGAAGTGGGACGGCATCCGCGTGCAGGCGGTGAACGAGGCCGGCGTGCGCCGGCTCTACACCCGCACCGGCGACGACATCTCCCGCACCTTTCCCGACGTGCTTGACGCGCTCCACGACGAGGGCGTCATCGACGGAGAGCTCTTAGTGATGCGCGACGGTCGCGTGGCCAGCTTCGCCGACCTGCAGCAGCGGCTGAACCGCAAGAGCGTCGACGCCAAGCTGATGGGCGCCTATCCGGCCGCGATCCGCGCCTACGACCTGCTGGCCGATGGCGCCGAGGAGTTGCGGGTGCTGCCCTTCGCCGAGCGTCGCGCACGGCTGGAGGCCTTCGTGGCGCGGCAGCGCTCGACGCGCATCGACCTTTCACCGCTGCAGCCGTTCGCGAGCTGGGCGGAGCTGACCGCGCTGCGCGCCGAGCCACCGGCCGGCGACCCGCAGATCGCCGAAGGGCTGATGCTGAAGCGCTGGGACTCCATCTACGAGGCCGGGCGGCCGAAAGGGCCGTGGTTCAAGTGGAAGCGCGACCCTTTCCTGATCGACGCGGTGCTGATGTACGCCCAGCGCGGGCACGGCAAGCGCTCGAGCTTCTACTCCGACTACACCTTCGGCGTCTGGACCGAAGGCGAGGGCGGGGCGCGGATGCTGACGCCGGTCGGCAAGGCCTATTTCGGCTTCACCGACGAAGAGCTGAAGGAAATCGACAAATACGTCCGCGACCACACCATCGAGCGGTTTGGGCCGGTGCGTTCGGTTTGCGCCGAGCCGCATGCGGGCCTGGTGTTCGAGGTCGCCTTCGAAGGCCTGCAACGCTCCAGCCGCCACAAGTCCGGCGTCGCCATGCGCTTCCCCCGCATCAGCCGTATCCGCTGGGACAAACCCCCCGGCGAAGCCGACGACCTGGCCACGCTGGAGCGCATGCTCGAGCAGATGGAGGGGCGGTGAGGGTCGCCCGTCCCTCCTCCGCTCATCCCCGCGAAAGCGGGGACCCAGGGCCTCTCGTTACTCCCGTAGCAGATCATCGGCGATGTCCGTCCAGCCAGGATTGAACCGTTCGGTCAGCTCAAGCTTCCAGGCCTACGCCACTTTTTCATCGCCAGGCCCAGACGTAGAACGCCAACGGGCTGCGACCTCAGCTAGGAAAAAGCCTGGGCTCCCGCTTTCGCGGGAATGAGCGAGAAATAGAACAAAAAGAGAACTTTGGCTGAAGCTCAGCCGCGGGATCAAATCCCCCTGCCGCCAGTTCTCACCGGCCAGCTAGGGAGAGCGGTGGATGACCAAGTTCGGCTACAAGTTGATGAGCGAGGAGCACGGGCCGCGAGCGTTGATCGACAACGCCAAACGCGCCGAGCGGGCGGGGTTCGACTTCGTGTCGATCTCCGACCACTTCCACCCCTGGCTGGAGAGCCAGGGCCATTCGCCATTCGCATGGAGCGTTCTGGGGGCGATCGCCGAGGCCACGTCGAAGATTGGCATCACCACCGGCCTGACCTGTCCGATCATCCGCTATCATCCGGCGATCGTCGCGCAGGCCGCCGCCACGCTGGCGGTGATGAGCGAGGGCCGCTTCACGCTGGCGGTCGGCGCGGGCGAGCGGCTTAACGAGCATGTGACCGGCGAGCGCTGGCCCTCGATCCCCGAGCGGCACGAGATGCTGGGCGAGGCGATCGACATCTTCCGCGCGCTCTGGGACGGTGGCGCGCACACGCTGCGGCGCCGGCATTTCACCCTCGACCACGCGCGACTCTACGACCTGCCGGACAAGCCCATTCCCGTCGTCCTGGGCGTGAGCGGCGAGCATTCCGTCGCGCTCGCCGCCGAGAAGGCCGATGGGATCATGGCCACCGAGCCGGACGCCGAACTGGTGAAGGCGTACACGGCCAAGGCCGGCAAGCCAGGCCCGCGCTACGCCGAGTGCATGCTGGCCTACGCCGAGAGCGAGGAGAAGGCGTTGGTGATCGCCCACGACCGCGCCCGTTTCGGGGTGTTCGGCTGGAGCGTGATGAGCGAACTGCCCACCGTCGAGGGCTTCGAGGCCGCCTCGCAGTTCGTGCGCCCGGAGGACGTGAAAGAGGGCGCGGGCCTCGGCCCTGATCCGGAGCGCCACCTGTCCGTCATCCAGAAGTACGTTGACGCCGGCTTCGACCATGTCGTGCTGTTGGGCGTGGGCGACGATCAGGCGGGCTTCATCGACTTCTTCGAGACCAAGCTGAAGCCGCGGCTCGGCTGAGGCAAGCTTGAGCGTTCCGCGCTCGACGCGCAACCTACGGTAAGCTTAAGGTTTTGGTTTTGCTGGCCTTCTATGCTGTCCCCTGCATCGGGGGGAGCCATGAAGGGCGTCGTTTTCAACCTGCTGGAAGTCGTGTTCACGCGCGCACATGGGGCAGACGCCTGGGACGACCTGCTGTACGCGGCCAAGGTCGGCGGAGCCTACACCTCGCTCGGCAACTACGACGACGCCGAGCTAGAGGCGCTGGTGGCGTGCACGGCCTCCTCCCTGTCGCTGACGCGCGAGCAGGTGCTGCGCTGGTTCGGCCGCGAGGCTATTCCGGTGCTGGCCGAACTGTATCCCGACCTGTTCCGTCACGCCTCGGCGCGGCCGTTCGTCAGCGGCGTCAACGACGTGATCCACGCCGGGGTGCGCAAGCTCTATCCCGGCGCGGCCTGCCCGCACTTCGGGATCCGCGAGACGCCTGACGGCCGCATGGCGATAAACTACCATTCCGAGCGCCGCATGTGTGCGCTGGCCGAGGGCTTCATCCAGGGCGCCGCCGACTGGTGGTGCGAGGAGGTCGAGGTCGAGCACATCGCGTGTATCGACCGCGGCGACCGCGGCTGCGAGTTCCAGTTGAATTGGGTGCAAGGCGCCAAGAACGCGGATGCCGCCTGAGGACGAGGACCGCATTCCTCGGTCGGATTTCGAGCGGCCGGAGCGGCGATTCGAGCGGGAGCGCGCCGCCAGGCTCGAGGCCGAGGCTATCGCCGAGAAGGGTCTGGTCTCCAATGCGCTCAAGTTCTCGCCGGCGCGAGGCGAGGTGCGCCTCTCCGCAGCGGCCGAGCGCGCTGGTTCTGCGCTGCAGCGTCGAGGACGACGGGCCAGGGGTGCCGTTCGACGAGCAGCGCCGCATGTTCGAGCCCTACGCGCAGACGGATACGCGCCGGCGGTGCGGGCCTCGGCCTCGCGAGCTGCGCCGGCCAGGTGCGCCTGATGGGCGGGGCGATCGCCCCCGAAACCGCACCGGGCGGCGACGCGAGGTTACGGCTTCAGCTTGAGCTTCCCATCGCTGAACAGGTGGTGGGAGGACCTTCTGAAGGAGACGCCCACGAGGCCCCGATCGCCGGACTGCGGGTGCTGGTCGCCGAGGACAACGAACCCAATCGCCGCGTCCTACAGGTGCTGCTGGCGCCCGCAGGGATCTATCTCACCTTTGCCGAAGACGGCGTGAAGGCCGTCGATGCGGCGACCCGCGGCGCATTCGACCTGATCCTGATGGACGCCAACATGCCGCGGATGGACGGCGTCGACGCGGTGCGCGCCATCCGCCGCCTGTCGGGGCCGGTGGCGGACATGCCTATCCACATGCTGACGGCCAACGCCTTCGAGGACGACGTCCGCGACTATCTTGCGGCGGGTGCGGACGGCGTGCTGGCCAAGCCGGTCGACGTCCACCAGCTGTATGGCCTGCTGGCGGCGGTCACCGCCGCGGTTAGCCGGCGCGCCGCGGCCTGAGCGAGGCTTGCGAGTCGTTCGCGCTGGCGCCGGCGCGCGACGCGGCTAGTTTTGCAGCCGATGAGCATCGCCCCAGCCTTGCCCGCGGCGGAAACGGCGGCCCTCACGCGCCGTGCGACGCTGCTGTCGGTGGCGACCGCCGCCGTGCTCGTCGCCCTGAAGGCAGCCGCTTGGCTGGCGTCTGGATCGGTGGCGCTGCTGGCCTCGCTGGCCGACTCCGGGCTCGATTTGATCGCCTCGCTGGCGACCTTCTTCGCCGTGCGCTACGCCGTCGCCCCGCCCGACGCCGAGCATCGCTTCGGCCATGGCAAGGCGGAGGCCTTCGCCAGCCTGTTCCAGGCCGGCCTGGTGTTCGCTTCTGCGGCGCTGATCTGCCGCGAGGCTGTCGGCGACCTGATGCGGCCGCATCCGTTGCGGCAGGAGGGCTGGGCCGTCGCCGTCATGGCGATCTCGACGGTGCTCACCGGGTTCCTGATCTCGGCGCAGACCAAGGTGCTGCGGCAGACGGGCTCGATCGCCGTCTCCGGCGACCGCGCGCACTACGCCTCCGATCTCGCGTCCAACCTGCTCGCGTTGGCAGGCGTGGCGGCGACCGCATGGCTGGGGATCGTCGGCCTCGACGCGTTCGCCGCGTTGGGCGTGGCGGCGCTTCTGCTCTGGGGAGCGATCGGCGTCTTCCGCGAGGCGGCCGGCCAGTTGCTGGACCGCGAGCTCAGCCCCGAGGCGCGCAAGCTGATCGTCGAGACCATCACGCGCGACGGCCGCATCACCGGCGTGCACCAGCTGCGCACCCGCGCCGCCGGGCCATATGTGCACATGCAGATGCACATCGACCTCGACCCGCAACTCAGCCTGGCGGACGCCCACGAGGTGCTGGTCCAGGCCGAGAAGCGCGTGCTGGAGGACTTTCCGTCGGCGGACATCATCATGCATGCCGATCCGCGCGGTCAGGCAGAGCCGCACGGCGGCGCTTTCGCAGAATCTCCGCGCGCCCCGGCGTAAAGCTAACGCCAACTTAAGACGTCAGGCGTTTCTTGGACCGTGTGGATTCGCCGGTTGAATCCGTTCCCAGCCTCCCGCCGAGATGAGCGTAGAACGCACCCTGCACCATTTTCCGCTCGATCCGGCTTCGCGCCAGGTGCGGCTGGTGCTGGGCGAAAAGCGGCTGGCGTTCGCCGACACCCCGGTGCGCTATTGGGAGCGGCCGAAGGCGCTGACCACGCTCAATCCCTCAGGACTGACGCCGGTGCTGGTCGAAGCTGGCGACGGCGAGCCGCTGGTGCTGTGCGAGAGCCGCGCCATCCTGGATCACCTCGAGGAGGCCTATCCCGAGGCGCCGCTCCTCAGCGCCGATCCGGCCGAGCGCGCTGAAGCGCGGCGGCTGCTCACCTGGTTCGACCGCAAGTTCGAGTTCGAGGCCGGCGGGCTGATCCTGCACGAGAAGATGGAAAAGCGACTGCTGGGCTTTGGCGCGCCGGAGCTCGGCAACCTGCGCCAGGGCCGCGATGGGCTGAAGAACCACCTCTACTACATGGAAACCCTGCTCTCGGGCCGCGACTGGCTGGCCGGCCGGAGGCTCTCCCTGGCGGATTTCGCCGCGGCCGCCCATCTCTCGGTCATCGATTATTTCGGCGACGTGCCCTGGCGGGACTTCGCCGGGGTGAAGACCTGGTACATGAAGCTGAAATCCCGTCCGGCCTTCCGGCCGCTCCTGCAGGACCGCTGGCCGGGGCTGACGCCAGCCGGCCATTATGACGACCTCGACTTCTGACGCCCGCGAAGCCCTGATCCGCGCCGAAGCGCAACGGCTTGGCTTCGACCTCTGCCGCTTCACCGACCTGGATGACGGCTGGCCCGCCGCTGCGCGCCTGGGCGAGTTCATCGACGCCGGCCGGCACGGCGAGATGGCCTGGATGGCGACCACTGCCGAGCGTCGCGCTTATCCCCGCGCCATGTGGGCCGATGCGCGGTCGGCGATCGTGCTCGGCGTGAACTACGGCCCGGCCGAGGATCCGCTCGCGGCGCTCGCCGAGCCGACCCGCGGGTCGATCAGCGTCTACGCTCGCGGCGACGACTACCACGACCTGATCAAGGGGCGGCTGAAGCAGCTCGGCGGCTGGCTGCAGGCGCGTTTCGGCGGTCAGCTGAAGGTGTTCGTCGACACGGCGCCTTTGCTGGAGAAGCCGCTGGCCGAGCGTGCGGGCGCGGGCTGGCAGGGCCGTCACACCAACCTCGTCAGCCGGGAGTTCGGCTCCTGGCTGTTCCTCGGCTCGATCCTCACGACGCTGGAACTGACGCCAGACGCGCCGGAGCCGATGAACTGCGGCAGCTGCACCGCCTGCCTTTCCGCTTGCCCGACGGAGGCCTTCCCCGCGCCGTTCCAGCTCGATGCGCGACGCTGCATCTCCTACCTGACGATCGAGCTGAAGGGCCCGATCCCGCGCGAGTTTCGAGCCAAGCTCGGCAATCGCATCTATGGCTGCGACGACTGCCTGGCCGTCTGCCCGTGGAACAAGTTCGCCCAAGCCGGCCGCGAGCAGAAGCTGGCCGCTCGGGATGCGCTGCACGCGCCGTCGTTGGCGGAGCTCGCGCGCCTGGACGATCCGGCGTTCCGCGCGCTCTTCGCCAAGAGCCCTGTCAAGCGCCTCGGGCGCGACCGCTTCGTCCGCAACGTGCTCTACGCCATTGGCAATTCCGGCGACATCGGCCTAGGGGCGGAGGCGGAGCCCCTGTTGGACGACCCGGCGCCAGTGGTCCGCGGCGCAGCGGTCTGGGCGCTGTGGCGACTGCTGTCGCCGCAGGCGTTCGACGCCCTGAAGCGAGCGCGCGAAGTCAGCGAGGGCGATCTCGATGTGATCGCCGAATGGGCTAGCGGCGCGGAACCGTGAAGGCGCAGGCTGGTTGAGCCCCCTAGCATACAGGAGCCCGACCATGGCCGACGGCCAGATCCTGCAGCCTGCCGAAACGCTGGTGCGGAACAGCCGCCCTAACCAGCCCAACGAGAGCGCCGAATACCGCAAGGCGCGCAACGCCCTGCTGGTCGAGGAGATCGAGCTTCGCCGCCACGTCGCCCGCGTCGCCGCCATGCGTCGCGCCCTGCCGCCCGGCGGGGAGGTGAAGGGCGACTACCAATTCATCGGCGAGGCGAGCAGCGTACAGGGCGCTAACCCCGTCGGGCTCTCCGAGCTGTTCGGCGATAAAGACACGCTCTTCGTCTACAACTGGATGTACGGGCCCAAGCGTGCGCGGCCGTGCCCCATGTGCACCGCGCTGCTGAGCTGCCTGGACGGCAACGCCGACCACATTCGCCAGCGCATCGCACTTGCCTCGTCGCGCTCTCGCCGATCGAACGGCAGGTCGCCTTCAAGGTCGAGCGTGGCTGGAAGAACCTGCCGCTCTACGCCGACGTCAACGGCAAGTTCAGCCAGGAGTATCACGCGATCATGGACGATGGGATCGACACCGCGGCGATGAACGTCTTCACGCGCCGCGACGGAACCATCCGTCACTTCTGGGCCGCGGAGACTGGCTTCGTCCCCGCCGATCCGGGGGAGGACCCGACCACTGCGCCCGACCTGATGGTGCTGTGGAACGTGCTGGACCTGACGCCGGGCGGCCGTGGAACCGACTGGTATCCGAAGATCAGCTACTGACGGCCCCGCGTCGCTTCAGAACGCGATGTCGCCGAGGTCGCGCAGCCGGGGCAACAACTTGTCCTTTTCCGACAGCACCGGGTCGCCGTCGAGCGGCCAGGGAATCAGCAGGTCGGGGTCGCTCCAGATGATCCCGCCTTCGGTCTTCGGCGCGTAGAGGCCGTCGACCTTGTAGGCCAGCTCGCAGTCGTCGGTGATCGTGCAGTAGGCGTGAGCGAAGCCGCGCGGCACGAAGAGCTGCTCGCCGCCTTCGGCGGTGAGCTCGGCGGCGACCCAGCGGCCGTAGGTGGGCGAACCCTTCCGGATGTCGACGGCGACGTCGTAGATCGCGCCGCGCAGCACCCGCACCAGCTTGGCCTGCGGATGCGGCGCCTTCTGGAAGTGCAGGCCGCGCAGCGTACCCTTGCGCGCGCTGAAAGCCTGGTTGTCCTGCACGAAGTCGGCGTCGACGCCGGCCTCCGCCAGGGTGCGGCGGCTCCAGGTTTCGGAGAACCAGCCGCGCGCATCGCCATGGCGCTTGGGCGTGATAAGCAGGACCTCGGGGATGGCCAGCGGCGTGATGGACGTCATCGGATCCTGCAGCAGATTGGAGATCGCTTCGCATGGCGCGGGACGGCGTGAATGACAAGCCTCCGGCGCCACGGATCAGCGTCGTCGTGGTCGCTTACGAGAGCGGGCCGATGCTGGCCGATTGCCTCGCGGCCGTCCGCGCCCAGACGGTTCGTGATCTCGAGCTGATTCTCATCGACAACGCCTCGAAGGACGGCGCGGCGCGCGTCGCCGCCGCGCAGGCAAACGATCTGGTCTTCGTCCCCAACAGCGAAAACCTCGGCTTCGCCAAGGCGGTGAACCAGGGCGCGCGGTTGGCGCGCGGCCGCTGGCTGGTGCTGTTGAACCCGGACGCTTTCGCCGAACCCGACTGGCTGGCGGCGCTGTTGGCCGCGTCCGAGGCCTTCCCCGAACAGCGCTGCTTCGCCTCGAGGCAGTTGAAGGCTGATGACCCAGGCCGCCTCGACGGGATGGGCGACGTGATGTCGGCCGCCGGGTTCGGATTCCGCGGAGGCTACAACCAGCCGGACCCGGGATTGACCGAGCCCGCCTATGTTTTCTCCGCCTGCGGTGGCGCGATGATGATCGACCGCGAGCTGTTCCTGGAGATGGGCGGCTTCGACGAGCGGCTGTTCTGCTATTGCGAAGACGTCGACCTCGGCTACCGGCTGCAGTTGCGCGGCATCCGCACTCTGCTGGTCCCCAAGGCGACAGTGCGGCACGTCGGGTCCGCCTCGACCGGTGGCCCGCGCTCCGACTTCGCGGCCTTCCACGGCACGCGCAACCGGCTGTGGATCTACCTGAAGAACACCCCGCCGCTGCTGCTCGCGCTGACCTGGCCGCTGCATTTGCTGGCGACCGCTTTGCTGTTTTCGCGGCACGTCGCGCATGGCGAGATGGCGGCGCCCTGGCGCGGCTTCAAGGCGGCGCTTGGCGGCTTGCCGATCGCCATGGCCGCGCGGCGCGAGGCTCAGGCCGGCCGCAAGGTGGGCTCGCTCGGCATCGCCCGCGAGCTCTGCTGGAGCCCCCGCTCTCTGGTGCGAAGGCTCATCGTGCTCAAGCCTGCGACCACTCGATCAGCCGGCGCATGAAGCTGGCGCCGCGCTCCATCTGGGCGCGATCGACGTATTCGTCCGGCTGATGCGCCTGGAGGATCGAGCCCGGCCCGCACACCACCGTCGAGAAGCCAGCTTGCTGGAACTGACCGCCCTCGGCGGCGAAGGACACGGCGCGGGGCGGGCCGTTGTCGCCGGCGAGCCGGCGGGCGAAGGCCTCTGCCGCGCCTCCGGGCTCGGGCGCGAGCGGTGGCGTCAACGAGCGGTTGCGGATCTCGGCGCCAGCTTCCGACGCACGGGCTTTCAGCGCCTGGTCCAGCGCCGCCACCTGGGCATAGAAGGGCTGCAGGATCTGCATGGGATCGAAGCCTGGCGGGCAGCGCAGGTCGAACACGAACTGGCATTCGCGCGCCAGGATGTTGGCCGCTGTGCCGCCATTGACGACGCCGATGGTCAGCGTCGGGCCCTTCGGCGTGAACGGCGAGGCCGCGTCCGCCGCAGCGTCCAAGTCGGCGGCGAGCGCCTTCAGGCTCGCCATCAACGGTACGGCTTCCATGATCGCCGAGACCCCCTGCTGGGTCTGGCTGGAGTGCGCCTCGCGGCCGCGCACCGTGACGGTGAAGACGGCGATGCCTTTGTGTCCGTTCACCGCCTCCATCGAGGTGGGCTCGCCGACGATCACCAGGCTGGGCTTGGGCGTCTCCCGGGCGATCACCTCGATCATGTCAGGCGCGCCCAGGCAGCCCACCTCTTCGTCATAGGAAAAGGCCAGGTGCACCGGCCGTTTGCCGCTGGCGGCCAGTTCCGGGGTCGCGGCGAGCGCCAGCGCCAGAAATCCCTTCATGTCGCAGGCTCCCCGGCCATAGAGCCGGCCATCGCGTTCGGTCAGCTTGAACGGATCGGTGCTCCACGGCTGGCCGTCCACCGGCACCACGTCGGTGTGGCCGGAAAGGACGACGCCGCCGTCCTCGGCGGGGCCGATGGTGGCGATCAGATTGGACTTGGTCCCGTCGGCGTTGGGCACCCGTCGATGCGGCACCCCGTAGCCGTCGAGATAGGCCTCGACCCACTCGATCAGCGCCAGGTTGGAATCGCGCGATGTGGTGTCGAAGGCGACCAGCGTCTCGAGGATCTCGAGCGCTCGCGGCGTCAGGTCCTGGGCCATAGCCAAGGGATAGACCGCCTCGTAGACGGGGCAAAGGGTCCGCCGTCCGAAGGAGGACGATCGAGCCGCCTTGACCGTTACAGGTCAGGGCGAGACGGCTCCGCTTTCGCGCAGCTTGCGGATCGCCTCGTCGTCGAGGCCGAGCTTTTCGGCGAGCACGCTCTGGGTGTGCTGGCCGTGCAGCGGCGGGGAAGTATAGCGCTCGACCGGGGTGTGCGAGAAGCGCAGCGGATTGCGCACCATGGGAATCCGCCCGCCCGCGGCGTGTTCGATGTCGAAGATGATTTCGCGCGCCTTCACGTGAGGGTCGGCCACGACCTCGGCGAGGTTGTTGACGGGCGCATGAAGCAGCTTGGCCCTGGTGAACGCCTCGACCCACTCCGCGGTGGTGCGCCTCGCCAGGGCGCGCGCGACCTCGGCCTTGACCGCCTCGTAATTCTCGGCGCGCGCCTGCACCGTCCTGAAGCGCGGGTCGTGTGCGGCGTCGGCGATGTCGGCCGCCTCGCATAGCTTTGCAAAATTCGCGTCGCTCGAGCCCGCCACATAGATGTTCCCGTCCTGCGTCGCGAACACCTCCGACGGGATCTGGCGGGGCGTCTCACGGCGGTCGGGGGTGATCCCGGACAGCAGGTGAGAGCACAGCGCCATCGACATCATAGCCATCGACGACTCCAGTAGGGCCAACTCGATGTGCTGGCCACGTCCGCCGGCGGCGTCGCGCCCGTAGAGCGCGCCCAGCACGCCCACGGCGGCGTACATGCCTGCGGCGAAGTCCATCACCGGCAAGGTGCTGAGCTGCGGCGGTCCCTCGCCTCGCAGCAGGCTGACAAAGCCGGACATCGCCTGGGCGACTCCGTCCATCCCGGGGCGAGGCATGTAGGGACCGCTCTCGCCGAACCCGGACAGCGACAGGTAGACGATCTCCGGATTGAGGGCGCTGATCGCCGCATAGTCGAGATTTCGGCGCGCCAGGTCGCCGGGCTTGAAGTTCTCGATGAAGACGTCGCACTGCGCCGCGAGTTGACGGACGACCTCCTGGCCCTCGGCCATCGTCAGATCGACGATGATCGACTGCTTGTTGCGGTTATGGGTGACGAAGCAGACCTGGTCTGAGGTAGGCCGCCCTTCGGCGTCTCGCACGATGGCGCTGCCGGAGAGGAACTCAGAACTGCGCATTGGATCGCCGTCGGAGGACTCGACCTTGATCACTTCCGCGCCGAGATCCGAGAGGATCTGCGCAGCCCACGGGGCTGCGAACCATCGGCCGAGTTCGAGCACGCGGATGTTCTGCAGCGGCGGCGCGCCGCGTTCACTCTCGGTCATAAGCCACTTCCATTCGGGTACCCCTGCAGGTTCGACTATCTTTACGGATGAGTCCATTACCCCGAGCCGGCGCAGGGCTGGTAGGTTGAGCCGGAAACGTGAGGAGGACGCCATGAACGACGTCGCGAGCCCGACCATGCGCAAGGCGGCGATGCGCACCGCGCCGCCGGCGGATCATCGCGGCGAGTCCGATCTGCCGTTGGTGGATTTCGGTCAGGGGGTCGCCATGCAGCTGCTGCGCGTCGACCTGCAGTCCGGCCTCTGGATCGTACGCCAGCGGATGGAGGCGGGGCTCACCCTGCCGCGGCACCGGCACACCGGGGTGGTTAACGCTTACACGCTTACCGGCGCGTGGAAGTACCTGGAGTATCCGGAGGTCAATCGCGCGGGCTCCTACCTCTTCGAGCCGGCGGGATCGGTCCACACCCTGCACGTCCTGGAGGATGGCCCAACCGACGTCTGGTTTTCTGTCGCGGGCGCGAACCTCAACCTCACCGAGGAAGGCGAGGTGTACGAGGTGCTCGACGCGGCGCGGGTGCTGGGCGTCTACATGTCGCGCTGCTTCAAGGCCGGGCTCGCGCCGCCCGCCGTGATCGGCGCCGAAGCCGAAATCGCCGCTTACTGGGCTCGCACCTAGGGCTCAGCCCTGCTGGATGCGGCCCTCTGCCGGCAGCACGCCCAACAGCTCGATGCGGAAGATCAGCGCGGCGCCCGGTGGGATGCGGCCTGCGCCCTCGTCGCCGTAGCCGAGCTTGGGCGGCACGTAGAGGATCCATTCATCGCCGGGGCGCATCAGCTGCAGCGCCTCCTTCCAGGCGGGGATCAGGGCGCGTAGCGGCATAGCGGCCGGCACGCCGCGCTCATAGGACGAATCGAACACCGTCCCCTCGATCAGCTTGCCCTCGTAGTTGACCTTCACCTCGTCGGCGAGCTGCGGCTTCAGGCCCGTCGCCGGGCCGGAGCGGACGATCTTGTACTGCAGCCCGCTCGGCAAGGTCTGGACGCCTGCCTGCTTGGCGTTCTGCGCCATGAAGGCGTCGGACGCCGAGGTCTGGTCGGGCAGCGGCTTCTTGTGGCAGCCGGCGAGGGCGAGCGCCGCGGCGGCGCAGATGATCAGCTTACGGAACATGTCTCGCACGGCCCCTTCAAACCGCTCTGGGCGGATAACCTTCGGCGCGCAGGGCGCCCATGATCTCTTGGGTGTGCTGGGCGTCGCGGGTCTCGATCATGATGTCGAACTCAGCCCCCTTCGCCGGCACGTCGAGCGCCAGGCGGTTGTGCGCGACCTCGACGATGTTGGCGCCGTGGCGGCCGATGATCGCCGACACCGTCGCCAAGAGGCCCGGCCGATCGTCGCCGACGATCCGCAGGGAAACCAGCCGTTGGTCGCGCACCAGCTCGCGGGTCAGCACGGAGGCCAGCAGCCGGGTGTCAATGTTGCCGCCGGTGACCACCAGCCCGCACTTCTTGCCGCGGAACTTCTCCGGATAGGCCAGCAGAGCCGCCAGCGCGCCGGCGCCGGCCCCTTCGGCGACCGTCTTCTCGACATTGCAGTACAACGCCACGGCGCGCTCGAAGAACGGCTCCTCGACCAGCACCACCTCGTCGATCAGCGGCCGGGCGATGGCGTAGGTCAGGTCGCCGACCTGCTTCACCGCGATGCCTTCGGCGATGGTCGCGCCGCCGCTGGTGACGCCCATGTTCACGCCGCGCATCTTGGCGGTGAACGAGGGGTACATGGCGGGCTCCAGTCCGACGATCTTGATGTCGGGCTTCACGTGCTTGGCCGCCGTCGCCATGCCGGAGATCAGGCCGCCGCCGCCGATCGGGATCGGCAGCACCTCGAGGCCCGGCACGTCCTCCAGCATCTCCAGCGCCACCGTGCCCTGCCCGGCCATGACGTCGATGTCGTTGAACGGATGCACGAACACCAGGTCGCGCTCTTCGCACAGCTTCAGCGCGAAGGCCGAGGCCTCGTCATAACCGTCGCCGTCCAGCACCACGGTCGCGCCGTGGTTGCGGGTCTGCTGCACCTTCACGAAGGGCGTGGAGCGCGGCATGACGATGGTCGCTGGGATGCCCAGGCGCGCGGCGTGATAGGCCAGCCCCTGGCTGTGGTTGCCGGCCGAGGCGGCGATGACGCCGCGCTTCTTCTCTTCGTCGGTGAGCTGCAGCAGCTTGTTGAGCGCGCCGCGCTCCTTGTAGGCGGCGGTGAACTGCAGGTTCTCGAACTTCACCCAGACCTCGGCCCCCGTAATCTCGGACAGCGTCCGGGACGGGCGGCAGGGCGTGCGCTCTATGTGACCCTTCAACCGCGCTTGCGCGGCGAGGATGTCGTCGAAGGTCAAGGTCATAGGGAAAAAGCCGAGGCGTAAGAAGGCGCGCAACCTAGTGGGACGGGCGGGTTATCGCAATGGAGCGAAGGCGCGCGGGTCGAGGAGAAGTTCGAACCAAGAACTACACGAAATGCACGAAAGGCTCGCCGCGCTCAGCGCCCGTCGGCGATGCCCAAGGAAATGAATCACGGACCACACTCACCTTACGGACCACACGGTCGAGGGCGGGCACCAGAGAATGACTTCGACCGGCCGACGCCCGGCGATTCACCTCCAGCCTCGGCAATGAGGGGCGTCCGTGTAGTCCGTGTGGTCCGTGGTTCCTTGGAATCCGAGCTCACGGGAGCGCAGGGGAGGGCCGGCAAGGCTTGCGTGTACTTCGTGGTTCCACCTACGGATCGAACTCCGCCACCAGGTGCCCCGGAGCCACTTCCCTCAGCTCGGGGGCAAGGATCGGCGCATTGGGGTCGACCGGCAGGCGGGAGGGGGCGAAGCGGAAGGCGGCGCGCGGGTCGAGGGGGCTGGGCGGCTCGCCGGTGAGCTTGATGCGTTCGCGGCCGCGCTCGACGGCGGGGTCCGGGATCGGCGCGGCCGACAGCAGCGCCCGCGTATACGGATGCTGGGGTGCGCTGTAGAGCCGCTCGGCGTCGGCGCTCTCCACGGTGCGCCCGAGGTAGAGCACCAGCACGCGGTGGCTGATCTCGCGGACCACCGCCAGATCGTGGCTGATGAAGATCATCGCCAGGCCCATGTCCTTCTGCAGCGTGATCAGCAGGTCGATGATCTGGGCCCGAACCTGCACGTCGAGCGCGGAGACCGCCTCGTCGCAAATCGCCAGCTTGGGTCTCAGGATCATCGCCCGGGCGATGCCGACCCGCTGGTTCTGGCCGCCGCTGAGCTCGTGCGGGTAGCGGTTGATCAGCCCCGTATTGAGCTCGACGCGCGCCATCATCGCCCGCACCTCGGCGTCGCGCTCGCCGCGGGCGAGATCCGGCCGGTGGACGCGCAGCGGCTCGGCGATGGAATCGCCGATGGTCATGCGCGGGTCGAGGCTGGCGAGCGGGTCCTGGAAGACGATCTGCAGATCGCGGCGGGGCGCGCGCATCTCCTCGCGGTCGGCCTCGCCGATATCGCGGCCCATCACCAGGACGGAGCCGGCGGTGGGCGGAACGAGCCGCAGCACGGCCCGCGCCAGCGTCGACTTGCCCGATCCGCTCTCGCCGACCACGCCCAGGGTCTCGCCCTGTCGCACGGTGAGGCTGACGCCGTCGACAGCGCGCAGCATCCGGGGCTTGGTGAACAGGCCTTCGCGCAGCGGGAACCAGACCTTCACGTCGCGGGCGTCGACCACCACCGGCGCGTCCGGGTCGAGCGGCGCGCGCAACGGGCGGCCGCCGCGGTCAGGGCGGTCCAGCCTGGGCGCCGCCTCGATCAGCGCGCGGGCGTAGTCGGTCTTCGGCGCACGGAACACCTGCTCGACCGCGCCACCTTCGACGAAGGCGCCGTCCTTCATCACGCAGACCCGGTCGGCGACCCTGGCGATCACCCCCATGTCGTGGGTGATCATCGCCAGCGCGGTTCCGCTCTCGCGGGTGAGCTCGGCCATCAGGTCGAGGATTTCCGCCTGGACGGTGACGTCCAGCGCGGTGGTCGGCTCGTCGGCGATCAGCAGTTCGGGCTCCACCGCCAAGGCCGCGGCGATCATCACCCGCTGCCGCATGCCGCCGGAGAGCTCGTGCGGATACTGGCGGACCCGGCGCGCGGCGTCGGGGATGCGCACCTTCTCCAGCCATTCGCGGGCGCGCACCATGGCGTCCCGCCGCGAAAGGCCCAGGTGCATGCGCAAAGGCTCGGCGATCTGCTCGCCGATTCGCACGTGCGGCGTCAGAGCGGTCAGCGGATCCTGGAAGATCATGGTGATCTTCGAGCCGCGCACCCGGTTCAGCGCCCTGGGCTTCAGGCCGATCAGCTCCTGTCCGTGGAACTTCGCCGAGCCGCCGACCTGGCCGTTGGGCGCCAGCAAGCCCATGGCGGCCATGAAGGTCTGGCTCTTGCCCGAGCCGCTCTCACCGACCACGCCCACCGTCTCACCGCGCCGAACGGTGAGGCTGACGCCGCGCACCGCGCGGACCAGGCCGTCGGGGGTGTCGAACGACACGGTCAGGTGGTCGAGGGCGAGGACGGGATCGGTCAAGCTCAGCTTCCCGGCGAAAAATGCAGGAATTCGGCCAGCCTAGCCGCGGCGCGGGCGTTTTTGAAATCGCCTCCACGCGCGCGATCACTATAGTCCGGCGTGTGCCCGCCCACGCTTCCCCCACCCCTTTGCGCCCGGCCCTCTTCCTCGACCGCGACGGCGTGCTCAATGAGGATCAGGGCTATGTCCACCGCTGGGAGGATTTCCGCTGGATCCAGGGCGCCCGCGAGACGGTGGCGGCGTTCAACCGGGCGGGCTGGCTGGTCATTGTCGTCACCAACCAGTCGGGGGTGGGGCGCGGTTACTACAGTGAAGCCGATATGCACGCTTTGCACGAGCGCATGAGCGCAGAGCTGGCGCAATGCGGGGCGAAGATCGACGCTTTCTACTTCTGCCCGTATCACCCGGACGCCCCGGAAGCGGCCTATCGCCATCCCGATCCGCCGGATCGCAAGCCGAATCCGGGGATGATCCTGCGGGCGCTGGCCGAATGGCCGATCGACCACAGCCGCTCGGTGCTGGTCGGCGATAAGGACTCCGACATGGAAGCCGCGCGCCGAGCCGGCGTCCGCGCCGTGCGCTTCCGCGGCGGCGACCTGGCGCGGGCCCTGACCGCGGAGGGGTTGCCGTCGGACTGAGGCGGGCTGCGCACCGCGGGTCACCAAAAGACAATAATTTTCGTCTCTCTCTCATCCTCCCCAAACTGCGGAGCTTACCGTGCCGGACTGGATCTACGCCGTCATCCTGGGCGTCGTCGAAGGGCTGACGGAGTTCATTCCGGTCTCGTCGACGGGGATGCTGCTGCTGACCAAGGCGGCGCTGGGACTGCCGGACGGGTTCTGGGACACCTTTACGGTGCTGATCCAGCTCGGCGCCATCCTGGCGGTGGTGGCGCTCTACTTCTCCAGGCTGTGGGGCGCGGTCGTGCGGCTGCCCAGCGACCCGCAGGCCCGGCGCTTCGCGCTCAGCGTGATCGTCGCCTTCCTGCCCTCGGCCGTGCTGGGCGTCCTACTGCACGACTTCATCAAGAAGGTGCTGTTCGATACGCCCGCCGTGCAGTGCGTCTCGCTGATCGTCGGGGGCGTCATTCTGCTGTTCGTCGACCGCATCGCGCCGCCCCCGCAACGGCACGATCCGATGAAGCTGCCGTTGCTGACCGCGCTGGGCATCGGCCTCTGCCAGGTGCTGGCGATGATCCCCGGCACCTCGCGATCCGGCGCGACCATCGTCGGCTCGATGCTGATGGGCGTCGACAAGCGCGCGGCGGCCGAATTCTCGTTCTTCCTGGCGATCCCGACCATGGCCGGCGCATTCGCGGTGGACGCCTGGAAGAGCCGCGACCAACTCGCCACCGCCAACATCGAGCTGGTGGCGATCGGCTTCGTCGTCTCGTTCCTGGTGGCGCTGGGCGTGATCCGCGGCATGCTCGCCATCCTCACCAAGCGCGGGCTCGCCCCGTTCGGCTGGTTCCGGATCGCCGTCGGCGGCTTGGGCCTGGCGCTGCTGGCGCTGACCTAGCGCTTCCTCCCCGGCTTTGCCGGGAGAGGTGAAAGTCGCCTACGCCCCGCCGAGCAGGGCGCGGTCTTCCTGGTCGGCGTACTGGCCGCCCTTGCGGTAGCGGTAGAGGTAGGTCGGCAGCACCGCTTCCAGCGTGGTGGGCGTGAGGCCGAGCTCGCGCAGGCCGGGCGCCTGGCCGCTGGCGACGTTGTCAGTTTTCAGCAGCTCCACCTGGTCGGCGGTGATCGGCGGCGGCAGCACGCCGGCCACCAGATTGCCGAACGAGCCCAGCGGCCGCGCCAGCGCGAACGGCAGCGGAACGAGGAGACGCCGCCGATCGATCTCCTTCAACAGGATCTCCATGAGCTCGCGGAAGCTGAACTCCGCCGGCCCGCCGAGCTCGTAGGTCGCGCCGGCCGCGCCGGCCGCCGTGACCACCTGAGCCAGGGCCTTGCCGACGTCGCCGACGAACACCGGCTGAAAGCGGGTCGCGCCGCCGCCGATCAGCGGCAAAGCGGGGCTGAGCGTCGCCATGGCGGCGAAGCGGTTGAAGAAATGGTCGTCGGGGCCGAACACGATCGAGGGCCGCACGATCACCGCGTCGGGGTAGATTTCACGCACCGCCGCCTCGCCCTCGGCCTTGGTGCGGGCGTACTTCGAGACGGAGTTCGCGTCTGCGCCGAGCGCCGACATCTGCACCAGCCGGGTCACGCCCTGCGCGCGCGCCGCCTCGGCGACGGTCTTCGCGCCCATGGCGTGGATCGCCTGGAAGCCCTGCCGCCCGGTCTCGTAGAGCACGCCGACCAGGTTCAGCGAAGCTGAGGCGCCTTCCAGCGCCCGCTGCACGGATGCGACGTTGCGGATATTGGCCTGGACCACGTCGATCTGCCCGACGTCGCCGTGCAGGCGCATGTTGTAGGCCAGGCTGGGGTTGCGCACCGCCACCCGGATGCGCCAGCCGGCGCGGGCGAGCTGCCGCACCGCCTGAGCGCCGATAAAGCCCGATCCGCCGAAGACCGTGACGAGATTCTGCATGAGGTGCGCCGACCGCTCTTATTCGCCTTGCGAGACCCTGCCGATAGACGATGCGCCCGCGCGCCGCAATGCGATGCGCAAGCAGGCGTTGACCGCAATGGGGCGGCGCCATATGTAGCCGCCTCCCGATCCGACGGATCAGGGCCCAGGTGGCGGAATTGGTAGACGCGCTGGCTTCAGGTGCCAGTGGCTTAACGGCCGTGGAGGTTCGAGTCCTCTCCTGGGCACCATCGCCGGGTGGAGCTCTCACTGCTCCGGCCGATCGGCGCCTCTCACGATCCCAATCTGCACCCGCATAGCGCGCATCCTGAAACCTGCGCTTGAACCTTGTCGGCCTCTCGCTGGTTCTCGCCCGGGGCGCCGCCGGGACAGCTTTCGTGAACCTGACCGATCTGAGCCAAGCCGCTTTCGGCTGGGCGCCCCCGTGGGCGTACAGTCTCGTCATCATCGCGCTGGCCCTGGCGCTCGCGCTTGGCTTCTACGGGCTTACGGTGCGTTTCGTGCGTCGCCGCCTGCCGGCGCAGGGCGGCGAGTTCTGGCGGCCGCTCTTGATGCGGTCCCGCGCGCCGGGCCGTCTGGCGCTGGTGATCTGGGCGCTGAGCTGGGCGGTGCGCGCCGCGCCGCTGCCGGAAGAGCCTAGCCGCATCGTGCAGCACGGCCTGCTGATCGCGTTCATCGTGCTGGTCGGCTGGGTGGCGATGATCGCCGCCGATATCGGCGCCGCGCTCTACACGCGCCGCTACCGCGTCGACGTCGCCGACAACCTGCTGGCGCGCAAACACCTCACCCAGGTGCGGATCCTCAATCGCGCCACGACCATCGTGCTGATGCTGCTGACAGCGTCGTTTGCGCTCATGACCATCCCGGGCGTCCGGCAACTCGGCGTCAGCCTGCTCGCCGCAGGCGGCGCGGCCGGCATCATCGTCGGCCTCGCCCTGCAACCGGTGCTGTCGAACATGATGGCCGGGCTGCAGATCGCGCTCGCCCAGCCGATCCGCATCGACGACGCGGTGGTGATCGAAGGTGAATTCGGCGTCGTCGAGGAGATCACCTCGACCTATGTCGTGGTCCGCGTCTGGGACAAGCGGCGGCTGATCGTGCCGCTGAAGACCTTCCTCGAGAAGCCGTTCCAGAACTGGACCCGCACCACCGCCGACCTCATCGGCGTAGTGCTGTTTTACCTCGACTATTCGACGCCGCTGGAGCCGCTGCGCGCCAGGCTGAAGGAGATCGTCGAGGCCTCGCCGCTGTGGGACCGCCAGATCGTGGCGCTGCAAGTCACCGACCTGAAGGAGCGGACCATGGAAGTGCGCTGCCTGGTGGGCGCGCGCAATTCCGGCCAGGCTTTCGACCTGCGCTGCGAGGTCCGCGAGCAGCTGATCGCCTTCCTGCGGGACAAGTTCCCCCATGCCCTGCCGCGCGACCGGCTGGAGCTGCAGGCTGCGGTCGACGGCTGGGACGCCCCGCCGCGGGCCGGTTCGCGGGTGCAATAGGGTCTGTCGGTATGCGAGATTACGTTCTTGCAACGAGACTGCTGTCTCATTATTATGCCGGCAGCTTCCGCGCTTGCAAGGAGGGACGGACATGCCGCTCACGCCAGCCCAGATGGACGAGACGATGGACCAGCACTTCGGCTGCGAAGCGCGCGACGACGTGGCGGGCGTGCTCTCGACCATGGCTCGGGATGTCGAGCACGACATCGTTGGCTGGCCGACGGGGCCGACCCACGGACCCGAAGCGGCGCGGCCATTTTACGATGCGCTGTTCGCCGATCTCGCCGATGGCAAGGTCACGACGCTTCGCCGCCTGCATGGCGAAAACTTCCTGGTGGACGACAGCGTCTGGTCCGGTCGGGCGCCCGGCCGGCCATTCGGGCTGGAGGGCGGCAACCTGCCGCTCAGTTTCCGGCTGCTGCACGTGGTGGAGTTCGCCGACGACGGCGCGATCCGGCGCGAGAACGTCTGGGTCGATCTGGCCGCGATCCAGCAGCAACTTGCGCCGCGATGAGCGCCCCGCCGGCGGCCAGCGGCCGAGAAAACCAGAAACTCCGCACCCGCAAGGCTCTGTTGGACGCCGCCTCGCGGCTGCTTCGGAAAGGCGCGGCGCCGACCATCGAGGAGGTGGCCGAGGAGGCGCTGGTCTCGCGCGCCACGGCCTACCGCTATTTCCCGAGCCCCGAGGCGCTGATGCTCGAGGCGGCTGTCCATTTGCGCGTGCCGCAGCCGGACGAGCTGTTCGACGACTTCGGGAGCCTGGACGCGACGGCGCGCCTGCTGCGGGTGGACGAGGCGCTGCACGAGGCCGTGCGCGCCAACGAGAAGCCGCTGCGGCTGATGCTCGCCAGCCTGCTGCAGCAGAGCGCGTCCTCTGGCGCGGCCGAGCTCCCTGCGCGGCAGAACCGCCGCTCGGACCTGATCGGCGCGGCGCTGGGCCCGAGCGTAGCGGAGTTCGCGCCGCAGGCGCTCGAGGATCTGAGCTGCGCGGTGGCGATATTGGTGGGCACCGAGGGCTTCGTCGCGGCCAAGGACGTGCTCGGGCTGGACGACGCGGCCGCGCGCCGCGTCAAGCGCTGGGCGATCGCCGCCCTGGTCGATGCAGCGAGGCGACACTCTTCGGGCGTCGCGCCTGGTTAAGGCGTTCGCATCGCAACGATAACTTGTTCGCATGCGCGGGACCGCCTAATTACCGGACACTGGCTTGGCCGTCGTCGGATTCGGGCGTCAGGAACGGCCGCAAAGCCGAAGGCGGCGACCGACGTCGACCACGGTCGGAGTTCGAACGACGTGACCAACTACCTGCATCGTGGCGACCTTCCGGCGGGCGTGCTCGCCGATGCTACGGCGGTGGCGGTCGACTCCGAGACCCTGGGCTTGCGGCTCGGCCGCGACCCGCTGTGCGTCGTGCAGCTGTCTGACGGCAAGGGCGACGCCCACCTCGTGCAGCTCGACCGGGCGAGCTACGACGCGCCCAATCTGAAGCGGCTGCTGACCGATCCCGGCGTGCTGAAGATCTTCCACTTCGGCCGCTTCGATATCGCCATGTTCTTCCTGCATCTTGGGGTGGTGACCGCGCCCGTCTACTGCACCAAGATCGCCTCGAAGCTGGCTCGGACCTACACCGACCGCCACGGGCTGAAGGACATCACGCGCGAATTGCTGGCCGTCGAGATCTCCAAGACGCAGCAGAGTTCCGACTGGGGCGCGGCTGCGCTCAGCGGCGAGCAGGTCGCCTATGCGGCGTCCGACGTGCTGCACCTTCATGCGCTGAAGGCCAGGCTCGACGACATGCTCGCCCGGGAAGGCCGTGATGCTCACGCGCGCGCCGCCTTCGCCTTCCTTCCGCACCGCGCCTTGCTCGACGTCGCCGGCTGGGAAGACGTCGACATTTTCGCGCACACGTGAGGGGGCGATGACGGCGCCGGTCATCGTGATCTCCAGCGCCCCGCCCAACTTGCGGGCGCAGGTGCAGCGTTGGCGCCGCCGCTCGCGGTTTGTGCGGGCGATGCGGATCGCGCTGCCGACGACGATCGGCCTGATCCTCGCGGGACTCGCCGCCGCGGTCGCCTACAACACGCTGACCTCCGACCCGACCCCGGCCGGCGACACGTCTGCGCCGATCCGGTTGGTGAACCCGCGGTTCATTGGCCGCGACGACAAGGGCCGCGCCTTCGTCATCACCGCAGAGAGCGCGACTCGCGACCCGCGCGATTACCAGCGGGTGATGCTGGAGCGCCCCGCGCTGGTGGTGGACGAGCAGGGACCCGATCCGATGCGCCTGGTGGCCAACGAGGGCGTCTATCACGAGGGCGACTTTAAGCTCGACCTGCACGGCGGCGTGCGCCTCGTCGGCTCCAAAGCGGCGTTCGACACCGCCTCGTCGCTGTTCGACACCAAGACCGGGGAGGTGTTCGGTTCAGGTCCTATTCAGGGCTCAGGGTCTCTTGGAGAAATCACCGCGAAGTCCTATGCGATATACGGCAAAGGCGACCGGGTGATCTTCAAGGGCGGCGTGCACACGCGCCTGGATCAGAAATGAGAGCAGGCGACGGAATGCGATCGAGATGTCTTCCCCTAGGCGCGGCGTTCGGGGGCGCGGCGTTGGCGGGCCTGCTGCTGGCGGGACCGGCGGCGGCGCAGCTGGCGACGAATTCGAACGCGCCGGTCGACATCACCGCGGATGAGCTGGAGACCGCGAACAGCGCCTGCACCTCCATCTGGCGCGGTCACGCCGAGGCGCTGCAGGCTGACGCCCGGCTGCGCGCCGACACTCTGACGGCGGAGTTCGCCCTCAAGCCCGGCGGAAAGACCGGCGCCTGCGGCGACCTGCAGCGGTTGCGCGCCGAGGGGTCGGTTTACTATGTGACGCCGCAACAGAAGGTGCATGGCGATCTGGGCATCTACGAAGCGGCGTCCAGCACCCTGACCGTCACCGGCGACGTCGTCGCCACGCAGGGCATGAACGTGCTTCGGGGATCGAAGATGGTGTTCAACACCGAAACCGGCCAAGGCCGGATGGTGGGCGGCGCCAGCGGGCCGAACAAGGGCAATCGCCCGCGTGCGGTCTTTTATCCGAAGCAAAGCAACACCAACTCTTCGAACTCACGTCGCTAGACGCCAACGCGCAGGAGCCGACTTGAAGCAGGAGCGCTTCCCCTCTCTACCCGGCCTCGTCGGCGAAGGGCTCGTGGTCGACAACATCGGCAAGTCCTTCCGCGGGCGGCCGGTGGTGAAGGGCGTCTCGCTGCGTCTGGCGCGCGGCGAGGTGGCGGGGCTGCTCGGCCCCAACGGCGCAGGTAAGACCACCTGCTTCTACATGATCACCGGCCTGGTGCCGGCCGACTATGGCGCGATCTATCTCGACGGCGAGGACATCACCGACCAGCCGATGTACCAGCGCGCCCGTATGGGCGTGGGCTACCTGCCGCAGGAGACCTCGATCTTCCGCGGCATGACGGTGGGCGAAAACGTCATGGCCATCGTCGAGCTGCGCCAGAAGGACAAGAAGAAGGCCCGCGAAACGGTCACCGACCTGCTCGAGGAACTGCACATCGAGCACCTGCGCAACGCCCCGGCCGTGTCCCTCTCCGGCGGCGAGCGGCGACGCGTGGAAATCGCCCGCGCGCTGGCGTCCGAGCCGTCGTTCATGCTGCTCGACGAGCCGTTCGCCGGTATCGACCCGCTGGCGATCGCCGACATTCGCGAGGTCATCGCCTACCTGAAGAAGCGTGACATCGGCATCCTGATCACCGACCACAACGTGCGCGAGACGCTCGACATCATCGACCGCGCCTCGATCATCCACGCCGGTGAAGTGCTGTTCGAGGGCCGCCCCGACGAAATCGTCGACGACCCCGAAGTCCGCCGCGTCTACCTCGGCGACCGGTTCAACTAAAGCGCGCAGCTTCTCGCGACATCTCTCTCGCGTCGAGACGTGAAGAGGTGGTCTGCAATCTGCGCGGGTAGGTTGATTTCCCGCGACGAGCGAACAGGCGGGCGTCCGCCTTCGCCCACTTTCCGCCGCAAATTAACGAATCGGTGGGAATGCCTCGCCTAGCCTAAGCAAGAAGCAGGCCAGGGGGCGGTTTTGGCGCTAGGCGCACGTTTAGAGCTTCGGCAGGGCCAGGGACTGGTCATCACGCCGCAACTGCAGCAGGCGATCAAGCTGCTGCAGTTGTCGAATCTCGAGCTCGAGGCGTTTGTCGAGGCCGAGCTCGAACGCAATCCGCTGTTGTCGCGCGACGAAAGCGACAACGAGCCGGAGCGCGAGTCCGACGCCCCTGAGGCCCCGGCGGAAATTTCTGCCGATGCGGAAGCTCGCGCCGACCTGGACACCGCCTATGACGAGGCCTCGCCCGGCGAACGCGCCACCGGCGACGCGCCCGAGCCCGCCGCCGACGTCGGCGGCGCGGTGGATTGGTCCCGCGCCGGCTCTGGCGGCTCGTTCGAGGGGACATCCGACGATTTCGAGTCCGCGCTCAGCCGCGAGCAGACGCTCGCCGAGCATCTGCACGATCAACTGGCGGTCGCCCGCCTCTCCGGGACCGAAGCGGCCATAGCGAGCGTGCTGATCGACGGCGTTGACGAGGGCGGCTACCTGCGCCTCGAACTCCCCGAAACCGCCGAGCGGCTGGGATGCGCGCTCGAGCTGGTCGAGGCCGTGCTGAAGGTGATCCAGGGCTTCGAGCCGACCGGCGTAGGTGCGCGCGACGTGCGCGAATGCCTGATGCTGCAGCTACAGGATCGCAACCGCTACGACCCAGCGATGGCCGCGATGCTCGATAATCTGCAACTTCTCGCCCGCCGCGACTTCGCCGGCCTGAAGAAGGTTTGCGGCGTCGACGACGACGATCTCAGAGAGATGGTGGCCGAGCTGAAGGCGCTGACGCCCCGGCCCGGCGCGGCTTTCGGCGGTGAGCTGGCGCTGCCGGTCGCGCCGGACGTGTTCGTCCGCGAGGGCGCAGGCGGCCTCTGGCTGGTGGAGCTGAACAGCGACACCCTGCCTCGCCTGCTGGTCGACCAGCGCTACCACGCCCAGGTAAGCGCGGCGGCGCGCTCCGACCACGAAAAGACCTTCGTCACCGACTGCATGGCGCAGGCGAGTTGGCTGGTGAAGAGCCTCGACCAACGCGCGCGCACCATTCTCAAGGTCTCCTCCGAAATCGTGCGTCAGCAGGACGCCTTCCTCGCCTATGGCGTCGAGCACCTGCGGCCGCTGAACCTGAAGACCGTGGCCGAGGCCATCGGCATGCACGAGTCGACGGTCAGCCGGGTCACCTCGAACAAATACATCGGCACGCCGCGCGGCCTGTTCGAGATGAAGTTCTTCTTCACCTCGGCGATCAATTCCACCGAGGGCGGCGAAGCCCACTCGGCCGAGAGCGTGCGTCACCGCATCCGCCAGCTCATCGAGGCCGAGGCGAGCGAGACCGACGTGCATTCCGATGACAGCATCGTCGACATCCTCAAGGAAGCCGGCGTCGATATCGCCCGCCGCACGGTCGCCAAGTACCGGGAAGCGATGCGCATCCCTTCGTCCGTCGAGCGCCGCCGCCTGCTCAAGCACGCGGTCTGAGGGCGGGCCTTGGCGGCGCAGGCGTTGCGCACCATCTGATCACAAATGTCGGCCGCTCGCTCGAACACCCCGCCCTTGTCCGAGGTGGTGCGCACGCTTGTGCACGCCGACGCTCAGGCGCTCAGCCTCGGGGAGGTGGTCGACGCCTTCGGGACCAGCGCGCTGGCGAGCCTGCTGCTGATCTTCGGCCTCGCCTGTTCGCTGCCGCTGCCGCCCGGCGCCACAACCATCTTCGGTCTGCCCATCCTGTTGCTCGCGCCGCAGCTGGTGTTGGACCAGCCCGCGCCTTGGCTCCCTGAACGACTGCGGCGCCGCAGGCTCGCGGCGACCGAGATGCGCGGCGTGTTTGAGCGGATGATTCCCTGGCTCAAGCGCATGGAGGCGATCTCGCGGCCGCGACTGGGCTTCGTCGTCGGGGCGACGGGGCGCCGGCTGATCGGCGTGATCTGCACGCTCTTCGGCTTGGTCCTGATCCTGCCGATCCCGCTCGGCAACATGCTGCCGGCTGCGACGGTGAGCGTTTTCTCCCTGTCGCTGATCCAGAGGGACGGCGTGCTGGCGGCGGCAGGTTATGGGATTGCCGCAATCAGCGTCGGAGCTCTCATGCTCGCGGCGAATTTGATCGCAGCCGCAGCCAGAACCTTGCTCACGACGCTGACGCTCGCTTGACACCTTTAGCCGTCAGGCGCGTTCTTCTTGACATGCAAGTCCAAGTCACCGGGAAACAGGTTGACGTCGGCGATGCTCTGCGGGCGCGGGTCGCTGACGAACTCTCAAACACCATCGGAAAGTTCTTCGACCGCGGAGGCGGGGCGGAGGTGGTGGTCAGCCGAGAAGGACATTCCTTCAAGGTCGACTGCGCCGTCACGCTGGCGTCTGGCCAGCAGCTGACCACCCATGGCCTGGGTGGCGACGCGCACCTGGCCGTCGACGCCGCTGTGTCGAAAATGGAGAAACGGATTCGGCGCTACAATACGCGCCTCAAGGACCATCACCTGCAGGCGCTGGCCAAGCAGCAGGAGACGGCGGCCTACTTCGTGCTGCAGCCCACCGACTTCGAGGAAGACGACGACGGGCTGGACGGGTTCGCCTCGGAGGCCTTCACCGAGCCGATGGTGATCGCCGAAACCGAGACGCCGATCCGCACGATGACGGTTTCTATGGCGGTCATGCAGCTCGATCTGACCGAAGCTCAGGCAATTGTGTTCCGAAACGCCGCGCACGGCGGCTTGTCCGTGGTATATCGCCGCGCCGATGGGAATATCGGCTGGGTAGATCCAGAACGGACTAAAAATGGGGACGGGGAGGGCATAGACGGAACCGAGCGCGGCTAGCCGCGCTGAGCGTTCCGTCACGAAGGCCCGCTAGGAAGCGGCGCCTTCGGCAGCGATGTTTTGGGACACATGCAAATCGGCGACTTTCTCGATCGCAATGCGATCGCCTTGCGCGTGAGCGCGGCCAATAAGCGGCAGGCGCTGGCGGTGATCGCAGAGATCGCCGCACGCAGCCTAGGCCTCGACGCCGGCGACATCCTGGACGCGCTCGCCGAGCGCGAGCAGTCGGGGTCGACCGGCGTTGGCCATGGCGTGGCCGCGCCGCACGCCCGGTTGGATGGCCTGGAGCGGATGCGAGGGGTGTTCGTGCGCCTCGACCAGCCGGTCGCCTTCGATTCCGTGGACGACCAGCCGGTCGACCTGATCTTCGCCCTGTTCGCTCCACCGGACGCCGGCGCCGAGCACCTGCGCGCGTTGGCGCGGGTGTCGCGCATGCTGCGCCAGCCCGATCTGCGCGAGCAGTTGCGCAAGGCGCGCACCGCCGACGCCATTCACGCCCTGCTGGTCCAGGATCGCGGCGCGGCCCGCCCGGCGGCTTAGCGCATCGCGCACGAAAAAGCCGGCCGCTGTGACGGCCGGCTCTTCTCTTCTCCGAGATCGGGTCGTGCGGTCAGTGCACCGAGACGGGGGCCAATTCGTGGGCCAGGGCTGCGGCGACCGCGGAATCGCGATCGGTCAGAACCGCAAGCCGTTCGCCGTCTGCACGGTGTACAGCGTAAAGCGTCTGATCTGGATCAAGATCAAAGCCTTGGACCTGAGCCGAGGGAACGCTTGCAATGATCTCCGCCGCTTTCACAGGACGGACATAGACTAGGTTCGGGGCGCCGAGAGCAGCGAAAGCTTCAGTTGTTAACTCGGGTGTCATTAGGACCACCTCCAAAAACTCAACGCTTCGAACGGGCGCCGGTTCAGCCGACCGTTCTTTGTTGAGGCGCCGGAACATCCGCACGCCTTCATTTCGATCGCTTCAGGTTCAACCCGCCGTGCGAATGGGCACCGTGGTGATGCGCTTCTCCGATTCCGGCCGGGCGAGGTCGATGTGCAGCAGGCCATGCTCCAGCGTGGCCCCGGTCACCACCATGCCGTCGGCCAGCACGAAGCTGCGGACGAAGCCGCGCGCCGCGATGCCGCGATGCAGATAGGCTTCCTCGGCCCGGGCGTGATCGCCGTCCCGCCTGCCCTGGATGGTGAGCTGGCGATCCTCCACCGTCACGCCGAGCTGGTCGGGCGTGAAACCCGCCACCGCCAGCGTGATGCGAAGACCACCCTCGCCGCGATCCTCCACATTGTAGGGCGGATAGCTTTCGGCGGCGGCCTTGGCCGCGCGCTCGATGAGGCTGCGAGTGTGCTCGAAGCCCAGCAAGAAGGGGCTGTCGAAGATGATCGACCGATTCATGTGCGCGAAGAGTCCTCAACCTTAAGCGACTCTCCGATCGGGCCGCCCGGCAGCGGCGCGGCTCGACCGGACACCGGTTATGTGGGAATCCCCGGACGGCTGCGCAATGCGCGGACTCAGACCTCCAGGCGAACCGAGCGCAGGCGCAGGGCGTTGCCGACGACGCTGACCCAGGAGAGCGCCATGGCCAGCTCCGCCAGCTGCGGCGAGAGCAGCACGCCCAGGGTCGGATAGAGCACGCCCGCCGCCAGCGGCACGCCGGCGACGTTGTAGAGAAAGGCGAACACCAGGTTCTGGCGGATGTTGGCCATCACCGCGCGAGAGAGCCGGTGCGCCCGGACCAGCGCCGCCAGTGTCGATCCTCTCCAGGCGCTCCAAAGCCTCGGCGTTCTTGATCAACACGCCCGCGCGGGCGCTCCGGCCGACCCCGACCCCGACCCCGACCCCGACCCCGACCATGATCGACATCGGCGTCGCGAGGCCCAGCGCGCAGGGGCAGGCGATGATCAGCACCGAGACCGCGGCGATCAGCCCGTAAGCCATCCGCGGCTCAGGTCCCCATGCCGCCCAGGCTGCGAAGGCGATCGCGGCCACCGCCAGCACGGCCGGGACGAACCAGCCGGCCACGACGTCCGCCAGCCGTTGGATGGGCGCGCGGCTGCGCTGCGCCTCCGCCACCAGCTGCACGGTCCGCGCCAGCATGGCGTCGGCGCCGATCCGCTCGGCACGCATGACGAAGGAGCCGGTGGTGTTCAATGATCCGCCGATCACCTTATCGCCGGGCGCCGATCAGCCACCACTGGCTGGACTCCACCCACATCACCTTCGGCGTGGTGACTGCGGGCTAAGTGCATGGGCACTGGAAGCTGGAAGGCTCCGCCTTCAAGGGGCGCGAGCCGGACGAGGGGCGGCGTAGCGCCGAGCACGACGATCTCGACGCCCTGGTGCTGGAGAGCGCGGTCCACTTCGACCGCGCCTGGACCGTGTTCGGCCGCGCCGAACGAACCGAGACCAAAGAACTGACGACGGCCGGCGGTCATCACGGCCCAGTTTACACGGTCGGCAAGATATCGCTCGGCGCGATCCGCGACTTCCAGATCGCCCCACACGTCAGCTTCGGCGTGGGTGGACTCTATGCGGTGAATTTCGTCCCGGTCCGGCTGAGGCCGCTCTACGGAGGTTCGCCGGACGGCGCGATGGGGTTCGTCAGGTTGAGGTTGCAATAGCCGCCGTGACGGTGGTTTTCGCCGCTGTTCAAATCGTGGTTGTATGAACGGGCCGTAATCAATCCGGCCAGTTGCGGGATCCACGTGCAAGCACCGATCGCTGCCGAAACGCGCGTCGCCGACAGCGGGCTTCGGCCACCGCTGGTGGTCGACCTCGACGGGACGCTGGTGCGAACCGACATGCTGCACGAGACCTTTGCGGCGGCCTTCTTTCGCAATCCCCTGCTCACGCTCTGGGTGGTCCTGCGGGCGCTGCTGAAGGGCCGCGCCGAGTTGAAGCGGGCGTTGAGCGGCCTGGCGGAGGTCGAGGTCGAGACCCTGCCGTGGCGGGCGCCGCTGATCTCCTATCTACAGGAGCAGAAGCGGCTCGGCCGCGAGATCCATCTGGCGACCGCGTCGCACCATTCGATCGCCCGCGCCGTGGCCGACTACGTGGGCCTGTTCGACCGCGTCTACGCCAGCGACGGCCAGCGCAACCTCAAGGGCCGACGTAAGGCCGAGCTGCTGGCGCAGGAGTTTCCGGACGGCTTCTGCTACGCGGGCGACTGCGGGGCGGATCTCGCTGTCTGGCGCATCGCCTCGGGCGCGGTGGTGACCGCACACCGGCCGCTGGCCGAACGGGCTCGCGGCCTGACCGAGCTGGAACAGCATTTCCCCGACGATCGGGCCGGCCTGAAGACCTGGTTCGCGGCCGCCCGCCCGCACCAGTGGAGCAAGAACCTGCTGATCCTGGCGCCGACGGTGCTGGGCTGGACGCAGGTCACGGCGGCGGGCTTCGCGGCGACGCTGTGGGCGCTGGTGTTGATGTGCCTGATGAGCTCGCTGACCTACCTCATCAACGACATCGCCGACGTTCAGGCCGACCGGCGTCATGCGCGCAAGTATGCCCGGCCATTCGCGGCTGGGCGGCTGAAGATCCGCGACGGCCTCATCGTGGCCGTGCTCGGCATTCCGTTGGTCCTGGCCGCGGCCTGGGTGCTCGCCTCGCCCGCGACGGCGACCTGCCTGCTGGCCTATGGCGTGGTGACGCTGGCCTATTCGTTCGGCCTGAAGCGGGCGCCCATTCTCGACTGCACGCTGATCGGCGTGCTCTTCAGCTTCCGCATCGCCACCGGCGTGGTGGCCGGCGGGATGGGCTGGTCGCCGTGGCTGATGACCTTCTCGCTGACCCTGTTCTTCTCGCTGGCGATGGCCAAGCGGCTGACCGAGCTGGTGGCGGGCGGGCCCTCGGCATCCGGTGTCGTCCGCGGCCGCGGCTACAAGTACGAGGATCGCAGCATCGTGCTGGCGTTCGGGACGGCGGCCTCGACGCTCTCGATCCTGATCGTGGTGCTCTATCTGGTCGACGAGGTGTTCCCCGCCGGGACCTACCGCGACCCGGCCGCGCTGTGGGCGATCCCGCCACTGCTGTTTCTCTGGATCGGCCGCATCTGGCTGCTGGCCAACCGCGGCGAGATGCACCATGACCCGGTGATCTTCGCGTTGCGTGACCGCGTCAGCTACCTGCTCGGCGCCCTGGTGGGCGCTGCCTTCCTCGCCGCCCTGCTTTGACCGAACTCCTTTCGACCGATCGGCTGGCCTCCTGGGGACGCGTCATGCGCGCCGTTCACCGGGTCGCGCGCCCGCACTGGCGCGACGAGCTGGCGCCCGCCGTTCGCGCCGCCGCCGGCGATCCGGGCCGTGGCCTGGCGGTGGGCCTCTCGCGCTCGTACGGCGACAGCGGCCTGAACCCGGACGGCGCCCTGGTGGTGATGAGCGGGCTCGACCGCGTCTACGCCTTCGACGTCGAGACGGGCGTCGTGCGCGCCGACGCCGGCCTGTCGCTCGACGCCCTGATTCGGCTCGCCCTTCCGCGCGGCTGGTTTCCGCCGGTGCTGCCCGGCACCCGCTTCGTCACCCTGGGCGGCGCCGTGGCCAACGACGTGCACGGCAAGAACCACCACCGCGCGGGGACCTTCGGCCTTCACGTGCGGCGCCTCGGCCTTCTGCGCACCGACGGGACGCAGCACGAGCTTGCCCCCGGGGATCCGCTGTTTGCGGCGACCATCGGCGGGCTCGGCCTCACCGGGGTGATCGCCTGGGTCGAGCTGCAACTCGCGCCCGTCTCCGGGGCCTGGCTGGACAGCGAGGACCTGATCTTCCACAGCCTCGACGCCTTCTTTCCGCTCGCCGACGACAGCGAAGAAGGCCACGCCTATACCGTCGCCTGGCTGGACTGCGCGGTCGGCGGCCGGGCGCTGGGCCGCGGCGTCTTCACTCGCGGCAATCCTTCGCCGGACCCCGACCGCTCGCTGCACGGACCGCCGCGCATCGTCGTCCCGTTCGACGCGCCCGCCTGGCTGCTCAACCCGCTCACCGTGCGCGCCCACAACCTCGCCCGCTTCACCGCCAAGGCGATGCGGCGGGGCCGCTGGCGGACTCACTACGACCCGTTCTTCTTTCCGCTGGACGCCATCGGCTCCTGGAACCGGATCTATGGCAGGCCCGGCTTCTTCCAATACCAATGCGTCCTGCCGACTGACGCTGCGCGCCCAGGCGTCGCCGAGTTGCTTTCGCAAATCACCCGAAGCGGGCAAGGATCGTTCCTGGCGGTGCTGAAGACCTTCGGCGCGCTGGATTCCCCCGGACTGCTGTCCTTCCCGATGAAAGGCGCCACCTTGGCCCTCGACTTCCCCAACCGCGGCTCGGAGACGTTGGCCCTTCTGGGCCGGTTGGACGACGTCGTCCGCGAAGCCGGCGGCCGGCTCTATCCGGCGAAGGACGGGCGGATCAGCGCGGCGATGTTCGAAGCCGGCTACCCGCGGCTCCCCGAGTTCGCGCGCCATGTCGACCCGGGCCTCAGCTCGGGCTTCTGGCGCAGGGTCGCGCCGTGAGCGGCGGCCGCGTCGTCATCCTGGGCGCGACCTCGGCCATGGCCGAGGCGCTGGCCCGCCTCTACGCCGCCGAGGGCGCGAATCTCACGCTGGTCGGCCGCCGCGCCGACCGGCTGGAGGAGATCGCCGCCGACCTGCGCGCCCGCGGCGCATCCGGCGCCCAGGTCGTCGCCGCCGACCTCGTCGACGCGAGCCGCGCAGCCGAGCAACTTTCGGCCTGGGCCGCAGGCCCTCTCGAGGCCGTCCACCTGTTCTACGGCGTGTTGACCGACCAGCCGCGAGCGGAGGCGGACCTCGCCTACGCCGAGGCCACGCTCGCGGTGAACTTCACCAGCGCCGCGCTCTGGTCGCTGGCGGCCGCTAACCTGCTGGAGAGCCAGCGGCGCGGCGTGCTGGTGGTGGTGGGCTCGGTGGCCGGCGATCGCGGTCGCCAGTCCAACTATGTCTATGGCGCGGCCAAGGCGGGCCTCGGCAATCTGGTGCAAGGGATCGCCCACCGACTGGGGCTGCGGGGCGGCGAGGCGCGCGCGGTGCTGGTGCGGCCGGGCTTCGTCGACACGCCGATGACCGATCACCTGGAGAAGGGCGGGCCGCTGTGGGCCAAGCCCGAGGCGGTCGCCCGCGCCATCCGCAAGGCGGCGAACCGCAAGGCTCCGGTCGTCTACGTTCCCTGGTTCTGGCAGATCATCATGCTGATCATCCGGCTCCTGCCGGCGCCCATCTTCCACAAGCGGCCGCTATGAAGACCGTCGTCGTCACCGGCGCCGCCGGCCTGGTCGGACAGAACCTGATCCCCCGCCTGAAGGGGCGGGGCTATCGAATCGTCGGCATCGACAAGCATCCGACCAATACCGCCCGCTTGCGCGAGTTGCACCCCGACATCGAGGTGATCGCCGCCGACCTCGCTCAGCCCGGCGCCTGGAGCGACGCCTTCAGGGGCGCCGACGCGGTGGTGCTGAACCAGGCGCAGATCGGCGGCCTGGAGCGCGGCCCCTTCGTCGCCAACAACGTCACGGCGTCGGAGCACATCCTGGCGGCGATCGCGCAGCATGGAGTCCCGTACTTCGTGCACATCTCGTCGTCGGTGGTGAACTCCCAGGCCCACGACCTCTACGTCGAGACCAAGACCGCACAGGAGAAGCTGGCCGACGCCTGCCCCATTCCACACGTCGTGCTGCGGCCGACGCTGATGTTCGGCTGGTTCGACCGCAAGCACCTGGGATGGCTGCGGCGCTTCATGGACAAGTCGCCGGTCTTCCCGATCCCCGGGAACGGCCGCTTCCGCCGGCAGCCGCTCTACGTCGGCGATTTCGCCTCGGTGATCGCCGCCGCGCTCGACCAGAAGATCAGCGGGACCTACGACATCTCTGGCCGCACCGAGGTCGATTACGTCGACCTGATCGCAGCCATCAAGCGCATCGCCAAGGCGCGCGCACAGATCGTGCACATCCCCTATCGGCTGTTCTGGGCGCTGCTCTGGCTCTATGCCCGCATCGACCGCGACCCGCCGTTCACCACCAATCAGCTGGAGGCCCTGGTGATCCCCGAGGTGTTTCCGGTGATCGACTGGCCGGCGATCTTCGGCGTCGCCGAGACGCCGCTCGAGCAGGCGCTGGCCGAGACCTATCTCGACCCGCGCTATAGCCACATCGTGCTGGACTTCTGATGGTCAGAACCGTCGTCATCGGCGCCGGCGCCATGGGGCTCGCCGTCGCGCACTACGCGCTGGGGCTCGGCCACGAAGTCGAAGTGATCGAGGCCGACCGCGTGCCTGGCGGCATGGCTGCGCACTTCGACTTCGACGGCCTGTCGATCGAGCGCTTCTACCACTTCGTCTGCAAGCCGGACGCGCCGACCTTCGCGCTGATGAGGGAGCTGGGGATCGCAGGCGAGATGCGCTGGCGGGAGACCTCGATGGCCTATTTTCGCGGCGGCAAGGTGCACAAGTGGGGCGACCCCATCTCGCTGCTGACCTCCTCGCTGCTCAATCCCATCGAGAAGTTCCGCTACGGCCTGCACGTCTTCCTGACCTCGAAGCGCAACAGCTTCGATGACCTGGAAAATGTCCGCGCCCGTGACTGGATCGAGGGCGGTTCGGGCAAATCCGTCTACGCCAAGCTCTGGGCGCCGCTGATGGATCTGAAATTCTATCAGTATGCGGAGGACATCTCCGCCGCCTGGATCGCCACCCGAATCCGCCGCATCGGCAATTCCCGCAAGTCGCTGCTGCAGGAAGAGCTGGGCTACATCGAAGGCGGCTCGGAGACGCTGGTCGACGCCCTGGTCCTATCGATCGAGGCCAAGGGCGGAAAGATCCATCTGGGGACGCCGGCGCAGAAGATCGAGGTGGCCAATGGCAAGGTGACCGGCGTCACCGCGGGCGACCGCTTCTTCCCCGCCGACGCGGTGATCTCCACCGTGCCCACGCCGCACGTCGCGCGGCTGGCGCCCGACCTGCCGGAGAGCTTCCGCAACGCCTACGACCAGATCCGCAACATCGGTGTGATCTGCGTGGTGCATAAGCTGAAGCGGCCGGTGACCCCGCACTTCTGGGTCAACGTCATCGAGCCGGGCATGGAGATCCCTGGCATCATCGAGTTCTCCAACCTGCGGCCGATGCCCGACACCGTGGTCTACGTGCCCTACTACATGCCGACCGACCATCCGAAGTGGTCGTGGAGCGACGAGCAACTGATCGCGGAGAGCTTCGGCTATCTGAAGCGCATCAACCCGGCGCTGAGCGCAGACGACCGCCTGGCCAGCAAGGCCGGGCGCCTGCGCTACGCCCAGCCGGTCTGCGAGCCGGGCTTCGCCGCCAAGCTACCGCCAGTGCGCACGCCGATCGAGGGTCTGCAGATCGCCGACACCTGCTTCTACTACCCCGAGGACCGCGGGGTCTCCGAGGGCGCGCGCCTCGCTCGCGAGATGGCGCTGGCGATCGGCACGGACCACCAGCCACGTCGGGAGCCGGTGTATCGATGAGCGGGATCCGCGCCGCCGCCGCTCGCGCCGCGCCCTGGGCGCTGATGCTGATCCCGGCCTGGCTGGCCGTCTGGACGGCGCACGCCATCTGGCTGACTTACTCGCCAGTCCCGTTCAACGACCAGTGGGTGAACTTCGCGGCCATTCGTGACGCCCGTATCGGCGGCTGGCTGAACTATCTGTTCTCGCAGCACAACGAGCATCGGATCCTGTTCCCGCGGCTGGTGTTTCTCGCCGACCTGGCGTGGTCGCATGGGAACAACGCGGTCAATCTGATCGCCATCGGCGTGATCCAACTGGCCGGCGCGGCCTGCTTCGCCCGGATGGGGCTGAACCAGCGTCTCACCGCTCTTGGCGTCCTCGCCTTGAGCACAGCGGTGGCGACGACGGTCACGCTGATGCAGTGGGAGAACCTGTTCTGGGGGTTCCAGGTCTCCTTCGTCGCGGTCTACGCAGCAGCGGCCTGGGCGCTCTACCTCTATTTCCTGGCCGCCGACGAAGGCGGCGAGGTGCGCTGGGGCGTGATGGTCGCGGCCATGGTTCTGCTCGTCGTCGCCACCTTCAGCATGGCCAACGGGGTGTTCGCCGGCGTCGCCATGGCGATGGCGGCGGTCGTGACGCGCAGGAGCCGCCAGGCCGTCGCCGTCGCCGTCATAACGACCGCGCTCCTCCTCGCCGTCTATCTCTACGGCTATCACCGGATCGAGGCGCATTCGCCGCCGGAGCTGGCGCTGCATCACCCGGGCCGGTTCCTGTATTACGTCGCCATCTTCACCGGAAATCTGTGGACGCAGAACGGCGAGGCGGCGGCGCTGATCGGCCTGGTCGGCTTCGCCCTGAGCGCGGGCATGCTGTTCGTGCTGGTCCGCAAAGGCGCTGCCGATCCGGTGCGGACAGCGCTCTTCGGCATCGTGCTCTTCGTCGGCATGAGCGCGGCGGTGACCAGCGTCGGAAGGCTCAGCTTCGGTGTCGAGCAGGCGCTGGCGTCACGCTACATGACGCCGACGGCCTACTTCTGGGCGGCCCAGGCCCTGTTTTGGGCGCTGACGCTGGAGCGCGACGCGCCGCAATGGATGACCCTGCGGCGTGACCCCGAGGCCTGGACGCTGACGCTCCGGCGTGGACCGCGGTCATGGGTGCGGCTCGGCTTCGGCGCCGCCCTTATATTGGTGCTCTGGCGGCTGGTGCTGTTGCAGCAGTTCGGCGAGTATCAGGTCCTGGCCACGCGTGAGCGCATCATCAGCGGATCCAGCGCGCTGCTGAGCGGCCTGCGCGACGACCAGGGAATCCGCGATCTCTACCCCTTGCCCGAACTGGTCGCCGAGCTGCGCCCCGAACTGCGAGAACGGCGCCTGACGATCTTCGAGAAGCCGGCGGGGGCGACGATCGGCCAGCCGTTGCGCGCCCGGATCGTCACTGGCGCGAACGTCTGCCGCGGCTTCATGGACGTGCTCGAACCGGCGAAGGACGGCGACGGCGTCTGGCGCGCGCTCGGCTGGGGCTGGGACGTGCAGGCGAGGCGCAGCTTCGAGCGCGTGGTGCTGACGGACAGCGGCGGGCAGGTCCTGGGGATCGGGCTGAGCGGCCTGCCGCGGCTCGACGTCCCCAAGCTGGTGAAGGACGTTCGCGACGATCACGCGGGCTGGCTCGGCCGCCTGCGCCCGGGCGCAGGTCTCGAGGTGATCGCCTATGGCGTCACCCGCACGGGAGACGCGTGCGAAATCGGCCGAAGGGCGTACCAGCCATGATCGCCGGCCGGCTGCGCCAGCTCATCGCCTTCTACTGGAACGGGGTCTTCCTGAAGTTCCTGCTGGCCGGCGGTCTGGCGGCGTTCGCCAACTTCGCCAGCCGCATCGCCGTGCAGCCGCTGGTGGGCTTCAAGGTCGCGCTGGTGATCGCCTTCTTCGTCGGGCTGACCGTGGCCTTCGTGCTCAACCGCGCCTTCGTCTTTCCAGCCTCGGGCAAGCCGCTGCGTCAGGAGATGAGCTGGTTCCTGCTGTTCAACCTGATCGCGTTTCCGATCATCATCGGCGGATCGGTGCTGTTGCGCGACTATGTGTTCGGCCACGTCCTTCCGCCGGCCCTGGCCGAAGCCGCAGCGCACGGCGTCGCCATCATGATCCCGGTCGTGTTCAACTTCGCCGCCCACCAGCTGGTGACCTTCGCCAGGTCGAAAGGCGCCTGATCTTGCCGTCGCCGGGCGAGGGGGTATTTTCAACTGATGAACGCGATCCAGGAAGAACTCTCCGACCTCTACCGGTCGCGGTTCGAGGCCAGCGGGCTGAAGAAGCGCCGCGCCGTCTGGCAGACGCTGAACGACGCCTTCTTCTCGCGGCTGATCTCGCCGGACGACGAGGTGCTGGAGCTCGCCTGCGGCTATGGCGAGTTCATCTCGACGATCCGCGCCAAGCGCAAGTTCGGCGTCGACCTCAACCCCGACACCGCGGGGCGGCTGCCCGAGGGAGTCGAATTCCGCAACGCCTCGGCGGACGACCTGAGTTTCATGGCCCCCGGCGGCGTCGATGTGGTCTTCACTTCCAATTTTCTCGAGCACATGCCGGACAAGGCGGCGCTGTCGCGGGTGCTGGCGGAGGCGCACCGGGTGCTGAAGCCGGGCGGCCGGTTCATCGTTCTCGGCCCCAACATCCGCTTCGCCTACCGCGAATATTGGGACTTCTACGACCACCACCTGCCGCTCTCCGACCGCTCGCTGAGCGAGGGACTGGTGGCGGCGGGGTTTTCGATCGAGCGGGCGATCCCGCAGTTCCTACCCTTCACCATGGCCGGCAAGACCCCGGCGCATCCGCTGCTGATCCGCGCCTACCTGGCGCTGCCGCTCGCGTGGAAGGTCCTCGGCAAGCAATTCCTGATCGTCGCGCGCCGCTGACGCCCACCCAAGGTGCGGGCTGGCGGAAGGCCGGCAATTCAAGTCATCCTCTTCTCGCGGCGCGGTTCCGTCAGGACGTCCGACGGGCCGTTCGTGACGGAGGGGGAAGACATCCATGTCATTTACCAGCGAGTTCAAGGAGTTCATCGCCCGCGGCAACGTCGTCGACTTGGCGGTCGGCGTGATCATCGGCGGGGCTTTCGGCAAGATCGTCAGCAGCCTCGTCGATCAGGTGATCATGCCGCCGATTGGCCTGGCCACCGGAGGCATCGACTTCGCGCAGATGAAGGTGGTGCTGAAGCCCGCCAACGCTGCGGCAAAGCAGGCCGAGGTGGCGATCCAGTACGGCGCCTTCATCAACACCATCATCCAGTTCCTGATCGTCGCCCTGGTGATCTTCGTTGTGGTCAAGGGGATCAACAGCCTGCGCCGCAAGGAGGCCGAAGCGCCCTCGGCGCCGCCGGCGCCCACGCGCGCGGAAGCGTTGCTGGAAGACATTCGCGACGCGATCCGCAGCGGGAAATAGCGCCGGCTACTGCAGCGTCGGGATCATGGCGGCCGCCGCATCGCGGCAGGCCGCCTCGCACTCGCCGCAGGCCTCCGCGCAGATCCGGCAGTGGAGCATGTCGGCGGCGTGCCGCTGGCACTCGCGCGCGCAGATGCGACAGGCGTCCTCGCAGAGCTGCAGCATGCGCGCCATGAGTTCGGCGTTCGAGCCGGTGCGCCGGCTGCCGAGCGCGCCGGCGGTCATGCAGACATCGGCGCAGTCCAGGCAGGCGCGGATGCACTGGGTCAGCTGCGCCGCCATCGGCTCGCCGATGCACGCGTCCGCGCAGGCGGTGCAGGCCTGGGCGCAGTCGTAGCAGTGCTCGACGCAGCGGATCAGCGCCTCGTTGGCGTGGCCGTGCATCTGGGGATGGGCGGAGAGGATATCGAGGGCGTGCATGGAGCCTCCGGAGCTTGGCCGGCTGGACGCACTCTCAACGGCGGCGCCTTGGCCGCTGTTCCGTCCTGCCGAAGAGTTGAGGCGGCGAAGGCCAAGGTGCAGCTGAGCCCTTGACCCGGGACTATCCTATGTTGAAGTTCCATCATCCTGCGCTGGAATGGAGCGATCCGATGGCCCACAAGTTCGAGATCTTCAAGGACAAGGCCGGCGAGTACCGCGCGCGCTTCAAGTACAACAGCGAGACGATCTTCTCGACCGAGGGCTACGCCTCCAAGGCCTCCGCCCAGAACGCGATCGAGAGCATCAAGAAGAACGGCCCGGGCGCGCCGACCGAGGATAATTCCGCCGGCTGAGGGCGCGAAGTCCGGTCGGAACGCCGCGGCCGCGGCGACGTCGGCCGCTGCATATTCGATCACCGGCTTCGTCGTCACGGACCTCGCGAACGCGCGCCGCTTCTACGACGCCATCGCTGTCCCGCTTGGCCTTGCGACCAAGGAGGTCGGGCCGCAATCCTTCGTGTTCGGCCACAGCGCCGAGCAACAACATCGAGGCCTGTTACCGGTCGTGGCTCCAGGCGGGACGGAACGTTCCGGCTTCCTGACCATTCTCACGGCGACGCTGAACCGTGACGAGGTGAGCCTATGAACTCCGCGACGTCAGGCCACCATCTGATCCTGGGGAGCCGGGTGACCCACACGCCGGTGTTCAACCGCGCGGGCGACAAGATCGGCCACGTCGAGGATCTCTCGATCGACAAGGTTTCGGGCCAGGTGGTCTACGCCATCGTGGCCTTCGGCGGCTTCCTTGGCATCGGCGAACGCTGGCACCCGCTGCCCTGGTCGATGCTCGATTACGAGCCGGAGCGAAACGGTTATGTCGTCGGCCTCGACAAGGCCGAGCTCGAGAAGGCGCCCTCGCTGACCAGTGGGGAACTCGAGGAACTGGGCGCGCGCGAGTCGATGCGCACGGAGCTGTTCGAGTACTACGCCCGCTACGGCGTCCCGCCCTACGTCTAGCGCACGCCCGCGCGCCCGAGCCGCGAGATCATCCGCATGCCGACCAGCAAGGCCGCGACGGTGGCGATGTTGAGGAGGAACAGGGTGGCGATCGCCGGGCGCAGCGAGGTGGGACCGCCGTAGTAGTCGCTGAGCGCGCCGGCGACGACCGGCCCGAGGCCCACGCCGATCAGATTGGCCGCGGCCTGGAACACCGCATTGGTCAGCCCGCGGCAGCGCGCCGAGACGGACTCCATCGCCAAGGCGAAAACCGGACCCATCCAGGTGTTCATCAAGACCATCGTCAGGCAGAGCGCCGCGATGCTGAGCGCCGCGCTGGGGGCGAGCGCGGTCGCCAGCCCGGCGGGCAGCCCCAGCGTGATCCCCACCGTCGGGACCAGCAGCAGCTTCCAGCGCGCCCGGAGCGAGATCCTGTCCGAGATGGCGCCCGACGCCAGCGTGCCAACCGAGGAGGCGACCCCCACCACGATGCCGACGACGAAGGTCGCCTGCTGCAGCGGCAGGCCGTGGACGCGGATCAGGAAGGAGGCAGCCCACATCAGCACCGCCGACATCGTCAGGCACACCAGCGAGGTGACGACGATCAGCGGATAGAGAGCGGCGACGCCCGCGATCTCCCGGAGACTGTCGATCAGGCGTTGCGGGCGCTCATCCTGCGCCGGCGCGACCGCCCCGGTGCGCGGCGGCTCGCGAAGCGTGAGCGCGATGATCGCGCCTATCGCCAGGCCCGGAAGCCCGGCAAGCAGGAAGCCGGTCCGCCAGCCGTGCTCGGCGACGATCATCCCGCCGAGCGCGAAGGCGGTGAGCGAGCCGATCGGCGTCGCCAGGAAGAAGATCGAGAAGGCGGTCGTTCGCCGCCGTGAGGGAATGTAGTCGAAGATCAGCGAGAGCGCGGTCGGCGACGCTCCCGCCTCCGCCACGCCGACGGCGACGCGGGACAGCACAAGTTGCACATAGTTGGCCGCGGCGGCGCCCAGCATGGTGAAGCCGCTCCACAGCGTGATCAGCGTCACCATCAGTCGCTTGCGCGACATGCGATCCGCCAGCCGGCCGATCGGCGCGGCGGCGATGATGAATCCTAGCGCGAAGAACAGTCCGCCCGCTGCGCCGAGCGCCTTGTCGCTCAGCGCGAACTCGCGCTTGAGCGGCTCGGCGGCGATGCTGACCACCATCTTGTCGATGTTGTTGGCCGAATAGGCGGCGGTCAGAACGGCCAGGCTCCACCAGGCGCGGGGCGTCACGCACGGCGACGCCCCTTCGCCCGCCTCGCGCGGCGTTTCCACCTCCACCTGTGAGCTGAGCATCGGATCCTGGCGTCCTGGTCGTGCAGGCGTTCGGACGGCTGCTCGCCGATCGTAGTTCAGGTCTGCGTCCGTCGCCAAGGTAAGAGGCGCGAACCGCCATTCTCGGAACGGCTGCGCGCCGCGCCGGTTTATTGCGCAGCCAGCTCCGGAGTCCGAATGTCCCGAACCGCCCCAACTGGCGCCTGATGCCCGGCCGGATCGAGGACTACGCCCTGATCGGCGACTGCCAGACCGCGGCGCTGGTGTCGCGCGACGGCTCGATCGACTGGCTGTGCTGGCCGAGGTTCGATTCCGACGCCTGCTTCGCCGCCCTGCTGGGAGACGAGTCCCACGGTTGCTGGAAGATCGCTCCGGCCGACCCCCAGGTCCGCGTTCGGCGACGCTACCGGCCTGACACCCTGATCCTGGAGACAACCTTCGAGACCGCGGGCGGGACTGTGGAGATGATCGACTTCATGCCGCCGCAGGCGCGCGGCCGTCACCTCGTGCGGCTCGTCGTCGGCAGGGCGGGCCGGGTCGACATGCGCATGCGGTTGGTGCTGCGCTTCGACTACGGCGTATCGGCGCCCTGGGTGACGCGTCACCGCGGCGGCGCGTTACGCGCCGTCGCCGGCCCTAACATGGCGGTGCTGCGAACCCCCGCGCCGCACCGCGGCGATGGCCTGACGACGGTGTCCGACCTTTCAGTGGGGGCGGGCGACTGCGTGCCGTTCGTCCTGTCCTTCGGCGCTTCCAACAAGGCGGCGCCGGCGCGCATCGACCCGCAGCGGTCGCTGGCCGACACCCACACCTTCTGGACCGGCTGGGTGAAGGACTGCCGGGTCGAAGGACGCTACGCCGACGTCATGCGGCGCTCGCTGTTGACCCTGAAGGCGCTGACCTATGCGCCCACCGGCGGCATCGTCGCGGCCCCCACCACCTCTTTGCCGGAGGCGTTCGGCGGTACGCGCAACTGGGACTACCGCTACTGCTGGATCCGCGACGCTACCCTGACGCTGCTGACGCTGATGAACGCCGGCCACTTCGAGGAGGCGAAGGACTGGGCGCAGTGGCTTCTGCGCGCCGCGGCCGGAACGCCGGCGGAGATGCAGATTATGTACGGCATCGCCGGCGAGCGGCGGCTGTTGGAATGGGAGGCCGACTGGCTGCCGGGCTATGCGGGCTCCGCGCCCGTCCGCATCGGCAACGCCGCCCACCAGCAGTTCCAGCTCGACGTCTACGGCGAGCTGATGGACGCCTTCCACCACGCTCGTGACGCGGGCCTGGTCGATGCGCCCAGCTGGGCCCTGCAACGCGCCATCGTCGAGCACATCGGCGAGGTCTGGCGGGAGCCGGACTATGGCATCTGGGAGGTGCGCAGCGCGCCGCGCCATTTCACCTTCTCCAAGGTCATGGCCTGGGTCGCGGTGGATCGGGCGGTGAAAGCCGTCGAGGTCCATGGCCAGCAGGGGCCGGTGGATGCCTGGCGGGCTTTGCGGGGCGAGATCCGGGCCGACATCCTGGAAAATGGCGTGAACGCCCGCACCGGCGCCTTCAAAGCCGCCTACGACGACGACAGCGCCGACGCCAGCCTGCTGCTGCTGGCCGACACGGGATTCGCACAGCCCGACGATCCGCATTTCGCCGCCACGGTCGAGGCCGTCGAGCGGCAGTTGCTGACGAAGGAAGGCCTGGTGCTGCGCTACGACACCGGCCGCGTGGAGGACGGCCTGCCGCCCGGCGAGGCGACCTTCCTGCCGTGCAGCTTCTGGCTGGCCAACGCCTACGCGACGCTCGGCCGCCACGCCGAGGCGAGGCGCCTGTTCGAACGCGTGCTCCGGCTCTGCAACGATGTCGGACTGTTGTCGGAGGAATACGACGCTTCGGCGAAGAGGTTGGCGGGCAATTTTCCGCAGGCCTTCACCCACGTCGCCCTGCTGACCACCGCGATGAACCTCAGCCATGCTCGCAAGCCCAGCAAGCAGCGCGCCCAGGGGGCGGCGGGTCACTGAGGCAGGGCTAGCTGGCGGCCGCGCCTTGGCCGTTCTCGGCCGGCCTGCCGAAAGTGTGGAGATTCTGGGCGCGGATGCGTGCTCCCTTCGCGTCGTAGAGAAGGGGCAAGGTGGCGTAGCGACGTCCTTTGCTGATCGGCGTCGCTTCGTGCGGCAGCGCGCAGGAAAATACGACGGCGCCGCCCACGGCGCACGGTAAGTTCGGCGACCGAACTCGGGAAAGCGCAGGTCTCCCCCTCGAAGTCCAAGTTTAGATTGATCGACACGGCGAACTCTCGGTGCGCCGTGCCGGGCGTCGTATTGTCTCGATGCGGCGGAAGAACCCGCCTTCGCCGGCGTCGTAACAGGCGACGATGTCGCGTTCGACATGAGTCCGGCATCGGCTATCGCCTGCGGGTCGACGAGTAGCCGCGTAGCCTGAAAAGGCGAAAGCCCGCCGGGGTTACCGGCGGGCCTTCATGGTGGAGCTAAGCGGAGTCGAACCGCTGACCTCTTGAATGCCATTCAAGCGCTCTACCAACTGAGCTATAGCCCCGAGGTCTTCGTGTCTCTGCGGCGTCGCCGCCCCCGAGAGGCGCGGAACCTATTCAAATGGCTCCGTGCGTCAAGCCCGGCGAGCGACTATTTTTTGGCGCTCGCCGGATCCGTCATCGATCGTCGTCGGACTCCCCGGGAAGCCCATCGATGTCGCTGTCGTTGAAGTCGTCTTCGTCCTCTTCGAGGAAGGGCACGTCGTCGGCGTCGTCGACTTCCTCGTCGTCGCTGAATTCGCCGAGGTCATCGGAGCCCGAACCGCCGCCGGATTCCGCGGCTTCCTCGTCATCGTCGCCGGCGACCGGCTCGTCAGCCGATTCGTCCAGCTCCGGCGTGGAGGCTTCCTCGTCTTCTTCGACCTCGGTGTCGTCGCCCTTGACCTGGTCGGCGCGCGTTTCATCAGCCTCGGTGTCCGGGGTGATCGCGCGAGCGCGGACTCGGCGGCTGCGCACCGCCTCGTCGGGATCAAACTCCGCGTCGCACTTTGGGCAGTGCGCCGGGCGCTTGTTGAGGTCGTAAAACTTCGCTTGGCATTGCGGGCAGATTTGCTTGGTGCCCAGTTCCGGATTGGCCAAAGGCGGCGACCCTCTCAGACGGCGTGGGTTGTGGAAAGCGCGCTCCCTTGCCACGCAGGAAGACGGCTGTCAAAGCAATCCCCCTCTAGAATTTAGGCGCCTGCGGAGGGCTGAATTTGACGAAGACGGCGGCGGCGTTGACGGCGCGGCGAGCAGGCGCGCTCAAGGGCCGCGTCCAAGCGCCCGGCGACAAGTCCATCTCGCACCGCGCGCTGATCCTGGGCGCGCTCGCCGACGGCGTGACCGAAATCGAGGGCCTGCTCGAAGGCGAGGACGTCAAGCGGACGGCCGGCGCCATGGCCGCCTTCGGCGCCGGCGTCGAGCGGCTGGGGGACGGGCGCTGGCGCGTCGAAGGCCGCGGCGGCTTCGCCGAGCCGGCCGACGTGGTCGACTGCGGCAACGCCGGCACGGGCGTCAGGCTGATCATGGGCGCGGCGGCGGGCTTCGACCTCGCCGTCACCTTCACCGGCGACAACTCGCTGCGCGGCCGGCCGATGAACCGGGTGCTCAAGCCGCTGGGCGAAATGGGCGCGAGCTGGATCGCGCGAACGAACGGTCGCCTGCCGCTGACACTGAAAGGCGGCGGGCTGAAGCGCATCGCCTACCGCCTGCCCGAGCCGTCCGCGCAGGTGAAGTCGGCGGTGCTGCTGGCGGGCCTGCACGCCGAGGGCGGCGTCGAGGTGTTCGAGCCGGAGGCCACGCGCGACCACACCGAGCGCATGCTGCGCGGCTTCGGCGCGTCGCTGGAAGTGTTCGAGCACGAAGGCGGGCGGCGCATCGTCCTGCCGCCCGGGCAGCAGCTGCACGGCATCACCGTGCGCGTGCCGGGTGACCCTTCCTCCGCCGCCTTCCCGCTGGTGGCGGCGCTGATCACCCCCGATTCGGAAGTGACGGTGGAGGGGCTGTTGCTCAATCCGCTGCGCATCGGCTTGCTCGAGACGCTCGGGGACATGGGCGCCGATCTTTCGGTGACCAACGTCCGCGACGAGGGGGGCGAGAGCGTCGCCGACGTCACCGCCCGCTACTCCGAGCTGGAGGGCGTCGAGGTGCCACCTGAGCGCGCGCCGTCGATGATAGACGAGTATCCGATCCTGGCGGTGGCCGCGGCGTTTGCGAAGGGACGCACCACGATGCGCGGCCTGGGCGAGCTGCGTGTGAAGGAAAGCGACCGCATCGCCCTGATGGCCGCAGGGCTCGCCTCCTGCGGCGTCCATATCGAGGAAGAGCCGGAAGGGCTGATCGTCACCGGCGGCCGGGTCGCCGGCGGCGGTGAGGTGACGACCCACGGCGACCACCGTATCGCCATGTCCCACCTGGTTCTGGGGCTGGCCTCAGATCGCCCCGTAACCGTCGACGAACCCGGCATGATCGCCACCAGCTTTCCAGGGTTCGTGGAGATGATGCGCGGCCTGGGCGGTGGTGTCGAGTGAGGGCATGAACGTCAACGCCGCCCTCTCCCCACCCTCTCCCTCTCCGCGTCGCGGGGGGAGAGGGCGTGCGTCCTCTCCCCCGAGCGAAGTGAGAGAGGGAGAGGGTGGGGAGAGGGCGGCTCGGCCGATCCGCGGCTCAAGCGTCGCTTCGATCGCCTCCGCGTGCGTCCATGATTTTCAGACAGACGCCGTTTCGGTTGGTCAAGACCTCCGAATTCCAGAAGTGAATGACCGTCCCATCTGCGCGCTCAAGATGGGCGGTACGCCGAGCGTCATACGCCTCGGCCTCCTCGTCGGCGTGCGAGTCGCCGTCCACCACGAGGCGCGCCTCCGTGCAGGCGAAATCCCGGAAGTAGTGGCCGAACGGGAGTTGCCGCTTCCATCTCCATCCGCCCAGGCGATGCGCGTGGAGCGCGCTCCAGAGATAGGCCTCAGCGCGCGTGTGGTCGCGGCGCAGCTGGCGCGCGCGATCGATTTTAGCCTTGCGCCGAACGGTGCGGACGGAGTTCAGCGGCGTCACGCGAACGTTTGTGGAACTTCAATGCAAGCCGAGGGCCCGAACCGCCCTCTCCCAACCCTCTCCCTCTCCGCTTCGCGGGGGGAGAGGGGGCTTGGCCGTTGCCGAGCGGTCGAAGCATGACGCCCCCCTTCGTCATCGCCGTCGATGGGCCGGCGGCTTCGGGGAAGGGGACGATCGCTTCGCGGCTGGGGGCGATGTTCGGCTTGCCGGTGCTGGACACCGGGCTGCTCTACCGGGCCGTCGGCGTGCTGCTGCAGCGCTCGGACGGCGACCTCGACGACGCGGCGGCCGGCGCGGCGGTCGCGGCGGGACTGTCCGCGGCGACGCTGGAAGATCCGGCCTTCCGGACCCGCGCGGCCGGCGAGGCGGCCAGCCGCGTGGCGGTGCACCCGCAAGTTCGTCAGGCGCTCCTCGACTTTCAGCGGAGCTTCGCCGCTCGGCCAGACGGCGCGGTGCTCGACGGCCGTGACATCGGCACGGTGATCGCGCCGCATGCGCCCGCCAAGCTGTTCGTCACCGCCCGGCCCGAGGTTCGCGCCGAACGGCGCTGGAAGCAGCTTTCCGGCCAGGGCGAGGCCGTTTCGTTCGAGGACGTGCTGACCGATATCCGGATCCGAGATGCGCGCGACGCCGGCCGCGACACCGCTCCGCTGAAGGCCGCCGAGGACGCGGTCTTGCTCGACACCTCTCAAATGACTATAGAACAGGCCGCCGATGCGGCCCGCCGCATCGTCGAGGCGGCGCGCGCCCGCTGGGAAGCTTCTCGTTAGGAGCGTTCCGGAAGAGCAATCCCTCCGCGCCATTCCCTCGCCAGCCGCGGGCAAATCCACATGTGCGGGGTCTCCCTCGCGCCTTCGGTTCAACCTCCAACCCGACGCGAGGACTCCGCGCCGATCCGCCTTTGGCGGTCGCGCGCCTCGGTCATTCGAAGACGAAAGACAACATGGCTGACGATTTGAGCCTCAATCCGACCCGCGACGACTTCGCCTCCCTGCTCGACGAGTCGATGGGCGGCCGCGATTTCATGGAAGGCCAAGTGGTTCACGGCAAGGTCGTGGCCATCGAGAAGGACTTCGCCATCATCGACGTTGGTCTGAAGACCGAAGGCCGCGTGCAGCTGAAGGAATTCGGCCTGGGCGAAGACGGCAAGCCGACCGTTAAGGCCGGCGACACCGTCGAGGTGTTCCTGGAGCGCGTCGAAAACGCGATGGGCGAAGCGGTGATCAGCCGCGACAAGGCCCGACGCGAGGAAGCCTGGACGCGCCTTGAAGCCGTCTACGAGCGCAACGAGCCCGTGATGGGCGCGATCGTCGGCCGCGTGAAGGGCGGCTTCACCGTCGACCTCGGCGGCGCCTCGGCCTTCCTGCCGGGCAGCCAAGTCGACATCCGTCCGGTGCGCGACGTCGGCCCGCTGATGGGCCGCGAGCAGCCGTTCGCCATCCTCAAGATGGACCGTCCGCGCGGCAACATCGTCGTCTCGCGTCGCGCCATCCTGGAAGAAGCCCGCGCCGAACAGCGCACTGAGCTGGTCAGCCAGCTGCAGGAAGGCGAAGTCCGCGAAGGCGTGGTCAAGAACATCACCGACTACGGCGCGTTCGTGGACCTGGGCGGCATCGACGGCCTGCTGCACGTCACCGACATGAGCTGGAAGCGCGTCAACCACCCGAGCCAGGTGCTGGCGGTGGGCGACACGGTCAAGGTGCAGATCGTCAAGATCAACCCCGAGACCCAGCGTATTTCGCTGGGCATGAAGCAACTGCAGTCCGACCCCTGGGACGGCGTGGAAGCCAAGTACCCGGTGGGCGCGAAGTTCACCGGCCGCATCACCAACATCACCGACTACGGCGCCTTCGTGGAGCTGGAGCCGGGTGTGGAAGGCCTGGTGCACGTGTCGGAAATGTCGTGGACCAAGAAGAACGTCCACCCCGGCAAGATCGTCTCCACCAGCCAGGAAGTGGACGTTGTGGTCCTCGACGTCGATCCGTCGAAGCGCCGCGTCAGCCTTGGTCTGAAGCAGGCCATGGCCAATCCGTGGGACGCCTTCCTGGAGGCTCACCCGATCGGCTCGACCGTGGAAGGCGAAGTCAAGAACGCCACCGAGTTCGGCCTGTTCATCGGCCTCGACAGCGACATCGACGGCATGGTGCACCTGTCCGACCTCGACTGGTCGGCTCCGGGTGAAGAAGCCATCGCTCGCTATCAGAAGGGCGAACTGGTCAAGGCCAAGGTGCTCGACGTTGACGTCGAGAAGGAGCGCATCTCGCTCGGCATCAAGCAGCTCTCGGGCGACCCGATGGCCAGCGACACCTACCGCAAAGGCCAGACCGTCACCGTCACGGTGACGGAAGTGACCTCGGGCGGCATCGAAGTGCGCTTCGGCGAGGACGACGCCCCGGTGTCGGCCTTCATCCGCAAGTCGGACCTGAGCCGCGACCGCGCCGACCAGCGCCCCGAGCGCTTCGCCGTGGGCGACCGCGCCGACGCTCAGATCACCAACGTGGACAAGGCCGCGCGCCGCGTCTCGCTGTCGATCAAGTCGCTGGAAATGGCCGAGGAAAAGGAAGCCATCGAACAGTTCGGCTCCTCCGACTCCGGCGCTTCGCTGGGCGACATCCTGGGCGCCGCGCTGCGCGAGAAGGCCCAGAAGGAGTAGGTGTTCGGCCGCCACGGCGGCTGAAGCGAAGACTGCAGGCCCCGTCCGGTTCGCCGGGCGGGGCTTTTTGCATTCGTACGTCTCTCCGGCGCGTTTGATCGCCTGGATGGAAACCGCTCCAGCTTAACCGTTCTGAGGCGTATTCCGCCTTGAAACGCTGGGCGGAGTCGCCCATGGTCCAGCCGCTCCAGCGACCAAAGTGGCTGCATGATCAAGTCCGAACTCATCGCCAAGCTCGCCGAAGAAAACCCGCACCTGACCCAGCGCGATATCGAGCGGGTCGTGGGCGTGATCTTCGAGCGGATGATCCAGGCCCTGGAAAACGGCGGCCGGGTCGAACTGCGTGGCTTCGGCGCCCTGTCGGTGCGCTCCCGCGACGCCCGCGCCGGGCGCAATCCGCGCACCGGTGAGCCGGTCGACGTGCGCGCCAAGCACGTGCCGTTCTTCAAGAGCGGCAAGGAGCTGCGCGAGAGGCTCAACGCCACCGACGAGTGATCAGTAAAGCGTAAGGAGCGCCGCCGTGGCCCGCGTCAGCAGGGAGATCGCCAGGGTGGAGGAAGAGATCACGCGGCGCGCCCCGATACTGGGCGAGTTCCGCGAGTTCATCGCCCGCGGCAACGTCATCGATCTGGCGGTCGGCGTGATCATCGGCGCCGCCTTCAACGACATCGTCAAGAGCCTGGTCGATCAGGTGGTGATGCCGCCGATCGGCCTGGCCATGTCCGGTTTGGATTTCTCGCACCTGGAATGGGTGCTGCGGCCCGACAACCCGGCGACCAAGGCCAACGAACTGGTCGCGGTGCAGTACGGCGCCTTCATCAACACCCTGATCAAGTTCACGATCGTCGCCTGGGTGGTGTTCTTCCTGGTCAAGGGCGTGAACGTCATCCGCCGTCGCGAGGCCGAGGGCGGGATCGACAAGGCCTCCGCCCCGCCTCCGCAGGAAGCGCTGCTCGCCGAGATCCGCGACCTGCTCAAGGCGCAGGCGCAAAAACCTGAAGGACCCACGCGGCACTGATTTGCCCTCCCCCACGCCGTGGCGAGAGGGCTTGCGCTCACGCCGCTCTCACCCCTAATCGGCGCCATGACGCTCAAGGCGAAGATCTGCGGGGTCTCGAGCCCCGAAGCTGTGACCGCGGCGCTTGAGGGCGGCGCGGGCTGGCTGGGCTTCGTCTTCTTTCCGGCGAGCCCGCGCAACATCGCTGTGGAGGCGGCGGCGCGCCTGGCTCAACCAGTGCGAAACCGCGCCAAGGTCGTGGCCTTGCTGGTCGATCCGACGGACGCCCACGTGGACGCGGTGGTGCGCGGCCTGGCCCCCGACCTCTTCCAGTTGCACGGCAGCGAGAGTCCCTCGCGCACCCGCGAGATCGCCGCCCGCGCCGGCGTCGGGATCATCAAGGCGTTGCCGGTGGCCGAGGCCTCCGACCTCGCCGCGGCGCGGGGCTACGAGGGCCTCGTCGAGCACCTGATGTTCGACGCCAAGCCCGCCAAGGACGCCGCCCTGCCGGGCGGCGTGGGTCGCGCCTTCGACTGGAGCCTGATGGCCGGGCAGCGGTTCGCGCGCCCCTGGTTCCTGGCGGGCGGCCTCGACCCTTGGAACGTCGTCGAGGCCGCACAGGTCTCGGGCGCCCCCTTGGTGGACGTTTCCTCTGGCGTGGAGCGCGGTCGCGGCTTAAAGGACCCGGCCTTGATCACGGCGTTTCTGGACGCCGTCCGCCGCGCCTGAGAGCTGCCTTTTCGTGAACGCGCCCCGCCGTCCCAACGATTATTCGGCCTATCCGGACGCCGAGGGCCGCTTCGGCGCGTTCGGCGGCCGCTTCGTGCCCGAGACCCTGATGCCGCTGGTCCACGACCTCGACGCGGCGTGGAAGGCGGCCAAGGCGGACCCCGGCTTTCAGGTCGAACTCGACGACTTCCTGACCCACTACGTCGGGCGCGAGAGCCCGCTCTATTTCGCCGAGCGCCTGACGCAGCATTTCGGCGGGGCGAAGATCTATCTGAAGCGCGAGGACCTGAACCACACGGGCGCGCACAAGATCAACAACTGCATGGGCCAGATCCTGCTGGCCCGGCGGATGGGCAAGACCCGTATCATCGCCGAGACCGGCGCTGGCCAGCACGGCGTGGCGACCGCCACGGTCTGCGCGCGCTTCGGCTACCCCTGCGTGGTCTACATGGGCGCCGTCGACGTCGAGCGGCAGATGCCCAACGTCTTCCGCATGAACCTGCTGGGCGCCGAAGTGCGGCCGGTGACCTCGGGGGCGGCGACGCTGAAGGACGCCATGAACGAGGCGCTCCGTGACTGGGTCACCAACGTTCACGACACCTACTACCTGATCGGCACCGCCGCCGGCCCGCACCCCTATCCGGAGATGGTGCGCGACCTGCAGGCGGTGATCGGCAAGGAGGCGCGCCGCCAGATCCTGGAGCGCGAAGGCCGCCTTCCGGATGCGGTCGTCGCCTGCGTCGGCGGCGGCTCCAACGCCATCGGCCTGTTCCACCCCTTCCTCGCCGACGAGGGCGTGAAGATCATCGGGGTCGAAGCGTCAGGCCACGGCATGGAAAGCGGCCAGCACGCCGCGGCCATCAACGGCGGCCGCCCGGGCGTGCTGCATGGCAACCGCACCTATCTGCTGCAGGACGACGACGGCCAGATCCAGGAGGCGCACTCGATCTCCGCCGGCCTCGATTATCCCGGCATCGGCCCGGAGCATTCCTGGCTGCACGACGTCGGCCGGGCGCAGTACCTGACCTGCACCGACACCGAGGCGCTGGCGGCGTTCCAGCTCTGCGCCGAGCTCGAGGGCATCATCCCAGCGCTGGAATCCTCGCATGCGCTGGCGCGGCTCGATCAAGTGGTGAGCCAGGTCCCCAAGGACGGGATCGTGGTGCTCTGCCTCTCGGGGCGCGGCGACAAGGACGTCGCCACCGTCGCCAAGGCGCTTGGCCGCGAGATTTGAGGGAAGCCCCGGTTTGACCACTGCCCGCATCGACGCGCGTTTCGCGGCGCTTCGCCAGGACAACCGCGCCGCTTTCGTCGCCTACGTCATGGGCGGCGACCCGGACCTGGCGACCTCGCTGAAGATCCTCGAGGGCCTGTCGGACGCCGGCGCGGACGTGATCGAGCTGGGCTTTCCTTTCTCCGACCCGATCGGCGAAGGCCCGACCATCCAGAAGGCTGCGCAGCGCTCGCTCGCCGCGGGGACCACGTTCGATGACGTGCTGGGGCTGGCGCGCGCGTTCCGTGAGACCGACCAGACGACGCCCCTGATCCTGATGGGCTACCTCAACGTGGTCGAGAGCCGCGGCTACGCGGCTTTCGCGCGCGACATCGCCGCCGCCGGGGTCGACGGGGTGATCATCGTCGACTGCCCGCCGGAAGAGGCCGGCCCGCTCGCCGACGTGCTGGAGGCGGCGCAGCTCTCGCTGCTCAACCTGTTCACTCCGACCAGCGACGACGCGCGCGCCGCGACCATCGCCAAGCGCACCACCGGATTCGCCTACTATGTCTCCGTCGCCGGCGTGACCGGCGTAAAGGAGGCCGACGCCGTCGCCGTCGCCCCGGCGGTTACGCGCGTGCGGCGGATTTCCGGCCTTCCGGTCTGCGTCGGTTTCGGCATCAAGACGCCCGAGCGCGCCGCCGCCATCGCCCGCATCGCCGACGGCGCAGTGGTGGGCTCGGCGCTGGTCGATGAGATCGCCCAGGGCGGCGGCGCCGAAGACGTGACTGCGCGCGTGCTTACAAAAGCCGAAACCCTGGCTAAGGCTGTGCGCGGCGCGCGAATCGCCTCCGCTGACTAGAGTTCTCCTCCGCGATGGCTGATTCCAAGACCGACAAGACGGCGCGTCCGGCGCATCCGCCCCGCGAACGCAAGGGTTGGCTCTCCAGGCTCAGGCCCGGCGTGCGCACCGACGGCAAGCAGAAGGGCGATACGCCGGAGAACCTCTGGGTCAAGGACCCGGAGACCGGCGAGATGCTGTACCGGCCGGACCTTGAGACCTCGCTGTGGGTGACGCCGTCCGGCCACCACATGCGGATCGGCGCCGCTCAGCGCCTGCGGGTCACGTTTGACGACGGCAAGTATGAGAAGATCGCCTCGCCGGTGGTGGCGGAGGACCCGCTGAACTTCCCCGACGAGCGCCCGTACAAGGAGCGCCTGGCCGCCGCCCGCCGCTCGACCGGCGAGCAGGATTCCATGGCCATCGGCGTCGGCAAGGTCCACGGCCAGGGCGTCGTGGCGATCGCCCAGGACTTCGCTTTCATGGGCGGCTCGCTCGGGATGGGCGCGGGCGAGATCTTCATCAAGGCGGCGCAGGAAGCGGTGAAGCGCGAGCTGCCGCTGGTCATCTTCACCGCCTCGGGCGGCGCGCGCATGCAGGAGGGGACGCTCTCCCTGATGCAGATGGCCCGCACCACGCTGGCCGTCGAGGAAGTGAAGGCCGCGGGCCTGCCTTACGTCGTGGTGCTGACCGATCCGACGACCGGCGGAGTGCTGGCCTCCTACGCCATGCTGGGCGACATCCACCTGGCCGAGCCCAAGGCGACCATCGGCTTCTCCGGCCGCCGGGTGATCGAGCAGACCATCCGCGAGACCCTGCCGGCCGCGTTCCAAAAGTCAGAGTTCCTGGTCGAACACGGGATGATCGACCGGGTCGCCACCCGCTCGGAGTTGCCGGCGGTGCTCGGCTCGATCCTGCAGATTCTGATGGCCGGGCGCGCACGCCGCGCGGCGTGAGCCGATGTACGACCCCATCCGCGCGTCAGATCAGGCGATCCAGCGGCTTCGAGCCAACCATCCCAGCCTGATCGACCTCTCGACCGGCCGCGTTCAGCGACTGCTGGCGGCGCTCGGCCGGCCGGAGCGCAAGCTGCCGCCGGTGATTCATGTGGCCGGCACCAACGGCAAGGGCTCAACGCTCGCCTATCTACGCGCCATCGCCGAGGCGGCGGACCTGAAGGCGCACGTGCTGACCTCGCCGCACCTGGTGCGCTTCGCCGAACGGATCCGGGTGGCGGGCGAGCTGATCTCCGACGAGCGCCTCGCCGAGTTGATCGACGTCGTCGAAGACGCCAACGCCGGCCAGCCGATCAGCTTCTTCGAGATCGCCACCGTGCTGGCCTTCGAGGCCTTCGCCCGCACGCCGGCCGACATCTGCCTGATCGAGGTCGGGCTGGGCGGCCGGTTCGACGCCACCAACGTCTTCGACACCCCGGCGGTCAGCGTGATCACGCCGGTCGACTACGACCACCTGGAGATGCTGGGCCCAGAGCTTGGCAAGATCGCCTGGGAGAAGGCCGGCGTCATCAAGCGCGGCCGCCCGGTCGTCGTCGCCCGGCAACCCGACGAGGCGCTGGAAGCGATCGAGCGCGAGGCCGAGGCGCTCGGCGCGCCGATGCTGCTGATGGGCCGCGACATCGACGCCTGGGAAGAGCGCGGGCGGCTACTGGTGCAGATGCCCGAGCGCCTGCTCGACCTGCCGCCGCCGTCGCTGTTCGGCGGCTACCAGTTCGCCAACGCCGGCCTTGCGGCGGCCGCGGCGCTGACCTTCGATGCGAACCTCGGCGAAGACGCGCTCGGACGGGGCGTGAGCTCCGCGGTCTGGCCCGCCCGCTTCCAGCGCCTGACCAGGGGCCCGCTGGCCGAGCTCGCCCGCGCCCGCGGTTCCGACCTCTGGCTGGACGGCGGACACAATCCGCATGCCGGCCGGGCGCTCGCCGAAAGCGCCTCGCGACTGACTGACCGCGACCCCCGGCCGCTGGCGCTGGTGGTCGGCATGTTCGCCCGCAAGGACGCCAAGGGCTTTTTCCTGCCGTTCGCCGAGATGCGGCCCAGGATCGTCGTCACGAGCTTCGACTCGCCGAACGCCGCGACGCCGCAGGAGCTGCAGGCTGCGGCCCAGGCGGCCGGCCTCTCGGCGGAGATCCAGCCTCAGGTGGAGGCCGCGGTGCGCGCCGTCCTGGCCGTAGACGGCCCCGCGCCGCATGTGCTGATCTGCGGCGGGCTGCACTTCGCCGGCGAGGTGCTGGCCATGAGCCCGGAGACCTGGCCGACTTGAGGTGGAAGCTCGTCCTGCCCTGGCGCTACCTGGTCATGCTGGCCGTGGGACTTGCCGTCTTGTGGCTGCTGATCTGGCGCTTCGGCCGCACCGATTGGGTGCTGATCGGCTGGGTGCTCGCCTGGCTGGCGATCAGCCGCGGCGTGGAGTTCATCATACGCCGCCGGCGGAAGCCTGAGCGGTACGACAGGGAGGAGTAGCGCGTGCGCGCTGTCCCTTCCCACAAGGGGGAGGGAAAACGAAAACGCCCGCCGGTGGGGGCGGGCGTCTCCGAGGTCAGGTCTGGCGACTGGACGTCAGGCGGCGGCGACGACGCCGGCCTCGTTCAGCCAGTCGAGGATCTTCTGCTTGGGCATGGCGCCCACCTTCATCGAGGCCATCTGGCCGCCCTTGAACAGCATCATGGTCGGGATGCCGCGCACGCCGTAGCGCGAGGGTGTCGTCGGGCTGTCTTCGATGTTGAGCTTGGCGATGGTCACCTGGCCCGACAGCTCGTCGGAGATCTGCTCGAGCGCCGGCGCGATCTGCTTACAGGGGCCGCACCATTCGGCCCAGAAATCCACCAGCACCGGCCGCTCGGCCTGCAGGACGTCCTTCTCGAACGATTCGTCGGTGACCTTCAGGGTGCTCATCTAACGCTCCTTGCCCCGGGCGAAAGGGCGCCCGGTCTCAACGTCGGCAGCGCGTTCCGCAAAAGTGGATTCTGTTTTGCGATCAGAACGCGCTTGAATTTGTAATTCTAGAGCACGGATGGATGCGACGGCTGTGCTGCATCCGTCCGTGTTCTGGGGGGCCATGTAGGCGGGACGATGCATGACATCAACCGGTGCGGCCAAGGTCGGCAAGGCTTTCGGCCATAAGGAATTCTGGGACCGCCATCAGCTTCGGGCCGTCCGTCCAGATCAGCGCCGCCTCGACACGCCGTTCGGGGAATACCTCGCCCAGGACCGCCACGTAGAGCGCCATCTGCCGTATGTAGGCGGGGTCGGCGTCCCCGATGCGCGAAGGGGAGGGGCGGTTGGTCTTGAAGTCGACCACCAGCACCCTGTCCGGCAGCACCACCAGCCGGTCGATGCGCCCGGAGATCTTCAGGTCCTGGGGCAGGGTGCGGGCGGAGCCGGCGATCGCCACTTCGGCGCGCGAGCCTTCGCCGAACACATCGGCGAAACGGGTGTCGGCCAGCAGCGCCAGCGCCGCCTGCGCCATCTCCGTCCGCTGCGCCTCTGTGAGATCCGGCTCGCGCGCCAGTAGGGCGAAAGCGCCGGGTGCGCGCGCTTCGGGCGCGACGTCCGGCAGCACCTGCAATAGCCGGTGGATCAGATCGCCGCGGCGGAAGCGGCCCAGCCCCGCGGTCTCGGCGAGCGGGGAGGGCGCGGCGATCCGGACGCCTTCGCCCAGGTCGGACGGCGAGGCGTAGCGGGCGACGCCGTCGAGGCGCGGCGCGACCTGCGCCCAGGCGGGCAGGCCGGCCACTGGAACCGCGGCCTTCGCGCCACGGCCCAGCGCCACGGGGTCTTCGCCATAGCGCTGGATGTCGACACCTGCGCACGCTGTAACCCGAACCAGCGGCGCGATCTCGGCGTGGGCGAAGCCTTCGCGGATGGCCGCCCACCAGCCCTTGAGGTTCTCTTCCTTGCGGTTCGACGGCTTCTTTCCGCACAGCACCAGCCGCTCCCGCGCTCGGGTCAGTGCGACGTAGAGCAGGCGCTGCGTCTCCTCCTCTTCCTTCTGCGCCCGTAGCGCCCGCGCCGCGGCCGAGGCCTCGCAGTCGTTCTTGCCGGACGCGCACCAGAGGAAGCCGCCGTCCGGCGTCTCCATCAGCGGCGAGCCGCGCGCACCCTGCTGGCTGGTGGTCTCCGGTAGGAAGACGATCGGCGCCTCCAGGCCCTTTGCGCCGTGGGCGGTCATCACCCGCACTTCGTCGCGTCCGCCCTCCAGCTCGCGCTTCACGACGATGTCAAGGCGGGCGAAGTCGGCGGCGAGCGACTCCAGGTCGTGCACGCCGCGCTGCTCGGCGGCCAGCACCTGGGCGAGGAATTCCTCCAGCGCGTCCTCGGCCTCGGAGCCCAGTCGGCGCAGCAGTCGCGCGCGCATCGAGCGGCCGGCGGCGTCGCGGCGCGCCAGCATCTGCGCGTAGAACTCGAACGGCCGCGCGGCGGGGGCGGCGTCACGGGCGGCGCTCAGCAATTCGGCCGCCGCACCCCACTCCTCCCGTTCGCCCGAGCGCGCCTGCAGCATGCGCCAGAGGGAGGTCGTCTTCCGCCCGTGCGCCAACGCATAGAGGCTGTCGTCGCCGATGTCGCAGAACGGGCTCTTCAAAAGGGCCGCCAGCGTTAGCTCGTCCTCCGGGAAGAGCGCGACGCGGGCGAGCGCCAGGAGGTCGTCGAAGATGATGTGCTGCGAGAGCGCCAGCCGGTCGGCGCCGGCGACGGGCACGCGGTCGTGCTTCAGCGCGCGCAGGATCTCCTCGAACAAGGGGCCGCGCTTGCGCACCAGGATCAGCATGTCGCCGAACCGCGCGGGGCGCCGCTCGCCGTTCTGCTCGTAGACCGCGTCGCCGCGCTCGACCGTCTCGCGGATCTCGCAGGCGATGGCGCGGGCGAGTTGCTTGTTGGCGCCGGCCTCGCTCTCGACGTCGAGCGGCGTGGTCCAGGCAGTGCGCTCCTCCGCCTCAGGCTCCGTCACCAGCGGCCAGAGGTCGACGCAGCCCCGGTGGCCGCTCCGCATGGCCGGGTGCGACAGCGCCTCGGCGACGGGCGGCACGCCGGCGGCGAACACCGCATCGACGAAGCTCAGCAGATCGATCGTCGAGCGCCACGAGGCCTGCAGCGGCGCCAGCCGCGCCTTGCGGCCCGACGCTTCTATCTCCTCGACGTAGCGGCTGGTCTCCAGGATCAGCCGGCTCGGGTCGGCGCCCTGGAACGAGTAGATCGACTGCTTCTCGTCGCCGACGACGAACAGGCTGCGCTCGAGCCCCCGCTCGCGCGGCCGGGCCTCGCCGGCGAAGAACTCGCCGGTCAGGGCGCGGACGATGTCCCACTGGTCGGGCGCGGTGTCCTGCGCCTCGTCGACCAGGATGTGGTCGATGCCGCCGTCCAGTTTGTAGAGCACCCAGGCGGCGGCCTGCTTGGCGGTGAGCAGCGCGCGGGTCTTCTCGATCAGGTCGGCGAAATCGAGCGCGCCGAAGGCGCGCTTCTCGATGGCGTAGGCAGCGAGGTAGGTGGCCGCCAGACGGAGCGCGTCCAGAGTGCTCAGCGCCACGCGCGCACCGCGCAGCGCCGCGCGCAGTCCTTCTAGCCTCTCCTGTTCCGCAAGCAACCGCTCGCGCAGCACCGGCTGCGTGACAAGCACCTTGGTGTTCGCCACCCACTTGGCGGGCGTGCCCTCGCCGCCCTCGGTGAACAGCGCGCCCAGCATGTCGGCGAGCGCGGGCTCGGGCGTTTCGCCGACAGCGCCCAACATCGCGGATCCGCGTTGATCGAGCTTGCCACCTTGCGCGAGGACCTGCGCCGCCTCGCGCCACAGGCTGCGGTCGAAGCCACGGCTGGCTTCAGCCTCGACAGTCTCCGGCGTCGTGCCAGGCGCCAGATCCACCGCCCGCCAGACCCAGGCCTCGGCGCCGCCCGTCTCGGCCGCACGGTCGAAGAAGTCGACGAGCTTGCCGCGCCGGGATTCAAAGTCGAGGAACATCTGCTGGAACGATCCGAAATCCAGTTCGACGGACATCCGGGCGTACGCTTCGGCGACCGTCACTTCGCCATGCAGGGCTAGATTTGCGACCGCCGCGCGTGCGGCGGCGGCCACCGCGGCGCTGGCGGCGTCGTCCATCACCCGGAAGCCCGGCGAGACGCCCGCCTCCAGCGGAAAGCGCCGCAGCAGCTTCTCGCAGAAGGCGTGGATGGTCTGGATCTTCAGCCCGCCGGGCGTCTCCAGCGCCTGGGCGAACAGGCCGCGGGCGTCGGAGAGCCGCCTCGCGTCATAGGCGTCGGGCTTGCGCCCCTCCAGCTCGACGAGCTCGCTCACGAGCTTGTCGTCGGCCATGACCGACCAGTCGCCCAGGCGCCGGTACAGCCGGCGCTGCATCTCGGCGGCGGCCGCCTTGGTGTAGGTGACGCAGAGGATGGTCTCGGGCTTGGCGCCGTCGAGCAGCAGCCGCGCCACCCGGTCGATCAGGGTCTTCGTCTTGCCGGAGCCGGCGTTGGCGCGAACGAAGGCAGAGACCTGCGGGTCGGCGGCGACGCGCTGCGGGTCGAAGGTTGGATGCGCCGTCACGCTTCGCCCTCCTCGCCGCTGGTGGACCATTCGAACACCCGCGCCAGGTGGTCGTAGTCGCCGTGGTGTTGGCGCACGAACTGCGGGGCGGTGCGCGAGACGTAGGGCTGCGCCGGGTCGGCGTAGCGGCCGACCAGCTCGATCATGCCCTCCAGCGCCTCGTGCGCCGCCTGGGCGCTGTCCGGGATCTTGTCGCCCGCACCGCCGGGAAGCGCACGGGTCTCAACCCGGCCGGCGGGCTTGCGGCCGGTGACTTCCAGATAGGTGAGCTCGCCGGCGCGCAGGCGGCCGATCGTCGGGAAGCCGCCCGCGGCGAGGATCGCGGCGGTCAGGGTGAGCTGCGGCGAGAAGCCAGTCTCGACCATCTTGGCCGAGGGCGCGCGGCCGGTCTTGTAATCAAGGATGTGGCCGAAGCCGTGCGGATCCGCCTCGATGCGGTCGGCCTTGGCGGTGACGGTGAAGTCTCGGCCGGCGATGGCGAGGGTGAGCGCGCCCTCCTGCTCGACGTGGATCGCCCGGCCGTCGGCTCTGCGCGACGCTTCCAGCTCGGCGACCCACTGGGCGGCCTCGCGGGCCAGCGCCGCCTCGCGCGCCAGCCCTTCGCGAGGCATGCCGGCCTCGCGCAGCGCTTCCAGATAGTAGCCGGAGAAAATCTCGGACGCGTCGACCGGCAAATCGCGCGGCCAGTCCAGCGCGAACCGCTCGAAGGCGGCGTGGATCGCCGTGCCGCGGGCGCGGGCCTCGACCGGCTCGTCCGGCCGCTCCAGCGGATAGAGCTTGAGGATGTCGCGCGCCCAGACCGCATAGGGGTCCCGCGTCAGGGTCTCGACACGGGTGACGGCGAGTTTGGTCGGCCGGTCGTCCAGCGGTGGGCAGGGGGCGGGGCGCTTGGCGGGATTGTAGTCGTCGGCGGCATCGAGGCGGCGCGCCCAGGCCAGCAGTTCGGGCCGCTCCGGGATCGCCACGCTCGCTCCTCGCGCCAGGGTCTCCAGCCGCCAGAGCCAACGTGACTTCACCGCCGGCTGGGCGTCGCGGCGTTCGGCGTGCAGCAGCACCACCTCGGGCGCGCAGGCGGCCTGGGCGAAGTCGTGGGCCGAGAGGCCGATACGGCGTTCGGGCGAGGGCAGGCCCAGCCGTTGGCGCATTGGCCGCGACAGGAAGGGATCGATCGGCGCGGCCCGCGGCCAGACGCCTTCCTCCAGCCCGGCCAGCACCAGCCGGTCGGCGCGCACCAAGCGGGCCTCGATGGCGCCTAGGATGCGCAGCCGGGGGTGGGTCGCGCCGCCGGTGCGGATGGTCTCGCCGGCCATCAGCTGTTCGAGCAGATCGGCGTAGGCCCGAGCGCTGACGGTGGGCAGCGCCGCACCCTCGCGGATCAGGCCGGCCAGCAGCCGGCTCAGCGCCTCGCCGCCGTGGCCGCTCCAGAGGTCGCCCAACCTGCCGTTCGCGTCGCGGGCCAGGGCTTCGATGGTTTCGACGAGGACGCGCGTGGCGTCGGCGGGGGAGACTGCGCGATGCTGCCCCTCGGGGGGAGCTGTCAGCGAAGCTGACTGAGGGGGCTTCCACTCAGAAGGCGGCGCTTGCGTGGGCGTCATCCCGTTCTGAGTAGAAGCCCCCTCCGGCCCTCGGCCGCCTCCCCCTGAGGGGGAGGATCTGAACGCGTCGACGAGGGGCGACAGGATCTTGCGCACCTGCGCCAACAACGCCTCCGCGTCCGCGATAGCCTCCGGGCGCGCCCGCGCCGCCGCCAGCTTGGCCGCCAGCGCAACCCAATCCTCGGCGCGCGCGCCACGCAGGGCGTGACGCTCCAACGCCTCGCATCGCCGAGCGAGTTCGTCGGCCGGCAGGCCCAGGCGCACGAACGGATGCTTCAGCACCGCCAACAGGCGCACCGGATCGGTGGGATCGACGGCGAGGCGCGCCACGAGGGCGGCAAGCGCGCCGGCCCGACAAGCGGCGAGCGCCTCACCCGCGGAGGAATCTGGGATCACGTCCCAGCGCGCGAGCTTGGCGGTCACGCGGCGGGCCAGCGCCTGGTCCGGCGTGACCAGGGCGGCGGTGCCGTCCGACGTCTCCAGCGTTTCCCGCAGCAGCAGCGCCGCGACAGTGGCTGCCTCATCTTCGTTGCGGGCGCTCACCAAAGATACGCCTTCGAAGCCCTCGCGGATCGGATCGATGCTGCTCCGAGCGTCCGACTTGCGCAGCCTCTCGATGACTCCGATCCAGTCAGCAGTCCGCTTCGGTGGGCGAAGCGCCTCGTTCACGACGCGCCGGCGCGACCGGCCGGTGGTCGCATCAACCTCCGACGCGGGCCAGGTCTCGACTTCCGACCGCTCGACGCGTGCTCGCGAAAGCAACCGGCGCAACGCCCCTTGCGGATGCTGCTCCTCGACCTCTGTCCAAGCCTCGTTGGCGAGGTCGTGATCAAGCCCCGGGATAACCACACACCCCTGAGGCGCTTCGGCGATCACGCAGAGCAGGTCGGCGGTGGCGGGGGCGGTGCCGGTCGAGCCGGCGGCGACCAGAACGCCCTGCGGCGGGCGCAGCGTCCAGGCCTCCGCCAGCTTGCGCAGCAGCCGCACCCGCCGTTCGGTGACGTCGACCAGACCGAGCTCGGCCAGGCGGCCGGGCCACGCCCGCACCGCAGCTTCCAGGAAGTCGCGGGAGACGCGCCAGTGTTCGGCGAGGTCGGCCTCGACTAGATCGGCGAGGCGGCCGTCGGCTTCGACCTCCTCGATCTGCAGGCTGTCGAAGAAGCCGCCCAGCGCGTCCGCCAGCTCCAACGCCGAGGCGGCCGTCAGTTCGCGGCCGGGCAGCAGGTGAGCCTGTTCGGCGATCAGACGGGTGAGCTCGAACCGGCGGCGCAGCGGCTCGATGGCGGCCGGCAGGTCCAGCGCCAGATCGCCGGGTTCGAACGGCGGCTCGCCCTCCTCCAGGTCGCCCAGCGGGCGCATCTGCGGCGGCAGCACCGCGCGTCCGCCCGCCGCGCCGACGAAGGCGTCGGCCAGAGCGCGAGCGCCACGCCTCGTGGGCACCAGCACCGTCGCTTCCGAGAGCGCCGCAGGCCCGAGCGGGACCAGCGCGTCGTACAGCCCGCGCGCCAGGTCTTCGGCGAAGGGCCGGTGCGCTGGGATGTTGAACCAGCGCGGTCCCGGCTTGCCGAACAGGCTGGTCACCGCAGCCGCGCCTCCGCCGCGTCGCGCGCGGCGGGATCGCCCACGTGCATCCAGAAGGCGTCCATCACCGCGCCGTGCAGCCGGCCCTCGCGTTGCAGCCGATGCCAGACCGGCACGATGGAGAACGACCCTTCGCCCGGCGAGCCGTCGAGGATCTGCGGCTTCATGATGCCGAAGCCGACGTTGGCGAGCGGGGTGATCACATCCGGCGCGGATGAGTGGGTCAACCGGCCCTCGGCGTCCATCAGAAAGCCCTGCGGCCCTTCGAAGCCAATCCCGCGTCCGCGCGAGACGAGCAGCAGCAGCAGATCCATGGCCGTCGGATCCCAGGTCCGCTTCAGCGTCTCCAGCGGCGGCTCGCCGGCCTTGGTCCACAGCGAGTCGATGTTGGCGACGAAGAACGGCTCCTCGCCGAGCTGCGGCCGCGCCTTCTGGATGCCGCCGCCGGAATCCAGCAGCTCGTCGCGCTCGTCGGAGATCAGCAGCTCCAGGTCGCGGCGCGCGGCGAGGTGTTCCGCCATCTGGTCGGCCAGATAGTGGACGTTAACGATGGCGCGCTCGACGCCCGCCGCCACCAGCTCGTCCAGCACCCGATCGATCAACGTCCGGCCGGAGACCGGCACCAAGGCCTTGGGCATGCGATCGGTCAGCGGGCGCATGCGCGTCCCGAGTCCCGCGGCCAGCACCATCGCGGTCTTCGGTCCGGGGAGGCTCACGCGCGCGCCTCGGCCGGGACGTGCCGGTCGAACCAGCGCTTCAGTCCGGCGAGCTGCGGGTCCTGAAGGTTGCGCTCCAGATAGCGCCAGGTCCGGGGCATGTAGGCGCGGTATTGCGGACGTCCGAGCAGCGCCTGGCGGGCGAACACGCGGCCCAGGACGCGCGCGGCGTTGGCCGCGGCGAGCGCGCGGTAGTCGGCGAGAAAAGCCTCGCGGTCGAGCTCGGGGCGCTGGGCCAGGAAGCGGTCGAGCATCGCGGCCTCCAGCTCGGGCGTCACGTCGCGCCGGGCGTCCTGCAGCAGGTGTGTCAGGTCCCATGCGGGGTGGGCGCGTAGCGCATCCTGGAAGTCGAGCAGGCCGACCCGGGCCGGTCCCGCGCGGTTCGGCAGCCAGAGCAGGTTTTGGGCATGGTAATCGCGGTGGGTGAAGACGGTCGCTCCGGCCTCGCCGCGTACCCACACCGGCGCCCAGAGCGCGGCCCACTCCGCCGCGGCCTCGTCGGCGAAGGCGGGAATGTTGGCGAACTGCGGCCACCATTCGAGGAAGGTGTCCGTCCCGATCTTCAGGGCGAGGGTGTCGTAGCTCAGCAACGGCCAGGCGGCGCCCGAGGCCTCCAGCACCGCGGGCGGCGGCTGCGCCTGCAGCGCGGCCTGCACGTCGATGGCGGCCTCGTACAGCGGGCGCTCGGCCTGGCCCTGCTCGATGAGCGTGGCGAACAGGCCGTCGCCGAGATCCTCCAGCACAGCCAGGCCGGCATCGGTGTCGTGCGCCAGGATCTCCGGCGCGGAGAGCCCGCGGCTCCTCAGGAAGCCCGCCACCGCGACGAAGGCGGCCACAGAGCCGGCGGCCAGGCGCGAGGCGGCGTTGTAGCCCAGAGCCATGCGCTCGTCGGGCGTGGCGTCGGGCGGGCAGATGGAGCTTTCCAGCGCCGGCGGCTGGTCCATGAAGATCAGGCTTTGGCCGGTCGGCCTGAGCAGGCGTTCGTAGCGCCGGGTGGAGGCGTCGCCGCTCAACGGCTCGCGCTGCGCGTGGCCGAAGCCGTGCGCGGCGAGAAACTCGGCCTTTAGCGCCTCACGATCCGAACTCAAGTCCACGCCCTTCCCACGCGCCAAACGGAGTCAGCCGCGCCTGACGACGCTCGCCTTCGCCGTAAAGCCCGATGACTACATCGAGTCGGTCGCGCGGCAGGTGGTTCGCGAGTCGTTCCGGCCATTCGATCACCACGGCGCCGTCGTCCAGAGCCTCGTCCAGCCCGACTTCATAGGCCTCATCGGCGGAGCCGAGTCGGTAGAGATCGAAGTGGGCGACGTTCAGCCGCGCCCCTGCGTAGAACTGCACCAGGGTGAAGGTGGGCGAAGGCACATCCTCGTCGGGCGTGGTCAGCGCCCGCACCAGCGCCCGCGCCAGCGTCGACTTGCCCGCGCCCAGCGGGCCGTACAGGCACACCGCCTCGCCCGGCTGCAAGGCGGCGGCGATCGCGCGGCCCAGCGCCTGGGTCGCGGCTTCGTCGGCGAGGTCCAGGACGGCCGGGAGGGCAAGGGTCATGCGAACGCCCGATCGGGATCGGCCGGCAGGGTCTGCTCGACATAGGCCTTCAGTTGCTCGGTGACCTCGGCGGCGTCTCCGGCCATGGCCCCCGGCGGGATCAGCGGGCCGACGGTGAGGGTGAACGGCCGGCCGCGTTTGTTCAGCAGCTCGTGGAACAGGGTGATGTCGCGCAGTTCGCTGGAGACCCCGTGGAACAGGTGGAACAGGGTCGACCAGGGTCCCGTCACATGGATCGGCAGTACGGGCGCGTGGTGCTTGCGCGCCACCGCCGCAGCGCTCGCCGCCCAGGGGGGGTCCAAGAGCCGACCGTCGGCCTGGCGCCGCGCGATGCGGCCGGCGGGGAACACCACCAGGCAGGCCTCCGCCTCCATCGTCGCACGGGTCTGCTCCAGCGTCCGCCGCGTCGTCTCCCGCGTGCGCTTGGCCAGCACCCATTCGACGGGGATCAGCACCTCGCTGAAGCGCGGCGACACCCGGTGAGCATCGGCGTTGGCGTAGAACCAGAGGTCCGGGCGGACAGCCTTCAGCGCGTCGTAGGCCGCGACGCCGTCGGCGATGCCGGTCGGGTGGTTGCAGACGACCACAAGACGACCCTGCCTTGGGACGCTGTCGAGCCCGCTGGCCTGCACCGCCAGCGCCAACAGATCCGAAACGCATTCGAGCGCGTCGCGGCCAGGCAGGGCGGCGATGGCGTCGGCCATACGGCGGGCCTTGTCGTAGTCCAAGAGACGGTAGAGCAGGGGGCGCAGCGCTGGCCACAGCGGGCTCGCCGCCAGCCTCGGCGCCCGTTCGGCGATCAGCACGTCGACGATGTGCGGCGCGGCTTCCACCGGCGGCGGCGATCGGACGGGCGTGGCGAGCGTCATCGGCCGGGACCATGCGCCAGGCCGGGAGGCTGCGGCAAGGTTAAGCCGATTTCACCTTCACCGGCCCTTGTGGCGGCGCCGTTCCGGACCCAGATGCCGCTCAGCCGAGGCTCGGCGGCCCTTTTCCGAGGGTTCCCTCCGGCAGCCGCGGTTTTCTACAATCGAGTTCAAAACTTCTTGCATCGCCGGACCCGCCCGGCGCCGTTAGAAGGAAGGCGCTTGTGAGAGTACCCCATGCTGCGATGTCGAAAACCTGAGGGCCAAGTCGGCCTCTGACGCAGTCTCGCTGCGTTGGCGTCATCTGGGCGTCGCGCATCGTCCCTAAACACCCCGCGATACGCGGGCTCGTCTCTCGCCAAGTACAGGAGCTTAGTATGGCTCTGAGAATTTCCGTCGTCCCCATTGGGGACGGCTGGGCCGTGCGTTCGCCCAGCTTCGAAAACGACATGCTGTTCACGGCAGGCGCCAAGGCCGAATCCGCCGCGCGCGAGCTTGCGCGTCGCTACGCCGAGCGTGGCCAAAGCGCCGAGGTGGCCATCTTCCTCCGCGACGGCGCGCTGGCGGGCCGCTTCCAGCATCCGGCCGCCTCCCGGTTCGAGGCCGTTCCCGCTTAGGGCGCGCGCGCCGAGGACGCTTGCCTAGAAATCGCCAATGCCTACCCTCGCCTGCCGCAGTCATGCGCGGCAGGCGAGAGGAATGGCATGCGGCGCTTCAAGATCTGGGCTTCGGCGACGTTCGTCGTCGCGGCGGTCGCAGTTGGCGTCTGGGCCTACTGGAACTTCGACCTGCGCTGGCGGCCGAAGACCGTCACGCACGACCAGGCCGAGATCGCGCGGCTGCTCGAGCAATCCGGCTGGGTCTCGCCGGGCCTGAGGGGCAAGACGCTCTACATGGTGTCGTTCCGCAGTTGCCCAGACTGCATCCGCTTCACGCGCGAGCAGTTCCCCGCGCTGCAGGCGGCGGGCGTCGACACCCGGGTGATCATGGTCGCCCGTAGAGATCAGAACGGTCTCGCGCACTCCACGCCCGAGGAACGCTCGACCGTGGCGCAGCTCTGGCTGACCCGCGACTGGAAACTGCTGAAAAGCTGGGAGGCGGTCCCGCCGCAGGCCTGGAAGGCGCCGGGCTTACCGCTCGCCGATGGCGACATGGCCCGCACCGCGGTCGTCGAGGCGGGGCGAGGCCTGGTCGATCGCCTGCGGCCGCTCATGAAGGCCAATGGCGTGAAGTTCGCCTATCCCGCCCTCGTCTGGTGGAACGACAAGGGCGAGATGCGCGCCTGCGCCTGCGAAAGCCCGAGCAGCTACCGCTACGTCCGGGAAGAGCTGGGCGTGAAGTAGGTCACGTTCGCCGGCTGATCATGTCCTTTGTGGCCTGGCGGGTCTTGGCGCCCTGGGCCCGCTCGGCCTCCGCGCGCTCCGGGCGGCGGGTGTGATTGGACGAGTAGACGGCGCCCGGCTCCACCTCGCCGCCCCAGTCCTCCTGAGGATTTTCGCTGAGGCTCAGGCTGGCTTGCGCCGCGCCATCCTCCGTCGCCTCGATCCCCGTCGTCTGCTCGAGGTCCTCATCGAACGGCGGTGCCCGCTGCGGGTCAGCCACGGGAGCGTCGCCGCTCGGAGCCTGCTGCGCGTCCATCTCCTCCTGGCCGACACCCAGGCCCTGCTGTTGCGCTCGGTTGGCCGAGGCGGTGTTCGGCGCAAAGCTGCGCGCTTCTTGGTCGCCCATGGTCAGGTCTCCCTTGTTGGTTCGCAGGACAACCCGCCGGGGCAGGGCGCGTTCCTTGCGCAAAGCCGCTTGCGCGGTTAGGCGGGGCGGATGGCTTCCGCGCTCCAAGCCGCCTACGCCGCCCGCCTGGAGCGCGGCGAGATCCGCCCCGACTCCGAGCAGGCGGCGGGCCTGGCTTCGCTCGTGCGGCTGGAGGGCGACCTAGCCGCCGCTCAGCCCGCGGGCGGCCTGGCGGCCCTCTTCAAGAAGTCGCAGCCGGCCAGCCAGCGCGGCGTCTACCTCTGGGGACCGGTCGGCCGCGGCAAGTCCATGCTGATGGACCTGTTCTTCGAGGCGGCGCCCGTGCAGGCCAAGCGGCGCACGCACTTCCACGTGTTCATGGGCGAGATCCACCGCCTGATCGACGCCTGGCGCAAGGGCGACGCGGCGGATCGCAAGTCGCGCTTCGGCCAGTTCAAGGGCGACGACCCGATCCCGCCGGTCGCCGAGCTGGTGGCGAAGAAGGCGACCTTGCTCTGCTTCGACGAACTGCAGGTCACCGACATCGCCGACGCGATGATTCTGGGCCGGCTCTTCGAGGCGCTGTTCGCCCGCGGCGTCACCCTGGTGGCGACCTCGAACCGCGTGCCGGACGCCCTCTACAAGGACGGCATCAACCGGCAGCTCTTCGTGCCCTTTATTGACATGCTCAAGCAGCGCATGGAGATCGTCAGCGTCGCGGGCGTCCACGACTATCGGCTCGACCGGCTGCGCGCCGCCGGCACCTGGTTCTCGCCGATCGACCCGGATCATGAGCGCAGCTTCGCGGCGCTGTGGCGCGACATGCTGGCGGGAAACGAGGAGACCGGCGCAGAGCTCGAGGTTCTGGGCCGCAAGATCACACTGCCGCACGCCGAAGGCGGGCTTTTGCGCGCGAGTTTCGCCAGCCTCTGTTCGGTGGCGCTGGGGCCGAACGATTATCTGGCGATCGCGCAGGCCTTCCACACCGTGTTCCTGGAGGACGTGCCGCAGCTCTCGCCGGCCCGGCGCGAAGAGGCTCGGCGCTTCGTCACCCTGATCGACGCGCTCTACGAGGCGAAGACCCGCACCATCGTGCTGGCCGAGGCCGAGCCGGTGCAGCTCTACCCCGCCGGCGACGGGTCCTTCGAGTTCGAGCGCACCGCCTCGCGCCTGCAGGAGATGCGATCAGCGAGCTGGCTGGAGGACCGCTGAGCAAGCTGCGCGTCAACCTTAACGGCAAGCTTTACTGTTGCCTTGCCCGCAAAGGTTGTGAATAACCTCGTTCTCTGAATTGGGCGCCCGGGGGCGGGATGAGAACGAAGAGCGTGGCGGTCGCCGTGGCCGCCCTGGGGTTGGTCGCGTGGGCGGACCCCAAAACGGCGGCGCCGGTGGTGACCAAGGACGCCGCAGCCGAAGAAGCCAAGCGGCAGATGGTCTATGTGCTCAAGGCCCGCGCAAGAGAGAACGTGCGGGTGGAGGACATCGCCTTCCGCATCATGGTCGCCAACGCCGACCTCTGCGCGGATCGCGCCCCTCGCGCTGGGTTGAACTGGCGCATCGCCGACGCTTACGACGCCAAGGTGCGCCCGGCGGCCGTGGAGGCGTTCCAACTGGGCGACGGCCTTACCGTGACCGACGTGCGCGCGGGCGGCCCGGCGGAAGCCGCCGGTCTTCGGGCCGGAGACGTGATGGTTTCGATTGCCGGCCGGCCCGCGCCGACCGGCAAGAAGGCCGCCGCTGAGGCTGACAAGCTCTGGCGTGAAGCGATCGGCAAGGAGGGTAAGCCGGTCTCGGTGGTCCTGCGGCGCGCCGGCCAGGAGCAGACCGTGCTCGTGACGCCGGTGACGGCGTGCGCCTATGGCGTGGAAGTCCAGGACACACAGATCCTGAATGCGTTTGCCGACGGTGGAGGAATCTACGTCACGCGGCCGATGCTCAAGCTCGCCACCACCGACGAGGAGTTGGCGCTCGTCATCGCCCACGAGGTGGCGCACAACGGCCAGCATCATCTTCAGGCCCAGGCGCACAACGCCCTCATCCTGGGCTTACCTGGGCTGCTCATCGACGTCGCGGCGGCGGCGAACGGCGTGAACACGCAGGGCCGCTTCACCAAGATGGGCGCCGACATCGGCCGCGCCCACGCCGCGCCGCAGTTCGAGGCGGAGGCCGACTACGTCGGGCTCTACTACATGGCCCGCGCCGGTTACCGCACCGAGGGCGCGGAGGAGTTCTGGCGCAAGATGGCCGCGGAGGCGCCCAGCTCGATCTTCATCAAGTCCGACCATCCGCCGACGCCTGAGCGGTTCCTGGCGATCAGCGCGGCGTCGAAGGAGGTCGAGGCCAAGCGCGCGGCGGGCGAGGCGCTCGTCCCCAACCTGAAAGGGACCTGAGGCCGCCTTACCGGTTGTGCTGGGCGTCGTCCACGCGGACGCAGGTTCCGGTCACCATCTCCGAGGACGGCGAGACCAGAAACAGCAGGGTGGAATCCAGCTGCGCTGGATCACCCAATCGCTTGCGCGGGTAGTGTTGGGTGATGTCGCCGACGCGCTCCAGCATGCCGTCCACCATCTCCGAGGCGAAGGCTCCCGGCGCGATGGCGTTGACGTTGATGTTGAACTTCGCCCACTCCACCGCCAACACCTCGGTCATGCGCAGGATCGCCGACTTGGTGATGGAGTAGAGCGCCGCCCCGTCGCCCGGATATTCGAAGGCGCGCGCCGAGGAAATGTTGACCATCCGCCCGGGCAGCTTCTTGTCGATCAGCCGCCGCGCCACTTCGCAGGACAGGATGTAGGGCCCGCGCAGATTGGTGGCCAGCACCTCGTCGATGAAGGCGACGCTCGACCGGGTGGCCCAGCGGATGCCCGGCACGCCCGCGTTGTTGACCAGGATGGTGACTGGCCCGAGCGCCGCCTCGACCTTCTCAACCACGCCGATCAGCTGGTCGGAATCGTTGACATCCAGGGCGAACGGCGCGGCCACGCCGCCGGCGACGCCGATCTCCTGCGCCAGCGCTTCCAGGCGATCGATGCGGCGCGCGGTGAGCGCCACCTTGGCGCCGGCCGCCGCCAGCACCTTGGCGAAGCGCAGGCCGAGGCCGGACGAGGCGCCCGTCACCAGCGCCGTCTGGCCCGAGAGATCGATGGAGAAGTTCGGAGTGGGGAAGGTCATGGAGCGGTTTCCTCGTCTTTGGCGCATGCCTGCCCGAGGGCCGCGCTAAAGTCACGGCCGGGCCGTGCCCTTCCGATTGTTTCCGAGCGCCTGGACGGCGGCGAACACCTGATTTGCGCGGAGCACGATGATCAGCACGCCCACGAGCGCCAGCGCGCTGCCGATCGCCATGCGCGCGTCGAGCGGCTCGCCGAGCAGGCCGACGCCCAACAGAATGGTGAGAAGTGGGCTCAGAAGGGTTAGCGCGGACATCATATTGGCCTCGTTGCGCTGTAGCAGGACAAAGAACAGGGAGTGGGCCAGCATCGAGACCACCAGGGCCGAGAAGATCACCGCGGCGAGGGCCGGCAGGCCCGCGGCGGTCGCCTTGTCGACTTGCCCGGGCTCGAACAGGGCCGAGGCGCCCAAGAGCGGCGTGACGGAGACGAAGCTCACCCAGGCCTGGTACTGCATGGCCCCGACGCCCTCCATTTGCTTCATCAGGACCGAGCCGAGAGAGCTGGCGAACGCCGAGGCCGCGATGACCAGCAGGCCGGTGGACAGGCTGAGGCCGTGCGGGTCCCAGATCACCAGCAGCACTCCGGCGAAGGTCAGGGCCATGCCGATCGCGCGCGGCCAGCGGATGCGCTCGCCCAGCACGGCCATGGAGAGTAGGAGCGTCATCGGCAGGCTGAGCTGCATGACGACGGCGGCCGACGACGCCGTCGAAAGCTTCAGGCCCAGGAACACCAGGCCGAAATTGATCCCGCCCATCAGCGCGGACACTGCGAGCAGCCGCCACAACGGTCGCGGCGCCGGAAACAGCCAGCGAAAGGTGCAGGCCAGAACAATGACGAAGCGCACGCCGGCGTAGAACAGCGGCGGCACCTCGAGCGTGCTGACGACGTACTTCGAGACGAGGTTGTTCGCCGCCCAGACCAGGCACACGAAGATCGTCAATGCCACGTCGCGAAGCCGCATGCGGCCTCGTTACGGTGCGCCGTGGGCGCAGGCAACGCTTGCCGCGGATCCCGGCCGGCGGCGCTCTCAGCTCAGATCCGACGGCCCAGGTCGTTGCCCGAGCGGATGGCGTGCAGGGCGGTGCGCGGCGCCTGAACGTCGCCGGCGAGCTCGAACGCCAGGCCCGCCGCCGCGAGCGCGTCGGCCAGCGCCAGGTCGGGTCTGGCGACGCCGCTGGCCACCACCAGGTCGAAGGTCGCCGCCTGCTCCGCCCCGCTCAGCAGATTGCGCAGGCGGACCTTGCCCCCCTCGATCGCCACGGCGTCGCACATCGGCGTCAGCTCGCACCCGAGCTGCAGAAGCCGGGGCGGCGTCTCCACGCTGTGGGTGACGCCGATGAACGCGCCGATCACCGGCCGGGGCGCGACCACGGTGACCTTGCAGCCGGCCAGCGCCAGGCGCTCGGCGGCGCGCACCGCGTCGTGGGTTCCCAGGCGGTCGAGCACCAGCACATGCTTGTCGGTAGGCGGATCGATCATCGCCTGGTCCGTCGACCAGACCTCGACCGAACCGTCGCTCGCCTGTCCAAGCGCCAGAGAGGGCTCCGGCTTCGCGCCGGTGGCGAGGACCACGACATCGGGCGCCACGCCGCGGACGAAGGCGGCGTCCGCCTCGACGCCGGTGCGGATCTCGACGCCGAGCTCGCGAATCTCCGCTTCCAGCCATTCGGTCATGTGCAGCAGCTCGCGCGCCGCCGGGAGCAGCGTCGCCGTCAGCAGCCGTCCGCCGAGCTGCGGCCCCCGCTCGACCAAAGTGACCCGGCAGCCGCAGCGCGCGGCGATCTCCGCCGTCTTCAGCCCGGCCGGGCCGCCGCCGACGACCAGGACCCGCTTGGCGCTCTCGCCGTGGGCCAGCTCGCCGAGCACGTGCTCGCGGCCGACCTCGGGGTTGTGAATGCAGGTGATCGGCAGGTCGCGCAGGATCCGGTCGACGCAGCCCTGATTGGCGCCGACGCAGCGGCGGATACGGTGCGCCTCGCCACGCTGGATCTTGGCGACGATGTCCGGGTCGGCGATGTGCGCCCGCGTCATGGCGGTCAGATCGCAGGCGCCCTGAGCCAACGCCGCCTCGGCTTGCTCGGGCGTCACGATCCGCCCCACGCCGATCACCGGGATTTTGCCCACTGCAGCCTTCAGCTTGGCGGTGAGAGGGAGGAACTCGCCGTGCGGATGGCGCCACGAGCCGATCGAGCGGGCGTAGTGGTCGACCCGCGCCCCTTCGGACTGGGTGATGTAGTCGAGGCCGCCCTCCCTCGCGAGCGTGCCGGCCGCGCCCATCAGGTGCGCCTGGCCCGCGCCGCCTTCCGCTGACGACAGGAAGTCGTCGATCGAGATCCGCAGGCCGAGCATGGCGTCGCGGCCGATCGCGGCGCGGGTGCGGCCGATCAGCTCGCGGACAAAGGCCAGCGGCTCGCCCCACTTGTCGGTACGCTGATTACCCCAGGGGCTGATCGACTGCTGGATCAGGTAGCCGTGCGCGCCATGCAGCTCGACGCCGTCCAGCCCGCCCGCGACGAGTTCGCGGGCCAGCTCGACGTAGCCGTCGATCACCCACTCCACCTCGTCGGCGCTCATGGCGTGGGTCGCCTCGCCGTCGGGCGTGGTGCGGCCGCTGAACGACCAGATCGGCGCGAGCGCGGGATCGGCGTCGGACCGGAACTGCGCGCCCAGGTGGATGACCTGGGAAGTGATGATCATCTCGTGCCGGTGCGCGGCGTCGGCCAGTCGTCGCACGCGCTCGCCGAGGTAGGCGTAGGGCCGCTCATTGCGCGAGCGCACCGGGACGACCTGGGCGCCCTGGTTGCCGTAGAGTCCCACGCCTCCGGCCGCCCGTCGGGCCACATAGGCGATCTGGCGTTCGCCGTCGTCGCGCGGATCGGACCAGCCGAACGCCGTGCCGTGGGTGGTGGAGGCGACCCGGTTCTTGATGCGCCGCGGCCCGACGGTGATCGGCGACAGCAGGTGCGGATACGCTTCGCGGGCGGCCATCTCGTTTCCTCCAAGCGACGTCGTCGGCCGCGTTGAGCCGGACGCTAGGTTCCGCGGTGGCGTCGGTCAATCGATCTGCCGCGGTATCGTTATCCTTCAGGCGGCCCGCAGCGCGTTCACCAGTTCACGCGCGAATAGGCCGAGCCTGTCCATCGCGCGGACGCAGATCCGCAGCTCGCGCAGCGCCCAGTCGTCGGTCAGCTCGACCACGCCCAGGCGCATGGTCTTGGCGGCCCGCGCGGCGGTGGTCTTCGGCACCACGCCGACGCCGACGCCGCACTCTACCAGCCGGCAGACGCTGTCGAAGCTGCGCAGCTGAACGCGCAGCCGCAGCGGACGGCCCTCGCGCGCGGCCTTGCCCGCCAGGAATCGCTGCAGCGAGCTGGAGCGTTCGAGGCCGACGAAGTCGTGCGCCAGCACCTCCGAGAAGGAGACCGCTTGCTGCGCGGCCATCGGATGGTCGGCGCTGGTCACCACCACGAAGCGGTCGGAGCGGAACGGGAAGGTTTCCAGCGCGGCCATGTCAACGGTGCCCGCGACGATGCCGACGTCGCCGACGCCTTCGGCGATCAGCCCGACGATCTCGTCCGAAAGCCGCTCCTCCAGGTCGACGGTGACGTGCGGGTGCGCGGCCAGGAAGGACGACAGCGCCTCCGGCAGGAATTCGGCCAACGCATTGGTGTTGGCCAGGAGCCGCACCTCGCCGGTCAAGCCGCCGGCGAAGGCGCCCAGGTCTTCGCGCATGCGGGCGCTCTGGGCGATGATCGTGCGCGCATGGCGCAGAAGCGTGCGGCCGGCTTCGGTGGGCGTGACCCCCTGGCGCGACCTCGTCAGCAGGCGCGCGCCCAGTTGTTCCTCCATGCCGCGGATCCGCGTCGAGGCCGCGGCCAGCGCCAGCGCGCTGCGTTCAGCGCCGCCGGTGATGGAGCCGGCCTCTACGACATCGCAGAACAGGCGCAGGTCGGTCAGATCGAAACGCACGGCGCGGCCCTTTCCTTCGTGATCGGCGAAGGATGCCTACAGGAAACAGGCATTGCGCCAAAGGCCTGAGGGCGCGAGTGTTCGGTTTCGGCGAAGTATTTGCGAACTATTCGCAAATAGCCTTGCGCCGGGTTCGTTGACACCCCATGGCGGCGGGATCCACAAGACCGCCGACGGGATTTTCAGCTAGGGGCCTTCAACCATGTCCGACGCCGCCAAGGCGCCTCGCGAGCGGCCGATGTCGCCGCACCTCCAGGTTTGGCGCTGGCACATCACCATGGCGACCTCCATCGCCCACCGCGCCACCGGGGTCGCGCTCTACGTCGGCGCGCTGATCCTCGCGGGCTGGGCTGTCGCGCTCGCCAGCGGACGCGAGGCCTATGCCGGCTATCAGGCGCTGCTCGGCACGCCGCTGGGCCTGCTGGTGATGTTCGGCCTCACCGTATCGTTCTTCTACCACCTGGCGAACGGCATCCGGCACCTGGTGTGGGACGCTGGTCACGGCCTCGACATCAAGTCGGCCAACGCCAGCGCGGCCTTCGTCTTCGGCTTCACCGCGGTCGCCTCGATCGTCGCCTGGGCCGCCTACTTCGTCCTGGGAGGCGCCTGATGGTCAGCTATCGCACGCCGCTGTCTCGCGCCCGCGGCCTGGGCGCCGCGAAGCACGGGGTCGGCCACTGGATCGGCGAGCGGGTCAGCGCGGTCGCGCTCGTCCCCCTGACGCTCTGGCTGGTCTGGGCCGTCGTCCGGCTCTCCCGCGGCGACTACGACTTCGCCGTCGAGTGGATCTCCCAGCCGCTCAACGCCACCCTGATGGTGCTGCTGGTCGTCGTCAGCTTCTCCCACATGTGCGCGGGCCTGCGGGTGATCGTCGAGGACTACATCCACGTGGCCCTGAACAAGGCCGCGCTTCTGATCCTCAACCTGTTCGTCTGCGGACTGGCCGGTGCGCTGGCCGTCTTCTCCATCCTGAAGGTCGCCTTCGGCGGCGGAGCCTGATCCGACCATGGCTGCTTACAATTTCATCGACCACAAGTTCGACGTCGTCGTCGTCGGCGCCGGCGGCTCGGGCCTGCGCGCGGCGCTCGGCTGCGCCCAGGCCGGCCTGAAGACGGCCTGCATCTCGAAAGTGTTCCCGACCCGCTCGCACACCGTGGCGGCGCAAGGCGGCATCTCCGCCAGCCTGGGCAACATGGGCGAGGACGACTGGCGCTGGCACATGTACGACACCGTCAAGGGGTCGGACTGGCTGGGCGACCAGGACGCCATCGAATACCTCTGCCGCAACGCGCCGGCCGCGGTCTACGAGCTCGAGCATTGGGGCGTGCCCTTCTCGCGCAACGCCGAGGGCAAGATCTACCAACGCGCCTTCGGCGGGATGACCCGCAACTATGGCGAAGCGCCGATCCAGCGCACCTGCGCCGCGGCCGACCGCACCGGTCACGCCATGCTGCACACGATGTACGGGCAGAGCCTGGCGCACGACACCGAGTTCTTCATCGAGTACTTCGCCCTCGATCTGATCATGGACGAAGGCGTCTGCCGCGGCGTCACCGCGTGGAAGCTGGACGACGGCACCATGCACCGCTTCCAGGCGCAGCTGGTGATCCTGGCGACGGGCGGTTACGGCCGCGCCTACTTCTCGGCGACCTCGGCGCACACCTGCACGGGCGACGGCGGCGGCATGGCGCTGCGCGCCGGCCTGCCGCTGCAGGACATGGAGTTCGTGCAGTTCCACCCGACCGGCATCTACGGCTCGGGCTGCCTGATCACCGAGGGCGCCCGCGGTGAAGGCGGCTACCTCACCAACTCCGAGGGCGAGCGCTTCATGGAGCGTTACGCGCCGTCGGTGAAGGACCTCGCGCCGCGCGACATGGTCAGCCGCGCCATGACCATCGAGATCCGCGAAGGCCGCGGGGTGGGCCCGAACAAGGACCACATCTTCCTGCACCTCGACCACTTGGATCCGAAGATCCTGGCCGAGCGCCTGCCGGGCATCTCGGAAAGCGCCAAGGTCTTCGCCGGCGTCGACGTGACCAAGGAGCCGATCCCGGTGCTGCCGACCGTGCACTACAACATGGGCGGCATCCCGACGAACTTCTTCTCCGAGGTGGTGACCCGCGATGGCGACAACCCCGACAAGGTGGTGCCGGGCCTGATGGCCGTGGGCGAGGCGGCCTGCGTCTCGGTGCACGGCGCCAACCGCCTGGGCTCCAACAGCCTGATCGACCTCGTGGTGTTCGGCCGTTCGGCCGCGCTGCGCGCCGCCGACACCATCAAGGCCGGCGAGAAGCAGCCCGAGCTGAAGGACCACATGACCGACGGTCACCTGGCCCGCTTCGACCGGTTCCGCAACGCGAACGGCGGCACGCCGACCGCGGCGCTGCGGCTGGAGATGCAGAAGGCCATGCAGGACGACGCCGCCGTGTTCCGAGAAGGCCATACGCTGGAATCCGGCGTGAAGCGGCTGCAGGCGGTCCATGACAAACGCCCTGACATCAGCGTGAGCGACCGCGGCCTCATCTGGAACACCGATCTTATGGAGACGCTGGAGTTCGACAACCTGATCGGCCAGGCGGCCGTGACCGTGAACGGCGCGGTCAACCGCACCGAGAGCCGCGGCGCCCACGCCCGCGAGGACTTCGCCGACCGCAACGACGCCGAGTGGATGAAGCACACGCTGGCCTGGTTCGACGACGCCACCGGCAAGGTGCGCATCGACTACCGGCCCGTGCACAACTTCACCATGACCAACGACATCGCCTACATCCCGCCGAAGGCGCGGGTGTACTAGGCCAGGAACGCACCCATGGTTCAGCTCCGGCTTCCCGAGAACTCCCGCGTCAAGCGCGGCAAGCATCACCCCGCGCCCGCTGGCGCGGGCAAGACGAAGACCTTCCGCGTCTACCGCTACGATCCGGAAGAGCCCGGCAATCCGCGCTGGGACAGCTACGACGTGGACGTCGAGGCGTGCGGGCCGATGGTCCTGGACGTGCTGATCCACATCAAGAACACCATGGACCCGACGCTGGCCTTCCGCCGGTCGTGCCGGGAAGGGGTGTGCGGCTCCTGCGCGATGAACATCGGCGGTCGCAACACGCTGGCCTGCACGCATGGCTGGGAGGAAGTTCCCGGGCGCGACATCTCGGTCAGCCCGCTGCCGCACATGCCGGTGATCAAGGACCTGGTGCCGGACCTGACGCTGTTCTACGCCCAGTACGCGTCGATCCAGCCCTGGCTGCAGACCGAGACGCCGGAGCCGCAGAAGGAGTGGGTCCAGTCGCCCGAAGATCGCGAGAAGCTCGACGGCCTTTACGAGTGCATCCTCTGCGCCTGCTGTTCGACCTCGTGCCCGAGCTACTGGTGGAACCAGGAGAAGTACCTCGGCCCGGCCGCTCTGCTGCACGCCTACCGCTGGCTGATCGACAGCCGCGACGAGGCGACCGGCGAGCGCCTGGACGAGCTGGAAGACCCCTTCAAGCTCTATCGCTGCCACACCATCATGAACTGCGCCCAGGTGTGCCCGAAGGGCCTGAACCCGGCCAAGGCGATCGCCGAGGTCAAGAAGATGCTGGTCGAACGGGTGGTCTGACGAAGATCAAGGCCGCACTCCGCCGGGGCGGCGACACATAGTCGCCGTCATCCGCGCGGACCGCGGTCAGGTTGACCGTCGGTGGACATTCCTTCATCGGAAAACTATGAGCGACCTCCACGCGCACGTCGTGATCATCGGAGCGGGCCACGCCGGCGGAACGCTGGCGGCGCTGCTGCGCCAGTTGGGACACACCGGCCAGATCACCCTGATCGGCGACGAGCCGATCCCGCCCTATCAGCGCCCGCCGCTGTCCAAGGCCTGGCTGAAGGGCGAGGCCGACGCCGAGTCGCTCGCGCTTAGGCCGTTGGAGTTCTACGAGGGCGCGAACATCGACTTCCGCCCCAACGTCCGAGCTCAGAAGCTCGAGCGGGCGGCACGCAAGGTGCTGCTGTCGGACGGCTCGGAGCTGACCTACGACGCCTTGGTGCTGGCGACCGGCGCGCGCGCCATCGCGCTGCCGATCCCGGGCGCGGACCTGGAAGGCGTGTTGTTCCTGCGCACCGCCGCCGACGCCGAGGCGCTGAAGGCCGCGGTCGGGCCGGGCAAGCGGCTGGCGGTGGTTGGCGGCGGTTACATCGGCCTGGAAGTGGCGGCGTCGGGCCGTGCGCTCGGCGCCGAGGTGGTGGTGCTGGAGCGCGAAACGCGGCTGCTGGCGCGCGTCGCCTGCGAGACGCTCTCCACCTTCTTCCGCGACTATCACGAGCAACACGGCGTGACCTTCGAGCTCGGCGCCAGCGTCGTCGGCTTCGAGGGCATGGGCGGCCACATCACCGGCGTGACGCTGGCGGACGGCCGGACCATCGCCTGCGACGCGGCCGTGGTCGGCGTCGGCGCCCATCCCAACGACGAGCTCGCGGCCGACAGCGGCCTGGAGACCGCCCGCGGCGTAGTCGTCGACCTGGAGGCCCGGACCTCCGACCCGCACGTCTTCGCGATCGGCGACGTCGCCCACCGGCCGATGCCGATCTATGGCCGCATGTTCCGCATGGAGAGCGTGCCCAACGCGCTCGAACAGGCCAAACAGGCCGCCAGCGCTATCACCGGCCGCGCGCCGCCGCCTGGGGAAGTGCCCTGGCAGTGGTCGGACCAGTATGACCTGAAGCTGCAGATCGCCGGCTACGCCTTCGACGTCGACGAGATCGTCGTGCGCGGCGATCCCACGAGCGGCAAGTTCGCCGTCTTCCACCTGAACGGTGACCAGCTACAGTCTGTTGAGGCGATCAACTCTCCGCCGGAGTTTATGATGGGCCGCCAGTTGATCGGCGCGCGCAAGCGCATCGACAAGGCGAAGCTTGCGGACCCGGCGGTTTCCATGAAAGAAGTCGCGGCCTGATGGCGAAGATCACCTACATCCAGTTCGACGGCACGGAAAACGTCGTCGACGTGAAGACCGGCCTCTCCATCATGGAAGGCGCGGTGAAGAACAACGTGCCCGGCATCGACGCCGACTGCGGCGGCGCCTGCGCCTGCGCCACCTGCCACTGCTATGTCGACGAGGCTTGGCTGGACAAGACGGGCGAGAAATCGGCGATGGAGGAGTCGATGCTCGACTTCGCCGCCAACGTCGAGCCGAACAGCCGGCTCTCTTGCCAGATCAAGGTCTCCGACGAGCTCGACGGCCTGATCGTCCGCCTGCCGGAAAGCCAGTACTGAGGACGCGACGCTCCCCCGCTGGGGGAGCTGTCGGCGAAACCGACTGAGGGGCTTCCGCTCAGAAGGTTCGATCAGGCGGCTTTCGCCAGCGTTTGGGTGGAAGCCCCCTTCGGCGCTACGCGCCACCTCCCCCTGTGGGGGAGGAACCCCGCGCCTACCTCCCGAACCCGAGCTCCGGCTGCGCCGAGATCGCGTGCGCCTCTTCGGGGAGATGGCAGGTGAAGGTCGCTCCCGCGCCCGGCTCGCTCTCCAGCGCCACCCAGCCGCCATGCAGTTCGGTAAGCGCCTTGACCAGCGCCAGGCCCAGGCCCGGCCCGCCGCGCTCGCGGCCCACGAACCGGTCGAAGATGTGCGCCTGGACGTGGAACGGAATGCCACGCCCCGTGTCCGTCACCTGCAGCTGGATCTCGCCCAGCGCGCGCCGCGCGGCGATCGTCACCGCACCTTCGGGCGGCGTCTGGCCGAGCGCGTTCTCCACCAGGTGGTCGAGGATCTGGCTGAGCCGGCGGCTGTCGCCGCGGATCACGCCGACGTCCGCGGGCGCCTCAACATTCAGCTCGACGCGCAGGCTGTCGGCCTCGCTGCGCCAGCGGGTGGCGACCGCCTCCAGCAGTTCGGCGACGCGCACGTCGGCCAGATCGACAGCCATTTCGCCGGCGTCGATCTGCGCCATGTCGAGCACGTCGTCGATCGAGCGGGCGAGCTGGGTGGCGGCGGCCTTCACCGCGCCGGCGTGGCTGCGCCCGCGCTCCGACAGCGCCTCGCCCGAGCGCTCCAGCAGCTCGGAGTAGCCGATGATGGTGGTGAGCGGGGTGCGCAGCTCGTAGGAGACGTTGCCGACGAAATCGCGCTTCAGCCGCTCGGCCTCGGCCAGCGCCGCCTCGCGCGCCGCGAGCGCGCTTTCCAGCTTCTTGGCGTCGGTGACGTCGGTGAAGGCGATCAATGTCGCCCCATCCGGCAGCGGCCGCGACTGGTAGGCCGCGATGCGAGAATCGGAGGTCTTCACTTCGCCGGACATCGGCGCGCGGGCGCTGGGATCGGGGTCGCCCACCCGACCCTTCAGCTCGCGCCAGAAGTTCTGGTCGTGCAGCTTGGGCACGCAGAGGTCGACCACGCCTTCGAAGTCGCCGGCCACCTCCAGCTCCTGCGGCGAGATCTGCCAGAAACGGGCGAATGCCTCGTTGTGCAGCCGCAGCCGGCCATCGGAGCCGAACACCGCGACCGCGTCGCTCAGCTTGTCGAGGGTCGCCTGCTGCACCTGGATCAGTGCGTTGTACTGCGCCTTCAGCTTCAGCTCACCGGTGATGTCGGAGAACAGCAGCAGAAGGCCGCCCATCGGGTGGGGCTGGCGGACGACTCGCAGGGTGCGGCCGTCGGCCAGGCTCCACATGTCGTCGGGGCTGGCGGCCAGTTGCTCGTAGCGGTCGAGCTCGGCGGCCTTCCACTTGGTGTAGTCGGCAGTCTCCGGCAGCCGGCGGCGCTGGCGCAGCCGGTCGAGGATCTCGCTGTGCGTCGGCTTCTCGGCCAACCAGGCGGGCTCCAGGCCCCAGAGGTCGGCGAAAGCGGTGTTGTGGAACGTCAGCCGCTTGCCCTGGTCGAACACCGCGACGGCTTCGGCGATGTGGTTCAGCGTCTCGTCGTGGGCGTCGACGTTGCGCTTCAACTGCTCGCGCACCTCTTCGAGCTCGGTGACGTCCTCGGTCCAGACTCCGACGCCGCCGCCTTCGAGCGGCTGGGCAGTCAGCAGGAAGGCGCGGCGACGGCCCGCCAGGCTGATCCAACGCACTGCCTGGCGTCTCTGGCCGAGGTTGGCGGCCTCGCTGGCCAGCGCGTCGGCGCCGCGGTCGAAGGCGGCGCTGCGGGCTGCGGCCTCGTCGAGGCTAGTGGCGTCGACGGCGCGCAGCCAGGCGGCGTTGACCCACACCGGCGAGCCGTCTGCCGCAGCGATCCAGGCCGGGGTGGTGCGCGCGTCCAGGAAGGCGGCGAAGCGCGGCGCGGTCGGCAACCCGGCCGCTTCCCCAGGGGCTGCGGAGAGCCGCAGCCAGGCGAGCGCGCCCGCCGCGCGGCCTTCGACCGAAACCGCGCCGGCCGGCCCCTGGACTTCGAACGCGCAGGCTTCACCGCGCTCGAACAGCGCGCGCAGGCGTCGCGCGTGATCGGGGTCGGCGCGCATCAGGGCGTTGACCAGGACCTGGGGCGAGGCGTCGTCGAGGCCAAGCGCGGCGCCGCAGGCGGCGAGGCTTTCCTCGCCCGAAGCCAGGCTGGCCTGCCCGTCCTCGACGGAAAGCAGGGCGGAATCGAACGCTTCGGCCGACGCCTGGGCCGCCTCGGCGCGCTGCTGCACCTCGGCCAGGCGGCCGGCGAGCGCGCGCAGCTGCGCCTCCACGCGCCAACGGTGGGCCAGGGCCCACAACACCGCGCAGATGGCCAGCGACACGCCGCCGGCCGCCGCCGTGAGGATCAGTTCGTGCGCGCTCATTCGCCCCGTCGCTCGCCGCGCGCCGCGGCGAATCAATCCTAGCGAGCTTAGGCGGCTTATCGGCCGCCCGCACGTGCGGCGCGTTTAACCGCGCGCGCTTTTGGCCCATATGATCCGCGACATGACCGCCATCCTCTATCCCGTCGCCGCCAATGCGGACCAGGCGCTGAGCCAGCCGAAGGCGCGAGCCGCCCGCGAGCGGGAGGCCGAACGGACTGTGGGCGAGCCGGTGGTCTTCTGCAGCGAGGCCGCCGGCCCGGCCTTCGCGACCCGTGAGGCGGCGCTGGACGCCTACCAGGGGCGGCTGGACGATGAGCGCACGGGGTTCACGCCGGCGGTCGAGGATCGCTTCTGCAGGCTTGTCGAGCAGTTCGTCGCCGAGCCGGGGCGGCCCCGGCCAGGCCCGGTCAAGCCCGCCTACGCCGACGGCCGGCGCTGGCCCGACCCCTCGCCGAGGCCGCCGCGCACGGCCTGGCGCCTGCTGGTCTCCTATTGGCGCATCGCCAGCGCCGAGCGCCCGCTGGAGGCGCCGCAAGCCCGGCAGGCGCGGCGTTCCCGCGCGCAGCTCGACGCCGCCGACCTGCGCGCCATCGCCCGCCAGCCGCTGCGCCCGGTCGAGCCGCAGCAGCCGCTGGACATCGGCCTCTTCGAGGCGCGCTTGCCCGAAAACCCCAGCATCGTGGTGCCTGATGAGTGATCGCGTCCCATTCGGATCGGCGCCCAGTCTCGACGACCTCGCCGCCCTCGCGGAGGCGGCGCTCGCCGCCCTGCCTGGCGCGGTGCGGCAGCTGACCGGCGAGGTGCTGTTTCGCGTCGAGGACTTCGCGCCCGACGAGGTGCTTGAGGAGCTCGGCCTTGAGGATCCCTTCGAGCTCACCGGCCTCTACCAGGGCGTCGATATCGGCCAGCGCTCGGTGCTCGACCCCGCGCAGCACCCGTCGATGGTCTTCCTCTATCGTCGGCCGATCCTCGACGAGTGGGCCGAGCGTGGCGACGTCAGCCTGGAAGAGCTGGTCAGCCACGTCCTGGTGCACGAGATCGGCCACCACTTCGGCCTGACCGATGCGCAGATCGCGGCGATCGAAATCGCGGACTGATCCGCTCAGCCGGAAACCTGTGCGGCGCCGCCCTCCAGGTTTGTCAGCAGATGCGGCATCACCGTGTCCTTGTGAATCCAGTCGACGCGGACGCGGCGGTGGGCGAAGCGCCACTCCCGTCCTCGCGCCAGCTGGTCGTCGTACACGCCCGAGTGGTCCTGGCCGATCGTCGAGAACACGATGGCATAGGTCCGCGCGGTCGCTGTGTCCTCACCGGTGAATTCGATGTGCCAGGTCGTCAGGTTGTGCCGTGTGAACACGCCTGGGTGCTTGGTCCGGTCGATCAGGTTGGGGTGTCGACGCGACGTCATCTTGGCCAGAATCGCCGCCCGGCAGCGCGTGACTCCGGAGGGCGTCTCGAACACCCCGTCGCGTGCGAACGTGCCGGCGAGCGCGTCGAATGCAGGCGGTCGCCGTTGACCGTATAGGTCGTCAGCGTGTGGCGGATCTGCTCCAGGTCGTGGGTCCGGGTCATGGCGCTCTCTTCGTTACTGCTGCCGGCGCTGCAGAAAGGCGCATCTGCGCCAAGACGCGGCCGCCACGTCAAGATGGGCGACGTCGCGTCGAACGGCGAAGCTTGGTTACCCTGGGATAAACCTTTCGCGGCTAAGGGTGATGGGCCGTTGCGGCGTTATGCAGCGCCGAGCGAACGGTCATCAACATTCCAATCGTCATCCAGCGCCGGTATCCCACGCCCCATGCTGAAATCCCTGTTCGTGTCCCTGGCGGCGCTGGGCTGCCTGACGACCGTCGCGCCCGCCGCCGCCGAGACGCCGCCGCGCGTCGAGCTCGCCAGCATGATGGGCCGCTGGTACGAGGTGGCGCGCGTCCCCAACCAGCTGCAGCGCGGCTGTACGGGCGGCGAATCCGAGTGGACCCGCACCAGGGACGGCTTCGCCGTAGTGCAGTCCTGTCACAAGGGTGCGCCGAACGGCCCGGTTTCGGAATGGCGCGCCAAGGCGCGGGTGGCCGACCCGTCCAACACCCGCTTCCGCATGAGCTTCTTCGGCGGCCTGGTGAGCCAGGACTACAAGGTCCTCGACCATCGGCTGAGCGAGGGCTGGCTGATCCTGGCGACCGCCGACAGCAAGTACGTCTGGCTGATGTCGCAGACGCCGACCCTGCCGGCGCCCGTCAAGGCCCAGGCCGTGGCGCGTATTCGCCAGCTCGGCTTCGATCCCGGCCGCATGGAATTCCCCGCGCCTGCGCGCAGCTGACGCGCCCATCGATACCGCGGCGACGCTTGCGCTGGCGGAACGCATGGGGAACAGTGGCGCAATGGAGATCGCCGTCGCCCTCGTCTCGACGTCGCGGCCCGAGACCACCACCCAGGTGACTCGCGGGGCTGGCCGGCTGCTCGCCGCGCTCGGCTACGCGCCGCTCGCCGAGGTCACCCTGCCGAACGGCCGCCGCGCCGACCTGATGGCGCTTGGCCCCAAGGGGCAGATCTTCATCGTCGAGGTGAAGTCCAGCGTCGAGGACTTCCGCACCGATCAGAAGTGGTGGGAGTACGGTCCCTACTGCGACGCCTTCGCCTTCGCCGTCGCGCCGGAGTTCCCGCGCGAGATCCTGCCTGAGGAGCCTGGGCTGATCGTCGCCGACGGCTTTGGCGGGGCGATCCTGCGCGAGGCGCCATCGACCTCGCTGGCGGGTGCGCGCCGCAAGGCGCTGACCCTGGCGTTCGCTCGGCTGGCGGCGATGCGCGCGGCCGGCGTCCAGGCGACGGAGCTAGGCTAGCCCCACCTTGCGGATGAAGACCTCGAGGTCCTCGCCGCCGATCACCTCGACACGCGGCAGCTTCAGCGCCGGGCTGGAGAGAGTGGCCGGGCCGCCAACGCAACTGAAGCCCAAGCGATAGCCGCACTCCGCCACCACCTGCTGCACGAACGGATCGCGCAGGCCGAACGGATAGGCGAAGGTGGCGGGCGGGCGGCCGAGCTCTGCGGCGATGGCGTCGAACGAGGCCTGCGCCTCCCGCTGCACCTCGGCCAGCGACAAGCGGGTGAGCCGCGCGTGCGTTTGCGTATGGCTGCCGATCTCGACGCCTTCAGCGGCGAGCGCACGCAGCGTCGCCCAGTCCATCAGCGGCGCCGGCTCGCCTGAGGCGGCGTCCCAATCGGCTGCGCCGCCGACCTTGCCCGCGACGACGAACACCTGGGCGGAAAAGCCATGCTCGCGCAGCACCGGCCAGGCCTGCTCGGCGAAGTCGAGATAGCCGTCGTCGAAGGTGAACATCACCGCGCGCTCGGCGAGCGGGCGATTGGCGCCGATCGCCACGTGCAGCTCCGCGGCGCTCGGCGTCCAGGCGCCGCTCCGCGCGAGGCGCTCCACCTGGCGACGGAAGTCGTCGGGATGCGTCCGCCAGCGCGCCAGCGCGTCTGGGCCGTCGGACGCCACGCGGTGGTACATCAGGATAGGCAGCCGCGTCGTCAGGCCGTCGCGCCTTGTCCGGCTGGCGCCCGGGCGCTGAGGCGGCGGGGACGAGCCGAGCGCGAGGGCGCCGGCGAGGCCTCCGGCGAAGGCGTAGCGCAGCCGGTGACGGACGAAGCCGTCCGGCGCGCGTCCGTGCAGGAGCAGGGCCTCGGCGCAAAGCGCAGCGCCCGCGGCGGCCCGGCCGGCGAAAGCCGGCCAGAAGCCGGCCCGCCGCCAGGGCCGCACGGCGGCGGCGTCGTTCATCGCCAGGCCACTGAGCTGGCTGGCGAAGCTGCGCATCAGGGCGCGGGGGGCTTCCGGCTTCAGCCCGGAATGGGCGACCACGCCCGCCGGGCCGTCGCACCACAGCTGCACGGCGACCGGCGCGCCGGCCTCGCCCAGCAGGCCGTGCACGTTCTCCAGCCTCCGTTCGCGCACCGTCTCTCCATCGGCGTCGTCGAACGGGGCGTGGAAGCGGTTCTTCAGCGTCAGCAGCACCACGTCGCGCAACCGCGCCCGCTGCGCGCCCGGAAAGGCGCGGGCCAGCAGGAGCTTCAGCTCGGGCGCCAGACGGGGCCAGCGGTCGCCCAGTTCGTCCGGCTGGAGGGCGAGATAGTCGGCCATGCCTTCGGCCAGCATCTCGCCGACCTCCTCGGGATCGAGGTCGAGATCGAGGTCCAGCCGATCCTGCAGCAGGTCGAACAGCTCGGCGCCATCGCCGCCGTCCGCCACCTGCCGCGCCGCCGACCAGAGCAGGAAGTTCAGCCGAAACCGCCCCTGCAGCTCGGCGGGTGCGCCGTTGGCGTAGGCCGAAGCCGGATTGGGGACCCGCGGATCGGCCTGGCCGCCGCGGTCGATCACTTTGAAGGTGTCGCCGACGAGTTGGCCGATGTTCTTCGACAGGCTGCCGGGCTGGCTGCGGTACAACGCCACCTCGTCGTCGATCTGGGCGAAGGCCGCGCCGGTGCGGGCGATCCGCTGCCAGAAGTCCCAGTCTTCGCTGGTCCGGAGACTCTCGTCGAAACCGCCGATTTCGAGCGCCAGGTCGCGCCGGACGAGCGCGCTGTGGATCGCAGGGATGGCGCATTCGTAGGCGAGGCGCGCGAACGGCTCGGAGAGATCGAACCGTGGCGAACGCCAGACGCGCCCGCGCGAGTCCAGGCGCACGGCGCCGCCCACCGCCACGCCTGCGCCCGGGAGGGCGCGCGCCGAGGCGAGCAGATGCTCCAGCGCGCGGGGTCGCAACAGGTCGTCGGCGTCGAGGAACAGCAGCCAGTCGCTGGTCGCCGCCCGCAGGCCGCGATTGTAGGCGCTGCTGACCCCGCCGTTCGACTTGGCGATCGCGCGGAAGCGCGGGTCGGCGGCGGCGAATTTCCGAGCGACCGCCGAGGTGTCGTCGGTGGACCCGTCGTCGACGACGATGGCTTCGAAATCACGCAACGACTGGCGCCGGAGGCTTTGCAGGGTGGACGGCAGCGTGGCGGCGGCGTTGTAGGCGGGCACCACCACCGAGACGGCGGCGCGCCGCCGGCCGCGATGCGCCTCGTCGGCGGTCAGTGGCGCAGTTGGCGCTGCGGCGGCGTCGGTCGTCTTGAATTCAGCGGATGAGCCGGCGACGCCCAGCGAGCTGTGAAACATGCCCCCGTCCCCTTACACTCTCGTTCGCATTTATTAACCAACGTGGCCGTTCGGGGTTCCCCTGGGTTGTGCGCTTGTGGTTACGCTCGCCGCTCAGCGTTGTGGTCCGCCCTCGAGCTGCTATGCCACCATGGCGAGGCTCTCCGCCTCGATCGGGGAGGCCGGAATGATCCACCATTACTCCATCGCCGCGCGGGATCCGCAGCGCGTGGCCGGCGTGATCGCCGAGATCTGGCAGGGGCGCGCGATGCCGTTTCCGCCGGTCGCCGAGGGCTCCTGGGCGGCGCTCGCGGGCGACGACCGCAACACCATGGTCGAGGTCTATCCCTTCGGCTGCGAACTGCAGCCCGCGGAGGGCGACGCCGACGCCGCGGCGGTCATGGTCGCCGACCCGCCGCGCTTCACCGCCACCCATGCGGCGATCGCCACCCCGCTCGAGCAGGACCAGGTCTTCGCCATCGCTGCGCGGGAGGGCTGGCAGGCGAAGTACCGCAAGCGCGGCGGCCTGTTCGGTGTCATCGAGGTCTGGCTGGAGAACAGCACGCTCATCGAGGTGCTCACCGCCGAGATGCAGCGCGAGTACGTAAGCCTCAAGCCGCCCGAAACGCAGCAGCAGTTTCGGAACTGAACGCCGCCGCGAAGCGGCGCGAGCTCACGCGAGCGCCCGCGCCAGCAGCGCCGTCAGGTCCTGCGGAAATATCTTCTCCTCGGCGGCGTCGATCTCCGCTGGGCTCCACCAGCGGTGCTCGGTGACGACGCGGCGCTCCAGCTCGGTCCAGCCTGAGTCGGCGACCGCGAAGGGGGCGACGCGGACGATGAAGTAGCGCTCTTCGGCCAGCACCTCTTCGCCTTCCGGTGCGCGCATGAGGAACTCGCGGCGGTCGATCTGCGGGCCCGGGTGGTCGATGACGAGGCCCGTCTCCTCGGCGAGTTCGCGCAGTGCGCCGTCCTCGAAGCTTTCGCCGGGCTCCAGCTCGCCGCCGGGCGTCGCCCAGAACACCAGGCCGCTCAGCGGGCCGTCGGCGAAGGCGAAGCGGAACAGCAGCACCCGGCCTTGCGGATCGACAACCAGCAGGCGCGCGGCGGGGCGTCGGCGCATGCTGAGCCGGCGTCGACGGTCAGCGCGGCGCGCGCTTGGCGAGGATCCGCTGCAGGGTGCGGCGGTGCATGTTGAGCCGCCGGGCGGTCTCCGAGACGTTGTGGTTGCAGAGCTCGTAGACCCGCTGGATGTGCTCCCAGCGCACGCGGTCGGCGCTCATCGGGTTTTCCGGCGGCGGCGCGGTGTCGCCCTTGGCCAGCAGCGCGCGCGCCACGTCGTCGGCGTCGGCGGGCTTGGAGAGGTAGTCGACGGCGCCGGCCTTCACCGCCTGCACGGCGGTGGCGATGTTGCCGTAGCCGGTCAGCATGATGATCTTCGCGTCGGGGCGAGCTTCGCGCACCGCCTCGACCACGCGTAGGCCGTTGCCGTCCTCCAGCCGCATGTCCAGCACCGCGAAGGCCGGCGGCTTGGACCGCACGGCGGTCAACGCCTCGGTCACGCTGCCGACGAGGGTGGGCTCGAAGCCGCGCTGCTCCAAAGCCCGGCCCAAGCGGGTGCGCAAGGGGGCGTCGTCGTCGAGCACGAGCAACGACCGGTCGGGAAGAGCGGCGACATCGGCAGAAAGGTCGGTCATCAAGTCACCCCGGAGGGTCTCCCTTCTAACGGCCCCGCGTCATCCTGTCGCATGACTGGGCGGTTCGGCAAGCCTGCTCAGCTGGTTGGAGCCTCAATCCTAGAGCGCAACCAGCGCGCGGATACTATCGCACCGCGTGGTTTTCCGTTTTGAAACGCCACGGCCGCCCCGGTCCGTTCCAGCAGCGTCTTGGAGATGAAGAAGCCCAGGCCCATGCCGATGTGGCCGGTGCGCGATCCTTCAGCCCCCGGCCGGGTTGTGACATAGGGCTCGCCAAGCTTGGCCAGGACCTCCGGCGCGAAGCCAGGGCCGTCGTCACGAACTTCCATCGATACCGTGTCGGCGTCGAAGCGGGCGGTGACCAGCACTTCCGAGGCGGCGAAGTCGAGGGCGTTCTCGACGAAGGAGGTGAAGGCGGTGGTGATCTCCGGCAGGCGGCGGATATCGGGCGCCTTGGCGCCGGGCGCGCCGGTGACGATCGCCTCGACGCGGACGTCGGGGGCGTCGGCGTGGTGCTCGATCACCTCCTGCACCAGCTGGCGCAGCGACAACCGCTCGTGCACCTCGTCGGAGGCCGCGTCCGGGCGATCGGTCAGGCGCCGCAGGATCTCGCGGCAGCGCTCGGCCTGCGCCATCAGCAGTTCGGCGTCTTCCTTGACCTGAGGAGTCGGCGCTTCACGGACCATCTCCTTGGAGACGATGGAGATGGTGGCGAGCGGCGTACCCAGCTCGTGGGCGGCGGCGGCGGCCAACCCGCCCAGCGCCGACAAGCGCTGCTCGCGCGCCAGCACCGCCTGGGTGACGTCGAGCGCCAGCGCCATGCGTGCGGCCTCTTCGGCGGCCTGGCGGACGTAGCCTGCGATCAGCGCGATGCCGGCCATCACCGCGATCGCCGCGCCGATCCGATAGCTCGGATCGACCATGCCGGCGCCGGGCAGCGGCATTGAGAAGAACGCCAGCGCGATGGCGATCGCGCCAGCCAGGAAGCCGAGCGTCAACACGGGCCGCGCCGGCAAGGTGGCGGCCGCGAGCGTCACCGGGGCGATTAGCAACAGGACGAAGGGGTTGGCGGTGCCGCCGGTCAGGTAGACCAGAGCTGCGATCTGGATGATGTCGCAGGCCAGCTGGCCAGCAGCCTCCCAGTCGCCGAACACCCGTTGGCTTGGAAAAGCGACGCCAGTCAGCAGATTGAGCCAGGCGGCGGCGCCGATGACGGCGAAGCAGAGCGGGTATGGCGCGCTGACGCCCAGGCTGAGTCCCACCACCAGCAACAGCAGCACTTCGCCAGCGATCACCAGCCAGCGCAGACTCACGAGCGTGCGCACGCGCAGGTGGCTGCGGCGCACCGAAACCTCGTCCAGCGCGCCGGCGCCGGGCGGTTCGCCCGCTTGCGCCGCAGCTAGCCTCGGCTTATCGAGCGCGCCAGGTCTCAGCGGCGCCCGCACCCGCGCTTCCGCCATGTCAGCGGCCGCCTCCGGCGACGGCGCCCGCGGGCGACCCAGAGGAACTGCTCATGAGTCGACGCCTGCTCGTCATCCTCGCGCTCCTGGCCGTCGCATTCGCCATTCTCACCGCGCTCGCGGTGAAGCGGGGCGTCCTGGCCCCGCAATCTCAAACCGCCACCGTGGGGGGGCCGTTCCAACTGGTGGACCAATCCGGCCGCAGCGTCGACCAGAGCGTGCTGAAGGGCAAGTGGAGCGCGGTGTTCTTCGGCTTCACCCATTGCCCGGACGCCTGCCCGACGACGATGTTCGCGCTCGGCCAGACCGAGCCGTTGCTGGGCGCCAAGGCGCAGGACTTCCAGACGGTGTTCATCTCGGTGGATCCGGCCCGCGACACGCCGCAGACGCTGGCCGCCTACGTCGGAACGGAAGCTTTCCCCAAACATGTGGTGGCGCTCACCGGGACGCCGGACAAGGTCGCCGACGCGGCCAAGGCCTACCGCGTCTTCTACCAGAAGTCCGGCGAAGGCGAAGCGTACAACGTCGACCACTCCACCATCACCTATCTGATGAGCCCCAAAGGGCGGTTCGTCTGCGCCATTCCCTACGGCGACGCCCCGCAGCAGATCGCGGCCAAGGTTCAGGCCGCGATGGCGAAGGGTCCGAACGCCGAGAGCTGTTGATTTTGCGCCGCACTGCTGCGGCGCAATGTCGATTTGCCGAAGGCGATAAATTTGAAACCCTTCGTGCTTTCCGTCCGTTAGGCGATTCCCGCCTTGTAGCGCGCTGTTCACGTTCGCCTGAGATGCTCTAGGCGAAGGTTCTAGGGGCACTTAAGTGCAGGAACTCATGCTGCGGCGCACAAGGTCTGCGAATGCTCTATTCCCTGTATGAGGCCGGCTTCTACGCCGCCGCTCCATTCCGCGCCGCGGCGATCGCGGCCCGCGACTTCTGGAGCTCGCCGCTGAACGTGGCGCGCGAAACGGACTTCGCCCGGCGCATCTACGCCGGCGCCGACCTGTTCGTGAACCTGACCCGCCGCTACGGCCGCCCGGGCTGGGGGATCGACGCGGTCGAGATCGACGGCAAGACGTTGCGCGTCGCCCAGGAGACCGTCTGGAGCTCGCCCTGGGCCAAGCTCACCCATTTCGTGCGCAACACCGGCGACCTGCGCCGCGCCGGCCACCGCGAGCCGGAGCCGACGGTGCTGATCGTGGCGCCGCTGTCCGGCCACTACGCCACCCTGCTGCGCGGCACGGTTCAGGCCTTCCTGCAGGACCACGAGGTCTACATCACCGAGTGGTCGAACGCCCGCGACGTGCCGGTGATGGAAGGCCGCTTCGACTTTGACGACTACATCACCCACGTGCGTGACATGCTTCGGGCGCTCGGGCCGCGCGCCCATGTCGTCGCGGTCTGCCAGCCGGGCCCGACGGTGCTGGCGGCGGCGGCGCTGATGGCCGAGGACGGCGACGCGGGCCGCCCGGCCTCGATGACCTTCATGGGCTCGCCGATCGACGCGCGGCTGTCGCCGACGGTCACCAACCGGCTGGCGGAGGAGAAGCCGTTCGCCTGGTTCGAGTCGAACATGATCTACACGACGCCGCCGCCTTACGCCGGCGTCGGCCGGCGGGTGTATCCCGGCTTCGTCCAGCTCGCCGCCTTCATGTCGATGAACCTCGAGAAGCACCAGGAAGCGCACCGCCGCTACCTGCAGGACCTGATGAAGGGCGACGGCGACAGCGCCGAGAAGCATCTGGAGTTCTACGACGAGTACCTGTCGGTGCTCGACCTCACCGAGGAGTTCTATCTCCAGACCATCGACAAGGTGTTCCAGCGCTATCTGCTGCCGAAGGGCGAGCTCACCGTGCACGGACGACCGGTGCGGCCGCAGGCGATCAAGGACATCGGCCTGCTCACCGTCGAGGGCGAGAACGACGACATCTCCGGCATCGGCCAGACCCAGGCCGCGCACGGCCTCTGCTCGGGTCTGCCGGACGAGCTGAAGGAAGACTACGTGCAGCCGCACGTCGGCCACTACGGCGTGTTCAACGGCAAGCGCTTCCGCGAGGAGATCTACCCGCGCGTGCGCGCGTTCATCCGCCGCACCGATCCCGCCTTCGACAAGGCCGAGGTGACCGCCTAGACTCCCGGCTGATGAGTCCGTTCGGCCGCGCCTTCGCCGACGGCGACCGGCTGAGCGTCGCCGGCGTCGTGGTCACCCTCAGGGTCCATGCGCGAGCCCGTCGGATCTCGCTTCGGCTCGACCGCGTGCGCGGCGAGATCGTCGCCACTGCGCCCTCGCCGCGCCGCCTGGGCGAGGCCGCCGCCTTCGCCCGCGAACGCGCGACCTGGATCGCCGAGCGCATCGCCGAACTGCCGCAAGGCCCCGCCGTCGGACCCGGCCTGACCCTGCAGGTGTTCGGCGAGCCGGTGCGCCTGGAGGCCGGCGCCGGCCGCGCCCGCTGGCTGGCGGCCACCGAGCATTTTCCGTCGCGGATCGCCGCCATGGGCGAGGGCGAGGGCTATGCCCGCGCCGTGGTCCTGGTGTTGCGCCGGCGAGCGCTGGAGGTGCTGACCGAGCGCACCGCCGTCTATGCCGCGCAATTGGAAGCGCCGATGCCGAAGGTGGCGGTGGCCGACGCCAAGGGCCGCTGGGGCTCCTGCCGGCCCGGCCGTGTGGCGGGGCAGCCGGGCTCGATCCGCTACTCCTGGCGCCTCGCGCTCGCGCCCTTCGAGGTGGCCGACTATGTCGCCGCCCACGAGTGCGCCCACCTGTTGGAGCTCAACCACGGCCCGCGCTTCTGGGCTCACGTGCGTGCGCTCGTCGGCGACCCGCGCCCGCACCGCGACTGGCTCCGCGCCGAAGGCGCCAGGCTGCATGCCTTCGGCCGCTGCTAAATCCTCCCCCTGAGGGGGAGCTGGCCGAAGCCCCCTTACCCGCTGCGCGGAAGCTTCCCTTGAGGGGGAGCACCGATCAATATGGCGGGACGCTCGGGTCGTAGGGAACTGCTGCGCCGGTTCCGGGCTCAGGCGGAGGGCGAACGGCAGGGGGAGGTTGGCCGCCGCTCAACACGTCGCCGATCACGTCGGGCGCCGGCTCCGGTTCCGGCGGCGGCACGTCGCTGCCGGGGATCGCCGCGGTCTGCAGGCGGGGCAGGGTGGCAGTCATATAGTCGTGCCAGATGCCCGCCGGCGCGGCGCCGCCGGTGACCTTCTTCATCGGCGTGTTGTCGTCGCGGCCGACCCACACGGCGGTCACGAACCCGCCAGTGTAGCCGATGAACCAGGCGTCTCGGTAATCGCTGGTGGTGCCGGTCTTGCCGGCCTCGTCGTAGCCCGGCACGTGCGCCCGCGTTCCGGTGCCGGACACCAGGACCTGGCGCATCATCTGGTTCATGTAGGCCAGAGCCGGCTGGCCGATCACCGCGCGATGCTCCGCCTGACCGACGGCGCGGTCGTAGAGCACGCGGCCGCTGGCGGTGCGGATCCGCTCGATCCCATAGGCGCGGGCGAAGAAGCCGCCGTTCGATAGCGGCGCATAGGCCTGGGCCATCTCAAGGGGGCTGACCTCGACCGCCCCCAAGGCCATCGACGGGTCAAGCTGGATCGGCGAGGTGATGCCGAGGCGGCGCGCGGTCGAGGCGACGTTGGCGGTGCCGACCTCGTTGGCGAGGCGGGCGGCGACGGTGTTGATCGATTCCTTGAGCGCGATCGTCAGGTTGATCGGCCCCAGGTATTTGCCCGTGTAGTTGCGCGGCTGCCACTTGCCGATGGTGATCGGCTCGTCGACCACCGGGGTGAGCGGCGTGCGGCCGGCCTCCAGCGCAGTCAGGTAGACGAACGGCTTGAACGACGAGCCCGCCTGGCGGCGCGCCTGGGTGACCCGGTCGAACTGCGACTGCAGATAGCTGGCGCCGCCGACGTAGGCGCGCACGCGGCCTTCGCCGTCGAGCGAAACCAGCGCGCCCTGCTGCACGCCCTGGTTCTTGGCGCCCGCGACGCCGGCCTGCAGCGCGCCTTCCGCCGACGCCTGCAGCGGCAGGTCGAGGGTGGTCTCGACGACCAGATCTTCGGTCTGCTCGCCGACCAGATTGCGCACCTGGTCGTCGACCCAATCGACGAAGTACTGGGCGCGCTGGTTGGCCAACACCGGATTGACCGTCACCGGCGTGCGCAGCGCCTCGTCGCGCTGCTCGGGTGTGATCGCGCGGATGCGCACCATCTCATCGAGCACGGTGGTGGCGCGTCGGCTCGAGCGGTCGGTGGCCGCGACCGGCGAATAGCGCGACGGCCCCTTCATGAGCCCGGCCAGGATCGCCGATTCGCCGATCGTCAGCTGCGAGGCGGGCTTGTTGAAGTAGCGCTGCGAGGCGGCCTCGATGCCGTAGGCGCCGGCGCCGAAGTAGACTCGGTTGAGATAGAGCTCGAGCAACTGCTTCTTCGAGAAGCGCGCCTCCAGCCAGACCGCCAGAATCAGCTCCTGCGCCTTGCGGCGGTAGGTCTGGGCGGGCGTCAGGAAGAGATTGCGCGCAAGCTGCTGGGTGATCGTCGAGCCGCCGCGCCGCGGCCCGCCCTTATGGCTGATATTATAGAAGGTGCTGCGGGCGATGCCCCAGGGGTTGAAGCCGAAGTGCCAGTAGTACCAGCGGTCCTCGATGGCGATGAACGCCTTGGGCACGTAAGGCGGCAGCTTGTCGAGGTCGACCGGCGGCGCGTACTGGCTGCCGCGCACGGCGATCATCGCGCCCGAGCGATCGAGGTAGGAGATCGAGGGCTGGCGGCGGACGTCGTAGAGCTTCGAGGTGTCCGGCAGGTCGGTGGCGAAAACGGCGAAGAAGGCGACCACGAAGATCACCGCCCACAGGCCCAGCACCATTCCCCAGTAGAGCAGAGCGCCGAGCGGCGATCGCCGAGGGCGGGGTGTGCGCGAGTCGCGTCCGCCGGAATCGGGCGTCTGCGCTTTGGCCATGAGTCGTCCTGTAGTGAGCCGCCCGCCTTGGGCGCTCCCCTTAGCACTCCGTCGCCAGCGCCAACAACATGGACGAGCGCTGAACTAGAGTGCGCGCGGCGAGATGGCGCGAGCCCGCCACAGGCGACCGTCGCCGCGTCAATTCGGCTGCTCGCGCAAACCGGGCCGTGGTTTGGTTGCGATGCAGAAATCTGCGTGCTATCAGGCGCGCGGCTTTGGGTCGGGGGTTTTAGGATCTCCGTGCCCGTTCTGCTTTTTCCTAGCGTTTTGAAGCAGATAGGTTGTGGCGAAAGAAAACCTTCGCTGCGGCCTCGATGCGCACCGGACGGACAGCTCAGTGTCGGACGAATCCCAGACTTCGAATGTCGGCGGCAGGTATGCCCAGGCGCTCTTCGACCTCGCGAAGGACCAAAATCAGGTCTTCAACGTCGAAGCGGACCTGAAGTCCCTGAAGGGCGCGATCGCCGAAAGCCGCGATCTTCGCGTCCTTCTGGAATCGCCGGCCTTCAATGCTGCGGCCAAGGGCAAGGGTCTCGCGGCGATCGCCGACAAGGCCAAGTTCAACAGCGTCACCAAGAAGTTCCTCGGCCTCCTGGCCGCCAACGGCCGCGCCTCGGCGCTTTCCGCCGTAATCGCCGGCTTCGAGCGCCTGGCCGCCGAATCGCGCGGCGAAGTGCAGGCCCAGGTCGTCACCGCCGTTCCGCTGACCGCCACCCAGGCCAAGGGCGTCGCCCAGGCGCTGCGCCAGGCGCTCGGCAAGGACCCCCGGATCGAGACTCGCGTCGATCCCGCCATCCTCGGCGGCATCAAGGTGCGGGTCGGCTCCCGACTGTTCGATGCTTCGCTTCGCTCGAAGCTCGATTCCCTGAAGTTCGCCCTGAAGAGAGCGTAAGAATATGGACATCCGCGCCGCCGAGATCTCGGCCATCCTGAAATCGCAGATCGCCAACTTCGGCGAAGAGGCCGACGTCTCTGACGTCGGCTCGGTGCTGTCGGTCGGCGACGGCATCGCCCGCGTCTACGGCCTCGACAACGTCCAGGCCGGCGAAATGGTGGAGTTCCCCTCCGCCGGCGTGAAGGGCATGGCCCTGAACCTCGAGCGCGACAACGTCGGCGTCGTGATCTTCGGCGAAGACCGCTCGATCCGCGAAGGCGACGAAGTCCGCCGCCTCGGCGAGATCGTCGACGTGCCGGTCGGCAAGGGCTTGCTGGGCCGCGTCGTGAACCCGCTGGGCGAGCCGATCGACGGCAAGGGCCCGATCCAGAACGTCGCCGAGCGCCGCCGCGTGGACGTGAAGGCTCCCGGCATCATTCCGCGGAAGTCGGTGCACGAGCCGGTGCAGACCGGCCTGAAGGCCATCGACACCCTGATCCCGGTCGGCCGCGGCCAGCGCGAACTGATCATCGGCGACCGTCAGACCGGCAAGACCGCCGTCGCGGTCGACACCATCCTGAACCAGAAGGCGATCAACGCCGGCGACGACGAGAGCGCCAAGCTCTACTGCATCTACGTCGCCATCGGTCAGAAGCGCTCCACCGTCGCCCAGATCGTCAAGACGCTCGAAGAGCGCGGCGCGCTGGACTACACCATCATCGTCTCGGCGACGGCTTCCGAGCCCGCGCCGCTGCAGTTCCTGGCGCCGTTCGCCGGCTGCGCGATGGGCGAGTGGTTCCGCGACAACGGCATGCACGCCGTCATCATCTATGACGACCTTTCCAAGCAGGCCGTCGCCTACCGCCAGATGTCGCTGCTGCTGCGCCGCCCGCCGGGCCGCGAAGCCTATCCGGGCGATGTCTTCTACCTGCATAGCCGCCTGCTGGAGCGCGCCGCGAAGCTGAACGGCGACAACGGCTCGGGCTCGCTGACGGCGCTGCCGATCATCGAAACCCAGGCCAACGACGTGTCGGCCTACATCCCGACCAACGTGATCTCGATCACCGACGGCCAGATCTTCCTCGAGACGGACCTGTTCTTCCAGGGCATCCGCCCGGCGGTGAACGTCGGCATCAGCGTCAGCCGCGTGGGCTCCTCGGCTCAGATCAAGGCGATGAAGACCGCCGCCGGCCCGATCAAGGGCGAGCTCGCCCAGTATCGGGAAATGGCCGCCTTCGCGAAGTTCGGCTCCGACCTCGACGTCGCCACCCAGCGCATGCTGGCGCGCGGCGCGCGCCTGACCGAACTTCTGAAGCAACCGCAGTACGCGCCGCTGGCCGTCGAAGAGCAGGTCGTGTCGGTCTACGCCGGCACCCGCGGCTACCTCGACAAGGTCGCGACGTCGGACGTGGGCCGCTTCGAGTCGGAGCTGCTGTCGTTCATGCACGCGCAGCATCAGGACGTGCTCGACACGATCCGCACCAAGAAGGACCTCGGCCCGGTCGAGGACAAGCTGAAGTCGCTGCTCGGCGAGTTCGCCGGCAACTTCGCCTAAAGCTGGCTGCGCAGGAGAGAGCCTGAGGCATGGCCAGCGTTAAGGAGATGCGCAATCGGATCGGAAGCGTGAAAGCCACGCAGAAGATCACGAAGGCGATGCAGATGGTGGCGGCGGCCAAGCTGCGCCGGGCGCAGGACGCGGCGCAAAACGCCCGTCCCTATGCCGAGCGCATGGCGGCGGTCATCGCCAACCTCGCGTCCGGGGTTTCGGGCGACAGCGCGCCGAAGCTGCTGGTCGGCACCGGTTCTGACCAGCGTCACCTCATCGTGGTGGCGACGTCTGACCGCGGCCTCGCCGGCGGCTTCAACTCCTCGATCGTCCGCGCGGCGCGCGAACGGATCTCGAAGCTGCAGAGCGAAGGTAAGGACGTCCGCGTCCTGACCGTCGGCCGGAAGGCGCGCGATCAGCTTCGCCGACTCTACGCCAGCCTGTCGGTCGGCGAGATCGAGGCCGGCGGCAACCCGTCGCTGGAGCGGGCCGAAGAGGTCGCGGCCAAGATCCGCGAGCTGTTCGAGGCCGGCGACGTCGATGTCGTCACCCTGTTCTACAGCCGCTTCAACTCGGTGATCAGCCAGGTGCCGACCGCCAAGCAGCTGATCCCGGCGGAAGTTGCTGCAGGCGGCCCGGTGGTCGATCTGAAGGGCGCTTCCTACGAGTACGAGCCGGATGAGGCGGGCATTCTGGAAGCCCTGTTGCCGCGGAACCTGACCACGCAGGTCTTCTCCGCGATGCTGGAGAACCAGGCCGGCTTCTTCGCCGCCCAGATGACGGCGATGGACAACGCCACGCGCAACGCCGGCGACATGATCGCCAGCCTCACCCTGCAAATGAACCGAGCCCGCCAGGCGCAGATCACCAAGGAGCTGATCGAGATCATCTCCGGCGCCGAAGCGATCTAGAGACCGAAAGAGACCGTCATGTCCGAAGCCCCCGCCAAGAAGCCCGCCGCTCGCAAGATCCCGGCGAAGAAGGCCGCCGCTCCGGCCGCCGCCGCCGTGCAGGGCGCCGCCACCGGCCGCCTGGTGCAGATCATCGGCGCGGTCGTCGACGTCGAGTTCGAAGGCCACCTGCCGGCGATCCTGAACGCGCTGGAAACCACCAACACCGATCAGCGGACCGGCCAGCCGTTCCGCCTGGTGCTGGAAGTCGCCCAGCACCTCGGCGAGAACACCGTCCGCGCCATCGCCATGGACACCACCGAGGGCCTGACCCGCGGTCAGCCGGTGGTCGACACCGGCAAGCCGATCACCGTGCCGGTCGGCCCGGCGACCCTCGGCCGCATCATGAACGTCATCGGCGAGCCGATCGACGAAGCCGGCCCGATCGCTTCGACCATCTCGAGCCCGATCCACCGCGAAGCGCCGTCCTTCGCCGAGCAGGCGACCGCGGCCGAAGTGCTGGTCACCGGCATTAAGGTCATCGATCTGCTCTGCCCCTACACCAAGGGCGGCAAGATCGGCCTGTTCGGCGGCGCCGGCGTCGGTAAGACCGTGACGATGCAGGAGCTGATCAACAACATCGCCAAGGCCTACGGCGGCTACTCCGTGCTGGCGGGCGTGGGCGAGCGGACCCGTGAAGGGAACGACCTCTACCACGAGATGATCGAGTCCAACGTCAACAAGGACCCGAAGGAAAACAACGGCTCGACCGAAGGCTCCAAGTGCGCCCTGGTCTACGGCCAGATGAACGAGCCTCCGGGCGCCCGCGCCCGCGTCGCGCTGACCGGCCTGGCCCAGGCCGAGTACTTCCGCGACGTCGAAGGCAAGGACGTGCTCCTGTTCATCGACAACATCTTCCGCTTCACCCAGGCCGGCTCGGAAGTGTCGGCGCTGCTGGGCCGCATCCCCTCGGCGGTGGGCTATCAGCCGACGCTGGCCACCGAGATGGGCAACCTGCAGGAGCGGATCACCTCGACCAACAAGGGCTCGATCACCTCGGTCCAGGCCATCTACGTTCCCGCCGACGACCTGACCGACCCGGCGCCCGCCACCTCGTTCGCCCACTTGGACGCGACGACGGTTCTCAGCCGCGACATCGCCGCCCAGGCGATCTTCCCGGCGGTGGACCCGCTCGACTCCACCTCGCGGATCATGGACCCGCTGGTGATCGGCGAGGAGCACTACAGCGTCGCCCGCCGCGTGCAGGAGATCCTGCAGCAGTACAAGGCGCTGAAGGACATCATCGCCATCCTCGGCATGGATGAGCTGTCCGAAGAGGACAAGCTGATCGTCGCCCGCGCGCGGAAGATCCAGCGCTTCCTGTCGCAGCCGTTCCACGTCGCAGAGCAGTTCACCAACACGCCTGGCGTGCTGGTCAGCCTCGAAGACACCATCCGCTCCTTCAAGGCGGTGTGTGAAGGCGAGTATGACCACCTGCCGGAGCCGGCCTTCTACAACGTCGGCACCATCGAAGACGCGGTTCGCAAAGCCGAGCAGCTGGCGGCGGAAGCCTAAGAGCCGATGGCCGCAAAGCTTCACTTCTCGCTGGTGTCGCCGGAGCGCGAGCTCTTCTCGGGCGACGTCGACCAGGTGGACGCGCCGGGCTCCGAAGGCGACTTCGGCGTCCTGGCCGGCCATGCGCCCTTCATGACCGCGCTGAAGGAAGGCCCGCTGAAGGTCTTCAACGACGGCAAGGTTCGCACCTTCGAGATCCGCGGCGGCTTCGCCGACGTGACGCCCGAAGGCCTGACCGTGCTCGCCGAGCACGCGGCGGAGGCGGAGGCCTGACGGCCTTCGTCATCGAGCGACGATGATCACCAGGGCTCCTGTCGCACAGACGGGAGCCCTGTTTCGTTTTGCGACCGCCGCTTGCCTTCGCCGGGGTCGGTTCGCATAAAGAGCCACGGAATTCCTATGGGGGAAGAATGATGCGTATCGCCGTTGCGAGCCTGATCCTCGCCGCCGGACTGGCCGGCGCCGCCCAGTCCCAGACCGCCGCGCCCGCCGCGCCGACCACGACCCAGCCGAGCGCCGCTGCCCCGGCTGTAGCCGCGCCGCCCGCGGCGGCCCCTTCAGCGCCTGCCGAACCGCCGCCCGTCCTGCCGACCTCGGGCGACGGCGCTCAGATCCTGCAGGCGCTGGAGAAGGTCTGCATGCCGGCCGTGCGGGGTCAGGGCCTCGACGCCGCCGCCAAGGCCGCTGGCCTGAAGGGCAATAAGCGCGACGGCACCTGGACCATGCCCCTCTCGAGCGGCAAGGGCTATTCCATTGTCTTCCAGCCGCAGTTCTCGCAGAAGGACGTCTGCACGGCCGAGGTCCACTACGCTGTGGGCCAGGACCACGACATCACCGCCGCGCTGAACATCTGGGCTTTCCTGCAACAGCCGAAGCTGATCTTGCAGGCCAACTACGTGAACGTCGACGCCGATGGCGTGAAGCGCGTCCGCAAGTCTTGGGAGCACTTCGAGACGGGCGGCGCCTCGCGTGCGGTGAATTTCTCGGTCCTGCGCAAGCCGGACGACAGCCCGCTCAAGCCGAGCTTCGACACCGGCATGTTGTTCTATCAGGAACGCAAGGCGGGCTGATCCGCGACGCTCCCCCGCTTGCGGGGGAGCTTTCAGGCCGCGGCGCGGGTCTCGTCGCCGATGAAGTCGAGCGCGGCCTCGGCGAGGCCTTCCCAGCCCGGCTCGCTCAGCATCCAGTGGGTCATGTCCGGCGCGACCAGGAACTCGCCGCCAATGCGATCTGCGACCAGCCGGCCGCTGTTCACCGGATGGATGTGATCGGCCCCGCCCGAGATCACCAGGCTGCGGGTCGGCAACGGCCCGGCGCCGATGCCCGTGCCCATGAACGGGTCCAGCCACCAGTTCAGCGCCTCGCGCACGGCGCGCGCGCTCTCCGGGCGCATCTGCGCCAGGATCGGCTCGGCCTGGGTGTCGGTGAGCCGGCCCAGCGTCATTCGCCGCATGATCTCCCGGCTCGGGTCGACGCGGCCGTTGGAGAGCAGGCTGACCATCTGCGCGCCGAACGCCGTCACCGCCTCCTTCACGCTCCAGCCCGCGAGGCCCCAGGGCGGGGTGGGCGCCAGCAGCACCAGTGCGGCGGGCTTGACCTGGCGCGCGGCGAGCTGGGCGACGAGGCCCCCCAGCGAATGCCCAAGCAGGATCGGCCGCTCGTCGAGGCTGCGGCAGAGACTGGCGATGTCGTTGGCGTAGTCGCGCACCGAGACGCCGATCACCGCGTCTGGCGCATCCCCCGCGCCGTGGCCGCGTAGGTCCGGCGTCAACACCGTATGGCCGGCCGCCTCGAACGGCTCGCGGAAGGTCTCGAACGACCAACCGCCCACGAAGGCGCCGTGCACCATCACGATCGGATTCATCTCTAAGGCCTCTCCGGGCGGCGGAAGCGCACCCGGGCGCCTTCTATGAAGGCTGCATAGCAGCGCAGATCGTACAGCGGTACAGCCTTCACGCCGCAGGCGAACCGTGCGGCGGCAGGGTCGCGAAGCTGGCGAAGGCCTCCGCAACGATCTCGTAGGCCGCCCGCTTGAATGGCGCAACGATCGCCGACGCCTCCGCCAGATAGCCCCAGCGCCAGGCGTCGAACTCCGGCTCGCCGTGCGCCAGCAGGTCGAATTCGTCGTCTGCGCCGTCGAAGCGAAAGGCGAACCACACCTGTTTCTGGCCGCGCCAGCCGCGGATCGCCTTGGGGCCGCCATGCCCCGGCGGAAAGTCGTAGGTCAGCCAGCCGTCGGTGCGCGCCAGATAGGTCACGCGGCGCGCACCGGTCTCTTCGGCCAGCTCGCGGCGCGCGGCGGTCTCCAGATCCTCGCCGTCGTCGACGCCGCCTTGCGGGAATTGCCAGTTGTGCGGTCCCGGCGTGTTCGACCGCTGGCCGAGCCAGACGAGACCGTCGGGATGGAACAGCACCACGCCGACGTTGGGCCGATAGAGATTGAGGTCGGTCATTTGCGGGTTGCGAGCGCCGAGGCGGGAGCGAGCTGATAGCCTCTCTGCTCCACGCCTTGCGCCCACTGGGCGACCTTGTCCAGGGTGACGGGATAGGCGAAGCCGGCGCCCAGCGCCTGCCCGTGCTGCAGGGCGCTGGCCTCGAGCTTGAGCAGCTCCTGGTCGATCGCCGGCTGGGTGAGCTCGCTGTCGATCATCCGCTCGGCCGAGGCGCGGGGAGCGTCTCCGCCACGGCCGCTGGCCGAGCCGTCGTCGATGAAGCCGAGGCCCCGCCCGCGCACGGCGCCCATGAAACTTTCATAGGCGTTGCGGTCGGCGAGGAACCGCGAGCCGAGATAGTTGGTCAGGCCGAAATAGCCGGTGGCGCGCGACAGGATCCAGTCGAGCTTCTGGGCGGTCTCCGGGCCGGGCGAGCCGGCGGTCAGGGTGTAGGGGCCGGGATCGTTGTCAGGGTAGTCCAGCGGCTCCATCGGCGTTTCGAGCAGCACCTCGTGGCCGTGCGCGCGCGCCAGGTCGATCCAGCCCTGCAGGCCCTCGGCATACGGCGTGAACGACAGTGTGATCTGGGGCGGCAGGCCGACGATGGCGGCCTGAGTGGCGCGGGCGTTGAGCCCCAGCCCGCCGATCACCAGCGCCACCTTCGGCCGCCCGTCGGCGGTGAAGGGCCGCGCATAGGCCTGGAACGGCGTGCGCCCGTCGGCGGCGATGATCGGCAGCGGGCCGGCGGGGCCCGGCGCGAACAGGCCCGGAAGCGGCGCCTGCGGCAGGCTGCCCGCTGCGGTCGCTGCCGGCAGTGCGGTCGTGGTCTGAGCCGGGGCCGCGCCCGGCGCGCCGCCGGAAAGCCGGATGACGTCCTCGCTCCGCCAGATCACGCTGGCGGGACCAAGCGCCTCGCGCCATCCTGTCGGGGCGTGAGCGAAGATCGGCCCGAGATGGACGCGCACGGTATTCTGCGAGCCGGGACCGAGCAGCGTCACGACGCCGCCGGCGCAACCCAGGAACAGGGCCGCGGCCGCGCAGGCCTGGACCTTGGGCGAGGTCAGCCACGGCTTGACGCTGGAGAGCGCCGGCAGGTTCGGGCGGGGAATGGCGAAGCTGGCCAAGGTGAAACTCCCTCGCCTGGGAAGCTCGGCCGATATGGTTAATCAAAGCCTTCCATGAGACCCGTCCAGGCGTCCTGCGCGCCCGCGCCGCAGCGGGGAGGTTGCGGCCTCACCCCGACTCGTGGCGCCCAGGCAGGATCCGCTTGTGAGGAGGAACGACCTTGGCCCGCAGCAGTCCCGCCGCCATTGTCTCGAACCTGGGCCGCCTGTTGCTGCGACTCACGCTCGGCCTGCTGTTCCTCGCCGTCGGCCTGCAGTTGTTCACGCCTTACGAGGCGCAGCGGATCAGCGACCTGGCGAACGGCAGCCCGATCACCGGCTGGTGCTATCGGCTCTGGGGCGAGCGGGGCGCCGGCGCGGTGTTCGGCGTCGCCGAGATCCTCGTGGGCCTTGGGCTGCTCACTGGCCTGTGGCGGTCGGGCGCACTGCCAGCCAAGCTTGGCGCAGCCGGCGCAGCTGCGATATGCGCCATCACCAGCAGCTTCCTGTTCACTGCGCCTGGCGTCGTCGCCGGCCGCACCGTGCTGCATCTGCCGGTGCTGTCGGTGTCGGTCGGTCAGTTCCTGGCGAAGGACGCAGTGCTGCTGGCCGCCAGCCTGATGCTGCTCGGCGAGAGCCTGGGCGGGCGGAGGTGACCATCCTTCCCGCGCGAAGCGGCGGAGGGAGGAGACGTTCCTACTTGTCGGTTTGCGGGGGCTTGACCGAAGCGACCTTGGCTTTGGGCGTCGAGATGATCTCGGCGAGCTTGGCCGTCGGCTTCGGCAGCTTGGGTGTGGCCGCCACCGAGCCGTAGCGCAGCACGTCTTCGGCGCGTGCGAGCTGGAAGTCCTTCTTGGCGTCGAAGTTTTCCGGCGGCTCCTCGGCGGGCGCGTGGGCGCCGGCGCGGACCTTGCCTTCGTCGGCGTTCAGCGCGTTGCGGAACGAGGCTTCCGAGAACTGGAATGCCTTATTGGCGATGTTCTGCGCTTCCTCGCGGGTGGAGGCGACCTCCAGGTCCGGAGTGATGCCGGTCTTCTGGATCGATCGGCCGGAGGGGGTGAAGTAGCGCGCCGTGGTCAGCTTCAGCGCGCCGTCCATGCCGCCGCGCAGCGGGATCACGGTCTGCACCGAGCCCTTGCCGAAGCTGGTCAAGCCGACCAGTTGGGCGCGCTTGCGGTCCTGCAGCGCGCCAGAGACGATCTCGGCCGCCGACGCGGTGCCCGAGTTCACCAGCACCACGATCGGCATGCCGTTGGTGATGTCGCCGGGGCGGGCGTTATAGCGCTCGATGTCGCGCGCATCACGGCCCCGCTGGCTGACGATCTCGCCGCCTTGCAGGAACAGGTCGGCGACGCCGACGGCCTGGTCGAGCAGGCCGCCCGGATTGTTGCGCAGGTCGAGGATCAGCCCCTTCATGTTGGGGTTCTTCGCCTTCAGATCCTGGAAGGCGGCCTGGGTCTCGTCGGTGGTCTTCTCGTTGAAGGCGGAGACGCGCAGCACGCCGTACTCACCGTCCATCTTCGCGGTCGCGGACTTCGGCTTGATCACCTCGCGCACCAGCTTGACGTCGAACGGATCGGTCTTCTCGCGGGCGATGGTCAGCGTCACCGCTTCGCCGGGCTTGCCGCGCATCTGCTTGACCGCGTCGTTCACCGACAGCCCGAGCACGCTCTCGCCGTTGACCGCGGTGATGTAGTCGCCGGCCTTCAGCCCCGCGTTGGCCGCGGGCGTGCCGTCCATAGGCGAGATCACCTTGACCACGCCGTCCTCGCTGGTGACCTCGATGCCAAGACCGCCGTATTCGCCGCGGGTCTGGTCACGCATCTCCGCGAAGCTCTCCGGGTCGAGATAGCCGGAGTGCGGGTCAAGCGAAGTCAGCATCCCGTCGATCGCCGCCTGGATCAGCTTGGTGTCGTCGACAGGCGTGACGTACTGCCGCTCGACGGTGTCCAACACGTCGCCGAACAGGCCGAGCATACGATAGGTCTTCGCCTTGGGCTCGGCGGAGGCGAGGGCCTGCTGGCTGAAGTAGGCCATCGAGCCAGCGCCCAGCACGAACGCCGAGACGCCGATGAGAAGATACTTTTTCATAGCCCGCGAAGGCTCCTTCTGCGGCCGGCGGACCGCGTTACTGACGCTGCGGAACGAATGCGACGCCTTATTCACCCCTTCATCCAGCGTCTCGGATCGACCGGGGCGCCGCGCTCCCTCACTTCCAGATAGAGCTCAGAACTTGATTGTCGAGCATCAGGCATCCATCCGACAGGCTGCCCTGGCGCGACGGATTGTCCGACGCCGACCGCAGCGCGATCCATGCCAGCCAACACGAGATGGTAGCCGCCGGTCAAACGCAATATCAGAATTACGCCCCAGCCCTTAAGCGGGCCGACGTACTGGACGATGCCGGCGGCAGGGGCGCCGACTCGCGCGCCGCGGTCTGCGGCGTAGCTCAGCCCGTTTGAGCGGCCCCCTCCCGGCGCTCGCTCTCCGAAGCGCCGTGTGGGCTGCCCCGGCACTGGCGGTGTCAGCCGTTCCGGCGCTGAGACCGGGCCGACGAAGGCGGCGCGCACGCCCAGCATGTTCGCGCCGCCGCGAGTCTCCAGCGGGGTTTCCTCGGCCCGCTCGCTTTCACTGGTGAACAGCGCCTCGCTGGCTACGGCGGCCAGGCGGCGGCGGCGCATCATCTCGCTCGCCTCATGCGCATAAGCCTGCGCGCGCTTCTGCAGCTCCGGGGTCATGGCCCGCACGAGCATGGCTGCGCGGGCGGCGTCGCGGGCGTCGTCCGGAGACACCAGCAGCGCCGGCGGAGGATCGCGACGCAGTTGCTCGACGATCGAGAGCAGGCGCGAGAGCTGGCTGATGTTGCGCGACTGCTCGGCGGTCAGCTCGGTCTCGCGCAGATTGAGCCTGGCGAGCGAACCGGCCGGCTTCCTGGCGGCCACGGCCACGCCGGCGAGGGCGAGAAGGAGGATTGCTGCGCCGGTGAGCACACGCCGATGCTCCCCCCTAGGGGGGGCTCCCGCGAAGCGGGCGAGCGGGCTTCCGCTCAGAAAGGCCGGAGCGGCATCTGGTCGTTCTGAGTGGAAGGCCCCTCCGGCGCTACGCGCCACCTCCTCCTGAGGGGGAGGATTGTAGATCGTTGAAGGGGCGTTCGATCGGCTCATCAGTCGCGATGATAGGGTGATCCGGTGAGAATGGAGACCGCTCGATAGACCTGCTCGGCCAGCATGGCGCGTGCCAGCGCGTGCGGCCAGGTCTGAGGGCCGAAGGCCAGCCTGCCCTGGGCCGCGGTGAGCAGGTCGGGATCGAGGCCGTCAGCCCCACCGATGACAAACACAAGCCTCCGCACGCCCCGGTCGCGCAGGTTCGCGATCTCGTCGGCGAAGGCGCGGGAGGGCCGCGCGGCCCCGTGCTCGTCGCAGGCGATGACGTGCGCGCCCTGAAGGTGCGGGCGCAGCGCCTCGGCCTCCGCCGCCTTGCCCGGCTTGCGGCTCTCGACCTCGATCACCTCGACGGGACCGAGGCCCAGCGCGCGTCCGGCTTGGGTGGCGCGCTCGACGTACAGCTTGACGAGGTCGGCCTCGGGCGAGCGGGCGAGCCGGCTCACCGCCACGAACGTGATGCGCACAGCCTTGCCGGACGGCTCAGACTGCGGCGCGGTTCGCCGGCGGCTCGACCGACCAGATCTTCTCGATATTGTAGAAGGACCGAACCTCGGGGCGGAACAGGTGGATGATGACGTCCCCCGTATCGATCAGCACCCAGTCGCAGGCCGGCAGCCCCTCGATGCGGCAGCGGCCGTAGCCCGCCTCCTTCAAGGCGCGCAGCAGGTGGTCGGCCATGGCGCCCACGTGCCGGTGCGACCGGCCGGAAGCGACCACCATAGCGTCGGCCACAGGGCTCTTGCCTTTGAGATCGATGAAGACGACGTCCTGGGCCTTGTCGTCGTCGAGCTTGGCCAGGATCAGGTTCTCCAGGGCGGTTATGCGGCCCTGGTCTTCTAGCGAGGGTTCGGCATCCCGCGTGGGGACTTGGGCCGGGCCCTCAGGCGCGCGCGGCGCGGCGTCTCGTTGCAGCGGGATAGCTCCTTTGATGTCCTCGCTTGTAGGTAACCGTAGCATGTGACGCGGCCGTGGTCAGCCGCCCATCACGAAACGTTCAATCGGCCGAGCTTGCGTGTGCGTTCCCGCAACAGTGTCGAGGACTGGAAGTTCAGCGGGCCGCGCAGGAACACCCAGGCCGGCGGCGTCGACCCCGGCAGGGTGCGGGCCTGGGCGGATGGCCGGCGGAAGCGGGCGAATCGTTTGGCGGCCGGGGAGAAGCGGCTCTTCAGCGAGATCCACGGCCGCGAGACCACCGCCACCGGGACCTCCTGCATGATCTCGATCCAGCCGCGCCAGCGGTGGAAGCTCGCCAGGCCGTCGGCGCCCATGACCCAGACGAAGTTCACGCCGGGGAAGCGGGCCTTCAGGGCGCGCACGATGTCGATCGTGTACTGCGAGTCGATCCGGGTCTCAGCGTCGGAGACGATCATCGCCGGCCCCCGGGCGAGCCTCCGTGCGCCAGCCATGCGTTCGGCCAAGTCTGCGGTTTCGCAGCCGGACTTCAACGGGTTCTGCGGCGAGACCAACCAGATCACGCGATCCAGGTCCAGCCGATGCAGCGCGGTCTCCGCGACGTGGGCGTGGCCTTCGTGCGCCGGATTGAAGGACCCGCCGAACAAGCCGATCCGCATCCCTGGGGAGAGGTCGAAGCCGAAGCGCAGCGCGTCGGGACGTCCGCCCACGGGGCGTTTCGGCGCGCGTCCCGCGGCCCACTTCCGCGACTGGCTCAACCCTGGCGCTCGGGCGTCGGCCCGCCGCCGCGGTCGAGATGGGGGTCGGACTGCCGCACCCGAGCGCGCACCGTGAACACGCCGTCGCCCGCCAGCACGCCGCCGCGGGCGAACAGGCGCCCGTTCTCCCAGTTGGAGAGGCCGAGCTCCGGCCGGTCGAGCGCGTACTGTCCATCCACCCAGCGGGTGAAGCCGTCGCCGACGAAGGGCGCATCCACCGCCGCGTAGAAGTGGTCTTGCGCCTCGGCGTCCTGCGCGATCAGGCTGACGTCGAAACGCGGGCTCAAGGCGTTGAAGAGGGCGGCGGCATCGACGGCGCTATCGACCAGCTTGAGCGAGACCTCCGGGGTCTCCTCCCACTCCCATTCGCGGCCGAGGTCGGCGTCGGCGATCGGCTCGACCAGCGCCTCGACGTGGGCGCCGCCGGCGCGGACCACCTCGCCGCGGGCTTGGCGCACGGCGTCGGGCAGGCGGCCGACGTCGGCCTCGGCGACGTGAAGCTTCCAGCCGCGGCGCCGCGCGCCGGCCTTCGCCACGGCGTCGAGGAAGACCGGGATCAGCTCGTCGGCGCGCGAGCGCACGATGCAGCAGGTGTTCAGCGTGTTGCAGACCTTGCGGTCCAGCGAGTGGTAGACGGCGGCGAAGAAGCGGTCGGCGTCGGCGCTCTCGTCGGCGACGATCCAGGCGCCCCCCGTGCCGTGCAGGCTGACCGGCGTTCCGGCCTGGCGCGCGATGGCGCCGAGCTGGGCGACCGCGGGGCCGGAGCCGCGGGCCACCGCCAGCGCCAGCCTGGGATCGGCGAACATCGCCCAGCCGGCCGCGTGCGCCGCGGAGTCCACCAGCACCGCAGCCCCCTCAGGCAGACCCGCGGCGGCGAGCGCGGGCGCCAGGGCCTGCGCGACGATGGCGCGCGCGGTGCGCAGCGCGTCCGAGCCGATGCGGAATACGACGGTGTTGCCGGCGCGCAGCACGCCGGTGGCGTCGGCGAAGACGTTGGGCCGGCCTTCGAACACGAAGCCGACGACGCCCAACGGCGCGGTCAGCTGCTCCACCGTCCAGCCCGGATGCTCGACTCGCTCGACCAGCCGGCCGCGGGAGGGCGGGGCGTCGCGCCAGGCCTGCAGGCCGGCGATCATGTCGCGCCGCATGGCCGCGCTGGTGATCAGGCGCGTGGTGGAGCGGCCGCGCCCCTGCGCGTCGGCCACGTCCTCGGCGTTCGCCGCCTCGATGGCGCCCCAGCATGCGTCGTCCCCCAGCGCGCCGGCGAAGGCGTCGAAGAAGGCGCTGATCTGGTCGTCGGCGACCTCGCCCATGCGGGCGAAGGCGTCGGCCGCGCGTCCCACCGCGGCGGCGGCGGTCGCCTGCTCGGCCGCAGGCACGTGCAGCAGCGCTCCGGTGTTGGGCGCGACCAGCAGTCGGTCGCCGCCCTTGAAGGCTGCGGCCAGCGCGTTCGACACATAGGCCACCCGGTCGCCACCATAGACGATCGCCTGCCCAGGCTGGAGCGTCTCCAGCCGTCCCGAGGCCTGCGGTGTCGTGCGCGCGTTCATTCCGGCTACCTAGGCTTTCTGCGGCGCAGCCGCAAATTTAACCAAGATCCTCCCCGCAGGGGAGGTCGCGCGCAGCGTCGGAGGGGGCTTCCGCTCAGAAGCCCGTCACAGGCGCGTTGTCCGAGCATTTGAGCGGAAACGCCCTCAGTCGGCTTTGCCGACAGCTCCCCCAGCGGGGGAGCATCTTTCCTACTCCCCTAGCGCGAGGTCGTCGGCGTGGATCACCGGGCCTTCGGTGTAGCCGATGACGGCCTCGATGCCGTCGCTCTTGAGGCCGCAAATGCGCGCGGCGTCGGCGGCGTCGTAGCGGACCACGCCGCGGCCGATCTCGCGGCCGTCGTGATCGCGCACCACGACGGCGTCGCCCTTGCCGAAGCCGCCCTCGACGCGGGTCATGCCGGCGGCGAGCAGGCTCTTGCCGCGGCGGAGCGCGTCGGCCGCGCCGGCGTCCACGGTGAGGCCGCCGGCCGGCGCGAGGCTGCCGGCGATCCAGGCCTTGTAGGCCGCCGCAGGCGTCGTCGACGGCTCGATGGTCGTCGCCTTCTCGCCCATCTCGACAGCCCAGAGCGGCGAGGGACGGCGCCCCAGCGTGATGACGGTCGCGCAGCCGGCCGCCGAAGCGATCCGCGCGGCGGCGAGTTTGGTCGCCATGCCGCCGGTGCCGACGCCGGCCGCTGCGTTCGCGCCCCCCGCCATCGCCTCGATCTCCGGCGTCAGGCGGGCGATCCGGGGCATGTGCTCGGCCTGCGGATTCGACCGCGGGTCAGCGGTGTACAGGCCGTCGACGTCGGAGAGCAGCACCAGCAGGTCCGCGCCGATCATCTGCGCCACGCGGGCGCCCAGCCGGTCGTTGTCGCCGTACCGGATTTCCTCGGTGACGACGGTGTCGTTCTCGTTGACCACCGGCACGACGCCCAACTGCAGCAGGGTCTCGGCGGTGGCGCGCGCGTTCAGCCAGCGGCGGCGCACCTCGGTGTCGTCGCGCGTCAGCAGCATCTGCGCGGCCGCCAGCCCATGCGGCTCCAGCGCCTCTTCCCAGGCATGCATCAGCGCCGACTGGCCGGCGGCGGCGGCGGCCTGCTTTTCCGGCAGCGTCAGCGCGCGCCGCTTCGGCAGCGCCAGCCGGCGGCGGCCGAGCGCCACTGCGCCGGAGGAGACCACCAGCACCTGCTGCTTGCGCTCGCGCACCCGCGCCAGATCGGCGGCGAAGGCCCCCAGCCAATGCCGATCCGGTCCGTCCTCTCCGACGACCAGCGCCGAGCCCACCTTGACGACGATGCGGCGCGCCCGCGCGAGATCGGTCACGGACGCCATTCTCCCTCGTCGGCTTCGTCGTCCGGGGCATGGCCGGCGGCCTCGGCGCGCCGCGCGCGCACCAGGGCGTAGGACGCGCGCAAAAGCTCGGTCACGCCCATGCCGGCCACGCCCGAGACGCGGCGGGGCTCCACCCCGGCGACCGCCTTCAGCTCGGCGGCCTTCTCGGCGATGGTCTCGTCGTCCAGCGCGTCGATCTTGTTCAGCGCCAGGAGCTCCGGTTTGGCGGCGAGTTCCTCGCCATAGGCCTCGAGCTCGTGGCGAACCGTGCGCCAGGCCTCGCCGACGTCGTCTTGCGTCGCGTCCAGCAGGTGGATCAGGACGGCGGTGCGCTCGACGTGGCCGAGGAATCGCGTCCCCAGCCCCGCGCCCTCGCTGGCGCCTTCGATCAAGCCTGGGATGTCGGCCAGCACGAAGCGCTCGTTGGTCGACAGGTCGACCACGCCGAGGTTCGGCGTCAGCGTCGTGAACGGATAGTCCGCGATCTTCGGCTTGGCGGCGCTGGCGGCGGCCAGGAAGGTCGACTTGCCGGCGTTGGGCAGGCCGACGAGACCGACATCGGCGATCAGCTTGAGGCGGAGCCAGATCCAGCGCTCCTCGCCCTCCTGGCCCGGGTTGGCGTGCTTGGGCGCCTGGTTGATCGGCCCCTTGAAGTAGGTGTTGCCGAAGCCGCCGTTGCCGCCCTTCAGCAGGCGGATGCGCAGGCCGGGCTGGTCGAGGTCGAACAGCACCGTCTCCTTATCCTCGTCCAGCACCTCGGTGCCGACCGGGACCTTCAGCACCACATCCTCGCCCTTGGCGCCATGGCGGTTTCGGCCCATGCCGTGCTCGCCGGTCTGGGCCTTGAAGTGTTGCTGGTAGCGGTAGTCGATTAGCGTATTCAGCCCATCGACGCTCTCGATCCAGACATCGCCGCCACGGCCGCCGTCGCCGCCGTCCGGCCCGCCGTACTCGATGTACTTCTCGCGCCGGAACGACACGGCCCCGCCGCCGCCGTTGCCGCTGCGCAGGTAGATCTTGCACTGGTCGAGAAATTTCATCGTGAGAGGCGCTTAGCACAAAAGAGGCGGCGGTCCTGCCCCGTCGCGACAACGGAGCGGCCTATGAGTGGAACCACGGACCACACGGACCACACGGACGAAACAAGTCCGCGCCGAAGAGAGCTGACCGGCCATCGGCCGGTCGAACCAATCGCCAGCCGCGGCTGAGCCAAGAGGGCTGCGTCCGTGTGGTCTGTGGTTCGACATGAAAGGCCTCCCCGCCTGCGCAGGTGGACGGGGAGGGTGGATCAGGCGAGCCAGACCATCATCCGGGTGCGGACGGGGCCTTCGCGGGCGCGGCTCCAGCGGGGCTCGACGTCCCCGGTGTAGAGGAAGCCGGCCTTGCAGAGCACCTGGCCCGAGGCCGGATTGTCCGCGAAGTGGCCGGCCACCACCAGCTTACGCCGCCAGTCGCGCCTGGCCCAGTCGAGCACGGCGCGGCAGGCTTCGGTCGCATAGCCGCGGTTCCAGAACGCCCGGCCCAGCCAGTAGCCCAGCTCCGGCCGCCCATTCGCGGTGGTCTTGAAGCTGATCGCTCCCACAACGCCGAAGTTTCGGTGCTCGATGACGAACCCCGGCTCCAGGTTCCAGTCGCAAGCGTTCGACTTGGCGACGAAGGTCTGAGCGTCATCCGGCCCGTAGGGAAGCGGCATCGAGGTGGTCATCGTGGCCACGCCGGCGTCGTTGGCGAGCTCGGCCACGCGTTCGGCGTCCGCATGCACCGCGCCGCGCAGCAGCAGCCGTTCCGTCGACAGCGTCGGCGTCACATCGATCGCGCACATCATGCCTACCTCCCGGGCCCCGGTCGTACCGACGCCCAAAAACAAAGCGGGGAGCCCGGCGTTCCGGACTCCCCGCTCGAAGTCTTGTCCGGTTCGCCTAATTGAGGAGGCGGAACCGGATGAGAGATCGGTTCGCCTTATTCGGCCGCCATCACCTCTGCCGGGACCACCGTCACGTAGGTGCGGTCGTCGCGCTTGGTGACAAACTTCACGGCGCCGTTCACGGTCGCGAAGAGGGTATGGTCGCGGCCCATGCCCACGTTTTCGCCGGCCCAGAACTTGGTGCCGCGTTGACGGACAAGAATGTTGCCGGCGACCACAGCTTCGCCACCGAACTTCTTCACGCCGAGGCGGCGGCCATCAGAGTCGCGCCCGTTGCGCGAGGAGCCGCCAGATTTCTTATGCGCCATTGCGCTCTCCTGATCTTCTACGAGCCGGTACGACTATTCCGTCGCGCCGTCGTCCTTGGTCTTCTTCGGGGCGGCGGCCTTCTTCGGCGCAGCCTTCTTGGAGGCTTCGGCTTCGGCGGCGGGCGCCTCGGCTTCAGCAGCAGCCTTCTTCGGCGCGGCTTTCTTGGCCGGAGCCTTGGCGACCGGCGCGGCTTCCGCCGCCGCGGCAGGCGCCACGAACGGCAGGTTGCGCGAGCGGGCGTTCAACTCGGCCTTGGTGGTCAGACTCACTTCGCCATCCCACTTGGCGTCCTTGCCGGCGCCGGAGATGCCGGTCACGCGCAGCACGCTCTCGAGCTGGCGGTGACCCTTGGTGCGGCGATAGCCCTGGCGGCGGATCTTCTTGAAGATCTTCACCTTCTCACCCTTGCGGGTCTCGATCAGGGTGGCCGCCACCGAGGCGCCTTCGACGAGCGGCGCGCCGACCGTCACGGCCTCGCCATCGCCCAGCATCAGCACTTCGCCGAACGCCACGTTCGCGCCGGGGTCGCCGTCGAGCTTTTCGACCACGAGCAGGTCGCCGGGCTGCACCCGGTACTGCTTTCCGCCGGTCTTGATCACCGCGTACATCGTTCGCGCGCCTTCGTACTTATAGAGTGTGTGCAAAACGGAATGCGCCCGCAGGAGGCCCCGCGGGCGAGAGGGGCGGACTTATACGCGCAGAGACCGCAGAGTCAATGTGGACCAGGCGTTCACATTCACCGTCGCGGAACTTCACCGTCGCTGCCTCGTTTCACGCGCCGTTATCGGCAGGATCTCCGTGCGACGGCGCGGGGGGCGACGCGCGGTCGATCCTTATCGGAAAGGAACGACCATGCTTTCTACGTCTCTATCTCACCTGCGTCGACGGCGCGCTCTGCCGCTGGTCGCCGGACTGGTGATCGCCGCCGCGGCGCCGGCCCTGGCCCAGACCGCCCAAGAACTGACGGTGATCGGCCGCTACGGCCCCGACGCCGACGCGCGGAGCCTGTCCGCCGTTGTAAGCTATGCCGACCTCGACCTGACCACCGACGCCGGGCGCGCCGCCTTGCGCGACCGAGTCCGCCTGTCGGCGCAGGACCTCTGCCGCCGCCTCGGCGAGACCGACACCACCGGCAGCCCGCTCGTGCCGTCGTGCCAACAGGGCGCCATCGACAGCGCCCGCGAACAGGAACGGATCGCCTTCGCCGCGGCGACGCCCAGGGCTTACGCTGTCGCCCCGCCGGCCGCTGAGCCTTATGTCGCGCCGATGGAGCCGAGCGCCTCGGCGGCGCCGGCCGCCGAAAGCTACGGCCAGGCCGCCAGCGTCACGGTCTCCACCGTCACCAACGGCCCGGTCCCCGACACGGTGGAGAATCGCCAGCGCTACGGGGGGCCGATGTCCAATGGCGGCCGCCGCACCCAGCCGGCCGGCAACTAGTCGCTATGGTCAAGGCCTGCTCGCGTTGAGCGAAGCGGGCCGCGACCTTCAATGTAAGATTTGGTTGAGACGAGTAAACATGCCGTACCTGATGTAACGTAACATAAAAAGGTACGTTATATTTCAAGTATTCAAATTAGTTGTAGGTGGTGATTCTGGGGTCCTTGGGGTATGTTGCCTTCATCGCCTGAGTGGCGATGGGCTGCTGTTCAGACCAAGGAACAATCATCATGACGCGTGCTGTGCTCTGCGCCGCATTCGGCGCATCCGTCGCCATGGCTGCGGCGACCGCCGCCTGGGCGGAAGACGGCCAGATGCGGGTGAAGCTGGCCGATCTCAATTTGAACACTTCGGCCGGCGCTCAGACGGCGCTGGCGCGGATCCGCTGGAACGCGGGCCTGTTTTGCGACGCCGGCGTCGGGATGGTGTCGCTCGACCGGCGGGCGCCCGTCGACCGCTGCGTCAACGACATGACGCGCAAGAGCGTGACGAAGTTGAACGCCCCTCTCGTCACGGCGCTGCTCGACGGCCCTGCAGCCACAGTGGCGCTGGCTCAGAAGTAGCCGTTCCGGCCTGGGCCGATCAGCGCAGCGCCAGGTCCGACCAACGCCAGGCGCGGGTCCCCAGCACCACCCGACCCGAGCCTGGCCCGTCGGCCAGCGAGAGCAGCACCAGGCCGCGCATCGCCTGGCTGCGGCAGGACTTCGGAGCGAACGCCACTTCCACGGCGATGGCCTGGCGTAGGCTCGCCAGGCCCTTGCCGTCCTCCTCGCCGTGGCGGACCCAGTCGCCGTTCCAGATCATCAGCGGGCGGCCTTCGAAGCCGGGCGCGCGGCGGGCGCGAGAAAGCGCCGAGCGGACGCTCGGGTCGTTGCGCAGCTTCCGCTGGATGCGGGCGACCATATCGCAGCGTCCGCCTTGGCCGTTGCCCGCGCCGCCTCCGCCCATGCCCTGACTGTCGCCCGCACCGCCTCCGCCGCCCGCGGCCTCGGATTCCGCCGTGGTCGCCGAGGCGAGGTCCGCCGCGCTGACCGAGACCTCGCTCAAGGGCGGCGCGGGCTCGGGCGGCACGACGCGCGGCGGCACCTCAGAGGGCTCGATGTGCTTGACGATCCGATGCGGGGTCGGCGGCGGTTTGGGCTTGGCGGGCTTCGGCGGCTCCTCGGTCGGCGGCCCGGGCGCCTGCGCCGGCGCGGCCGGCGCGGGCTCGCCCACCGGCAGCACCACCGGAGGCGGGGGCGGCGGCTGCGGCGGCGGAACCAGCATCACCTCGATCGCCGGGGTCTCGACGATCGGCGGCGTGGTTCCCCAGGTGTGCAGCACGGCGAGCAGGATGAGCGCGTGGATCGCCAGCGTTCCCGCGCCCGCCGCGAATCGGCGCTTCGAGGCGCGGCCGCGTCCCCGCCTCTGCGATTCGTCGCTGATCCCGCCCAAGAGGACTCCCTCTGCCGCCCGTATCCTCGAGCTAGCATGTACTGGCGTCACGGCGAGAACGTGGCCGACGGCCACAATTGCGAACGTGGTTCTGCAGGTTCGCCATCTTCTGGTCACGACCTCGTCATGACGGCGCCACCCTGGGTGAGCCTCGTGGAAAGCTGCGCAATCGGCTCGCGCCGGGGGCGAGTCGCTCAATCAAGGAGAGAATGTGATGATGAGGTACGGAATCGTTCGAACCAGCGCCGTGGCGGCCGTGATCGCCGTGGCCGGCCTGGCCGCCAGCGGCTGCGCCAGCCACAAGTTCGTCCGCCAGCAAGTCGCGACGGTGGAAGAGCACACCACGCGCGTGGAAGGCACGGCCGGCGAAGCGCTCAACCGCGCCAACGCGGCGCACAAGCTCGCTGAAGGCAAGTTCCTCTACGAAGTCGTGCTGTCCGACGACTCGGTGAAGTTCCCCACGGACGTGCACGTGTTGTCGCCCGAAGCCCAGCAGCGGCTGGCGGAGCTCGCGGGTCGCCTGAAGAACGAGAACAAGAACGTCTATCTCGAGATCCAGGGCTACACCGACTCGACCGGCACGCCGGACTACAACGAGCGTCTGGGCGAACAGCGCGCGGAAGCCGTCCGTCGCTACCTCAGCTCGCAGGGCGTGGCGCTGAATCGCATGGCCACGATCTCCTATGGCCAGGATCAGCCGGTGGCCCCCAACGACACGCGTGAAGGCCGCGCGCAGAACCGCCGCGTGGCGATCGTCGTTCTGAGCTAAAGGCGGGGCGCTTTGCGTGTCGAGGCCGCCTGACGCCCGCCGAGCGGGCGTCCGCGGCCGGCGCGTTGTGCGTAGCGTCGCCGCGCACGCAAAGTCGGCGCGGTGGCGAAAGCGCCCGGCGCAGCTAGCGCCGGGCGGCTAAGCTTACTTCTTCGCCGAGGCGTTGCAGGCGGCCAGCTGATCGGCGGCGAGCGGCTTCGACGCGGCGCCGAACGAGCTCACGGCGCCAACCTGACGGGCCAGCTCCTTGCAGCCACGAACGGTCGCGGTGTCGGCGCTCGGGGTGCGGCTGGCGCAAACGTCGCCCAGGCACTCGAACACGGCCCCGCCGGCCACAGGCTTCGACGCGCCGGACGTAGCGGTCTGCAGCTTGGCCAGGACGGGCTCGGCCGCGGCAGCCGACGAAATCGAAAGGATCGCGGCGACGGCCGCGGCGGACAGGTACAGCTTCATTCTAAGCCTCAGGCGTTTCCAACGGGCCGAGATCGGTCCCGGTCGGTGGCGTAACGTAAAGAAGTGAACAGTGTTTTATTGACGGTTGAGCTTAAAATCGGACGTGGCTTGCGAACCCTGTTCTCGCGGGCGCGCTGAAAACAGCGGCCGTAGCCGGGCTCGCGTCAGCTTTGCGTCGATCGGCGCGCGCTTGACGCAGGTCGGGTCTTTACAATCCGTTGAGCCCTTGCCAATGGTCGCGGGAGCTTAAGAGCCGGGCCGGTCATCCGCGCCCCAGGGAAGGAAATTCGTATGGCGGCAAAGCTGGGCGGCAAGGGCGGCGGCAAGTTCGACCTCGGCCAGAACAGCGACATCAACGTCACGCCGTTCGTGGACGTGATGCTGGTGCTCCTGATTATCTTCATGGTGTCCATCCCGGCCGCCACCGTGTCCATCAAGCTGGACCTACCCCCTGCGATCCCGCCGCCCCCGGGCGCGAAGGTCGAGGAGCCGGTGCTCATCAACATCCAGCAAGGCGGCGCGCTGTACATCGGCGAGACGGCCACCAACCTGGACCGCCTCACCACCGACCTCGCCAGCGAGCTCTCCAAGAAGGAGCCGGGCAAGCCGCCGACGGAACAGCGCGTCTACATCCGCGCCGACCGCACCGTGCGCTATGGCCAGTTCATGGAGGTCATGAACGACCTCCAGGGCAACGGCTACTATCAGGTCGCGCTGATCAACGAAGAGCTCTGACGAGCTCGACCGTTCTCGCAAACAAGGAGCCCGCCGGACGCCCGGCGGGCTTTTTTGTCGCCATTCGACACCTCGGCGCGCCTCGGGCTCGGGCGTCCCCGCGCGGCGGCGACGCCCGGCGTTTCAGGGGGCGCCGGCCACCTGTTTCGACGCCTCGGCGGCCTCGATCGCCGCCAGCAGCCTCGGCGGCGACAACGGAAGGTCGAAGCAACTGAAGCCCAGCGGGGCCAGCGCATCGTGGATCGCGTTGACGAGCGCCGGCGGCCCGATGATGGCGCCGCCCTCGCCCACACCCTTGAAGCCGCCCTCCGTGATCGAGGGAGTGATCAGATGCCGATACTCGATTTCCGGCACATCCAGAGCGGACGGCATGAGATAGTCCTTGAAGGTCGCCGCCCGCGGATTGCCTTGGGCGTCGTAGGCGGCGTGCTCCAGGAGCACGCCTCCGATTCCCTGCACCACGCCGCCGGCGATCTGCCCCTCAACCACGGAAGGGTTGATCATCACGCCGCAATCCTCGCTCGCTACCCAGCGGCGGATCTTCACCACGCCCGTGGCGACGTCGACTTCCACGATGCAGGCGTGAGCGGCGTTGGAGAAGACGAACGGGATCTCCGGCCGATACCGCGACTGCGCTTCCAGCCCGAGCTCCATGTCTGGCGGCATCCGGTCGGGTTCGAGATAGGCGGTCGCCGCGATTGCGGCCACGCTGGAGGTCACCTCCGGCTCGCCCTCGACCCGGATGACGCCATGCTCGATGCGCAGGTGCTCGGGATTTGCGTTCAGCAGGTAGCCGGCGATGACCTTGATCTTTCGCTCGACCTGGGCTGCGGCGCGGCGGGCCGCCCCCCCGCCGGCCACGGCCTGGCGGCTGCCGCCGGCGCCGGCGCCGAACCCGCTGCGGCTGGAATCGTCCTCCAGCACCGTGACGTCCTCCACGTCGACGCCGAGCTGGTCGGCGACCACCTGGGCCATGGTGGTGGCCGTGCCGTGGCCCTGCGAGTGCGTGGAAAGGATCGCGGTGACCTTGCCGGTCGGCTCGACGCGCACCTGAGCCGTCTCGCTGCTCATCACCCCGCCGATGCTTATCGTCGTCGGCTCGACGTAGACCGACAGGCCCAAGCCTAGATATCGGCCCTCGGCGCGGGCCTTGGCCTGCTCGACGCGGAATGCGGCGACGTCGATCGCCTCGAGCGCCAGCTCCATGGTCTCGAGCGGAGTCACCCGGTCGAGCACCGGCCCGGTGGCCATGGCGAAGGGCTGGTCGGCGCCGGTGATCAGGTTGCGGCGGCGGAAGGCGATCGGGTCCATGCCGACGGCGCGCGCGGCGACCTCGACCATGGTCTCGCGGACCAGCGATTCCATCATCCACGGCCCGCGATAGGCCGCCAGGCCGCAGGTGTTGGAGTAGTAGCTGCGCGCTCGCTGTCGCTGGCGACCCCAGCGGTACGGACCGGGCAACATCATCGTCGCCAGCTCGCCGCCGTCGATCATCTGCGGCCAGGCGCCGAGGTTGATCTCGTAGTCCACGTCGGCGGCCAGGATGTCGCCGCTTTTGCTGAGAGCCAGGCGCACCGTCATGTCGTGCTCGCGCGCCTGGAAGCCGGCGGTCAGGTTCTCCAGCCGGTCCTCGATCCACTTGAGCGGCTTTCGCAGCAGCAGGCTCGCGGCGACGACGCCGATCTCCTCGCGGCCCAATTGGACCTTAAGCCCGAAGGCGCCCCCCACGTCCTTGGCGATCACGCGCACATGATGGTCCGGGATGCCGAACAGCATGGCCAGGTAGCGCGCCGCCTGAGCCGGGCTCTGGCAGGCGACATGGACGACGAGTTCGCCCGAGCCGAGCGGATTGGCGAGGATCCCGCGCGTCTCCATCGGCGACTGCACCTGCCGCTGGTGGCGCACCGTATGCGTCACCACGTGATCGGCGCGGGCGAAGATGGCGTCCATCTCCGGGTCGTCCGCGGGTTGCGAGGCGGCGGCGAGGTTGGTCCCGAGCCGCGGATGCACCAGCGGCCCCTCGCGCGCGTCCTCGATGGTGACGACCGGCTGCTCGGGGTCGTAGTCGACTTCGACCAGGGCCGCGCCATCCTCGGCGACGTAGCGGCTGTCGCCGATCACCATCGCGACCGGGTCGCCGACCTGCGCTACCCGGTCGGCGACCAGCGGCGCATAGTCGGGCAGCGGTTGGCCAGGCACGCCGAACACCAGGAAGTACTTGATGGGCAGAGCCTTCAGCTCCTCGGCGGTGAGAACCGCGCGCACCCCCGGCAGGGCCCGGGCCGCCGTGGCGTCGATGCTGCGGATCCGGCCCTTGGCGATCGGGCTGCGCACGAACGCCACGTACAGCATGCCCGGCGCAGTGACGTCATCCACATAGGTGCCACGCCCGGTGAGGAGGCGGCGATCTTCCTTGCGGGGAATCCGCTGGCCGACGAAGCGGGCGGCGGCGCCCGGCGCAGAGGTCTCGACGCTCATGCCGTGGCCTTTCCGATGTCGCCCCGCGCCAATCGCCGCGCGGCGCGCAGCATCCCCTGATAGCCCGTACAGCGACATAAATGCCCCGACAGCGCGTCGCGTAACATCTCCTCGCTCGGCGGCGGCTGCTGGGCGGTGAGCGCCGCAAGCGTCATGACCACGCCTGGCGTGCAGAAGCCGCATTGCAGGCCATGCTCCTCGCGCAGGACTTGCTGCACCGGATGCAGCTTCCCGGTCTCGTCGGCGAGCCCCTCGACTGTCGTCACCTCGGCGCCGTCCGCCTGCACGGCGAGCATCAGGCAGGAGCGCACCGCGACACCGTCGACCATCACCGTGCAGGCGCCGCAGACCCCGTGTTCGCAGCCCGCGTGGGAGCCGGTGCGCCCGGCGTCCTCGCGCAGGAAGTCCACCAGGGTGCGACGCGCCTCGACCGTCGCCGAGACGGCCTCGCCGTTCACCTTCACCGTGATCTCGTGCCGGCTCATTGCGCGCCTCGCTTGGCCAGCGCCGTGGCGACCACCCGCTGGAACAGGTGCTTGCCGACGGTGCGGCGGTAGTGGGCCGTGGCGTGGATGTCGTCGATCGGATCGGTCTCGGAGACGGCGAGCTCGGCGACGGCGGCCCAGTCGACGCCGTCGACCGCCTCGCCCCAGATGGTGGCCTCGGCCTGCATGCTGCGCATCGGTTTGCCGCCCATGCTGAACCAGGTGATGCCCGAGCGGGAGACGATCCCGCCTTTCACCGCCAGGATGAAGACGAGGCCCACGAAGGCGAAGTCGCCTGGCCGCGGCGCGACCTCGTCCACCACGAAGACCGTGCCCTCCGGCCAGTCCGGATAGCGCAGGGCCGTCACCATCTCGCCGGGCTCGAGCGCGGTCGTGTAAGGGCCGAGGAAGAAATCATCGGCGTCGATCTCACGCACGCCGCCAGCCATCGAGCGCACCTCGATCTGCGCCCCAAGCGCCAGGGAGGTCGCCGGATACTCCGCCGCGGGATCGGCCAGCGACACCGACCCGCCCAGCGTGCCGCGATTGCGGGTCTGGTGGTGACCGACAAAGCCGGTCGCCATCGCCAGAGGCCCCACGTGCCTGGCCACGACGGGATCGACCCGGATCTGCGCCTGCCGGGTCATCGCCCCGATGCGCGTGGAACCGTCCAGCCGCCTGACGCCGGCGAGTTCGGGGATCCGGTTGATGTCCACCAGCACGGAAGGGGTCGCCATCCGCAGCGCAAGGAGGGGCATCAAGGTTTGCCCCCCGGCCAGGACGAGCGCATCGCCAGCGCCGCGCGCCAGTTCCTCGAGCGCGCCGTCCAGGCTGTCGGCCGCCACATAGTCGAACGGCGCGGGCTTCAAGGCCGCCGCTCCTGCGCGAGGGCCGACAGCCGAGCCAGCAGCTCGGCGTCCAACACGAGGCTCGGCGCCGCGGAGCGTTGCCCGAGGCCGAATGCCGCCGCGGCGGTGACCACCACCAGCAGGCCCATGGCCAACCCGGCGAGCGCCCCCTGGCCGCTCCAGCCGCCCGCAGCGAGTCCGGCCAGGAAGCCGGCGGCCAGGGCGGCGACCAGCAGAAGCCCGGCGACGAGCGGAGAGAATGGCGTGGCGGGCGCTGCGGGGGGCGCGAGGCGCGGCGACGGCGCTACGGCCGGCGCCGCCGGAGTCGGCGATGCGGATGCGGTGGACGGCGCGGAGGACGCCGGCGACGGCGCGGGCGCAGCCTCCTCGCCGATCGCCGCCGCCAGTTTCTTGAAGAAGGCGCCTGCGAGCTGCTTGGCGGTGAGGTCGATGAGCCCGCCGCCGAGCTGAGCGATCTTGCCGCCGACTTCCGCCGACACCTCGTAGGACAAGAGCGTCGCCGCGCCCTCGTCCTGCAGCCGCACGACGGCGCCGCCCTTGGCGAAGCCGGCCGCGCCGCCCGAGCCTTCGCCGCTGATGCGGTATCCGTTCGGTGGATCGCGGTCGGAGATCGTCACCTCGCCGGTGAACCGCGCTGTGATCGGGCCGACCTTCACCCCGACGATGGCCTGCAACCGGTCGTCGGCCGTCTGTTCGAGGGACTGGCAACCGGGAATGCAGGCGCGCAGGACGTCCGGATCGTTCAGCGCCTCCCAGACCTTCCGCCGCGGCGCTTCGATCCGCTGCTCACCGTTCATCTGCATGGATGCGGCGCTCCCTGTTGTTGGTCACCCTGGTTAATCCAGGTTCCGCCGCCGTCAAGGAACCTGTGGCTCTCCAGCTCCCCGCGCCAGGGGATAAAGGACCCGCGGGCGGAGCGGAGGGAAGAGCGCGTGGGGGTGGGGGCAGGCCACAGGCGCGGCGCTCTCCGCCTCGATGCTCGGCAGATCCTCTGCACTCCGCGCGGCGGCCTTCCCCATGGCTCCGATCTCGCCGGGACATCCTAAGACGGGAATCCTCCCGAGGGAGGGAAGGGTGGAAAGCGAGTGTCCGCATTCCGCGAGTGTGGCGATTGCCGCTTTCGGCCCTCAAGTGATCTTGGCGACGTCCGATAAGGAGCGAGTCCGACGCGCGAACTACTGCCAGAACCGCTGAACGAAGCACGGAGGCTTGATGGCGCAAACCGCGACTCTCGGTGCGCGCGTTCGCGACGAAGGCGTCCGCACACTCCTTGGATCTGTCAGGGATCATCCGGCCGAAGTGGCCATGAGCCCGGACGCTAGAAGCGGTCGAATCCATTTGGATGAAATGACCTTTGCACACGATGCGCTTAATCGTCGGATCGGGGAGGTTCTGCGGAACATCGATCACGAGACCAACCAGGCAACCCGCCCAACCCACCAGGCAGCGAACGCTAAGGTCAACGCCGACCGATGCGATCCCCCTAACGGCGGCAGTCCCCGCGCCTGCTATTGGCGGCGTTGTCGACCTTGCCAGGATCGATCAGGCCTGCGAGCTCGCGGCCCGCTGGCCCTCTCCACCGCCCGTTCTTCGCGGCGCTCGGCGCGATCGCCCAGTTCCCGAGGAAGGGAACGGCAGGGCGTCGAATCTACTCCCCCGCCGGGTCTCCCGGCATCGGCGCCTCGGCCAGCTCCCGCAGGTAGCGGCCGTATTCGCTCTTGACCTGGGCGCGGCCGAGCTCGGCGAGTTGGGCGGCGTCGATCCAGCCGTGGCGGTAGGCGATCTCCTCGATGCAGCCGATGCGCAGGCCCTGGCGCTGCTCGAAGGTGCGGATCAGCTCGCCGGCCTGGATCAGGCTGTCGTGGGTCCCGGCGTCCTCCCAGGCGAAGCCGCGGCCCAGAAGCTCGACGTGCAGCTCGCCGGCTTCCAGATAGAGCTGGTTGAGCGCGGTGATCTCCAGTTCGCCGCGCGCCGAGCGGTCGAGCGTGCGAGCCATCTCGCTGGCCCGGCCGTCGTAGAAGTAGAGGCCCGTCACCGCGTAGTTCGACTTCGGCTCGAGCGGCTTTTCCTCGATCGACAGCGCGCGCCCGTCGGTAGCGAGCTCGACCACGCCGTAGCGCTCGGGGTCGTGGACCGGATAGCCGAACACCGTCGCGCCCTTGTCGCGCGAGTGCGCAGAACGCAGCATCCGGCCGAAGCTCTGGCCGAAGAAGATGTTGTCGCCGAGGATCATCACGCTGGGCTCGCCGCCGACGAACTCCTCGCCCAGGATGTAGGCCTCGGCCAGCCCGCCGGGTGTCGGCTGCACGACGTATTCGAACCTGACGCCGATGCGCGAGCCGTCGCCGAGCAGCCGCTTGAAGCTCGGCTGGTCCTCGGGCGTGGTGATGATAAGGATCTCGCGCACGCCGGCCAGCAGCAGCACCGACAGCGGATAATAGATCATCGGCTTGTCGTAGACCGGCAGCAGCTGCTTCGACGTCGCCAGCGTCAGCGGGTGCAGCCGGGTGCCGGAGCCGCCGGCGAGGATGATGCCGCGTCTCATGATGGGGTCGCCTCGGTTTGCGCCAGTTCGCTGATGATCTCACCCAAGGGGTCGCGCCAGGGCCTCGGCCGCCAGTCGAAGACGCGCTCGAGCTTGCCTGTGTCGAGGGTGCCGCGCAGCGGCCGTTCGGCGGGCGAGGGGCGATCGGCGGTGGCGATCGCCTCGACGCTGGGGGCGCCTGCGCCCAGCGCCAGTTCCAGTGCGCCTTGAGCGAAGCCGCGCCAGGTGGTCTCGCCGGCGTTGGCGAAATGGAAGACGCCGAACACCGCATCGCCGGCAGGCGCAGCGGCCAGCCGCGGCGCCTGGGCGAGCACGAAGCCGGCGAGATCGGCCGCGGCCGTGGGCCGGCCCAATTGATCGTCCACCACCTTGAGTGGCGCGCCCTCGCGGCCCAGCCGCAGCATGGTCTTGACGAAGTTCTTGCCGTGCGCGGACACGACCCAGGAGGTCCGCAGGATCAGGGTCCGCGGGCTGGCCGCCAGTGCCATGCGCTCGCCCGACAGTTTGCTCGCGCCGTAGACGTTGAGCGGGCCGGTGGGGTCGTCCTCAACGTAGGGCGCGCCCTTGCGCCCGTCGAACACATAGTCAGTGGAAAAGTGCACCAGCGCCGCGCCGACGTCGGCGCAGGCCGCGGCGATCGCCGCCGGGGCCTCGCCGTTGATCTCGTGCGCCAGGCCAGGCTCGGACTCGGCCTGGTCGACCGCCGTATAGGCTGCGGCCAGAATCACCAAGTCCGGCCGGTGCACCCGCACCTGGGCGGCGGCTGCATCGGGGTTGGCGAGATCGGCCTCGGCGCGGGAGAGGGCGGTGATCGTGAGCGGATGGGTGGGAGCCTGTCGGAGGAGCTCGCGGGACAGTTGGCCAGTCGTCCCGAACTGCAGAATCCTCAGGCTCATGCCTTGACCAGTCCGAGCCGTTCGGAATGGAAGCCGCGCTCGCGGATCCGCTGCACCCAGTCGCTGTTCTGCACATACCAGCGGACGGTGTCGTCGAGCCCGGCCTCCAGCGGCATGCGCGCGCGCCAGCCGAGTTCGGCTTCGAGCTTGGCGGCGTCGATCGAATAGCGGAAATCGTGGCCCGGCCGGTCGGTGACGAAGCTGATCTTGTCGGCGTGGGCGCTGTTGGCGGGCGCGTACTTGTCGAGCGCGGCGCACAGCAGGCGCACCACCTCGATGTTGCGCTTCGAGGCGTCGCCGCCGATGCAGTAGGTCTCGCCCAGCCGGCCCTTGGTCAGCACCAGCAGTAGGGCCTCGGCGTGGTCATCGACGTGCAGCCAGTCGCGCACCTGCCGGCCGTCGCCGTAGACTGGGATGGTCTTTCCTTCCAGCGCCCGGGTGATGACCGTCGGGATCAGCTTCTCGGGGAATTGGTAGGGGCCATAGTTGTTCGAGCAGTTGGTCAGCACGACCGGCAGGCCATAGGTGCGGCCCCAGGCGCGCACCAGGTGGTCCGCGGCGGCCTTCGACGCCGAATAGGGCGAGTTCGGGTCATAGGGCGTGGTCTCGGTGAAGTCGCCGTCCTCGCCCAGCGCGCCGAACACCTCGTCGGTGGACACGTGATGGAAGCGGAACGCGGTCTTCCGGTTCTCCGGCAAGCCGTTCCAATATGCGCGGGCGGCCTCCAGCAGCACGGCGGTGCCGGTCACATTGCTGCGGACGAAGTCGAGCGGGCCTTCGATGGCGCGGTCGTTGTGCGACTCCGCCGCCAGGTGCATCACCGCATCCGGCTGATGGCGGGCGAAAATGTCGGCGAGGCGCGCTGCGTCACAGACGTCGGCGTGCTCGAAGGCGTAGCCGCCGTGCTCGGCCACGCCTGCGCAGTTCTCCAGGTTCGCCGAATAGGTGAGGGCGTCGAGGTTCACCACCTCGCACCCGTCGGCGATGGCCCGTCGAACCACTGCGGAGCCGATGAATCCGGCGCCGCCCGTAATCAGGATCTTCATGTCGACTTTCTAAGTTGTCGCGGCCGACAAGCGCCGCCATACCGCCATCCCCTTACCGTCGTCTTACAACGAAACGGCCAGGGCTCAACACCGCCCGCAGCAGGCGGGACGCCGCGCCGCGGCTTGAGCGGCTGTGGCTCGCGGCCTACAAGGCGGCGCGTCCAGGTAGATGCCCGGCCATGGCGGGACGTGAAGTTGTGGGGTCCCGGCCGGAGCGGAGCGTCAGGCGCTTGGAAGATTCGCGCGAAGCAGCGCCGAGCCGGGCCGCCCGGCGCCGGCAGGATCTGACTTCAGGACCTGTCGGCCGCACGCTGATCGCGTTCGCCATCCCCGTGCTGGGCTCCAACATCGTCCAGGCGCTCAGCGCGTCTGCGAACACCGCCTGGGTGAGCCACCTGCTCGGCGAAGCGGCGCTGACCGCCAGCGCCAACGCCGGCCAGGTCTTCTTCCTGATGATCGGCGTGGTGTTCGGCATCTCGCTGATCGCCAACGTCATGGTGGGTCAGGCGATCGGCGCGCGCGACGAAGCCGCTGCCGCCCGGGTGGTCGGCACCTGCACCGTCTTCTTCATCGCCGCCTCGGTGGCGCTGGCGATCGCCGGCCTGATCTTCACCCCGACCATTCTGGACGCGATGGACACGCCGGCCGACGCCCGCGCCGGCGCGATCGTCTATCTGCGGGTGCTGTTTGCGGCGCTGCCGTCGGTCTATTTCTTCAACTTCGTGATGGCCGGCATGCGCGGCGTCGGCGATGCGCGGACGCCGTTCTATTTCGCCCTGCTGCAGGTCACGCTGGACATCGTGCTCAACCCGCTGCTGATCTTGGGCGTGGGGCCGCTGCCGCGGATGGGGATCGCCGGGTCGGCCGCCTCGACCCTGATCTCGCAGTCGATCGCGCTCGGCCTGATGCTGCTCAACCTCTACCGCACGCGCTCGATCCTGGTGGTTAGGCCGTCGCAGTGGCGCAACCTGATCCCCGACCTGCCGATCCTCAGCGCGTTGCTGTTCAAGGGCTTCCCGATGGGCGCCCAGATGATCGTGATGAGCGTCGCCGGCCTGGCGATGATGCGGTTCGTCAACCAGTACGGCTCGCAGACCGGCGCGGCCTACGGCGCGGCGCTGCAGCTCTGGACCTACGTGCAGATGCCGGCGATGGCGCTGGGCGCGGCGGTCTCCGCCATGGCCGCGCAGAACGTCGGCGCACGGCGCATGGACCGCGTGGAGCGGGTGGCCTGGGTCGGCGCCGGTTACTCCATCTTCTTCGCCCTCGGCCCGATCCTCCTAGTGCTGGCGACCCAGGACTTCCTGCTGCTGGCTTTCCTGCCTGCGGACAGCGGCGCTTTGCCGATCGCCAAGCACATCAACATGATCGCGCTCTGGAGCTTCGTTCCCTTCAGCATGGCGTTCGCCTTCTCCGGCGTGGTGCGGGCGAATGGCGTCGTCTGGCCGCCGCTGATCGCCATGGTCGTGGCGCTCTGGTTCGTCCGCATCCCCTACGCCCAGATCATGGAGCCCTATCTGGGCGCCGACGCGGTCTGGTCCAGCTTTCCGGTAGGCAGCGTCGCGACGCTCGCCATCGCGCTCGGCTACTTCCGCTGGGGGCGCTGGCGCAATGCCCGCCTTGTCGACACAATCGCCCACGGCGAAACCCCCGACCCCGGCCAGGGCCCTTCGATCGGCTTCGAGGAGACCGAGGCCCAGGCCGAGGCGGTCGAGGCCATCAAGCGCTCGCCCCGTTGAGCGTTGGGACGATGGGCGGTGGTTCGAAAGGAATGAGCGCGTGAACGGACAAGGCGGCGGCCGGCCTCCCCTGATCATCGGCCTGGGCGGCACCGTGCGGGCCGGCTCCAGCACGGAGCGGGCGCTGGTCTGCAGCCTGCGCGCCGCCGAGGCGCTGGGGGCCGAGACCCGCCTGTTCGGCGGCGAGTTCCTGGCCCGCTTGCCGATGTTCGACCCGCGCACCGGCGGCCCGACGCCCGAACAGACCGAGCTGGTGGAGACGATCCGCGAAGCCGACGGGATCATCGTCGGCAGCCCCGGCTACCACGGCTCGATTTCCGGCGTGGTGAAGAATGCGCTCGACACGCTGGAGGCCACCGCCGGCGACGAGTTGCCCTATTTCCATGGCCGGCCGGTGGGCGCGGTGGTCACCGCGTCGGGCTGGCAGGCCGCCGGGACAACCTTGTCCGCGCTCCGGGCGATCATACATGCTATGCGGGGTTGGCCGACGCCGTTTGGCGCGGCTTTGAACTCTACAGCAGGCCTGTTCGACGATACGGGCGCGTGCCGCGATCCGAAGGACGCCTGGGCGCTCACCACCGTCGCCGAGCAGGTTGTCGAATTCGCCAGGATGCGAAGCAGAACATGACGCGCCCCAGAATTGTCTCCTCCCATGGCGAGCGGCCGGCCAGCGACGACGACATCAAGGCTGCGATCTCGCCGATCACCGACATCATCGAGGACGCCGTCAACGGCCGGCCCTACATCCTGGTCGACGCCGAGGACCGGGAAAACGAGGGCGACGTCATCATCCCGGCGCAGTTCGCGACGCCGGCGCAGATCAACTTCATGGCCAAGCACGCGCGCGGCCTCATCTGCCTGTCCATCACCGGCGAGCGCGCCCGCCAGCTGCGGCTGCCGCCGATGGCGTCGGACAACCAGTCCGGCCACGGCACCGCCTTCACGGTCTCGATCGAAGCGCGGGAAGGGGTGACGACCGGCATCTCGGCGCATGACCGAGCCCATACCATCGCCGTCGCCGTCGACCCGACCAAGGGCGCCGACGAGATCGTCTCCCCAGGGCACGTCTTCCCGCTGGTCGCCAAGGATGGCGGCGTGCTGGTCCGCGCCGGCCACACGGAAGCCGCGGTCGACATCTCGCGGCTTGCCGGCCTCAATCCGGCCGGCGTGATCTGCGAGATCATGAACGACGACGGCAGCATGGCGCGGTTGCCGGACCTGGTCGCCTTCGCCCAGCTGCACGGCTTGAAGATCGGCACCATCGCCGACCTGATCGCCTACCGCCGGCGCACCGAGCGGCAGGTCGAGAGGATCCTCGAGACGCCGTTCGAGAGCGTCCATGGCGGCATGTTCCGCATGGTGGTCTATCGCAACGTCCTCGACCGCACCGAGCACGTCGTTCTGACCAAGGGCAAGATCGATCCGGACGTGCCGACGCTGGTGCGGGTGCATAAGGCCGACCTCGCCGCCGACATGCTGGGCCATGTCGAGTCCCGGCAGGACCTGATCCCGCGCGCGCTGAAAGCCATCGCCGAGCACGACGGCGCAGGGGTCGCCGTCTTCATCCGCAGCTCCAACCCTGCGGCGATCTCGGAGCGGTTCGGCCAGTCGGAGGCGGACGCGCCGGAGGAGCTGCGCGAGTTCGGCATCGGCGCGCAGATCCTGCTCGATCTTGGCGTGCGCGACATGATCCTGCTGGGCAGCGCCAGCGCCCCCCAGCGCCTGCCCGGCGCCGGCGGATACGGCCTGCGCATCGTCGAGCGCCGCACGCTCTGACCATCATCTGAAGGGTGTTCTGCGCCGGAACCCGGCCTGCCTGGGCGGGCGGCGCACGTTCACGCCGGAATTTCAGCTCACGTTCATCGCGCGTGAAGCATGTATAGCTAGGTTTGAAACGACCTAGGGGTGCGTCGCGATGTGTGCCTTTCCGTCGCAGCTGGCTCCAAAACGGTTATCGCCCGAGCCTGGAAGATCTAAATTCTTCCAAATAATGCAACAGCTTGAGTGTTGGCATGTCGTCTGACTCCTCTCCCGACCTGCAGCTCGAGCCGCAAGCCTATCTGAACGCGGACGCCCGCGATTCCATCGCCTCCAACGGCAAGCCCAGTTTCACGATCGCCGAGGCGGCGAGCCAGCTGCTGCGCGGCGAGCCGGGCTGGGGCTCGATGGGGCAGGCCTTCACCGTCACCTACGCCTATCGTTCGTCGGCGCCCTTCGCGATGCCGGACGACGCCAGCGGCTTCGAGCGGTTCAACGCCGCCCAGATCAACCAGGCCGAGCTGGCGCTCAAGTCGTGGTCGGACGTCGCCAACATCACCTTCGTGCGCGTCGGAACCGGAACCTCGGGCGAAGCGGCGTACTCGAACAACGCGACGATCCTGCTCGCGGACTACACCTCGGGCGTCAGCGGCGCCTCGGCGTTCAGCTTCTTCCCCGGCTCCACGGCGAACAGCTCGTCCGCGGGCGACGTCTGGATCAATTCGACCTACGGCTACAACGCCAATCCCGTGGTCGGGAACTACGGCGCCATGGTGCTGGTGCACGAGCTCGGCCACGCCGTCGGGCTGGACCATCCGTCGGACTACAACGCCGGCGACAATGTCAGCCTCACCTACGCAGCGAACGCCAGCTACTACGAGGACGACCGTCAGTACACGGTCATGAGCTACTTCAGCGAGACCAACACCGGCGCTAACTTCGGCGGCGTCTACGCCGCGGCCCCGTTGCTGGACGACATCGCCGCCGCCCAGATGGCCTACGGCGCCAATATGTCCACCCGCGCGGGCGACACCGTCTACGGCTTCAACGCGACCGCCGACCGGCCCTGGTTCGTCGCCAGCTCGGCCAGTGCAAAGCTGGTGTTCGCGGTGTGGGACGCCGGCGGCGTCGATACGCTCGACTTCTCCGGCTACGGCTTCAACCAGCTCATCGACCTTCGGCCCGGCTTCTTCTCGAACGTCGGCGGCCTGGTCGGCAACGTCGCGGTGGCGGCGAACGCGACCATCGAGGATGCTACCGGCGGGGCGGGCGCCGACGTGATCCACGGCAATGCGGCGGGCAACACCATCAACGGCGGCGCTGGCGCCGACACCATCGACGGCGGGACCGGCGGGGCCAATCAGCTGTTCGGCGGCGACGGGAACGATTCCATCCAGGGCGGCGCCGACTTCGACGCGGTCAACGGCAACAAGGGCGAGGACACGATCGACGGCGGCTCGGGCGGCGCCGACTGGCTGCTGGGCGGCCAGGGCAACGACATCATCACCGCCCACACCGGCAACGTCATCCTGAACGGCAATATCGGGCTGGATACGGTGAACGGGGGCGCCGGCGACGATTTCATCCGCGGCGGTCAGGGCGCGGACGTGCTGAACGGCGGCGCCGGGAACGACCAGCTGTTCGGCGACCTCGGCAATGACAGCATGACCGGCGGCTCAGGCGCCGACCTGTTCCACTTCGCCGTCGGCGGCGGTGTCGACCTCGTCACCGACTTCAGCGTCGCCGCGGGCGACCGCATTCAGCTGGACGGCGCGCCGGCCTATACGGTGGCGCAGATCGGCGCCGACACGGTGATCAGCGTCGGAACCGGCGGCGACCAGATCGTTCTCGCCAACGTCCAGTCCATCACGCTCGGCCCAGGCTCGATCCTGCTGGCGTAAAGCCCTTGTTGCGCCGGCCTGCAGCGATTTGCGGCGACAATGCGGTTTCCAGGGCGCCCGATCCGGCCTATATGACGAACTCCAACGCCCGGCCGAAAGGCCGGGCGCCTTCATTTCCGAGCGGCGGAAAACACCATGACCGAAATCCTGATGCCGAAGGCGACCGCCGTCTGGCTGGTGGACAACACCTCGCTCACCTTCGAACAGATCGCAGATTTCTGCGGCCTCCACCCGCTCGAGGTGAAGGGCATCGCCGACGGTGAAGTGGCGCGCGACATCCGCGGCGCCGACCCGATCGCCAATGGCCAGCTCTCGCGCGAGGAGTTGGACGCGGCACAGAAGGATTCCAACTACCGGATGAAGGCGCAGAAGAGCCGGCACGCCGAGCTCTTGAAGCCGGTGAAAAAGGCCCCGCGCTATACGCCGGTGTCGCGCCGCCAGGACCGCCCGGACGCCATCGCCTGGTTCCTGCGCAATCACCCGGAAGTGCCGGACAGCCAGGTCTCGCGCCTGCTCGGCACCACCAAGGCGACGATCGATCAGGTTCGCAACCGCACGCACTGGAACTCGGCCAACATCAAGCCCGTGGACCCGGTGACGCTCGGCCTCGCCACCCAGCTGGAGCTGGACGCAGTGGTGCGCAAGGCGGCCGACAAGAAGGCGAAGGAAGACGCCCGCCGCGGCGGTGACGGCCCGACGCTGATGCCGGCTTCGGAGACGGGCGTCTACGAAGAGGACGCGCCGGAAGAGGACGCCGCGGACGCGGTGGAGAACGGCGCGGTCGAGGACGACGCGTTCGAGGATCACGACCACGCCGACGACTGACCTGACGCCGCGCCCACCCCTTCAGGTGGGCGCAACGTCGGAGTTCAACGGCATGATCGTTCCGGGAGACCGGCGTGCGCTTCGGGTCGATCCGCCCGGCGCGCGCTCAAAGGGCGCGGCTTCAGTGAGCGCGCGCCCGCAGGCTTTCCATTTCTTCCTTGAGCTTGAGCTTCTGTCGCTTGAGCTCCTTCAGTCTGAGGTCGTCGGCTGCGGGCCTGCGCAGTTCATCTTGAATGGCTTGTTCGAGAGACTGGTGGCGAGATCCAAGTTCGCGGATCCGGGCTTCCACGGCCATGACGGTTCGTCTCCTCGCTGTTGGATGGCTGGGAAGTGAACACCCGCTTCCGCCGCCTGTCAGATCACATATGTTTGCAGAGGCGGGTGCTGAACCGGCGCCCTCGATTCAGGCGTTTAGGGCCTTCTGAATGGTCAACGACGAAACTGCGCCCCTAGTCGTCGGCATCTCCGGCGCCTCCGGCGTCGTCTATGGTCTGCGGGTGTTGGACGCCTGCCGCGAGCTGGGCGTCGAGACTCATCTCGTGGTCAGCAAGTCGGCGGCGCTGACGCTCGCCCAGGAGACCGGCCTCACCGTCGCCGAGGTGCGCGACCGGGCCACGGTAATGCACCGCTCGGGCGACATCGGCGCCTCCATCTCCTCCGGCTCCTTCCGGACGCGCGGCATGATCGTCGCGCCCTGCTCGGTGCGAACCATGAGCGAGATCGCCACCGGGGTGACCTCGTCGCTGTTGACGCGGGCGGCCGACGTCGTTCTGAAGGAGCGGCGCACCCTGGTGCTGATGGTGCGCGAAACGCCGCTGCACCTGGGCCACTTGCGCACGATGGTGCGGCTGGCCGAGATGGGCGCGACCATCGCCCCGCCGCTGCCGGCCTTTTACGCAAAGCCGCAGAACCTCGAGGAGATGGTCGATCAGTCGGTTGGGCGGGTGCTCGACCTGTTCGGCCTGTCCTGGCGCTCGGTGCGCCGCTGGGGCGAGGATCTGCCGCCGCTGAGCGGGGAGTCCTGACCGCATGGAATTATGGGCGTGGGCGTCGGCCGCCTATGCGCGGCCGGGCGTCTCGCAGGCGTGCCTGCTGCTGCAGGACGAGTTCGAGCAGAACGTCTGCTTCCTGCTCTGGGCTTCCTGGGCCAGATCGCAGGACGCCGCGGTGCTGGCCCGCGGCGCAGCGATCGCCCGTGACTGGGAGGTCGTCGCGGCTGGGCCGCTGCGCGCGGTGCGGCGCGCTCTGAAGAATCCGCGGCCGCCGGTTGGGGACGCGGCGCGCGAGCGTCTTCGGAACTCGGTCAAGGCGACCGAACTCGAGGCGGAAAAGGTTCTGCTGGAGACGCTGGAGCGACTCGGCGCACCTGCGGCGGAACCGGCGACGGCTGATGCGCTCGCTGCCGCCGTGCAGGCTTGGGGGCGGCCGGCGCCCGATGACGCTCTAGCTGCGCTTTGGAAGGCCTTGTCGTAATGTGGGGCGCTATGGACGATCTCGACGAAGATGCGTTGCGCACGATCCTGGCCGAGCTGCGCCAGGATCACTCCGACCTCGACGCGGCCGTTCAAGCGATCGCCCAGTCGCCGCTGCCCGACATGATGCTGATCAGCCGGCTGAAGCGGAAGAAGCTCGCCTTGAAGGACGAGATCGCCCGCGTCGAATCCCTGCTGACCCCCGACATCATCGCCTAGGCGGCCCCGTTCGTTTTTCAGGCGAGAGGGCTATTTCCGGCCGTGCTTGGCGGCGTACATCGCCGCGTCGGCCTGGGCGAGGATGTCCTCGGGCTCCAGGTCGGCCTGGATCTCGGCTACGCCCCAGGAGACGCGCAGCCGCAGGCTGGCCGGCAGCCCGTCGACGGGCTCCTGGCAGATCGCCTGAGCCAACGCCTCAGCCTTGACCTCGGCTTGGAAGCCGTCGGCCTGCACCAGGATGACGGCGAACTCGTCGCCGCCGAGCCGCCCAGCGATGTCGGAGGCGCGCACCTGGCTGAGGATCCGATCTGCTGCGGCCCGCAGCGCGGCGTCGCCGCCCGGGTGACCGAAGCGGTCGTTGATCGCCTTCAGCCCGTCGAGATCGAAATAGACCAGGCTGGCCGCCCCGCCGTAGCGCGAGACGGTCGCCCGCGTCCGGCCAAGTTCGCGCAGCAGGGCGCGGCGGTTGAGCAGTGGCGTGAGCCCGTCGCGGTCGGCCAGGCCTTCGACTTCGGCCAGCCGTGCTTCCAGCCGCGCGAGCTGCATGCGCAGTTCGCCGTTCTCGCGCTGAAGCTCGGTCAGCGTGTCCGCGACCACCAGCGGCGCGTCGTCGTTGGCGGCCTGGCTGCTCATTTCGTGAGGATGGCGGACCTTTGAAAGAGAATCGAGCGTTTTAGCGCCTTTGGGGAAATCTAACCCGGTCGGTTGCAGCGGGAAAGCCGGCGCCTATACTCCGCGCCTTTCTCGCGCCGGGGTCACGGAGTGAAGTCCAACATGAGCGCTGCGCCCGTCGCCATCATCATGGGGAGCCGGTCCGACTGGCCCGTGCTGCGCTGCGCCGCGCAGATTCTCGACGAATTGGGTGTGGCCTACGAGGCCAAGGTGGTCTCCGCCCACCGCACGCCGCAGCGGATGTACGACTTCGCCCGAGGCGCCAAGGCCGCGGGCGTGAAGGTGATCATCGCGGGGGCCGGCGGCGCCGCGCACCTGCCGGGCATGACCGCCTCGCTCACCGACCTGCCGGTGCTCGGCGTGCCGATCGAGTCGAAGGCGCTGAAGGGCATGGATTCGCTGCTCTCCATCGTACAGATGCCGGCCGGGATTCCGGTGGGCACGCTGGCGATCGGCGAGGCGGGCGCCAAGAACGCCGCGATCATGGCCGCCAAGATCCTGGCGCTTTCGGATGGCGAGATCGCCGAGCGGGTCGCGGCCTTTGCGCGGCGGCAGACCGACAGCGTCGCGGAATCCGTCGAGGACGTCTGAGCGGCATGGCCAATTTCCCGCTTCCGCCCGGCTCGACCATCGGTGTGCTCGGTGGCGGCCAGCTCGGCCGCATGCTGGCTGAGGCCGCGTCCCGCCTGGGCTTCGACGTCGCCGTGCTTGAGCGGAGTGCCGACTCCCCCGCCGGCCGCGTCGCGAAGACCCTGTTCGTCGCCCCTTATGACGACGCCGCGGCGCTGAAGCAGCTGGCCGAGGCCTCCGACGTCGTGACCTACGAGTTCGAGAACGTCCCCGCCGCGGCGCTGGAGACGCTGGCGCGGCTAGGCGTCGAGGTGGCGCCGAGCGCCACCGCCCTGGCGGTCGCTCAGGACCGCGGCGACGAGAAGGCCTTCCTCAACGCCCAGGGCGTGGCCACCGTGGCCTTCGCGCTGGCCGCCACGCCGGAGGAGGCCGCCAAGGCGGTGGCGAAGATCGGCGTCCCGTGCCTGATGAAGACGCGGCGCGAGGGTTACGACGGCAAGGGCCAGCGCTGGGTGGAGCAGGTCGGCGACGCCGAAGCCGTGTTCCAGGCGCTGGGCGGCCGGCCGGTGATCGTGGAGGCGCGGGCGGATTTCGTGCGCGAGCTGTCGGTGATCGCCGCGCGCGGACGCGACGGGGCGATCGTCTGCTACCCTCTGGCCGAGAACCACCACGAAGGCGGCATCCTGCGCCGCTCCTTGGCGCCGGTCGCGGCGCCCGCGTCGGTGGCCGATCAAGCGGAGCGCATCGCCCACAAGATCCTCTCGGGCCTCGACTACGTGGGGGTGGTCGGGGTCGAGCTGTTCGAGCTCGCCGACGGCAAGCTGCTGGTCAACGAGATCGCGCCGCGGGTGCACAACACCGGCCACTGGACCCAGGACGGCTGCGAGGTCGATCAGTTCGAGCAGCACGTCCGCGCCGTCGCCGGCTGGCCACTGGTCCCCGCCCGCACGATCGCCCGGGTCGAGATGCTCAATCTGCTGGGCGACGAGGTCGACGGTTGGCGCCGCTTCGCCGCCGAGCCCGAGACCCGCATCCACCTCTACGGCAAGCGCGACGCCAAGCCCGGCCGCAAGATGGGCCACATCAACAGGGTGAAGCCGCTGCGGTGAACTTTCCTTCCCCGCCTGCGGGAAAGGGGGACCGCCCGTCGAAGAGCGGGCGGTGGGAAGGGCAAGCCACGGGCGCCGCTCTATCCGCCACGCAACTCAGCGCCACCTATCCTGTGCGGCGGCCTTCCCTCTCCACCGACCGCTCTTCGCTGCACTCGGCAGGCGATCCCCCTCTCCCCCCTTCGGCGGGCGAGGAAGGGCGGGCGCCATACCGCAGCGCGCCCAGCCGCGCCGCGACCGACGCCAGCGCAGCTTCGGGCCTGAAGCCGCGCTTCGCCTTCCAGCTTTCGTAGCGCATGACGTCGGCGATACGGCGGTCGGCGAAGCGCAGGGCCGCGCCGCGGCCGGAGCTCAGCCGGATGGCGAGCGCGCCCGTCAGGATTCCCGCCAGGATCGCGCGTTTCGAATAGTGGTTCTCGTCGGTGGCGGTGTCGCCGGCCCAGCGCCACAGCACGTCGGCGCTCTCCCAGGCGAGCCGTCCGGCCACAGCGAGGTTGGCCGGCAGCGCGCACCAGCCGGCGCAGCGGCGGAGCGCACCCTCGTCGGCGCCCGCCGCATCGACGCGGGCCTCGACGGCGCGGGCGATGCGCTCGCGGATCTTCAGGCTCTTGGGGTCGACGCCTTGCAGCGCCAGCAACGCGCGCGTGTCGTGGCGGCGCGACAGAAGGGCGGCGAGGTCGGCCGGGCCGCGCGGCAGCAGCAACTCCGTCTCGCCCGCCGAGAAGCCTGCGTCCTGGCCGGCGCGCGCCACCAGGCGCGAGGTCCAGCCTTCGGCGGGGGCGATGCGGATGGCGGCTTCGAGGATTTTCTCCTCGGCGTTCCGGATCCAGTCGGCGTCGGTCATGGCTTCAGTCTACAAGCTTCGAAACCGCGCGTCGCGGCGTGGACAGGCCCTTTTCGATCTGGTATTGCCGCGCCCTCGACCCGAAGGCCGGTTGGCCAGCGGGCCACGTTCATTTTGTCGATCCATTTGTTCGCTCGCCGCCGCCCCTGACAAGAGGAGGAGGGGGCCGGGCGGTCTAGCGTTCAGCAGGAGAGAGAACCCTGGTTCAGATTTTCGTCCGCGACAACAACGTCGACCAAGCCCTCAAGGCGCTGAAGAAGAAGATGCAGCGCGAAGGCTCGTTCCGCGAAATGAAGCGCCACGTGCATTACGAGAAGCCGTCCGAGAAGCGCGCTCGCCAAAAGGCGGAAGCCGTGCGCCGGGCGCGCAAGCTCGCGCGCAAGCGGGCCCAGCGCGAAGGTCTGATCGCCGCGCCGAAGAAGCCTGCGCGTTAAGGCGAAGCTGGCGTCAAGAGCAATCGCTCTACATAGAAGGCCGCGCCGAGAGGCGCGGCCTTTTGCGTTTCCATGGTCAAGGCGCGATCTTCGGTCGCGCGTTGCTTGCAGTTCCTTGGGAAACGTCGTTCGGCGTCCTATCTTACCGGCCTGGGCCGACTGCCTGGCCCGCAAACTCGAGCGGTCTGATCGATGAACCTGCGCAATCTCGTCATCTGGGGCGTCATCGTGGTGGTCCTGATCGGCCTCTACAGCATGATGACCGGAGGCGGCCACGCTGCCGGCGCCAGCGAGGTCACCTACTCGCAGCTCCTCTCCAAGGTGAATTCCGGCGAGGTCAAGCAGGCCGTGATCCGCGGGTCGCAGGTCGACGTCAAAGACAACGCCGGCCGCAATTTCACGGCGGTCACGCCCACCAACCAGGATGACCTGGTCAAGCGCCTGGAAGGCCAGGGTGCGGACATCTCCGTCAAGCCGGCCGGCGGCTTCACCCTGGTGGGCTTCATCCTGAACAGCCTGCCGATCCTGCTCTTGATCGGCGTCTGGATCTTCTTCATGCGGCAGATGCAGGGCGGCGCGCGCGGGGCCATGGGCTTCGGCAAGTCGAAGGCCCGCATGCTGACCGAGAACAAGAACCGCGTGACCTTCGACGACGTGGCGGGCGTCGACGAGGCCAAGGAAGAGCTGACCGAGATCGTCGACTTCCTTAAGGACCCGCAGAAGTTCCAGCGCCTGGGCGGCAAGATCCCCAAGGGCGCGCTGATGGTGGGCCCGCCCGGCACCGGTAAGACCCTGCTCGGCCGCGCGGTCGCGGGCGAGGCGGGCGTGCCCTTCTTCTACATCTCGGGTTCCGACTTCGTGGAAATGTTCGTCGGCGTCGGCGCCAGCCGCGTGCGCGACATGTTCGAGCAGGCCAAGAAGAACGCGCCCTGCATCATTTTCATCGACGAGATCGACGCCGTCGGCCGCCACCGTGGCGCGGGCCTGGGCGGCGGCAACGACGAGCGCGAGCAGACGCTGAATCAGCTGCTGGTCGAGATGGACGGCTTCGACCCGAACGAGGCGATCATCGTCATCGCCTCGACCAACCGGCCCGACGTGCTGGACCCGGCGCTGCTGCGCCCGGGCCGGTTCGACCGCCAGGTCGTGGTGCCCAACCCCGACATCAACGGCCGCGAGCGGATCCTGCGCGTGCATATGAAGAACGTGCCGCTGGCCGCCGACGTCGACGTCAAGGTGATCGCCCGCGGCACGCCCGGCTTCTCCGGCGCCGATCTGGCCAACCTGGTCAACGAAGCCGCCCTGATGGCGGCGCGCAAGAACCGCCGCATGGTCACCCAGCGCGACTTCGAGGACGCCAAGGACAAGGTCATGATGGGCGCCGAGCGCAAGTCGATGGTCATGACCGACGACGAGAAGAAGCTCACTGCCTATCACGAGGGCGGCCACGCCCTTGTCGCGCTGTCGGTGCCCGCGACGGACCCGGTGCATAAGGCGACGATCATCCCGCGCGGCCGGGCTCTGGGCATGGTCATGCAACTGCCCGAGCGCGACAAGTTCTCGATGAGCTACGAGCAGATGACGTCGCGCCTGGCGATCCTGTTCGGCGGCCGCGTCGCCGAGGAGCTGATCTTCGGCAAGGAAAAGGTCACCTCGGGCGCCTCCTCCGACATCGGCCAGGCGACCAAGCTCGCTCGCGCCATGGTCACCAAGTGGGGCTTCTCCGACCTGCTGGGCGCCGTCGAGTACGGCGAGAACCAGGAAGAGGTGTTCCTCGGCCACTCGGTGGCGCGCAACCAGAACGTCTCGGAAGAGACCGCCAAGTTGATCGACCAGGAGGTCAAGCGGCTGGTGAAGGCGGGCGAGGAGGAAGCCCGGCGCATCCTCACCGAGAAGATGGAAGAGCTGCACACGCTGGCCAAGGCGCTGTTGGAGTACGAAACCCTGACCGGCGACGAGATCGTCAATGCGCTGAAGGGCGTGCCGCCGGTGCGTGACGAGCCCGAAGCCAAGCGCCCCGCGGGTCCCGCGGTCTCGGTGCCGATCTCACCCCGGCCCGACCCCGAGCCGGCGTAGGCGCGCGGCCCAAACTATGGAAAGGCGGCCGTACCCCGGCCGCCTTTTTCGTTTTGGAACCACGGACCACACCGACCACGCCGACGTGCTCAACCCGAGGCCGGGCTGGCACGAATGACCGGCCATCGGCCGGTCGATCGCGACCCTGCACCACGTGGCAAGGCCGATATGTCCGTGTGGTCCGTGGTTCCAAGAAAACGACGTTCCCGCTTGCACCGAAGTCCCAGTCAGCCGCCGTCCAGCTCCGGGTAGTGGCGGAAGATGCCTTCGTTGTTGCGGGGGATCCGGCGGGGGCTCTTCAGGTACGCGGCGATGTTCGGCAGGTCGCGGACGCGGTCGGCGAGCGCGGTGAGGCGTGGCGTTTCCTCGAGCGCGTGCGCCGTGGCCTTGGGGAAGGCGTAGGCGAGTCCATCTACCGCCTGGAAGGCTGAGAGGTCGGCGTAGGTCGGCGTCTCGCCAATCAGCCAGCCCGACCCGCCTTCGCCGCCGGCGATGGCGTCCTCCAACCAGCGCAGGAATTTCGGAATGCGCGCCTCGCGGAAGAACTTGGCCCTCCGCGCCGCCTCAGGCTTCTGGTCCTCGTAATACTGCATGAAATCGATCGGATGATGGGTGTCGTGCGCCTCGGCGACCAAGTCGGCGATGGTCAGCTGGATCTGGTGCGCCCACAGCCGGTCGGCTTCGCCCTCGGGCGCAACGCCGATCCGTGGCGCAAGGTAGAACAGGATCGCGGCCGTCTGACCGACCACCAGGTCTCCGTCCTTCAGGAACGGCGCGGCGAAGGACAGACGCGTGTGGCTAGCCTCCTTCAGCGCGCGAATGACGGACTCGGCGCCCTGTTCGCGGCCGACGTCGACGTAAGGCGCGCCGGCCTGCTCCAGGGCCAGGCGGACGAACTCGCCGCGCCCCTGGATGTCCGGCCAGTAGTAGAGCTCGTAAGCCACGGCGGTTCTCCTCTGCCCCAGGGCTCAACGTCTGTGGCGTGTCGCGGGGTTCGAACGCCCGGTCTCTCCCCGCTTCACCGGATGGTGGTGCGCACGCCGACGTGAAGCACTGCGGCTATGTCCGCAGGAGGCCTGATGGTGAGCCCGTCTTCCGTGCCGTTCAACTTGGAGCCCAGCGTCTCTAACCACTTCTCCTGGCTGAACACCCAGATGAGCCTGCAGCGGACGCTGATGTCGGCGGTGCGCACCTCGATCTCATTGATCGGCTTCGGCTTCACCGTGGCGCAGTTCTTCGAGAAGCTGATGGCTAATACGCCCGACGCCTTCCGGCGGCTGTCGCCGGCCGCGCCGCGCAATTTCGGCCTGCTGCTGATCGCCGCCGGGGTGATTTCGCTGATTGTGTTCACCCGGCAGTACCATAGCGCGCGCCGCTATCTCTCGAGCGGGCCCTATATGGCGCTCATGGGCGACGTGCAGGAGCGGATGCGCGGATCGGCCTATCTGACGGCTTTTGCGGTGCTGTTGATCGGCTTTGCCGCCTTCAGCTCGATCCTGCTGCGCTTCTAACTCCGGCGCGCCCAGCCCCAGGCGATGGCGGCGATCGGCAGCCCGACGCCCAACCAGCCCGCCGCGTTCCAGGCGCCGTCGCCGATCAGGGCGACGACCAGTCCAGCCGCGCTGGCCACGAACAGGATCGCCGGGACGAGGAAGATTCGCCGCATCACTCAGCGACCGCGGGGACCGGGGCCAGCGCTCGGCACTGCGACCTGCGTCGCGAGACCCAGAGCCAGACGCCGGAGCCCGCCACCACGATTGTGACCACGTCGAGCACGCCCCAGACGATCTTCAGCGGCAGGCCGCCGTAGCCGCCGAAGTGCAGCGGCTGCGAGAGCGAGAGGGCCTTCACATACCAGGGCATCGGGCTGACCGCGTCGAGCGACCCAGTGCGGGCGCGCTGCGCGCCTGCTGATTGCGGATCAGCTTCTCGGTGTAGCTGGTGATGGCGAAACGGCGTGTCCATGTAGTCGAGGGCGCCGAACAGCCCCACCCGGGCGCAGCGTGCGACCTGCCCACCTGCGTAGGCCGGCGGCAGCGTGACCTGCGACCCGCCGGTCACCAGGAGCTCGTCCACCGTCGCGCCGGCGGCTGGCGCCTGCTCCTGCGCGTGAGCGTTCGACGACGTCGCCGCCACGATGGCGATGGCCGACGCAGACGCCGCCCAGTTCACTCGCATGCTCGTCTTCTGCAAATGAGAATTGATCGCAATTATGCAGCCTCTTCGTGAGGCCGGCGGGCGAGGTCAATCCAAGAGAGCAGCGGACTGGCGACTGTCGCTCAGGTGGTCCGGCGGGCGCGGCGCCAGCGAGCCAGCGCGACCACGCCCCAGATCGCCTCGACGAGCCCGAACGGCCAAGCGCCCTGCAGGAAGCCGTAGGCGGAGCCCAGCCAGCACGAGAGGGCGAAGCCCAGCACCCACCCTGGGGAACGCCGCTCCAGCGCATAGCAGACCAGCATGGCGGTGACGGCGAAGAGCCCGAAGGCGGTGAGCGCGCTCATGTCGCTGCGTTGCCGAGGTTGCTGGCCGATGTCCAGCCACCGCGGTAATGCAGGCGGCATGTCCGAGACCCGTTACACCCCGTCGGGCGTCCGGCTTCGCAAGCGCGCCGAGCGGCCGGGCGAGCTTGCCTGGCTGCTGCTGCCGGGCGGCCCGGGGATCGGCTCCGAAAGCCTGCACGAGCTCGCCGATGCACTGACGGTTCCGGGAGAGATCTGGATGGTCGATCTGCCGGGCGATGGGTCGAACCGATCGCCCGCCGGCGCGTCCGCCAACGTCTTCTCGATGTGGCCCCAGGTGGTGGCCGAAGCGGTCGAGTCGGTGGCCAATCCGGTGTTCGCGGGTCACTCGACGGGCGGCATGTACCTGCTGGCGACGCCGGAACTGGCCGGCCGGGTGAAAGGCCTCGCCCTACTCGACATCGCGCCGAATGCGAGCTGGCATCCCCGCTTCGTCGAGATGGTCGCCCGATATCAGTTGCCGGCGGTCGAGGCCGCAACGGCGATCTACGAACGCAGCCGGCGCGACGCCGACATCGGCGCGGTCGCGGTGGCCTCGGCCCCTTGGAACTTCACGCCGGCGGGGCTGGCGGCGGGGCGCGAGCTATTGGCGCGCATGCCCTACAACGGCGCCGCCGTCGACTGGTCCGAGGCGAACTTCGACCATGTCTACGCCGCGCAATGGTGGCCGACCGACATCCCGGTGCTACGGCCGGCCGGGGCCGAAGACCACATCGTCTGGCAGGGCGGCTGGGACGCGCCGCGGTTCGACACGCCGAACGTGATCGTGCGCAGCGTCCAAGGCGCCGGCCACTTTCCCTGGATCGAAAATCCCGAAGCCGTGCGCGCCGCCTTTGACGAGCTCGCCGACCGCATCTCGGGGAGCAGGATGTGAGCGATCAGTCCGTCCCCCGCGCCGTGCGCGTCATGGGGATCGTCAACGTCACTGCGGACAGTTTCTCCGACGGCGGGCGATTCCTCGATGCGCAGGCCGCGCTCACTCAGGCGCGCCGGTTGATCGCCGACGGCGCGGACCTGCTGGACGTGGGCGGGGAGTCGACGCGTCCCGGCGCCGAGCCTGTGTCGGCGGAGCTGGAGATCGCGCGGGTGGCCCCGCTGATCCGCGCCATCCGCGCCGAGAGCGCCATCCCGATCTCGGTCGACACCATGAAGCCGCAGGTGGCGCGCGCCGCGATCGAGGCCGGCGCTGGCATGTGGAACGACGTGACCGCGCTGCGGCATGGGCCCGACAGCCTGGAGGTCGCCGCCGAGCTCGGTTGCGAGGTGGTGCTGATGCACATGCAGGGCGAGCCGCGGACCATGCAGCGCGAGCCGCGCTACGACGACGTCGCGGCCGAGGTGGCGACGTTCCTGCAGGCGCGCGCCGAGGCCGCCGTCGCCGCTGGCGTGGCTCGCGAGAAGATCTGGCTCGACCCGGGCGTGGGCTTCGGCAAGCACATGCTGCGTCACAACTTGCCGCTGCTCCACGCCCTCGACCGCATCACAGCGCTAGGCTTTCCGGTGTTGCTTGGGGTTAGCCGCAAGCGCTTCATCGGTGCGCTGGATGGCGCTGCGCCGGCCGATCAGCGGCTGGGCGGCTCCATAGCAGCGGCGCTGTGGGGCGCACAGGCCGGTGTCGCAGCAGTGCGGGCGCACGACGTCCGCGAGACGATCCAGGCGCTCAAGGTCTGGCAGGCGATCAACTCGGCGCGAGACTGAAAAAATCCCCTGTCATCCCGGACGCGCGTCAGCGCGATCCGGGAGCCAGGGCGGCGCGCACGGCCCTGGCTCCCGGCTCTCCGCGCCGCTACGGGCGGGATGACAAGCGTCGTGAAGGGGCGGTATGGCCTCCGGCATGTTCCAAGCTCTTGGCCGCGTCCTGATCCTCGCCGGTTCCGACTCCGGGGGCGGGGCGGGCGTGCAGGCCGACATCAAGACCGTGACGGCGCTTGGCGGCTATGCGGCGACCGCCATCACCGCCATCACCGTGCAGAACACGCTGGGCGTCACCGCCGTGCATCCGATCCCGACCGAGGTGGTCGAAGCCCAGGCCGCCGCGGTGCTGGACGACATCGGCGCGGACGCGATCAAGACCGGCATGCTAGGCGACGCGGCCATGGTCGAGGCGGTGGCGCGGGTGCTCGAGCGCGCGCGCGGCGTCCCCGCGGTGATCGATCCGGTGATCACCGCCAAGGGCGGCGCGGCGCTGTTGGCGTCGGGCGCGGTGGGCGCGCTGCGCGCTCTGATGATCCCGCGCGCGACCCTGCTCACGCCGAACGCCCCGGAGGCCGAGGCGCTGACCGGCCTCGCCGTCTCGACCACCGACGACCTGCGACGCGCCGGCGAGGCGCTGCTGAAGGCCGGCGCCGCGGCGGTGCTGATGAAGGGCGGCCACGTCGTGGGAGAACGGGTCGTCGACGTGCTGATGACACCGGCGGGCGAGACCGCCTTCGAGGGCGAGCGGCTGGAAACCCGCCACACCCACGGCACCGGCTGCACGCTGGCCTCGGCCTGTGCCGCCGGCCTTGCCCAGGGGCTGCCGCTGGTGGCGGCGGTCGCGCGCGCCTGGGACTATGTGCACGAGGCGATGCTGCGCGCGCCGGGCTTCGGACGAGGCCACGGCCCGCTCGACCACGCCTGGCCGCTGCGGGAGTATTAGGCGGCTTCCGCTTCCCGCGACCGTGCCCCATCTGCGAAGCTTCGCAACAGGAGCCCTGACCATGCGCCCTGACGGAAGACGCCCCCGGATCGCTCCGGGGGCGCCAATCGTTTGCGCGCTATAGGCGTTAGCGGCGCCAGTCGTGGCGGCCGCCGTAGTCATAGCCGTAACGACGGGGACCGTCGTTGTAGGCGTAGCGCGTGGTCCGTGCTTCGATCCGATGGACCGTGTCGGCCAGGCGGCGATACTCCCACCGGCTGATACGGCCGGTCTCGTTACGCCACGCCAGATCGTGGACGCTTCGCAGTTCCGTGCGGAGCTGGCGCGCTTCGTTCCACGAGATCCGGTTGTTCCGCGCCGCGTCGGTGATCTTCCAGTTCAGGCTGTCGACGTAGGACGTCGTCAGCTGCTGAGCCTGAGCGCTCATCGCAGCGCCAGCGCCGATCGTCAACGCCGTGGCGCCGATCACGATCATCTTCTTGATATTGGGCATGGTCAGCTCCTCTGCTTTGGAGTTCCTCTGCTTTGGCTCTGCCCGACTGGGGAGGGGAAACTCCTTCGCCGAGGTTTGGTTTCACCTTTCATTTTTTGTTCCAGGCGGGGATTTACCTGCGCCAACCGCCTCCGTAGCGGCCCTCGGCGTAGCGGTCGCGCTGACTGCCACGGTCTCCAATCGCCTGCTCGATGTGGGTCACCGCGCGATCGAGCCGCTCGACTTCCCACGGCCGAGCCGAGCCGGTCTCCACCCGCCAGGCCAGCGGCTTGACCTCGCGGAACTCACGCCGCAGCTCGCGGGCCTGACCCCAGGAGATGCGGCCGTACTGGGCGGCGTTGGTGATCTTCCACTCGAGGCCGTCGACGTAGGAGGTGGTCAGGCGGCCGTTGCGATAGTCGGTGCGCTGACTGTAGCCGCCGTTGTCGTAGCTGTGGTCGCGCCAAGGCTGGGCGGCGGCGGGCGCTGCGGCGGCGCCGAGCGCGGCGACGGCGGCAAGCGAAAGCAGGATCTTCTTCATCGTGGTCTCCGAGACCTTGGGGCGCCGGGATCGGCGTCGTTGAGGCCAAGAAACCATGGCGCGGCTGACCGCCGCCTGAGGCGCGCGTTGTCTGCGGTTCAGCTTGGGGGGCCGTCTTGATCCGACAGACCCCTCTCATCCCCGCGAAAGCGGGGACCCGGGCTTTTTGTGCGTCTTCGGGAGGCGGATCGCCGGCCCAAACTCAGCTAGGGAAAACACCTGGGTCCCCGCTTTCGCGGGGATGAACGGAGAGAGGAGGCCTACAGCTCCCCCAGCAGCACTTCCAGCTTCGCCATGTCGGGCGGGAGCGGGCTTTCGAAGCGCAGGGTCGCGCCGGTGGTCGGGTGAACAAAACCCAGCACGGCGGCGTGCAGCGCCTGGCGTTTCAAGCCGGCCTCGGCGATCGCGCGGCGCACCGGCTCGGCCGGTGGGCTGGCGCCGTAGACCGGGTCGCCCAGGCAGGGACTGCCCTGGGACGCCAGGTGCACGCGGATCTGGTGCGTGCGGCCGGTCTCCAGCCGGCAGGCGACGCGCGCCGCCAGCGGCTTGGGCTGCGGGCCGAAGATGCGGCTCACCGCATAGTGGGTCACCGCATGGCGGCCGCCGGACTTCACCAAGGCCATCTTCTTGCGGTCGTGGATCGAGCGGGCGATGGCGCCCTCGATGGTTCCGCGCTCCGGCGTGGGCGCGCGGCGGGTCAGGGCGACGTACTCCCGCTCGATGTCGTGCGCGGCGAACAGCGCCGAGAGCCCGCGATGCGCCGCGTCGGTCTTGGCCGCCACCACCACGCCGGAGGTCTCCTTGTCGATGCGGTGCACGATGCCCGGCCGGGCGACGCCGCCGACGCCCGACAGGCTCGCGCCGCAATGGGCGAGCAGCGCATTGACCAGCGTGCCGTCCTCCGACCCAGGCGCCGGATGCATCGCCATCCCCGACGGCTTGTCGACGACGATCAGGTCGGCGTCCTCATAAAGCACCGTGAGCGGGATCGCCTGGGCCTGGGGCTCCGCCGGCTGCGGCGGCGGCACGACGAGCGTGTAGCTGCCGGCCTCGGCACGGGCCGAAGCGTCGGCGACCGGCCGGCCGTCGCGCGACAGGCGGCCCACGGCGATCAGCGCCTGGATGCGCGCCCGCGACAGGTCGGGCAGGCGTGCTGCCAGCGTCTTGTCGATGCGGCCCCCCGCGGCGTCTGCGGTCAGCTCGACGACCAGCGGCGCGCCGGCGCCGGCGCCGCCTTCCTCGAAGGGGCCCTCGTCGTCGGCTTCGCTGTCGGCGTCAGAGCCCATGCGCCTCGCTGGAATCTTCCTCGTGGCCCACGATGGAGCCGTCTTTGAACAGATACTCGCGCAACTGCGCGTCGGCCTGCGGGTCGTGACGGCGGATCCACTCCAACACCATAGCGGCGTGCTCCAGCTCTTCCTTGGCGTTGTGCAGCACAATGGCCTTCAATTCCGCATCCTCGATGTCGTCGGCGCGCTGGCGGTACCAGTCGACCGCTTCCAGCTCCTCCATCAGCGAGGTGATCGCATAATGCATCTCGAGGGAGCGGCGGCTGAGCTTTTCACGGGCGACATGTAGGGCTTCGCTGGACATCGATCTTCGGGCTCCAGATTACGGGGTCGCCCCAAGTAACGCTCGAACGGCGTTCAGGTCTGCTCGACCAGGCCGTCGGCCTCGATGATGCGATAGAAGCAGGAGCGCGCGCCGGTGTGGCAGGCGCCCCCGTCGCCCTGCGGCAGCACCTTGATCCAGACGGCGTCCTGGTCGCAGTCGATGCGCGCCTCGACCACCTTCTGGATCTGCCCGCTGGTCGCGCCCTTGTGCCAGAGCTCGTTCCTGGACCGGCTGAAGTAGTGCGCCTCGCGCGTCTCCAGCGTCTTGGCGAGCGCCTCGGCGTTCATCCAGGCGAACATCAGGATCTCGCCGGTCTCGGCGTGTGTGGCGATCGCCGCGACCAGCCCGTTCGCGTCGAAGCGGGGCGCCAGCTCCGCGCCGTGCTCCAACGCGTGCGTGTTCGGCGCGGTCGGGAAAAGGGGCTGGGTCATTCTATGAAACCACGGACCACACGGACCACACGGACGGGTCCGAACTGGGAAACACGAAATACACGAAAACCACGAAAGCGCCTGTGCGGAGAGCGCCGCCTGGCCGTCAACGCCGGTTGAACATCGGCCGGGCTTTGGCCGGTCAATGTCCGCGTGGCCCGTGCGGTCGGTGGTTCAAAAAGCGGCGACCCCGCTTTCGCGGGGCGGCCGACTCCAAGCTCAGCGCTTGTTGACGAAGTCCAGGAAGCGCTGGCGCAGGCTGGCGTCGGTCTTGAAGACGCCTGTGAACTGGGTGGTGATGGTCGAGACGTGGCGGTGGTGCACGCCGCGCGTGGTCATGCACTGGTGGGCGGCGTCGATCAGCACTGCGACGCCGGCGGGCCGCAGGCTGTCGGTCAGCGCGTCGGCGATCTGCTGGGTCATGGTCTCCTGGGTCTGGAGACGGCGGGCGAAGATCTCCACCACGCGGGCGATCTTGGAGATGCCGACGACGCGGTTGGTCGGCATATAGGCGACGTAGGCCTTGCCCAGGAACGGCGCCATGTGGTGCTCGCAGTGGCTCTCCACCTCGATCTCGCGCAGCATGACGATGTCGTCGTAGCCCTGCACGTCCTCGAAGGTGCGCGAGAGTTCCTTGGCCGGGTCGGCCGCGTAGCCTTCGAACCACTCGGCGTAGGCGTCGACCACACGCTTGGGGGTGTCGATCACGCCTTCGCGGCGGGGGTCGTCGCCGGCCCAGGCGATCAGCGTACGCACCGCTTCCATCGCTTCTTCGCGCGTCGGGCGCGTAACGGGTTCAAGAGCGTCGGCGCCCATCAAGGTGCGGTCGCGGGCAGGAGCATCCATGTCTGAGAGCGGTTCTTTCCGGGGCTGAGTTGCGCCGGGACGACGGTCCCGGAACCTACGCGTGCCACCCCTTTCATCTCGCCGGCGCCGAAGGGGCTCACCCCGTGGCCACCGCACGTGGCCGCCTGTATATGGTCGCGAAGCCCCACGGGGCAACCGGTTACGCTTCAGACGTGCAGACGATGACCCTCAGCCTCTACGACACCATGTCCCGCTCCAAGCGCGAGTTCGCGCCACGCGATCCTGACCGCGTGACGATGTATGTCTGTGGACCAACGGTCTACAACTTCGCCCACATCGGCAATTTCCGCCCGGTCGTCGTGTTCGACCTGCTGTTCCGTTTGCTGCGCTACGGCTTCGGCGAGGCGGCCGTGCTCTACGCCGCAAACGTCACCGACGTGGACGACAAGATCAACAGGAAGGCCGCCGAGGAAGGCGTGCCGATCTCGGTGATCACCGACCGCTACTTGGAGGCCTACAATGCCGACGCCGCGGCGTTGGGCGCGCTGCGGCCGACCTTCCAGCCGCGGGTCACCGACACCATGGACGCGATCGTCGCGATGATCGGCCGGCTGGTCGACAACGGCTCCGCCTATGCCGCCGAGGGCCACGTGCTGTTCGACACCCAGGCGTTCGAGGGCTACGGCCAGCTCTCCAAGCAGCCGATGGATGCGATCATCGCCGGCGCTCGGGTCGACGTCGCCCCTTACAAGCGCCACGCCGCCGACTTCGTGCTGTGGAAGCCCTCGAAAGAGAACGAGCCGGAGTGGGAGAGCCCGTGGGGCGCCGGGCGGCCGGGCTGGCACATCGAATGCTCGGCGATGATCGAACAGGCGCTCGGCCTGCCGATCGACATCCATGGCGGCGGCATCGATCTGGTGTTTCCGCACCACGAGAACGAGCTCGCCCAGGGCTGCTGCGCCGACAAGGTCGACACCTACGCCCGGTTCTGGCTGCACAACGGCTTCTTGAACATGGCCGAGGAGAAGATGTCAAAGAGCGTCGGTAACGTCGCGCTCGCGCATGAACTCCTGAAGACGACGCCCGGCGAAGCGCTGCGCTGGGCGCTGCTGGCCGGGCACTACCGCGCGCAGCTGGAGTGGACGCCGGACCTGATCGACCAGGCCAAGCGCTCGCTCGACCGGCTGTACGGCGTGCTGCAGGACGTCGCCCGCACCGTGAGGGACCGCGCCGTGCAACTGCCGCCGGTGGACGGAGCGAAGGTCGAGAACGTGCTCGAGACGTCCGGCCTGATCGCGGCGCTGGAGGACGACCTGAACACGCCCGAAGCCTATTCCGCCCTGTTCGGATTGGCGAACGGTCTGCGCTCGGCGCTGATGGACGAGAGGTGGGGCGCGGTCGTGCAGCATCGTGCGGCCCTGCTCGAGGCCGGCCAGCTCATGGGCTTCCTTGGCGCCGATCCCGACGCCTGGTTCCAGGGCGGCGCAGACGAGGGCCTCAAGGCCAAGGTCGAGGCGCTGATCGCGGCGCGGGCGCAGGCGCGGGCGGCCAAGGACTGGCCTGAAGCCGATCGCATTCGCGTCCAACTGTCGGATTTGAACGTAGAGGTTATGGACGGCCCGACCGGCGCCACCTGGCGCATCAAGGAGCAAGCCTGACCCCGATGCCCTTTTCTCCTCCGCCGCAGCTGAAAGCCTCGATGTTCGGCCGCATGCCCGTGGGCGGCCCCAAGCCGAAGGGCGGCGGCGGCAAGCCCGTGGCTGCGGGACCCAAGGGGGTGCGGATCGAGCACCGGATCGGCGTACAGGCTCCGGGCGAGACGATCTGGGCGCTGGTGCACGACGTCGCCGGCTGGGGCGGTTGGAATCCGGTGTACCCGGAAGCCCGTGGCGAGGTGCACATCGGCGACGTGCTGGAACTGTCGCTTGCCCTGCCAGGCATGAAGCCGCAGCCGGTGCGAGCGACGGTCATGGATTGGGTGCCGAACGAGCAGTTGCACTTCCGCGTCTCCAGCCTTGGCGGCCTGGTGCGCGAGACCCACTACGTCGAGATCGAGCAACTGGCCGAGGAGAGTTCGATCGTCGCTTGCGGCGTGATCATCGGCGGCTTGCTGGGGACGTCGGTCGCCAGGCAGGTGGGCTCGCGCTTCTATAAGGGCCTGCGCCAGATGAACGAGGCGCTGAAGGACCGGGCCGAAACGCGCTGGGCGGCGGTGAGCCCCGGCTGAGGCTCACGCCGTTGTGTATTCGCCCCTCGCGCCCGTGAGGCGCAGGGTCTCGTCGACGTTCACCTTCCTGCGTTTCGCCGCCCCGCGGGGCGGTCCTCCCCTCCGCCTTTCGGGGGCGGCTTCCTGCAGATCGAAGGACGAGGCCATGACCATTGTCGATGTCCCGCCGCGCGAGGCGGCGCGTGCGAGCGAATCCACCGGCGCCGGCTACATCACCGCCGCCGACGGGGCGCGGATCTTCTACAAGGACTGGGGCTCCGGACAGCCGATCGTCTTCTCCCACGGCTGGCCGCTGACCGCGGACGACTGGGACGCGCAGATGATGTTCTTCGCCTCCAACGGCTACCGCGTCATCGCCCACGACCGCCGTGGCCACGGCCGCTCCAGCCAGACCTGGGGCGGCAACGACATGAACACCTACGCCGACGACCTGATGGCGCTGGTCGAGACCCTCGGCCTGAAGGACGCGATCCACGTCGGCCATTCCACCGGCGGTGGCGAGGTGGCCCGCTTCCTCGGACGCCACGGGACCTCGCGCGCGGCCAAGGCGGCGCTGATCGGCGCGGTCCCGCCGATCATGCTCAAGAGCGACAGCAACCCGGAAGGCACGCCCAAGGAGGCGTTCGACGGCTATCGCTCGGCCCTGCTCGCCGACCGCGCCCAGCTCTACCGGGAGATCCCGATCCCCTTCTACGGCTACAACCGGCCAGGCGCGAAGGTGAGCCAGGGGATACAGGACAAGTGGTGGTGGCAGGGGATGCAGGGCAGCGTGAAGGCGCACTACGACTGCATCGCCGCCTTCTCCGAGACCGACTTCACCGAGGACCTGAAGAAGATCGACGTGCCCGTCCTGGTGCTGCACGGCGACGACGACCAGATCGTGCCGATCGCCGACTCTGCGCTGAAGTCCTCGAAGTTGCTGCCGAAGGGGACGCTGAAGGTGATGCCGGGCCTGCCGCACGGCATGTGCACCACCCACGCCGATGTCATCAACGCCGAGCTGCTGGCGTTCTTCGGGGGGTAGTATTTCTCCCGCTTGCGGGAGAGGGGGACCGCTTGCCGAACGTAGAAGAGCGGGCGGTGGAGAGGGCGAGCCGCCGCACTGGCGCGCGGGACGAGCGGTGATCACGGGGCGGATAACACCGGGCTGGTAGCTCGCCCTTTCCACCGCCCGGTGTTCCCCGGCGTCCCCCTTTCCCCCGCGCGCGAAAAGGAAGGGTCTGCGCTCCGCATTTGACATCCGGCTCGCGGGCCACGAACTAAGCCTTCGATGATCGACGACCTCTACTCGGCGCAATTGCTAAAGCTCGCGGCGAACCTGCCGCGGAGCGGCCGGCTGGCTGCGCCCGACGCCAGCGTCGAGAAGGTTTCCAAGCTGTGCGGCAGCCGGGTGATAGTCGACCTGGTGATGGCCGACGGCCGGGTCGCCGATTTCGCCCAGGACGTGAAGGCGTGCGCGCTTGGCCAGGCGGCCGCCTCGGTGCTGGGCGAGCACGTCCTGGGGGCGACGGTCGAGGAGCTGGAGATCGCCCGCAACCAGTTCCGTGCTATGTTGAAGATGGGCGGCCCCGCGCCCGAAGGACGATTTTCGGATCTCTCGATGCTCGCGCCCGTGAAGGACTATCCTGCGCGCCACACCTCGGCGTTGCTGGCGTTCGAGGCGGCGGCCGAGGCGGCGCGCCAGGCCCTCACACGAACTAGCCCCGCCGGCGCGGCTTGATCGCGACGAGCGCCCGGCGTAATCGCTGGGATCGGCTCGTTCCAAACCCGTGACGGCATGACCTTCTTCGCAAGCTGCGTTAGAGGTGCGTTGCGCATCTACAAGCTGACGCTTTCGCCGCTGTTCGGGCCGCGCTGCCGTTACGTTCCGACGTGTTCGGAGTACGCCGCCGAAGTCCTGATCAGCCATGGCCCGTGGCGCGGCGGCGTGCTCGCCGCCCGCAGGCTGTGCCGATGCCATCCCTGGGGTGGGTCCGGGTACGACCCGCCGCCCCCGCGTCGCGAGGCTCCGCCTCAGGCGCGCAAGTGGACCTGTGAGACATGATCGAACTAATTTTTCCCGACGGGAACAAGCGCCAGTACGACGACGGCGCCACGGGCCGTGAAGTCGCCGCCTCCATCGCCAAGTCACTGGAGAAGAAGGCCGTGCTGGCCAAGCTCGAAGGCGAGCTGCTCGACCTCGACCGGCCGCTGCCCAGGGGCGGCCGCTTCGAGCTCCTGACGCGCGAGAGCCCCGAGGCGCTGGAGACGATCCGCCACGACGTCAGCCACATCCTCGCCGAAGCTGTACAGGAACTTTTTCCTGGAACTCAGGTGACGATCGGACCCGCCATCGAGGACGGCTTCTATTACGACTTCGCGCGCGACGAGCCATTCAGCCTGGATGACCTCGCCAAGATCGAGCAGCGGATGAAGGAGATCGTCGACCGCGACGAGCCGATCCGCCGCGAGGTGTGGAACCGCGACGAGGCGATCGCGCACTTCAAGTCGATCGGCGAGGCTTACAAGGCGGAGATCATCGAAGGCCTGCCGGCCGACGAGGACATCAGCGTCTACCGCCAGGGAAACTGGAAGGACCTCTGCCGCGGCCCGCACCTGCCGTCGACGAAGTTCGCCGGCAAGGCCTTCAAGCTCACCAAGCTGGCCGGAGCCTACTGGCGCGGCGACCATCGCAACGCCCAGCTGCAACGCATCTACGGCACGGCCTGGGCCAGCGAGGCCGACCTCGAGGCCTACATCCACCGCATTGAGGAAGCCGAGAAGCGCGATCACCGCAAGATCGGCCGGACGATGGACCTCTTCCATCTGCAGGAAGAAGCCAAGGGGATGATCTTCTGGCACCCGAAGGGCTGGACGCTCTACCGGACGCTGGAAGCCTACCTGCGCCGCCGTCTCGACGCCGACGGCTACGACGAGGTCAAGACGCCCCAGGTGATGGACCGCTCGCTGTGGGAGCGCTCCGGCCACTGGGAGAAGTTCGGCACGAACATGTTCGTCTGCGAAACGACGGAAGGCGAAGAGCTGGCCGTTAAACCGATGAACTGTCCAGGTCACATTCAGATCTTCAACGTGGGCCAGAAATCGTACCGCGACCTGCCGTTGCGAATGAGCGAGTTCGGCGCGTGCCACCGGTTCGAGCCGTCCGGCGCCCTGCACGGCATCATGCGCCTGCGCGCCTTCACCCAGGACGACGCGCACATCTTCTGCCGTGACGACCAGATCGAATCCGAGACGACCAAGTTCGTGAAGCTGCTGGAGCAGGTCTACGCCGACCTCGACATGGAGCTGGCCAGCGTCAAGCTGGCGCTGCGGCCAGAGGTGCGCGCCGGTTCCGATGAGGTCTGGGACGTCGCCGAGGCCAAGCTCGAGCGCGCGGCGCGTGCGGCCGGCGTCGCGGTCGAGATGCTGCCGAACGAGGGCGCCTTCTACGGCCCGAAGCTGGAGTTTCACCTGCGCGACGCGATCGGCCGGACGTGGCAGTGCGGCACGCTGCAGCTCGACTTCGTGCTGCCCGAGCGGCTGGACGCGACCTATATCGCCGAAGACGGCTCCAAGCAGCGTCCGGTGATGTTGCACCGGGCCATCTTCGGTTCGGTCGAGCGGTTCATCGGCGTGATGATCGAGAACTACGCCGGGGCCTTCCCGCTCTGGCTTTCACCTGTCCAGGTTGTGGTTGCGACGATCACCTCCGACGCCGACGACTATGCTCGTCAGGTCGCCGCGACGCTTCGCGGACGTGGTTTGCGCGTGGAAACCGATCTTCGAAACGAAAAGATCAACTACAAAATCCGAGAACACAGTCTCGCCAAGGTTCCGGTTATTGCTGTCGTTGGTCGTAGAGAGGCTGAACTCGCGCAAGTCGCATTGCGGCGCCTGGGTTCTGATCGGCAAGAAGTCCTGGACCTGGAAACGGCTGCAAACGGACTTGCCTTACAGGCGAGTCCGCCCGATGTTGCTCCGGCTGCGCGCGCTGACGATTCATCGGCTCGCGAGGCGGTCGGCGCCCTGGAGGCTGGATGAACGGCATCGTCGCTCCGATCGTCGCTGCAGAGCCGGCGCTCACCGCGGACTTCCTGCGCCCGCGCCCGAGCGTCTCCGTCGTGATGGTGGTCTACATGACGGGAGATGCTCTCGAGCAGAGCATCTCATGCGTGCTCAGCGACCCTCTGGTGGACCAGCTGGTCGTCGTCGACAACGGGTCGCCGACCGGCGACGCGGCCTGGATGCGTAGCCTCTCGGAGCGTGACGAACGGGTCACCCTGTTGAGCGGACAGGGAAATGTCGGATTCGCCCGCGGCGCGAACCTCGGCGCCCGAACCGCGCGCGGCGGGATGCTGGTGTTCCTCAACCCCGACGCCTTCCTGCAGCCCGGGTGCGTCGCCGAGCTGGTGCGGGAGATCGCTCAGCGGCCGGTTCCGAGCATTGTAGGCGGCCGCGTGCTGAACGCCGACCGCAGTGAGCAACGTGGCGCCCGGCGCGGCGACATCACCCCGATGACGGCCCTGGTGTCGCTCAGCCGAATCTCGAATCGCGTACCGGCGCTTCGCAACCTGGAAGTGCATTGGGAGTCGGACGCCCCGCCGGAGCAACCGGCCTCGGTGCCGACCATCTCGGGCGCCTGCTTCTGCATGCGCCGCGAAGACTTCGAAGCCGTCGACGGTTTCGACGAGGGCTATTTCCTGCACGTCGAGGACGTCGACCTTTGCTGGCGCGTGCGCCAGCAGGGCGGCGCGGTAGTGTTCCATCCCCGCGCCGAGGTGATCCACCTCGGCCACACCAGCCGCACCAGCCCGCTGAAGGTCGAGTTCCACAAGGGCGTGGGCCTTGCCCGTTACTTTCGTAAGCGCGCGGTGAAGGTCTCCGAGCGGCTGCTCGCCTGGGCGCTGTCACCGGTGATCATCTGCACCGCGGTGGTCCGCCCGGTGGTGTGGCGCCTACGGGGCAGGGCGGCGTAAGACGGCTTGATGCTCGCCCTGTGGGGGAGGATCTTCACGCCCCCGTCGGGAACACTCCCGCTTTCGCCACGGAGCCTGCCGGCGGCTTCTCGAGCAGGCCGCTCATCCATTGCGCCGTGTCGATCAGCTTGCCGAGATCATATCCGGTCTCGAAGCCGGCGCGCTCCAGCATGTAGACCAGGTCCTCGGTGGCGATGTTGCCGGTGGCGTTAGGGGCGAACGGGCAGCCGCCCAGGCCGCCGCAGCTGGCGTCGAGCACGTCGACGCCGGCCTCGACGCCCGCGTAGGCGTTGGCGAGGCCGGTGTTGCGGGTGTCGTGGAAGTGCAGTCGCAGCCGGGTGTCGGGCGCGGCGGCCCGCACCGCTTCGATCCGCCGGCGCACCAGCCAGGGATCGGCGACGCCGATGGTGTCGGCGATCGCCAGCTCCGGCAGCTTCAGGTCGTCGACGACGCGGGCGATTTTCACCACCTGCTCATCGGAAACCTCGCCGTCGAACGGACAGCCGAAGGCCACCGACACGGTGACGCTGATCGGCGGCCCGCCATTGGCCTCCCGGCTAGCGGCGATGTTGGTCAGCGCGGCGAGCTGCTCGTCGACCGTGGCGCCCTGGTTGCGCGTGCCGAAGCCGTCCGTGGCGCAGACCACGACATTGGCTTCGTCGCAGCCGGCCTGCAGGCAGCGCACCCAGCCGCGTTCGTTGAGCACCAAGCCGATGCGCGAGCGGTCGTCGCGGTGCGGCAGGGCGGCGGAGATCTCCTCTGCCCCGGCCATCTGCGGCACGCGGTTGGGGTTGACGAACGACACCGTCTCGATGCGCCGTGCGCCGGCGTCCTCCAGGCGGTGAATGAAGTCGAGCTTCTGGGCGACGTCGAGAATGGCCTTCTCGTTCTGCAACCCGTCGCGCGGGCCCACTTCGACGATTTCGATCCGGCGGCTCATCACTCGCCTCCCTGTTCCATCGCTCCCCGCGCCTCGTAGATGCGCAGGATCATGCGGTCGCCGTTGGAATAATCCAGGCCCTTCACCTCGCCAACCTGATCCGCCACGGCGCCGCGCGCCGCCAGCGCCGCGCGGAAGGCAGCCTCCTTGCGGCCCTCGACGACGGCCGGTCGGTTCTCGGCGATCGCCTGAGCCGTGTCGTCCGGCGTCCCGAGCTCCGTCGCGGTGCCCAGCGCGAACACCAGGCTGGGCTCGGCGTAGCCGGTCACCGCCACCGGCGCGTCGGCGATGCCCTGGCGCGGCAGCAGGCGCGCACGTTCCAGCGCCGCCTCGGTTCGTACGGAGAGCCACAGCGGCTCCAGCCTGGGCGCCAGGCCCGCCAGCAGCGCGGCGTGGGCCAGAAGCGCAACGAGGCTGGCGAGGGCGATGCCCTTGCCCGACGCGTCGCGCACCAGGAGCACGGCGCCGCCGAGGCCCGCCGCCGCCCAGAGCGCCGCGGCGAGGATGGCCGTTGGCAGGTCGCTCGGGTCGCCGAAGGTCGAATAGGCGTAGCCGCTGGCGACCGCCAGCAGCAGCCCGACCAGCAGGCCGAACGCGGCGCCGGCCCAGCGCGCGCCACGTCCGATCGGCTGGGTCAGCGCCGCGGCGGCCAGCCAGGCGAGCGCGCCGTAGGTCGGCAGCGGATAGTGCACCAGCTTGGTCGGCATGGCCTCGAACATCAGCCAAGTGGGGATCAGCCAGGCGAGCGCGAAGCGAACGCCGGGCTCGCGCCGCCGTGTCCAGGCGGTGACCGCCGCCGCAGGCAGGAGAAAGGTGATCGGGAACGACAGGATCGGCGCCAGCAGGGTGTGATAGCCGGGCGGCGCGCCGTGGCTTTCCTGGCCGCCGGCCAGCTTGGGCGCGAGGTCGCCGCCGACCGCCTGGCTCCAGAAACCGCCGTCCGTCGCCACGGTGACCGCGCCCGCCCACGGCCCGACGATCAGGGCGACGACGATCAGCCCCCAGACCCAGCGCATGCCCACCAGCCAGCCCGGCCGGCGATCGAGCAGCGCGAGCACGACGATGGCCAGCGCCACGACCAGCGGGCCGACCGGACCCTTCACCAGGGTCGCCGCGCCGATCGCCGTCCAGAACAGCCACACCGCGCTCTTCGGCGCCGGCGGCCCGCCACGAGCGGCGGCGTAGATGCGCGCCAGCGCCGCCAGCGCCAGCGTCGTCGTCCCGCACAGCACCGCGTCGGTCTTGGCGATCATCGCTTCTGTGGAGAGCAGCAGGCTGGTTCCCAGCATCGCGCCGGCGAACAGGCCCGCGGGCGCGCCGAAGAAGGCCGCCGCGCCCCAGGCGCAGGCGGCCGCGGCCAGCATGGCGCCCAGCAGCGAGGGCAGGCGGTAGGCCCAGATGGCGCGGGCTTCTGGGTCGGAGGTCAGCGATACGCTCGCCGCCTGAAGCCAATGGATGCCCACCGGCTTCTTGAAGCGTGGTTCGTCCTGATAGCGGATGACGACGAAATCGCGCGTCTCCAGCATCTGGGCGGTCGCCTGGGCGAAGCGGGATTCGTCGCGGTCGAGCGGCGGGGCGGCGATCAGGCCGGGCAGGCCGGCCAGGAAGGCGATGAAGGCCGCGAGCGCCGGCCCCCGCCAGCCGCCGGCGATCCGTTCGAGTCGCGCTTCGAGCGTCATGTCGCGCCCCATAGCACGTTCCTTCCCTAAGCCGTCGTTTACGCTATGGAGGGCCATGGCTGCGCCCGACATCTCGGTGGTGATTCCCGTCTTCGACGAAGAGGGCGCGGCGCCGGCGTTGGCGCGCGAAATCGCGCAGGCCTTCGCCGGCCGGAACTTCGAGCTGATCTTCGTCGACGACGCCAGCCGCGACGGCACGCGCGCAGCGCTCTCCGCTTTGAAGCCGGAGATCCCGCAGCTCCGGGTGCTGGGCCATGCCCGCAACTCCGGCCAGAGCCGCGCCATCCGCACCGGCATTCTGGGCGCCCGCGGCCCGGTGATCGTCACCCTCGACGGCGACGGGCAGAACGATCCGGCCGATGGCCCGGCGCTGGTCGACGCCCTGCTGGCGGGCCCGATCGGACTCGCACTCGTCGGCGGCCGGCGGGTCAAGCGGCAGGACAGCTTCGGCAAGCGAATGGCTTCGCGAATCGGCAACGGCGCGCGCAAGCGGCTGCTGAAGGATTCGGCCGACGACACCGGCTGCGGGCTGAAGGCCTTCCGCCGCGAGGCTTTCCTGCGGCTTCCCTACTTCGACCACATCCACCGCTATTTGCCGGCGCTGATGCTGCGCGAGGGATACCTCACCGACTTCCGCCCGGTGAATCATCGCCCGCGCGCCACCGGCCGCTCGAAATACACCAACCTCGGCCGGCTGTGGGCCTCGCTTTCGGATCTGATGGGCGTACTTTGGCTGCAGTCCCGCGCGCGCAATCCCGGCGGCGTCGAGGAGCTGTGAGCGCACTCAGGTCAGCGCTGAGAAGATCAACGCGACCACGGTGATGTCGAACAGGCGGGAGGCGAGCTGCAGCATGGCCGCCCCACTGCAAGGGCGGGGCCAGTTTCCACGCTTTCCCTCCCGTCATGGGGAGGGACAGCTCACCGGAGGCGAGCCGAGTGAGGGAGGCGCGATCAAGCTGTGCGCTTGGCGCTTGAACCTCGCTTCCCCACCCCTGACCGCTTCGCGGCCGTCCCCTCCCCATCAAGGGGAGGGAAGGAGAAGAGGCGCCTTCTGCTCAGCAGAAACTGCCGGCGGTCAGATTTCGGTGTCGGCGATGCGGCCCTTGCGCGCGCGGCGGTCCTTGCGGCCCGACCATTCCACCCGGTTGTAGTGCATCTGGGCGTGATCGAGCGCGGGCCCGCCGGCGCGCAGGCCGCGCTTCTCGCCGCCCTGACCCATCAGATGCGCGTCGAACGCTGCGGCGCTGGCGGGATCCAGAGGCGCCTGCACCTGCGCGGTTGGGTCTGGCGCGCCGACGGCGTCGAAGCGCCCGGCCTCTTGCGCCGGCTTTTCGGCGCCGGCGGCGGCGCGCAGGCGCACCGCCCGACGTATGCGATCGATCGGAGAATTCATCACGTCATCCCTGCGCTCGCGCGCTGGATGCATGCAATGCCAGCATTCCGTGAATTCGAGGTTAGCTGGGCTGCAATCAGCTCTTCGACGCCAGCTTCTCGATCTGCGCCTGCATCTCCTCCATGCGCTTGCGCAGCTCCGCCATGGCGTCGTCCTGCGGCGGTTCGGCCTTCGGCGGCGCTGGCGCGGCAGCCTCGGCGCCCTTGGCGAAGTTGAACGGCGAGAACATCTTCATCGCCCGGTCGAACATCGCCAGGTTCTGGCGCACGTGGTCCTCGTAGGCGCCCATGCCAGTGGTCTGGCCGATCGCGGCGATCTGGTTGCGCAACTGTTCCTGCTGCTGGGTAAAGGTGGCGAGCGACAGTTCCAGGTAGCTGGGCAGGAAGGCCTGCATCGAGTTGCCGTAGAAGCCGATCAACTGGCGGAGGAACTGGATCGGGAGCAGGCTCTGCCCCTGGCTTTCCTCCTCGAAGATGATCTGGGTGAGGACCGTGCGGGTGATATCCTCGTTGGTCTTGGCGTCATAGACAACGAAATCCACGCCCTTCTTCACCATCTCCGAGAGATGCTCGAGCGTGACGTAACTGGAAGATGCGGTATTGTAGAGTCGCCGGTTTGCATACTTCTTGATCACCACTCGCTCGTCTTGCGGGGCGCCGGTCTCCTGGGTGCTCGCCATCCCAAGTCCTTGTTGTTCCGGCCCGCGTCGTCCGCGCGTCGCCTTCTGCACTGCACTATCGCGGATGCGAGCTTAACATGAAATGGTCAACGCCATCAGCCGCACCGCTTTCGCCTTCCGCGCGTTAAAGCAGCTGGGTCTCACGACGCCCGTTCGCCAGGCGTCGCTTTTTTCGGGAGCCGTCAAATGTCCGACATCGTCATCGTTTCCGCCGCGCGCACGCCGGTCGGCTCGTTCAACGGCGCGCTCGCCAGTCTGCCGGCGCACGAACTTGGCGCCGTGGCGATCAAGGCGGCGGTGGAGCGCGCCGGCGTGTCGGCGGGCGAGGTGGACGAGGTGGTGCTGGGCCAGGTTCTGCAAGCCGGCGCGGGCCAGGGGCCGGCGCGACAGGCGGCGATGAAGGCGGGCGTGCCGGCGTCCAGCCCGGGCTGGTCCCTCAACCAGCTCTGCGGCTCGGGGCTCAGGGCCGTCGCGCTCGGCGCCCAGCAGATCCAGGACGGGGCCGCGCGCATCGTCGTCGCCGGCGGCCAGGAAAGCATGAGCCAGTCGCAGCATGCCGCCCACCTGCGCAACGGCGTGAAGATGGGTGAACTCGGTCTCGTCGACACCCTGCTGAAGGACGGCCTGTGGGACGCCTTCCACGGCTACCACATGGGCCAGACCGCAGAGAACATCGCCAGTCGTTGGCAGATCACCCGCGAAGACCAGGACCGCTTCGCCGTGGTCTCGCAAAACCGCGCCGAGGCCGCCCAGAAGGCCGGCCGCTTCGCCGACGAAATCGCGCCGGTGACGGTGAAAGGGCGCAAGGGCGACACGGTGGTCGAGCAGGACGAGTACATCCGCCCGGGCGCGACGCTCGACGCCATGGCCGGACTGCGGCCCGCCTTCGCCAAGGACGGTTCTGTCACCGCAGGCAACGCCTCGGGGATCAATGACGGCGCCGCAGCTCTGCTGCTGATGAGCGCCAAGGACGCCGAGGCGCGCGGGCTCAGCCCGCTGGTCCGGATCGCCGCCTGGGCGCAGGCCGGCGTCGACCCCGAGATCATGGGCACGGGACCCATCCCGGCCAGCCGCCGGGCGCTGGAGCGCGCCGGCTGGAGCGTCGGCGACGTGGATCTGATCGAATCCAACGAGGCTTTCGCCGCCCAAGCGCTGTGCGTCGTGCGCGAGCTCGGACTCGACCCGGAGAAGGTCAACGTCAATGGCGGAGCCATCGCCATCGGCCATCCGATCGGCGCCTCTGGGGCGCGCATTCTGACCACTCTGCTGCATGAAATGCGGCGATCCGACGCCCGCAAGGGGCTGGCGACCCTGTGCGTGGGTGGTGGCATGGGCGTCGCGATGTGCGTTGAGAAACTGTAGCGTGCGAAGTCTAGGGCTGGCTTCGCGGTCGTAGCGGAGGAAGCGCATGGCTAAAGTGGCTTTTGTGACCGGCGGCACGCGCGGCATCGGGCGTGCGGTCGTGCAGCGACTGAAGGCGGACGGACTCAAGGTGGCGGCCGGCTACACGGGCGACGAGGCCGCCGCCCAGTCCTGCGCCCGCGAGCACGGCATCATGGTGGTGCGTGGCAATATCGGCGATTTCGCGGACTGCGAGGTGACCGCGAAGGTGGTCGCCGCCGAGCTCGGGCCCATCGACGTCCTGGTCAACAACGCGGGCGTCACCCGCGACGTCCTGTTCCACAAGATGACCTCGGAGCAGTGGGATCAGGTCATTCGCGTCAACCTCGACGGGCTCTTCAACATGACGCGTCAGGTGATCGAGGGGATGCGCGAGCGCGGCTGGGGCCGGATCATCAACATCTCTTCCATCAACGGTCAGAAGGGGCAGCTCGGCCAGACCAACTACTCCGCCGCCAAGGCCGGGGTCATCGGCTTCACCAAGGCGCTGGCGCTGGAGTGCGCCCGCAAGGGGGTGACGGTGAACGCCATCGCGCCCGGTTATGTCGACACCGACATGGTGGCGGCGGTGCCGGAGAAGGTGCTGCAAGGAATCGTCGACCAGATCCCGGTTGGGCGCCTCGGCCGCGGCGAGGAGATCGCCGACGCAGTCTCCTTCCTGGCGGGCGAGAAGGCAGGCTATGTAACGGGCGCGACCTTGACGGTGAACGGGGGTCAGTTCATGGCCGGTTGAGCGCGTCTCGCGCGTCTCAAAAGCGCCCCAGTCCGGCGGCATCTGCCAGTGAGCTATGACGGGTGACCTACGCGCGAATTGCAGGGCGATGTTCGCAGCGGCGGCGCTCGGCGCAACCGCATGCGCGTCGTCTGCGGCCGCCGCCCCGGAAAGCCTTCGGCAAGGCCTGTTCGGCCGTGACCAGTTCGATTCGCGCCAAGCCGGCGCGCCGCCGGTCGCCCGCTACGTCGCCGAGGACGGGGCGGGGTTCATCGTCGACCGCAGCCAGGGCCGGGTGCTGCTGAAATTCGATGACGATCCCGAGGTCTGGGCGCTGCTGCCGCAGGCCGCGCCTCGCGGCGACGTGATCTACAAGAACGATCTGGGCGAGCCGGTGCTGCGCGCCACGCGGCTCGGCGGGCTCACCGTCTTCACACACGATCGCCCGGGCGGTTCGGCGGCGGCGCTGGTCGGCGGGGGCGCCGCGCTGCGCCTGCAGCCGCTGGCCGCCCAGGCGCTGCTCGAGCGGCTGGCCCAGGCCAGCGCGCGCGCCAGCCGCGCGGCCAAGCGGTTGATCGCGTTCGATGCCGACGCCAGCCCGACGTCAGCCGCGCTGATCGCCGACGCCGCCAACATCGTCAGCGAAGCGCTGGTTCGGGTGAGCCGTCGCGGCGACGGCCGCGCCGTGCTGTCGCGCGTCAAGCAGGTGCGCCTGGCCGAAGGCAAGCGTCCGGACGTGAAGCTTTCACAGGGCGAGTTGCAGGTGACTGTCGCCCCCGCTCACGGCCTGGCTGGCCGTCCCTCCTCGGATCGCATCCTCGCCGTGGCGGCGAACGAGCATTAGAGGCGGAACGCCTATCCCTTGAAGGCGTCCTTGGCGGCGCGAACCGCGGCGAACGCCTGGTAGGCCGGTTCGGCCGGCGCGCCGACGCGCGGCGCGAGCAGCGGCGCCCGCAGGAAGGGGTTGGTCGCCTTCTCCAGGCCGATGGTGGTGGGCACCGTGGCCTCGCCCCTTTCGCGCGCGGCGAACACCGCTTCCGCACGCGCCTTCAATGCTGGATCATCATCGACGGAAAGCGCGAAGCGTGCGTTGGCGGCGGTGTACTCGTGGGCGCAGTAGACGCGCGTGTCGTCGGGCAGGTCGGCCAGCCGCTGCAGGCTGGTCCACATCTGCTGCGGCTCGCCCTCGAACAGCCGGCCGCAACCCAGCGCGAACAGGGTGTCGCCGACGAAGGCGATGCCGTCCACAGCATCGAAATAGGCGATGTGGCCGAGCGTGTGGCCGCCGGTCTCGATCACGTCGAAGCGGGTTTCGCCCAACATCACGTGGTCGCCGCCGCGCACCTCGCGATCCGGCTTGGCGATCTTCGCGACCTCGGCCGGGCCGACCACCTCGCACCCCGTCGCGGCCTTGACCTCGGCGTTGCCGCCGGCGTGGTCGGGATGCCAGTGGGTGTTGAGGATCAGCGTCAGCGTCCAGCCGAGCTTCGACAGCTCGGCCAGGATGGCGCCGGCGTCGGGCGTGTCGATACAGGCGACCTGCCCGCTCGCCTCGTCGCGCGCCAGGAAGCCGTAATTGTCCTGCAGGCAGGGGAACTGGTGGACGGTGAGCGGCATACCTAAGTTTCTCCCGTACCTGACAGCGTCACACCAAGGATTTAGGCTGTGGTCGCCCTCCGGTCGAGCGGCGCCAAGAGGTTGAATGCGCAGGGACGTTCTCGAGCTTCGGCAATTCTACGCATCCGACCTCGGCCGCGCCGCGCGCGCCATGGTCGGCCGCAAGGTCGCCGAGGCTTGGGGCGACGCCCACGGCCAGGACGTTCTGGCGCTGGGCTACGCGACGCCGTTCATCGCCCGCCTCGAGGGCGCGGCTGGGCGGGTGGTCGCCGCCATGCCGGCGCAGCAGGGAGTCGAAGTCTGGCCGGGCGGCGCCCGCAATCTTTCCACCCTGGTCGCCGAAGACGCCCTGCCGTTCGCCAACGCCCTCTTCGATCGGATCTTGGCGGTGCACGCGATCGAGGAGGCCGCCGACCCGGTGGCGCTGCTGCGCGAGGTCTGGCGCGTGCTCGCGCCGTCCGGCCGGGTGATCGTCGCGGTCGCCTCGCGCCACGGGCCGTGGGCGAATTTCGAGAAGACTCCCTTCGGTCATGGCCGTCCCTACAGCCGCGGCCAGCTCGCCGAACTGCTGCGCGAGGCCGAGCTGGAGCCGTCCGGCTGGACGCGCGCGCTGTACGTCCCGCCGGTGGCGTGGATGGCGCGCTGGGCCGAAGGGTTCGAGCAGGTCGGCTCGCGCGTCTGGCCGGGCGTCTCGGGCCTCGTGCTGATGGAGGCGGTGAAGCAGACCTTCGCGGTCAAGCCGCAGCCGGCGCGTGCGCGCCGCCGGGCCGTGCGCCCAGTGCTGGCCCCCACGCCGGGCGTCGCCACGCCGGTGTCGCGCGCCGAGCGGAGCGGGCGCCTTGGAGCCCGCGGGCGAAACGTCTAGCTTGGCGGTGGAATGAGAAGGATCGGAGGCGCGCCATGAAGATGATCGTCGCGGTGATTAAGCCGAGCCGCTTGGATGCGGTGCTCGACGCCGTCACCGAGGCCGGCGCTTCGGGTCTGACCGTCACGGAAGTCCGCGGCTATGGTCGCCAGCGCGGCAAGACCGAGGTCTACCGTGGCGCGGAATACGAGGTGAAGCTGCTGCCGAAGGTGAAGCTGGAGATCGCGGTTACCAACGACGTCGCCGCGGCCGTCGTCGATGCGGTCCAAAGCGCCGCCAACTCCGGCAAGATCGGCGACGGCAAGGTCTTCGTCCTCGACCTCGAACAAGCGCTGCGCATCCGCACCGGCGACCGCGGCGAAGGCGCGATTACGGGGTAAGGCGCTCCAGCCGCGCCTTCGCGGCGGCGATCAGCGTCCTGAAGCGCGGCTTGTCGCGCAGACCGTCGAGATCTGGGTCGATAGACAGGTGCCGCAGCAGGCCCGGCGAGCACCCCGCGAGCACCGGCTCCATCAGCTCGATTGCGAGGTCGTGGTCGTCCAGGAAGACGCTGACCACGCAGGCGAAGTTGTAACGCATCCGCGCATTGTCCGGGTCGATCAGCAGCCCACGCTCGACCAGCGTGCGGGCGCGATCGCCCTCGCCCAGCGCGGCAAGGGCATCCACCGCCCAGCCGATCGCGCTTAGGCTGACGTAGTCGCGGTCGAGGACCTTCTCGGCGATCCGCAGCGTCTTGCGGGCGATCGTCTGCAGGCCGGCCTCGTCGCCGAGCGCCTTGTAGCTGGAGATCAGGATGCCGGACTGCGAGGCCCAGATCTCGCTGGTGTCGATGGCGTATTCGAGCTCGGGAATCGCCGCGGCGAAGTTTCCGCTGGCGTAGAAGAAGCGACCGTTCACTGCGTGCACCAGGGCCGATGTTGGGTCCAGGGCCATCGCGTGATCCAGCTGGCGGCGCGCCTCCTCCATGTCGCCATCCTGTAGCAGGAAGCGCGCCTTGATGGCGTAGGGCTCGGCCTGGTTCGGGTCGAGCGCCAGGGCGCGTTCGATGGCGTCGCGGCCGCCGGCCCGGGGCGGCGTCGTGTGGCACATCAGCGCCGTCTGCGCCGCGCCGATCAGCGCCCAGGCGTGGGCGTAGTCGGGGTCGAGCGTCACGGCGCGGCGGCACAGACGCTCGATGGCGTCCAGCTGGTGCAGGTCGCCGCCGTCCATGCCTGCGCCGTGATAGTAGCGGCGGGCCAGGAGATAGAGTTCGTAGGCTTCCGAGTGGTGGGTGCCGCGCTGCTCGATCGCCTGCTTCTCCTCGGGGAGCAGGCGCACCCGCAGCGCCTCGACGATCGCGCAGCTCAGCTCGTCCTGCAGGGCGAACAGGTCGGCGACGTCGCGATCGTAGCGCTCGGCCCAGAGGTGCGCGCCGCTCGCGCCGTCGATCAGCTGGGCGGTCACCCGCACCCGGCCCCCCGACTTGCGCACGCTGCCTTCCAGCAGATGGGTGACGCCCAGCCGGCTGGCCAGATCGGGGGCCGGATCGGCGACGTTGCGCAGCGAGAACGAGGTGGTGCGCGCCAGCACCGACACTGCCGAGACCTTGCTCAGGTCGGTGATGACGTCCTCGGTCATGCCGTCGCTGAAATAGCTCTGCTGGGCGTCGTCGCTCATGTTGAGGAACGGCAACACGCAGATCGATGGACCGCGTGCGGGCCGGGCGGGCTCGGCGCGCGCCGGGTTGCGCTCGGCCGGCGCCAGCAGGCGGTAGCCGACCTTTGTGACGGTCTCGAGCTTGAGGCCGTCGAAGCGCTCTGTCACCCGCCGGATGCGGCCGATGACGCGGTCGATGGCGTCTTCCCCGACCACCGCGCCGTTCCAGCAGGACTGCAACAGCTCGTCGCGCGAGACGACGCCGCCCTCGGCCTTGAGCAGGGCGACAAGCACCTGCATGACGCGCGGCTCCAGGAATTCCTCGTGGCCGTCCGCGCGGGAAATCCGCCGCAGCATGGGCTCGACCTTCAGGGCGGCGACCGCGATCGGCGGCTCGCTCGCAAGCCGGATGCGACGAGGCTCCAGCATTCCGTCCGAGGCGCTCATGCCGGCTGAAGCTCCCAAGGTTTCGGCCGGCACAATAGCGTCGGAGGCCCCTGGCGCGAAGGGCCGCGAGGGTTCGGTCATCGCGCCGAGGCCACGGTGGTCTCCCGTGCCGGCCCGTTGTTCAACGCGGTCAGCCGGGCGCTGTGCGCCTGGGCGACCGTGCGGTCCATCGCGTCGCGAATGCAGGTCGAATAGAGCGCCTGGCGTTGCAGCTGGTGGGCGTCCGGCTCATCGCCGCAGACGGTGCGCGCCGCCTGGTGGATGCGGGCCAGAGCGACGCGCGCGCCGGCGTCGCTGTCGAGGTTGAGGTCGGCGGTACGGATCTTGGCAGCCTTGGCCGCGGCGGGAAGGGCGGCGCCCAGAGCCAGGGCGGCGGCGATGAGCGAGGAGAGGAGCTTGCGGGGCATGGCGGGTTTCCTTTTGGCGTTGCGCATCAGCGCGATGGGTCAAGGAAACCCGACCTGCATCCTGGCCGGCAGGACGCCCGGCCGATGATCTCCCGATGATGTTCCGATGTTTCCTCTCCCGCCTGCGATGGTGGAGAGGGAAGGCCGCCGCAAGATCTTCGGAGTTGCGAGCGCCGAGCCTCGGGCGGTCGGCGCGGCGCTTGTGGCTTGCCCTTTCCACGGCCCGGCCGGCACGGGCGGTACCCCTTTTCCCGCACACGGGAAAGGAAATCAGGCCCTGCGCCGCTTCCGCGGCGCGGGCTCGATCGGCGCGATGACGTCGCCGAGCAGGTCGACCGGGGCTGGCGCACGTGGCGCGGCGTTGCGCCGGCTCAGCAGGAACAGTCCCGTCTCGGAACGCCAGTTCTCCCACGGATGCTCGGGATCGATGGGCCGCGCGGGCATACCGCCCGACAGCGCCGCGCAGGCGTCGATCCGCAGGTCCAGCTCGCGGCAGAGCTCGATGAAGTCGCGAAGCGTGCAGAGGTGGATGTTGGGTGTCGACCACCAGGGCTCGGGGAGCGCGCGGGTCTCCGGCATCCGCCCGGTGGTCACCAGCGCCCAACGCACGCGCCAGTGGCCGAAGTTCGGGACCGAGACCACCGCCTGCTCGGCGATGCGGAGTAGTTGCGACAGCACGTGCGCGGGATCGCGCATCTGCTGCAGGGTCTTGGAGAGGATGGCGTAGTCGAAGGCGCCGGTCGGGAAGTCGTCGAGGTCGCGGTCGCCGTCGCCTTGCACCACCGCCAGGCCTTTGGCGAGGCAGGCCGAGACGCCGGCCTGGCTAATCTCCAGCCCCTGGCCGTCGACCTGCTTCTCGCGGACCAGCAGGTCCAGGAGCTCGCCCTCGCCGCAACCCACGTCCAGCAGCCGCGCGCCTGGCCGCACCAGCCGCAGGATCTCACGGAAGTCCTCGCGCACTTCGGTCACGCCAACCCCCGCGCCTGCGCCTGAGCCGACAGGAAGCCGCGCAGGGTGGCGTCGAGCTGCGGCTCGTCGAGCAGGAAGGCGTCGTGGCCCTTGTCGCTCTCGATCTCGGCAAAGCTCGCCCGGCACCCGGCGGCGTTCAGCGCCCGCACCACGTCGCGGCTCTCAGTTGTCGGGTAGAGCCAATCCGACGAAAACGAGAGCACACAGAACTTCACCCCGCGCGAGCCCATGAAGGCCTCGGCCAGCGCGCCCTCGCGTTTCGCGGCCAGGTCGAAATAGTCCATCGCCCGGGTGATGTAGAGGTAGGAGTTGGCGTCGAAGCGGTCGACGAAGCTGGCGCCCTGATGGCGCAGGTAGCTCTCCACCTGGAAGTCGGCGTCGAAGCCCCAGGAGAGGCCGTCGCTCTGCAGCTCGCGGCCGAACTTGCGCTGCAGGGCGGCCTCCGAAAGGTAGGTGATGTGCGCGGCCATCCGGGCGACCGCCAGCCCCTTTTCCGGCCGCACGCCGGCCTGCTCGTAGTCGCCGCCGCGCCAGTCGGGATCGGCCATGATCGCCTGGCGACCCACCTCGTGGAAGGCGATGTTCTGCGCCGAATGGCGGGCCGCGCCGGCGATGCAGATCGCCGAAAACACCTTGGCCGGATAGTCCGACGCCCACTGCAACACCTGCATGCCGCCCATCGAGCCGCCTATCACGGCGAACAGCGTATCCACCCCCAGCGCCTCGACCAGCATCGCCTGGGCGCGGACCATGTCGGCGATGGTGATGACCGGGAAGGCGAGGCCGTAGGGGCGCTCGGTCTTGGGATCGATCGTGGCGGGGCCGGTCGAGCCCATGCAGCCGCCGATCACATTGGAGCAGATGATGAAATGCCGCTCCGGGTCGAGCGGCTTGTCGGGACCGACCATCCGCTCCCACCAGCCGGGCTTGCCGGTGGTCGGCTGCACGGAAGCGACGTGCTGGTCGCCGGTCAACGCGTGGCAAACAAGGACCGCATTGGAGCGCTCGGCGTTCAGCCGCCCGTAGGTGTTGTAGGCGATCTCCAGCGGCGCCAACTTCGCCCCCGAGTCCAGGCGCAGCGGCCGGTTGGCGGGGAATCGCATCGTCCCGCCGTGAGTTTCCGAGGCGGCCGACGCGGCGGCGGTATCGGTCATGAAACCGGTTGGACCGCCTCGCCCTTTCGGTGTCAATGGCTTCGCAGCCGGCGCCTGGACCGCTAAGAGGCGAGCTGAACAGAGGCTTCAAAGAGTTTCCATGGATCGGCTCATCCTGTTCCGCCACGCCAAAGCCGAGAGCGAGGCGGCGAGCGGCGACGACTTCGACCGGCCGCTCGCGGGGCGGGGGCGCAAGGAAGCCAAGGCCATGGGGGAGCATCTCGCGGCGCTGGGCTTCAAGGTCGATCTCGCCCTGGTGTCGCCGGCGCTACGCACGCGGGAGACCTGGGAGATCGCCGAGGAGGCGGGGCTTCCGGGCGCCGAGCTGAAGCTCGTTCCGACGCTCTACAACGCCGACGCCGGGGTGATCCGCAGGCTGGCGGAAGCCGAGGGCGAAGGCCGCGCGACGGTGGTGGTGGTCGGGCACAATCCCGGCCTGCAGGACTTGGCGGTGCGGCTGCTGCGCGAGGAGGGATCGGGCGGGGCGCTGTTGAACCGCGCGCAGCGCGATTTTCCGCCCGCCGCGGTGGCGGTGTTCGACATCGACACGCAGGGGCGCGCGACCGCCGAGGGCGTCTACTTCCCGGAGCGGAAGGCTTGAGCCACATCTACAAGATCCTGCCGCGGACGGAGTGGGAGACGGCCCAGGCGGCCGGGCGTTTCGAAGGCTCAGCCGTCGACCTCGCCGACGGCTACATCCACTTCTCCACTGCCGCTCAGGCGCAGGAGACGGCGCGCCGCCATTTCCACGGCCGGGCCGGGCTCGTTGTGCTGGAGCTGGAAGCCGACGACCTTGGCTCCGGCCTCCGATGGGAGCCCTCGCGCGGCGACGATCTCTTCCCGCATCTGTACGGCGTGCTGGACGTAAGCCTTGTACGTGGCGTGGCCGGCGCGCCGTTGGACGCTGAGGGCGTCCCGCAGATCTTCCGTCCCCACAAGGGGAAGGGAGGATGACCATCCTCCACGCCTTCGCCACCCGTGCTCTTCGCGCCTTCGATCCGGAAGATGCGCACGGCCTGGCGATCCGCGCGCTGCAGGCGGGGCTGGGGCCGCGCGCCGGTCCCGACGACCCAATCCTCGCCACCGAGATCGCCGGCCTGAAGCTGCCGAACGTAGTGGGCCTGGCGCCCGGCTTCGACAAGAACGCCCAGGTGTTCGGCCCCATGCTGCGGGCCGGCTTCGGCTTCGTCGAATGCGGCACCGTCACGCCCAGGCCGCAGGTCGGCAATCCACGGCCGCGCCTCTTCCGGCTCACCGAGGACTGGGCGGTGATCAACCGCATGGGCTTCAACAACGATGGGCTCGAGGCGTTCGCCGGCCGGTTGAAGGCGGGGGGACAGGGCGTGGTGGGCGCCAACATCGGCGCCAACAAGGATTCTGAAGACCGCATCGGCGATTACGTCGCGGGGCTGCGGCGGCTGTGGGGCCTGGCCTCTTACTTCACGCTCAACATCTCCTCGCCAAACACGCCGGGCCTGCGGGCGCTGCAGACCAAGGCCGCGCTCGAGGAGCTGCTCGGTCGAGTGGCCGAGGCGCGCGACGCCCTGCCAACGGAAGGTCTCGTCCCCCTGTTCCTGAAGGTTGCGCCGGACCTGGAGTCGGGCGAGGTGGAAGCCATCGTCGAGACGGTGGTGGCGAACGGCCTCGCCGGCGTCATCGTCACGAACACGACGGTTTCGCGGCCGCCGCTCAAATCTCGCTTTCGCGATGAGTCCGGCGGGCTCTCGGGCGTGCCGCTGATCGCGCTTTCCAATGAGGTGTTGCGCGAGTTCGCCCAAGCCTCGGCCGGCCGCCTGACGCTGATCGGCGCGGGCGGGATCGCCAGCGGCGGCGACGCCTACGCCAAGATCCGCGCCGGCGCGCATGCGGTGCAGCTCTACTCCGCCATGGTCTACGAGGGGCCGGGCCTGGTGACCCGGGTCAAGAGCGAGCTTGCCTCTCTGTTGCGCCGAGATGGCTTCAGCGACGTTAAGGGCGCCGTAGGCCGAGGCTGACATGCTCCACCGGCGGAGCTTTAAAGGCGCTCGCGTTGCCGAAGGCGTCTGGGTGATTTACGGGGTAGGCATGGCGGATGCGCCCACGCCGCAAGAGCTAGCAAGGCCGTCCCCCCGCCGCTTTTTCTGGCCCGGCGGTCTCTCCGCCCGTTTGCTGGTGCTTACCGTCCTGTTCGTAGCGCTGGGCGGCGCGCTCACCCTGCCGCCGTCGCTGGCCGCATACGAGGAGCAGTGGCTGCTCGATCGGGTGCGCGCGGCCGAGCTCGCCTCGCTCGCGCCCGAAGTGGCCCCCGACCGGGTGGTCAGCGAACAGTTGAAGGCGCAGTTCCTCAACGGCGCCGGCGTCGACATCGTGGCTGTCTCCGTGGACGGCTCGCGCTCGCTGGTGTTCGCCAGGCCGGGCGCCGGCCAGGCTCGCGGACTCTATCTCGTCGACCTTCGCTCCAAGGCCCAGAGCCTCGGCTGGCTGGCGCCGTTTCGCACCCTGTTCGGCCCGGATGGGCGGCGGGTGCGGGTGGTGGCCGAGCCGCGCTTCCGCCATGGCGATTTCGTCGAGTTCGTCGCCTCCGACGCCGAGCTCAAGCGGGCGCTCGCCAACTATCTGTGGCGCCAGGTGCTGATCGTCGCCTTCGTTTCCACCATCACCGGCATCCTGGTCTTCCTGGCGCTCAACATGTTCCTGGTGCGGCCGATGCAGCGGATCACCCGCTCGATGGAGCGGTTCCGCGCCGATCCCGAGGACCCGGCCGCGCACGTCGAGCTGTCCGGTCGCCGCGACGAGATCGGCCGCGCCGAGACCGAGCTCGACCGCATGCAGGCGGATCTGCGGGTGGCGTTGCACTCGCGCGCGCGGCTCGCGGCGCTCGGCGAGGCGGTGGCGAAGATCAATCACGATCTCCGCAACATGCTGACCAGCGCCCAGATCGCCTCGGAGCGGCTGGCGGCGCTGAAGGACCCCAAGGTCAGCCAGGCGTTGCCGCGTCTGGAGCGGGCGCTGGACCGGGCCGTGCGGCTGGCGACGGAGGTCCTGGCCTACGGCAAAACCCAGGAGCCCGCGCCAGAGGTGCGCACCTTGCCGCTGGCGCCCGCCGTCGAGGCCGCGGCGGAAGAGGCACGCCTGACGCCCGACGGCGTCAAGCTGGTCAACGAGGTGCGCAAGGACGACAGGATCGCCGCCGATCCGGACCAGTTGCACCGGATCCTGGTCAACGTGATGCGCAACGCTCGCGAGGCCATCGAACATGCGCCCGAGCCATCTCGGTCAGGCGTGATCCGCGTGACCCTGGCGCAAGAGGAAGGCGCGAGCCTGGTCCGCGTCGCCGACAACGGGCCGGGCGTGCCGGAGCGTGCGCGCGAGCGGCTGTTCCAGCCCTTCGCCGGGTCGGGCCGCCCTGAAGGCGCGGGCCTCGGCCTGGCCATCGCCCGCGAGCTCGCTCAGGGCCACGGCGGCGACCTGACGCTCTCCGAGACGAGCCCCGAGGGCGCTGTGTTCCTGCTCCGCCTCCCCGGCGCGCCGCCACGCGCGACCCGCGCCAAGAACGCCCGCAGCTAGGCCTAATAGCCCAGCGCCACGCCTTCGCGCCTCGGATCGGCGCCGCCGCGCAGGCCGCCTTTCACCCGCTCCACTCCATGCAGGCCGGAGTCCTCCGCGCCCCCGCGCTCGCTCAGGCTAATTCCGCGTTCGCTCAGCCCTTGCACGACGCCCGGGGCGAACTTGGCGGGCTCGGAGCTGTAGGTGTCGCCGCGGGCGATCAGGTTGGGCAGGTCGATGGCCCGCTGGATCGGCAGCTTCCAGTCGATCATCCCCACCAGCGCCTTCAGGTCGTAGGCGATGATCCCTGGCCCGCCGGGGGAGCCGATCGCGGCGACGAAGCTGCCCTGGTGGTCGAGCACGATAGTCGGGCTCATCGCCGATCGCGGCCGCTTGCCGGGCGCAACGGCGTTCGCCGCCGGCGCGCCGCTGGCGTCCTTGGGCGAGAAGGAGAAGTCGGTGAGCTGATTGTTCAAGAAGAAGCCGCCGACCATCCGCCCGCTGCCGAACACGCTCTCCACCGTGGTGGTCATCGAGACAACGTCGCCTTGCGCATCGACGACGACGAAATGGCTGGTGCCGCCGGGTTCGAGCGTGCGGTCCGCCGCGCGCATGGGGGCGCCGGGCGGTGCGCCCGGCTGGGGCGCGTGACCCGCCGTCGGTCCGATCAGCGCAGCGCGCGCATCGAGATAGGCCGAACTCAGCAGGCCGGGCGTCGGCACGGCGACGAACGCCGGGTCGCCCATGTAGCGGTCGCGATCGGCGTACATCAGCCGGCTCGCCTGCGCGAACAGGCTCCAGGCCTGAGGATCGCTAGGCCCGCGGCGATCGATGTCGGTGCGTTCCAGGATACCCAGCGTCTCCAGCACCGCCGGCCCGCCGGCGGGAGCGTCCGGCAGGCAGACCACGTAGATCCGGTATGGCCGGCAGAGCGCGGGTCCGGCCTTGGCCTTGTATCCGGCGAGATCCCGCACGGTCAGAGTTCCGGGCAGCTCGCCCTCGTGGACGCGGGCGACGATCGCCTCGGCGAGCCGGCCCTTCAGCAGGCCATCGGCCCCGTCCGACGCGATGCGTCGAACGCTTTCGGCGTAGGCCGGATTCTTCAGCACGTCACCGGCCTGGATCCGGGCCCCGTCGGCCTTGGTGAAGTAGCGCGCCGCGTCCGGCGCAGCCGCCTGCGGCGCTCGCGAATTGGCCGCCGCAGCCAATCGCTCCGGCACGACGAAGCCCCTGTCGGCGAGCCGTTCGGCCTCGCCGAACAGCTCGGACCAGGCCAGCCGCCCGTGCTGGGCATGCGCAAGCGCCAGCATGGCGATCGCACCGGGGACCCCGGTCGCACGGCCGCTCACCACCGCCGTGCGGAAGGGGAGCGGTTTGCCCATGTCGTCCGTGAACATGTCCGGCGTCGCGCCGGCCGGCGCGACCTCGCGGCCGTCGTAGGCGGTCACCGCCTGTGTCCGGGCGTCGTAGAAGACCATGAAGGCGCCGCCGCCGAGGCCGGAGCTTTGTGGCTCGACCAGCCCCAGCACCGCCTGGATCGCCACTGCGGCGTCGACCGCGGAGCCGCCGCGCTTCAGCACCGCCAGGCCTGCGTCCACCGCCATCGGATTGGCCGCCGAGATCATGGCTGTCCTGGCGACGTCAGACGTCACCAGGGGCGCGGCGGCGATCGGCGCCTTCGATGGCGGAGTGGCCGTGCTGCAGGCCGCCGCGAGGCTGGCGAGCGCCAGGGCGAGTAAGCGAAGCTTGCTGGACAAGACGAGGGGCTCCTCAGCTCCGCTGCTACATAGCCCGCGTCCGATGGACAACAAGCGCGCGCGGCGCCAGTCCTTGCGCATGTGGAGCCCACACCAGCCCGCTCGCCCGGGGCCGCGCAACCTGATCACCGATGTGCCGGGCTTGAAGGTCGGCCAGGCGGAGGACGCCGCCGCGCGAACCGGCGTCACCGTCATCCTGCCCGACGCCCGGGCAGTCTGCGCCTGCGATGTCCGTGGCGGGGCGCCCGGGACCCGGGAAACAGATGCGCTCGGCTCGGAGAACCTGGTCGACGCGGTGGACGCGGTCGTGCTGTCGGGCGGTTCGGTCTACGGGCTCGCGGCCGCCGACGGGGTCGCCGCCTGGATGGGCGCGCGCCGGCGCGGCTTCGTGGTGGTGGACGATCCCGCCGTGCCGCCCTCGCCGGTCATACCGGCGGCCATACTCTTCGACCTCGCCAACGGCGGCCACAAAGGCTGGGGCGAGGACCCACCCTATCGTGAGCTCGGCCGCCGGGCGGTCGCGGCCGCGGGCGAAAGCTTCGCGCTTGGGACGGCTGGGGCCGGCCATGGCGCGCGCGCCGGGGCGCTGAAGGGCGGTGTCGGCTCCGCCTCCTACGTCAGCGCCGACGGCGTCACGGTCGGCGCGCTGGTGGCGGTCAACTCCTGGGGCTCGGTCGTGGCGCCCGGGGGGCGCACCTTCTGGGCGGCGCCGTTCGAGTTGAGCGGCGAGTTTGGCGGCCTGGGGCCTGCCGGGCTTTCCGCCGCGCCTGACGACTGGGGCCTGGCCAAGGCCCCGGCGGGGGGCTTGAACACGACGATCGCCAGCATCGCCACGGACGCGGCGCTCAGCCCCGCACAGGCCAAGCGCGTCGCGGTGATGGCGCAGGACGGGCTCGCTCGCGCGATCCGGCCGGTGCACGCGCCGTTCGACGGCGACGTGGTCTTCGTGCTCGCCACCGGGGCCAAGCCCATCGCCGAGCCGCATCCGCTGTCGGTGGCGCGGCTGGGCGCGATAGCCGCCGACTGCCTGGCCCGCGCCGTCGCCCGCGGCGTCTACGAGGCGACGCCCTGGCCGGGCTCGGACGCGCCGTGCTGGCGTGATCTGGCTGGCGGCTGAGGCCCGGTCAGGCTTAGTCTCGCCCAAGCATTCAGGGCTGGAGGGTTCCATGGGCTGGTCGCGTTCACTTGCCATCGTCGCTGTGCTCGCCGCTGCGCCGGCAGGCGCCCAGCCGGCGCAGAAGGTCACCGGGCCGGTCGCCACCTACTGGATGAGCGCCCAGACCCAATCCGGCTTCGCCATGCCGGGCGGCGGCGGCCAGCCGGATCGCGGCGCGATGATGCGCATGATGATGGGCGGGGGCGGCGGCGCGCAGCACCTGCTGACCCTGCAGCTTGGCTCCACCCAGAAGCCGCAAGGCGCGCCCGAGGCCGCGCACCTGCCGCCCGGCGGGCTGGGCGTCGGGCCGAGCCTGCCGCTGTTGACGCCCAGGGCCGCCCCGCCCGAGCGCGAGGAGCCGGGCCTGCCGCGCGACTTCCAGCGACCGAAGGGCCGGATGCTGATCTTCTGGGGCTGCGGGGAGCACGCCGGCCCGAACCAGCCGGTGGTGATCGACTTCGCCAGCCTGACCGCCGGCCAGGTCCCGCCAGGCCTCGCGGCCATGGGACGCGGCTTCGGCGTCGGCATGCAGCCCCCGTCCGCCGGCCGCAGCACGACCTACGGCGAGTGGCCCAATGCGCAGGCGCGCACCAGCGTGCCGTCGGAGGGCTCCCTAGTCGGCCAGCACAGCGTGCGCGGCGACTACAGCCCCGACATCCAGTTCAGCCTGACGCCCAACCAGGATTTCCTGGCGCCGTTGGGGTTGTCGACCAACGACCGGACGGGAAGCGGCGCGGTGCAGCTCGGCTGGAACGCCGTCCCCGCGGCGACCGGCTATTTCGCCAGCGTGATGGGCGGGGGCCAGGACCAGGTCGTGCTGTGGACTTCGTCGGCGACCCAGGGGACCGCCTTCGCGACCGACTACCTGCCGCCGGCCGAGGCCGCGCGCCTGGTGGCGGCCAAGACCCTGCTTAGCCCGCAGACCACCAGCTGCACTGTGCCCAAGGAGGTGGCGGACGCCGCTCCGCACGCCATCGTCCAGCTGGTCGCCTATGGGCCGGAGGCGAACTTCGTCTATCCGCCCAGGCCGTCGGATCCCAAGGTCGCCTGGAACAAGGAATGGCAGGTGAAGGTGCGCTACCGCTCCGCGACCGGCGGCATGCTGGGCATGGAGATGCCGGGTATGGCCGGAGATGACCGTTCGGGCCGCGGACAGCCGCAACGCGGCCAGCCCCAGCAGCAGGAGCAGCAGCGCGGCGGTTTCATGCGCGGCCTGGGCGGCGCCATGGGCGTGCCGATCCCCGGGTTCTGAGGCGCGGTTTGCCCGTCAGTTCGACCGGCCCCGCGGCGGCGCCTCCCCGCCGCCCGCCGCTGCACCTCGAGGTCATCGCCTTCGCCCACCGGCTGATGGACGTGCGCACGCGCCTGCTCGCTCAGGCGCTGGCCTCGGATCCGGAGCTGATCGTCAACTACGGCGTCCCGCCGCATACGCCGGACGACCAGCCGCTGGAGGCGCCCAAAATCTTGCTGGTGCAGCGGCCGCGACCGTTTCCGCTGGAGCAGCAGCGCGCGCAGCTCGCCCACTTCATCGCCCGCGGCTGGCTGATGGCGGTCGAGTATGACGACCACCCCGCGCTCGTCGCCGAGACGCTGGGGCGGCCGTTCGCACCGGACGATCTGGAGCGGTTCGCCTGGTTCCACGCCGTCCAGACCACGGTCGAGCCGCTGGCCGCGCTATTCCGTCAGGTCAATCCGGAGGTGCGCATCCTGCCGAACGCGGTGTTCGAGCTCGCGCCGGCGCCGAGCGGGCCGCCGCCGCGCCGCGTCTTCTACGGGGCCCTGGCGCGCGGGCGCTTCGCCGTCGAGGTCGCCCGGTCGCTGGGACCGGTGACGGCGCGGTTTCCCGAGGTCGAGTTCGTGGTGCTGGGCGACCGCGCCGTCTTCGACGCGCTGCCAACGGCCAACAAGGTGTTCGAGGACCTGCTGCCCTACGAGGCCTATCTCGCGCGGATGGCGCAGTGCGCGATCTCGCTTTCGCCGGTCGGCGCCGACGAGCTTCGCGCGACGAAGAGCGACGCCAAATTCCTCGACGCCGCCCGCGCCGGCGTCGTCACCATCGGCTCGCCGGCGATCTACGGCCAGGCCATCCGCCACGGCGAGACCGGGCTGCTCGCGCCCCGCCTGAAGCACTGGGCGCCGCTGCTGGCCCGGGCGCTCGCCGATCCCGACGCGACCCGCGCCATGGGGCGGCGCGCCTGGGAGGAGGTCCGCGCCAGCCGCATGTTCGCGGGACAGATCGCCGCGCACCGCGACTGGCTGCACAGCCTGTGGGACCGCCGCACCGAACTCGACGCCGCCCTGTTCGCCCGCCTGCCCGGCCTCGCCGACGCCGTGGCCGCCGAGCGCGCGCGGCTCGGTCTACAATGAAGGGGTTGAACCGGACGGGCCGTGAGGCTAGATAGCCGCCCTTCGCCGCAAGGCGATGCGCGCCCGTAGCTCAGCTGGATAGAGCATCAGACTACGAATCTGAGGGTCGGACGTTCGAATCGTTCCGGGCGCGCCATTTCTTCTCAAAAAACTCAATGAGCTAGAATTTCGTCGCCGGGTGTTGGTCCGGAGGCCAACTTCCTGCGGATGTTCGAACGCGAGCCGTGGCAGCGGCTGAACGGCCCGACGCCGAAGAGGGCGCTCACATTCGTTCGGGCGTCGTGAAAGGGGGCGGGTCTTCGCGAGATCTCATCATTCGATCTAAGAGTTCGGCGATATGGAGGAAACCGCGTGAATTTGCATCCGGCCGAACACGCCGAACAAGCCGCACATGGCGCCGCGTCGCTGAGGGAGGAGGACGGCGCGCCGCCGCCCGGCTGGTCGCGCTTCGCCCGCCGCTACGCCCTGGCGTTGCTGGTGCTGTCGGCCATCCTCAATCAGGTCGACCGCCAGGTCGTCAGCATCCTCGTCGAGCCTATCAAGCGCGAGTTTTCGCTGAGCGACAGCCAGATGGGACTGCTCACCGGCGCCGCCTTCGCCCTGGTCTACGCCTTCGCCGCCTTCCCGGTCGGTCGCGCGCTGGACACCGGGCCTCGTAAGGCGATTTTTTCGGCCTGCATCGTGCTTTGGAGCGCCAGCACCGCCGCGGCCGGCGTCGCCACGTCGTATGTCGGCCTCCTGGTCAGCCGAATTGGCGTGGCGATCGGCGAATCCGGCGCCGTTCCTGCCCAGCATTCGATGGTCTCGGACTTCTATCCGGGGCGGCGGCTGCCGATGGCCTTGGCGCTGATCACCTTGGGCAGCGCCTTCGGCGTCGCCGCCTCACTCTTCACCGGCGGCTTCCTGGTGGAGCATTTCGGTTGGCGCACTGTGTTCGTCGCGGTCGGCGCGCCGGGGCTTCTGCTGGCCGCACTGCTGTTTTTCGGCAGCAAGGAGCCGCCGCGGCGCACATTGCTCGGCGACCACGCGACCGAGGGCAGGCCGCCGATTGGCGAGGTGATCCGTTACCTCTGGTCGCTCAAGACCTATCGCGTGGTGTTGATCGCCGGCGTGCTGTCGGGCGTCAGCGGCGGCGCGCTTAACGCGTGGGGGCCAAGCTTCCTGATCCGCGTGCACCACCTGACGCCGTCGCAGATCGGCCTCTGGCTCGGTCTCGCCACCGCGCTGGGCCTGGGGTGCGGCGCCTTGGTCTCCGGCCAGCTCAGCACGATAATGGGCGCGCGCGACATCCGCTGGTACCTGGGCATCAGCGGAACCTTCTCGATCCTGTGCGCGCCGGCCGGGTTGCTCATCGCCCTCGCGCCGACGCCTCAGGTGTCGATCCTGGCGGTGTTTTTCTACCAGTTCTGCACCGTCATGCATGTGCCGCCCACTGCGGCGATCGTGCAGTCGCTGGCCAAGCCTCGGATGCGCGGCATGGCGACCGCCGCCACGGCGTTCACCAGTGTGCTGGGCGTTGGATTGGGGCCGCTGGCCATGGGCATGCTCACCGACGCCTTCGCCGGCATGCACGGGCCTCTGGCGATCCGGGGAGCGCTGGCGCTGATCGTCCTGGCGGTGGCGGCGGCCGGCGCGATCTACCTGCTCGGCAACCGATGGGTTCGGCAGGAATACGCGCGAGTCGCCCAATCAACGAGCTGAGCGGCGTTCGTCGTTGAGCCGCAGGCCGGGCTCGCGCCAGCGAAGCGCCATCAGTGCGCCGGATTGGGAGAAGGTCACGTAGGCCGTGCGCATGTCGTCGCCGCCGAACGCCAAGTTTGTGACGTGGAGGTCGGGGAGGGGGTGGCGGCGGCAGGCGGCGCCGTCCGGCCAGAACTCGTGGATCGAGCCGTCCATGATGGTGGCGACCAGAACCTTGCCGCTGGCCGTCACCGCCAGGCTGTCAAACCGCGCGAAGCCCGGCGCGCCGCCGACCAGCCGTCCGCCCATTGGAGCAGGATAAGGGGCTTTGGCGAGCTGGCCGGGTCCCGTCACCTCCCAGGCCCAAAGCTGGGCGCTGCCCGTGTCGGCGACGTACAGTTCGCGTCCGTCCGGCGAGAGGCCGATCCCGTTCGGATAGGGCAGCGGATAGAGCACCTCGCGGATCTCCGAGCCGTCCGCCCGCGCCCAGTAGACGCCGCCGTGGTCGGAATGACGGCGGTGGTGCTTGCCGGAGTCGGTGAACCAGAAGCCGCGCGCGGCGTCGAAGACGATGTCGTTTGGCCCGGCGAGCCGATGCTCGCCACAACGATCGTAGAGCACCTCGACCTTGCCGGTCTCCGGATCGACGACCTCGATCCGCCCGCCCGCATAGTCCCTGGACGCACCGATCGGGCGCAGCACCCCATCGCGGGTCCGAAACTCCAGCCCGCCGTTGTTGCAGACGTAGAGCTTGCCGTCGGGCCCCAGAGCGGCGCCGTTCGGTCCGCCGCCGGGGGTGGCCAGCAGGGCGGATGCGCCATCGGGCTGGATGCGCCGCAACGTCCCGCCGGCGATCTCGGTGACGACGACGGAGCCGTCGGGCATGACCACGGGGCCTTCGGGAAACTGCAGGCCGGTTGCGACGATCTTCACGGCGGCTCCTCGCTGATGCTGCGAGATTGACTGTAGCCGATCCGGACGCCGCTGCGGGCGAGCCCGACTTTTCTGCGATGCCGAAGCCGCCAGCAGAACGGCGACCGCCACGTGCAGTCGTGCCACATCTCCGGCCGGCCCGCGTAGGTAGTGCTGGCGGAACATGGTTACGGACTGTTAACCTTTGCGCTCCGAGGGCTGGGGAGCGGGAGCGTGGGCGATACGCTCGTGGCGTTGGAGCGGTTCGCGGGGCTGACGGCGCTCGTCGACGGCGCGCGTCATGTCACTTACGGCGAGCTGATCGACCGGGCCGACCGCCTGGCGTCCGCGCTGCCGCCGCGCTCGCTGGTGTTCCTGCAGGCGGCGAACACGGTGGAGGCCATCGCCGCCTATCTGGGCGCGTTGCGCGCCGACCATGTCGTGCATCTGGTGGGCGAGACGGACGAGGGCCGACTTGGACGCCTCCTCGCCCTGTTTCGTCCCAACGCCCTGATCCGCTCCTCGGCGGGCGGGGTCGACGTCGAACACCTCTCCGGGGCCGCGGCGCCGATGCATCCGGATCTGCGGGTGCTGCTCTCCACCTCCGGTTCGACCGGCTCGCCCAAGCTGGTGAAGCTGTCGGCGCGCAATCTCGAGAGCAACGCCTTGGCGATCGCGGAGTATCTCGGGATCACCGCCGCGGATCGCGCGATCACCAGCCTTACCTTCAACTATTCCTACGGCCTGTCGGTGCTGCATTCGCACTGGGCGGCCGGGGCCAGCCTGGCGCTGACCGAGGCGTCGGTGGTCGACCCGGCGTTCTGGGCGACGTTTGCGCAGAGCGGCGCCACCAGCCTGGCGGGCGTGCCCTACACCTTCGAGCTGCTGGCGCGGAACGAGGCCTGGGCCGCTTCGCCGTCGCTCCGCTACGTCACCCAGGCGGGCGGGCGTATGGCGCCGGAGCTCGCCCGCCGACTGGCGGGCCTTGGCGCGCGGCATGGCTGGGACCTCTACATCATGTACGGCCAGACGGAGGCCTCGCCACGCATCGCCTACCTCCCGCCGAAGCTGGCGTCGACGCATGCCGACTGCATCGGCGTGGCGATCCCGGGCGGCCGCATTTCGCTCATCGCCGAAGATGGGAGCGCAGTCGGAGCAGACGAAACGCCAGGCGAGCTGCGCTACGAAGGCCCCAACGTGATGATGGGCTACGCCGAGGAACCGGCCGCGCTCGCCCTGGACGAGACGCCGCCGGCGCTGCTCACCGGCGACATCGCCTTGCGCACGGCCGAGGGGCTCTACCGGATCGTCGGGCGGGTGAGCCGGATCGTCAAACCGTTCGGCGTCCGCATCAACCTAGACGAGGTGCAGGCGATCGCGCGTGCGACGCTGCCCGACGCGGTCTGCGCGGGATCCGACGCTCGGCTGGTGATCGCCGCCACGCAGGCTCCGCCCGTCAAATTCGTCGACGAGCTCGCCGCCTCGCTCGGCCTTCCCGCCTATCTGGTGCAGGCGCTGCAGCTCGACGAGATTCCCCGTCTGGCGAACGGAAAGGTCGACCACCAGTCGCTGCTTCGCCTGAGCGAGGCTGCGGACGATGGCGTTTCCGGGCAGGCGGGCTCCGCGCCGGGGGAGGAAGCCGGCTTCCTCGGTCGCTTCGTGCACGAGATGCGCAACATCCTGGGGCTGTCGGCGCAGCAGTGGGCCAGCGTTCGCGACATCTACGCGGCGCTGCTGAACCGTCCGGACGTGAACGGCGCCAGCAGCTTCGCCGCCCTGGCGGGGGACTCCCTGACCTACGTCCAGATCACGCTGGCGCTCGAAGAGTACCTCGGCCATGCGCCCGAGGGCTGGGAAGGCCAGACCATCGACGAACTGGAGCGCGCCCGCGATGAACAGACCGCATTCTAGGGTTGACGTCGGCGTCGATGTGCTGCTGCGCGCGGCCGGCATCAGCCTCGTGGTGTTGAACCACGCGACCTCGGTGAGCCAAGCCCCGCATTTTCTCGCCGGCCTCAACGTCATCCTCGTCGTCGCGGGATTCTCCTTCATACGGTTCCTGCCGCAGCGGGCGTCCGCGTCGCAGATCCGCGGCGCGCTGCTGGCCTATGGCGCGGGGATAGGTTGGCCGAGCCTCTTGATGATGGCGGTTTCGATCGCGGTCTTCCCCTTCTGGCGCGCGCCGGGCCGCACCGCGGAGCTCAGCCTGCACAACGTCGCGCTATTTCCGGTCTGGTATCCGGTGGAGCTGGTGCAGTTCATCGTCGTGCTGGCTCTGGTGTTTTCGGCGCCGGGGGTCGCGACGACGCTGGCGCGCCGGCAGTGGCTCACCACCCTGGCCCTCGTCGTCTTCACTGTCCTGATCCGGCAGGCCGAGACCCACCTCTGGCGGACGGGGGTGCTGGATGGGTCCGGCCCGCACCTGATGCTGTGGAACCTGGCGGCGGGCATGATGCTGTTCGCAGCCACCCGCAGCCCCCGCCGGATGTTGGCCAGCGCCGCCTCGTTTCTGATCGTCGCCGCGCTCTGCTGGGTGACTTGGGGGCCTGGGGCGCTGCGGACCTGGTCGACCCTGGCCGCCGCGGCGCTGCTGCTTGGCGTCAGCCGCGTCAGCCTTCCGTTCGCCCTTGCACGGGGGTTGCTGATTGTCAGCCAGGCCTGCCTCTTCATCTTCCTGCTGCACAAGCCGGCGATCTGGGCGTTCGACGCGTTCACCCAGACGACCGACACCATCGCCAGCTTCATCTGGGCGTTGTCCGTCACCACCGCGGCATGGGTGATCTGCACCGCCGGATCGCGGGCGCTGCGACGCATGCCGGTCGGCGGGCGCGTCGCCGCGGTGGCGCCTGCGCGCTGACGACCTAGAGGTCGGAATTGCGCACGCGGCCTTCCAGATCACGACGCTTCTCGTCGTATGTCGCGAGGCGGTCGAATAGCCGCGCGGCAAGGATGATCCCGGCCACGGCCGCGGCGGCGAAGGCGACCACGCCCAGGACGAACGGCCTCAGCGTGAAGAACAGCGCCAACCCGCCCAGTCCGCAGAGCAGGAAGGCGCCGAGGCTCGCGACGTGGGCGCGGCTCATGGCGAAGCCTATTTCCCGCCGAGGATGGTCGCCCATTCCTCGGGCGTGATCGGCGTCACCGACAGCCGGAACTGCCGGAACATCGCCATGTCTTTGAGCGCCGGAGCGGCCTTCATCTCGGCCAGCGTGATAGGCTTCGCGAGCGCCCGTTCGGGCTTCAGCTTCACAGCGACGAATCGGCCGCTGGCGTCGGTCGGATCAGGGAAAGCCTCCTGGCTCACCTTCGCCACGCCCACCACCGCCAGACCCTCGACCGAGTGGTAGTAGAGCACCTGGTCGCCGACCTTCATCGCCTTGAGATAGAGCGCGGCCTGGTTGTTGCGAACCCCGTCCCAGACGGTCTCGCCGTCGCGCACCAGGTCATCGTAGCCGTATTTCGCCGGCTCGGATTTCACGAGCCAGTACGATCCCCTCGCGGCCATCCCGTCCTCCTCACGCCACAAGCGCAGGTTAGACCGGCGGGGCCGAGCGGCCAATCGGCGGCGCCGTGCGTTCACCAGGCGTTCGACGCGGGGGCTGGGTGTCATGGCGAGACGGATCTGGATTGCGGTGTCGGCGCTCGCGCTGGTCGCCGGGTGCGAGCGAAAGCCAACGGTGTCGTCCGCAGCACCGCCGCCTGCGGAAACGCCGGCGCCGGCTGCCGAACCAAGACCCCCGACTTATCCGCCCGTCGAACCCAAGCCGCCCGGCTCGCCCGGCGCGCTGCCGGACGACCGCACGCCGATCTCGGAGGCGCCGTTCTCGCCGCCCAGCGCCCAGGGCGCCGCCGATGTCGTCCAGCGCTATTTCGCCTTCGTGGAATCCCGCCGGTACGACGAGGCCCGGGCATTGTGGTCGGACGGCGGCCGCGCCGGGGGGCCGAACGCGCAGGCCTTCGCCACGCGGTTCGCCGACTATCTCGAATACCACGGCCTGGTCGGCGCGCCGGGCCAGATCGAAGGCGCGGCCGGCTCGCTCTACGTTCAGATTGCAGTGCAGGTCTACGGTCGGCGCAAGGACGGCCGCGAGTTGCACGAGCTCGGCTCGGTGACGCTTCGGCGGGTGAACGACGTGCCGGGCTCGACGCCCGAGCAACGGCTTTGGCGGATCACCGAGGTCGAGCTGACGCCCGCTGCTTAGCGCGGCTTCTTAGAGGGAAGCGCCGGCTCCGAGCGGCTGCGCACCCGCACGTGAGCGCCTTGACGCTCGAAGCGCAGGTCGACACGCTCGCGGCCGACAATCAGTCCGTCCAAGGTCAGGCTGTCGATGCCGATCGGCAGGCGCGGGTCGTGGACCTCGATACGCTCGTCGACGCCGTTGACGCGCAGTCCCAGGCAGGCCTGCAGCAGCATGAACACCGAACCGGCCGCCCAGGCCTGCGGCAGGCAGGCGACAGGGTAGGGCACCGGCGGCTCGCCGGCGGAGCGGGAGAAGCCGCAGTAGAGCTCCGGCATCCGCATCTCCAGCTCGGCGGCGGTCTCGAACAGGGTCGAGACGATCTTCACAACCCCTTCGCGCTCGCCGTAGCGGGCCAGCCCCATGGCGCACATGGCGGTGTCGTGCGGCCAGATTGAGCCGTTGTGATACGACATCGGATTGTAGCGCGGCTGGCCGGTCGCCAGCGTGCGCAGGCCCCAGCCGGAGGCGAACTCCGGCGACATCAGACGCTCCGCCACCCGACGGGCGCGCGCCTGCGAAGGCAGGCCGCAGAACAGCAGATGGCCCGGGTTGGACGCCAGCACTCGGCAGAGCGCGCCGTCGCCGTCCAACGCCATGCCGTAGAAGCCCTCGTCCTCCATCCAAAACAGCCGCTCGACCGCCTCGCGCAGATCCTCTGCGCGTTGCGTCCAGTCCGCCGAGGCGCGGGTTTCGCCGCGCGCCTGGGTGAACCGCGCCATCGCCCGGCAGGCCGCGTAGGCGTAGCCCTGCACCTCGACCAGCGCGATGGGTCCGGGTGGCGTGCGCCCATCGGCGTGGAAGACGCTGTCGCCGCTATCCTTCCAGCCCTGGTTGGCGAGACCGCTCTCGGCGGCGCGGGCATAGTCGATCAGGCCATAGGCGTTGGCGTCCATCTTGCGCCGCACCCAGCCGGCCGCACGTTCCAGCGCCGGCCAAAGCCGCTCGATCAGCGCCGTGTCGCAGGTGCGCTCGGCATAGGCGCCGGCCAGGGCGACGAACAGGGGGGTGGTGTCGACGCCGCCGTAGTAGCGGCCGAACGGGACTTCGCCCAGAACCGCCATCTCGCCGCGGCGGGTCTCGTGCATGATCTTGCCCGGCTCGGCGTCGCGGAACTTGGAGACCTCCTCGGCCTGGTGCGCCGCCAGATAGGTGAGCACGCCTTGCGCCAGCGAGGGGTCGAACCAGAGGATCTGCCAGGCGGTGATGATGGCGTCGCGGCCGAACGCCGTGGAGAACCAGGGAATGCCGGCGTAGGGGTAGGGGCCGGTCTCGGTCGGCGTCGTGAGCAGAGCGATATCGGCGCGGGACTTGGCCAGCCAGCCGTTGAACAACCGCCCGCTGGTGTTCAACCGCGCCCCCCGGCGCCGGCGCGCGCGCATGGCGAAGCGGGCCTGGGCGGCGGCGGAGCGGAAACGTTCGCGGCTGGGGGGCGCCGCCTCCGCCGCCCCGATCTCGATGAACAGCTCCAGCCGGCCGCCCGGTCTCAGCCCATAGAGAAACTCGGCGCTGTGCGGCCCGAGCCGGGCCGGCGGATCGGAGAACGCGATCACGCTGGCGCGCTCGACGCCGTCGAGGCCGCCGTAGGCGAAGCGCACCATGCGGCCGTCGGTCTCCGGCGAGAATCGCTGGCCTTTGCGCGGCCGCTTCGCCCCGCGCACCTCGAACATGTCGCTGAAGTCGGCGTCGAACTCGAACTGTAGCGGGGTGATGATCTCGCCGCTCGAATAGCTCTCGATCGCCACGCGCTCGTAGAGCCGCTCCTCCCACAAGAGGCGCTTGCGCTCGATGTGCAGCACGCCGGGCGGGCCAAGCGGCCCGGACGGCGCCGGCATCGCCTTGTTCAGCAGGTGAGCGGTGAACAGCACATTGTCCTGGCTGACGCCGCCGGAAAGCAGCGTCGGGGCCTTGCCGCCGATCAGCATCCGCCAGCGCGACAGGATGCGGGTGTCGTCGTGGAACAGGCCGTCGCTGGCGCCCAGCACGTCGCCATAAGCGTCCGCAACCAGGAAGGTGTCGCAATCCTTCAGCGCCCAGAGGCGCACGGGCACTCTGGGCTCTTCGATCTCGCCCCATTCGATGGGCGCCTCAAGCTGAGGCGCCAATGTGTCGACGCTCACGCCGGTTCGGCCCTCTGTGGAGGATGCGCCGGCCGCCCCCTGTCGAGCTTCGCGTAAAGCTCGAGGTAGCGGCTGGCCATGACGGGGGCGGAGAAGCGCTCGTCGAACCGGCGGCGAACCGCGCGCCGGTCGAGCCGGACGGCCTTGTCCACCGCCTCGGCCGCCTCATCCATGTTGCGGACGATGTAACCTGTGAGCCCCGGCTCGATCAGTTCGCGCACGGAGCCGCCTTCGAAGGCCACCACCGGCGTGCCGCAAGCCATGGCCTCGATCATCACCAGGCCGAATGGTTCGGGCCAGTCGATGGGAAAGAGCAGCGCGTCGGCGCCGCCGAGGAACTCCGACTTCGCCGCGTCGCCGATCTCGCCGATGTACTCGACGAGCGGGTGCTGCATCAGCGGCTCGATCTTTTCGTCGAAATATGCCTGATCCTGCTGGTCGACCTTGGCCGCCACCTTCAGCGGCCGGCCCAGCCGCTTGGCGATGGCGACGGCTCGATCAGGCCGTTTCTCTGGCGAGATCCGCCCGAGGAAGGCGAGATAGCCGCGGCCTTGCGGGCTGTAGTCGTAGACGTCGGCGGCCATGCCGTGATGCACGGTGCCGAGCCAGTTCGCCCACTTGAGCGGAATGCGCTGAGCGTCGCTGATCGAGACCAACGGGAAATCGCGCCAATGCGCGTAGACGTCCGGCAGATCCTTGAGGTCCAGCCGACCATGCAGCGTCGTGAGCGTCCGCCCGGGCATGTCCGCAAAGATCGGCATATGAATCATGTCGGTGTGGAAGTGGATCACGTCGAACTCGGCCGCCCGAGAGCGAACCTTGGCGAGTTGGATGAGGTGAGCGGCAAGATCGGACTTCAGTACGGCGGGATCGAGGCGGATGGCCTGATCTCGGACCGGGGCGAGCTTGGCCAGGGTCTGGGCGTCGGCGCTGGCGAACAGCGTGACGTCGTGACCAAGTTGCACGAGAGCGTCGCTGAGGTGCGCCACCACCCGCTCCGTGCCCCCGTATAGGCGAGGTGGAACGGCTTCGTAGAGCGGGGGGACTTGCGCGATCTTCATCGCCACCTGCCTTGTCCTATGGGCGGCGCAGATCGGTTTGGGAGCAACTCGCGCACGCAGCTGATTTGCTTTCCCAAACACGGGGGTGCAGGGCCGGTTCCGCCGCTCGAGGCAGGAAGGTGGCAGACTTAATCGCGCGGATGGAAGTCACGAATACGGGCGCGAGAGCACGCGGAGGCGTCGGCGTGTGCGCAATCGGTCGCAACCCGCGGCCGCTTGGCGGTGCGGGCCTACGCGACGCGGTGAAGGCCCCTAAGGCTTGTACTTCTTCGGCAGCGCGGCGACTTCCTCAGCCGTCATCTTGCGCATCGAAGTCGCGATCAGCGGTTGCCGGAAGCCGAGGTTGTCGGAAAGCTGCAGGTCGAGGTCCAGCGCCGAGCAGATCCAGTTGGAGCCGCGGACCTGGTTCACCAGGAACTCGTTGCCGCGCTTGGTGACGCGCGAGCCCGGGGTGAGATCGACCTGGTAGTAGTCCTTGAGATTGACCCGGAAATAGAGGGTGTCGCCCGTCGGCCCGGCGGTCCAGCCTTGCCACTGGTTGCTGGGGAAACAGTTCGAGACCTTGGTGACGGGCTTGGCCTCGGGGGACGCATGGGCGACCGAAGCCAGCGCTAACGCCGCCAGGGCCGCTCCGATCGAGACGAGATGTCGTTGCATCGACTTGCCTCCACGAATGTAGTCGATCTAGTCGCGTGGGCCTGTTCTGCAAGAGCCGCCGGCGGCCATCACCATCACTATGAAGTAACCGTAAGGTCGTGGCCATGCCGCGAGAACTCCGTAATGCCGGTTTCCCGCAACCGTTCGATTTTGATCTTTTGTGCCGTGCAACGCCGGATCGGTTCACGTGGCGCGTTTCAAGGGTTCGGGCGCCGGACGGCCGACCCGGTGAAGGTGAAGGTTTATGGATGATCGTGCCGCAAAGCGTGGACTGACGCGCTACACGCAGCTGTCGGCGAAGCGGCCCTGGCTCATCCTGCTTGTGCTGGTGCTGATCGGGCTCGCCGTGTGGGGCGCCTGGGCGCTGGTGCAGGGCTCCAAGCAGGGCGGCGGCGGCGGCGAAGCGGGCGCGGGCGGCTTCGGGCGTCGTGGCGGTCGGCCGCCGACCACGGTGGGCGTCGCGACGGCGGCGCACGCCGACATCCCGGTGACGCTGGATGCCCTGGGAACGGTGACGCCGGTGGCCACGGTGACGGTGCGCCCGCAGGTCGGCGGGACCGTCACCCAGATCCTGTTCCGCGAGGGCCAGATGGTGAAGCGCGGCCAGACGCTCGCCATCATCGATCCCCGGCCGTTCGAGATGGCGCTGCTGCAGGCGCGGGGAACGTTGACGCGCGATGAGGCGCAGCTCGCCAACGCGCGCCTGACGCTGCAGCGCTACCGCAACCTGCTCGCCCAGGACTCCATCGCCCGCCAGGACGTCGACACCCAGGCGGCGACCGTGAAACAACTGGAGGGCACGGTGATGACCGACCGCGCCGCGGTGGGAACGGCCCGCCTCAACCTCGGCTACAGCCGGGTGAGCGCGCCGTTCGACGGTCGGGTCGGCCTGCGCGCCGTGGACGTCGGCAATGTGGTGGCGGCCAACGACGCCACCGGCATCGTCGTCGAGACCCAGGTCGCGCCGATCGATATCCAGTTCACCGTCCCGCAGGACCAGGCGCCCGACCTGATGGCCAAGGCGGCGAAGGCCCCGCTGCCGGTGGTCGCCCTCGACCGCGCTCGGACCAACACGGTGGCGACCGGCACGTTCTCCACGCTCGACAATCAGGTGGACCCGACCACCGGCACGGTGCGGGCGAAGGCGCGCTTCGCCAACGCCGACGGCGCCCTGTTCCCCAATCAGTTCGTCAACGTGCGGGTGACGCTCGACATCTTGAAGGGCGCGGTGGTCGTGCCGCTGTCGGCGGTGCGAACCGGGCCTAAAGGCGATTTCGTCTGGATCGTGAAGGCTGACCAGACCGCGACCATGCGGGCCGTAAAGCGCGGCCAGACCACGGCGACCCAGGCGGTGATCGTATCCGGGCTTGCGGCCGGCGAGCGGGTGGTCACCGAAGGCGGCGACCGGCTGACCGAGGGCGGGCGCATCATGCTGCCCGGTCAGCGCACCGGGCGCGGGCGGGGCCGTCATCGCGGTCAGCAGGGCGGCGGCTCCGAAGCACCGGGAGCATCGGCGGCTGGCGGCCAGTCCGCGGCCCCGGCTCCTGGCGCCGCAGGCGAAGCGGCCGCGCCGGCGGCCGGCGTTTACGGCGGATTCACGCCCTCACCGGAAATGCAGGCTGCACGCGCGGCCATCCGCGCCGCCTGCGCCGCCGACCTGCAGAAGCTCTGCGCCGGCGCAGCGGGCCGTGAGGCGATGATGTGCCTGCGCCAGAACGTCGACCAGGCGAGCGCCGGCTGCAAGGCCGCCGTCGCCAAGCTGCCCCGTCGTGGATCAGGGGGCGGCTCCGGCGGCGAGGCGGGTCCCGGCTGATGTCCGGACCGCAGAACCCCCCGCCGCCGGCGGAGGTCGACGCGCCCGTCCCGCCGAGCGGCGGCGGACCCTCGCGGCGCTTCATCATGCGGCCAGTCGCGACCTCGCTGTTGATGGTGGCGATCGTGTTGGCCGGCCTGGTCGGGCTCAGGCTGATGCCGCTGTCCGCGCTGCCCCAGGTCGACTACCCGACCATCCAGGTGCAGACCCTATATCCGGGGGCTAGTCCCGACGTCATGGCCCAGACCGTGACGGCGCCGCTGGAACGGCAGTTCGGTCAAATGTCGGGCCTCTCGCGTATGAGCGCGGTGAGCTCGGCGGGCTCGTCGGTCGTCACCCTGCAGTTCGACCTGACCGAGACGCTGGATTCCGCTGAGCAGGAGGTGCAGGCCTCGATCAACGCGGCCGGCGCGCTGCTGCCCGCCGATCTGCCCGCGCCGCCGGTCTACGCCAAGGTCAACCCGGCCGACGCGCCGATCCTGACGCTGGCGGTCACCTCCGACACCACACCGCTTCCGGAGGTGCAGAACCTCGTCAACACCAGCCTCGCCCAGAAGATCAGCCAGGCGCCCGGTGTGGGCTTGGTCACCCTGAGCGGCGGGCAGCGGCCGGCGGTGCGCATCCAGGTCGACACCCAGGCGCTGGCCGCCACGGGGCTCGGCATGGACAGCGTCCGCACCGCGATTTCCAACGCCAACGCCAACGCCGCCAAGGGCAGCATCGACGGCCCGCTGCGCGCCTACGCCATCAACGCCAACGACCAGCTACTGGACGCGCAGGACTACAAATCGCTGGTGGTCGGCTACCGCAACGGCGCGCCGATCCGACTCTCGGACGTCAGCCAAGTCGTGGACTCCGCCGAGAACGTCCGCCTCGGCGCGTGGTCCGACATGACGCCGGCGATCATCGTCAACGTGCAGCGCCAGCCGGGCGCCAACGTCATCGGCACCGTCGACGCCATCAAGAAACAGCTCCCGGACCTGACCGCCAGCCTGCCGGCTTCGGTGAAGGTGACGGTGCTCTCCGACCGCACGCTGGGCATCCGGGCGAGCGTCCATCACGTCGAGCTCGAGCTGTTCCTGGCCGTCGCCCTGGTGGTGGCGGTGATCTTCCTGTTCCTGCACAGCCTGCGGGCGACCGCGATCGCCAGCCTGGCAGTGCCGGTCTCGCTGATCGGCACGCTTGGCGTCACCTATCTGCTGGGCTACAGCCTCAACAATCTGAGCCTCATGGCGCTGACCATCGCCACAGGGTTCGTGGTCGATGACGCCATCGTCATGCTGGAGAACATCTCCCGCCACGTGGAGGAGGGGGAGACGCCGTTCGAGGCGGCGCTGAAGGGCGCCAAGCAGATCGGCTTCACCATCATCTCGCTGACGATCTCGCTGATCGCAGTGCTGATCCCGCTCTTGTTCATGCAGGAGGTGGTGGGCCGCCTGTTCCGTGAGTTCGCGGTGACGTTGGCGATCACCATCCTGATCTCGGCGGTGGTTTCGCTGACGCTGACGCCGATGCTGGCGGCGCGCTGGCTGAAGGCCGACGAGAAGGCCGAGGACAGCGCCATCGGCCGCCGCTCGAAGGCGCTCTTCGACCGCCTGCTGGGCCGCTACGACGCCGCTCTGATCTGGGTGCTGGATCGCCAGAAGGCGACGCTGCTGGTGGCTGTCGGTACGGTGGCGCTGACGGTGCTGCTCTATCTCGTCATGCCCAAAGGCCTGTTCCCGGTGCAGAACACCGGCCAGCTGCAGGCCCGCGTCGAGGCGGCGCAGGACGTCTCTTTCGCGCGGATGAGCGAGCTGCAGAAGCAGGTGGCGGCGGAGGTGCTCAAGGACCCTGCGGTCGAGAACCTGAGCTCGCTGGTCGGCGTCGACGCCTCGGCCAACAGCATGCTGCACACCGGCCAGATGCTGATCAACTTCAACCGCGACCACGGCTCGCAGGACTCGATCATCCGCCGGCTGAAGGCGCGCGCCGCAGCGGTTCCCGGCGTCACGCTGTATCTGCAGCCGACGCAGGATCTGACCATCGACTCCGAGACTGGTCCCACCCAGTACCGGCTGTCGCTGGAGGGGGCGAACACCCAGGCGGTGCAGGAGTGGGCCGGCAAGGTCGCCGCCAAGCTTTCCACCGTGCGCCAGCTCGCCAACGTCTCGACCGATGCGCAGGCGACCGCGCCCGCGATCTATGTTGACCTCGACCGCGACACCGCCGCCCGGCTGGGGGTCAGCCCCGCGACCGTCGACGATGCGCTGTATTCCGCGTTCGGCCAGCGGATCGTCTCGACCATCTTCACCGAGACCAACCAGTATCGGGTGATCCTGGAGGCGGACCCCGGCCTGGCCGCCACGGCGGAGGGCCTGGGCCAGCTGCAGATCCCGATCAGCGGCGGCTCGACCACGCCGCTCTCCGCCATTGCGACCCTGCGCGAGGCGCCGGCGCCGCTGCAGGTAGTCCACGTCGCCCAGTTTCCGGCGGCCACCGTGAACTTCGACACCGCGCCTGGCGTGCCGCTGGGCTCGGCGGTGGACGCGATCAACAAGTCCGTCGCCAAGCTCGGCATGCCGACGTCGGTCAGCATGACCATGCTGGGCTCGGCCGGCGCCTACGAAAGCTCGCTCGGCAACACGCTGTGGCTGATCCTGGCGGCGGTGGTCTGCGTCTACATCGTGCTGGGCGTGCTCTACGAGAGCTACATCCACCCGCTGACCATCCTCTCGACCTTGCCCTCGGCGGGGGTGGGCGCGCTGCTCGCCCTGATGCTGACCGGTCACGAGCTGGGGGTGATCGCCATCATCGGCCTGATCCTCTTGATCGGCATCGTGAAGAAGAACGCGATCATGATGATCGACTTCGCGATCGACGCGGAGCGCAACGAGGGCAAGAGCCCGCGCGAGGCGATCCACCAGGCCGCGCTGCTGCGCTTCCGGCCGATTCTGATGACCACCATGGCGGCGCTGTTCGCCGCGGTTCCGCTGATGATCGGCTTCGGCGAGGGCGCGGAGCTACGCCGCCCGCTCGGCGTCGCCATCTTCGGCGGCCTCATCGTCAGCCAGCTGCTGACCATCTTCACCACGCCGGTGATCTATCTTGCCTTCGACCGGCTGGCGCCCAGCAAGCGGACGACCGGCGCGGCGTCCGGGGAGCCCGATCCGGAGCCAGCGGCGTGAACCTCTCCGCGCCCTTCATACGCCGGCCGATCGCCACCATCCTGCTGACCATCGGCATCGCCCTGGCGGGGATCGCCGGCTTCCTGGTGCTGCCGGTCGCGCCGCTGCCGAACGTCGACTATCCGGCGATCTCGGTCAGCGCGAACCTGGCGGGCGCCAGCCCGGCGACCATGGCCTCCAGCGTCGCCACGCCGTTGGAGCGGCGCCTGGCGACTATCTCCGGCACCAACGAGATCACTTCGCAGAGCTCGACCGGCTCGACCCGCATCAGCCTGCAGTTCGACCTTTCCAAGAACATCGACGTGGCCGCGCGCGAAGTGCAGGCGGCGATCAACGCCGCGCGCGTCGACCTGCCCTCGACGCTCCGCTCCAACCCGACCTATCGCAAGCGCAGCGCCGCAGCCCAGCCGGTGATCATCCTGGCGCTGACCTCGCCCACCCACACGCGGGGCCAGATGTACGACCTGGCCAGCAACATCCTGCAGCAGCGGCTGAGCCAGATCGACGGCGTCGGCGAGGTGGAGATCGGCGGCGCCTCGTTGCCGGCGGTGCGGGTCGACCTGATCCCCTATGCGCTGAACGCCTACGGCCTCTCCGGCGAGGATGTGCGCGCGGCGATCCAGTCGGCCGCGGCCAACCGGCCGAAGGGCGCGGTCGACGAGGGCCTGCGCCGGTTGCAGATCTACACGCCCAAGCCGGGCCACACCGCGGCCGACTTCAAGGACCTGGTCATCGCCTGGCGCAACGGCGCGCCGGTGCGGCTGACCGACGTCGCCACGGTCAGCGATGGCGTGCAAGACATCCGCACGGCCGGCCTGTTCAACGGCCGTGACGCCATCGTCGTCAACGTCACCCAGCAGGCCGGCGCCAACGTCATCGCCACCGTCGACGCGGTGCGGGCGATCCTGCCGGAACTGCAGGCCGACCTGCCGAGCGACATCAAGATCGAGGTGGCGTCCGACGCCACGACCTCGATCCGCGCCTCGCTGCACGAGATCGAGGTGACGCTGCTGATCTCCGTGGTTCTGGTGGTGCTGGTGGTCAGCGCCTTCCTGCGCAGCGGGCGGGCGACCGTGATACCGGCCGTCGCCACCGTGGTCTCGCTGCTCGGCACCTTCGGCGTGATGTACCTGCTGGGGTTCTCGATCAACAACCTCAGCCTGATGGCGTTGACGGTCGCCACCGGCTTCGTTGTCGACGACGCCATCGTCGTGCTGGAGAACACCAGCCGCCACATCGAGGCCGGCATGGACCGGTTCAAGGCGGCCCTGCTCGGCGCGCGCGAGGTCGGCTTCACCGTGCTGTCGATCAGCGTCAGCCTGGTGGCGGTCTTCATCCCGCTCTTGTTCATGGGCGGCCAGGTCGGCCGGCTGTTCCGCGAGTTCGCCGTGACCCTTTCAGCGGCCGTGATGATCTCGCTGCTGATCTCGCTGACCACGACGCCGATGATGTGCGCCTGGCTGCTGCGTCGCGAGGTCCGCCACAAGCCGAACCGCATCGCCCGCGCGTTCGAGCGGGTCTGGGACCGGCTGCTCCAGGCTTACGCTGACAGCCTCGACTTCGCGCTCGGCCACAAGCCGCTGATCCTGTTGATCCTGGCGGTGGTGATTGGGCTGAACGTCTTCCTCTACACCGCCGTGCCGAAGGGCTTCTTCCCGCAGCAGGACAGCCGCCGGCTGAACGGCTTCCTGCGCGCCGACCAGAGCATCTCGGCCGAGGCCATGGGACGCAAGCTGAAGCAGATACAGGACATCATCGGCCGCGATCCAGCGGTGCAGTCGGTGGTCGGCTTCACCGGCGGCGGACGTGCCGGCGGCGGCTTCCTGGCGGTGCAATTGAAGCCGCCCGGCGAACGCGATGGCGTCAAGGGAAGCGCGGTGATCCAGCGCCTGCGGCCGAAGCTCAGCCGGGTGACCGGCGTGTCGGCCTTCCTCAACCCGCAGCAGGACGTGCGCATGGGCGGCCGCGGCGGGTCGGGCAACTATCAGTACACGCTGAAGTCCGACAACGACGCCGACCTGACCGCCTGGACCGTCAAGCTGACGCAGCAGCTCAAGGGCGACCCGACGCTCACCGACGTCGACAACGATGCACAGGATAACGGCGTTGAGCTCTACGTGAACATCGACCGCGACAGCGCGTCCCGCGTGGGCGTCACGCCGCGCGACGTCGACAACGCCCTCTACGACAGCTTCGGCCAGCGCCAGGTCGCCACGCTCTACGAGGACATCAATCAGTACAGCGTGGTGCTGCAGAACGCCCAGCCCTACGGCCAGGGCGCGGACTCGCTGAACGCCGTGTACGTCCCGGTCGGCCGCACGACGACTTCCGCGCCGAACATCCGCCAGCCGCCCCAGTCGGTGTTCCAGCCGATCGCGCGATCGGCGCCGGTCAGCGCGCCCAGCACCGCGATCGCGCAAGCCTATGCGCCGATCGCGGCCGAGACGGCTGCGAGTTCGTCGACGGCGCAGACATCGACTGCGTCGACCGCCCAGGCCAATCCGGGACTGCGCGATTCGGCCTCGGGGCGAGGGGTCAGCATCAGCGCGCGCCAGCTGACGCCCTTGCCGGCGCTCGCCACCTTCGTCGAGCGGTCCAGCCCGGCCAGCGTCAACCACCAGGACGCCCAGCTGGCGGCGACCATCTCCTTCAGCCTGGCGGATGGAAAGTCGCTGAGCGACGCCGAGGCTTCATTCGCCCAGGCCGAGGCCGCCATCGTGATGCCGACCAATGTGCGCGGCTCGTTCCAGGGGACCGCGCAGAGCTTCCAGCAATCACTGAAGAGTCAGCCGCTGCTGATCCTCGCCGCGCTTGTCGCGATCTACATCGTGCTCGGCGTGCTCTATGAGAGCCTGATCCACCCGATCACCGTCCTTTCCACCTTGCCGTCGGCGGGCGTCGGCGCGGTCGCCGCACTGCTGCTGTTCAAGATGGAGTTCTCGATCATCGCCCTGATCGGGGTTTTCCTGCTGATCGGCATCGTCAAGAAGAACGCCATCCTGATCATCGACTTCGCGATCGAGGCCCAGCGTGCGCGGGGGCTTCCCGCGGTCGAGGCGGTGCGCGAGGCCTGCCTGCTGCGCTTCCGGCCGATCCTGATGACCACGCTGGCCGCGGCGCTCGGCGCGCTGCCGCTGGCGATCGGTTTTGGCGAAGGCTCGGAGCTGCGCCAGCCGCTCGGCGTCGCCATCATCGGCGGGCTGATCGCCAGCCAGCTTCTGACCCTGCTCACCACGCCCGTCGTCTACGTCTACCTGGACAAGCTGCGCCGCCGGCGTGGGGACGAGCGCTTCCTTAGCCGCGCCGGCGGACCCGCGCCCGCCGCGGCCGAGTGAACCCCATGCTGAACCGCTTCCTTCGCCTCCTGACCTGCACTGCATCCGCCGCGGCGCTCTGCGCTTGCGCGGTCGGGCCGGACTATCATCGCCCGAGCGCGCCGGTCGCCTCGGGCTACAAGGAGCAGGGGTGGAACCCTGCCCAACCCGGCGACACGATCCCGCGTGGCGAATGGTGGACGATCTTCGAGGACCCGGCGCTGACCGCCCTGGAGGCCCGCGTCGCCGTCTCCAATCAGAATGTCGCCGCCGCGGAAGCGGCCTACCGCCAGGCCTCGGCGACTTTGCGCGAGCAACGCGCGGCTTTCTTTCCGACGCTCGACCTCAGCGGCGGCGCCACCCGTTCCGGCGGCGGCAGCGGCGGGGCGATCGTGACTACGCCGGGCGGCGGCGGAACGAACATCGTCTCCAGCGGCCGCGGCCAGTCCTCGACCACCTATCGGCTGAGCGCCGGCGCCACCTGGGAGCCGGACGTCTGGGGCCGCATCCGCCGCTCCGTCGAAGGCGCGAAGGGCGCGGCTCAGGCCAGCGAGGCGGACCTCGCCGGCGCGACGCTCTCGGCCCAGGCGACGCTCGCCTCCAGCTACTTCCAGCTGCGCCAGGCCGACCTGGAGATCGCTCTGCTGACCCAGGTCTCCGAGGGCTATCAACGCAGCCTGAAGATCACCCAGAACCGCTACGAGCAGGGTGTCGCGGCGAAGAGCGACATGCTGCAGGCTCAGAGCCAGCTCGCCGGAACCCAGGCTGATCTGGAGGGGCTGAAGCGCACCCGCGCGACTTTCGAGCACGCGATCGCCGTGCTGGTCGGCGAGACCCCCTCGAGTTTCAGCCTGGCGGCCGACCCGAACTGGCGCGCCGCCCTGCCGCACATCCCGGCGGGCGTGCCTTCCACCCTGCTGCAGCGCAGGCCCGACGTCGCCGCCGCCGAGCGCCGCGCCGCCTCTGCCAGTGCGCAGATCGGCGTCGAGACCGCGGCCTGGTTCCCCAGCCTGACGCTGACCGGCTCCTACGGCTTCGCGGCGAACGAGCTCAGCGGCCTCCTGGGCGCCTCGTCCAGCGTCTGGTCGTTCGGCGTCTCCGCCGCCCAGTTGCTGTTCGACGGCGGCGCGACCAACGCTCGGATCAAGGGCGCGCGCGCGGGCTACGACCAGGCCGTCGCCGAATATCGCCAGACGGTGCTCGCCGCCTTCCAGGACGTCGAGGACCAGCTCGCCTCCCAGCGCACGCTGGGCGCCGAGTACGACCTGCGCCGCCAGGCGGCCTCCGACGCCGATCAGGCCGCGACCATCCTGCTCAACCAGTACAAGGAGGGGCAGGTGGCCTACACGGATGTGGTCACCGCCCAGGCGACGGCGCTGAGCGCCAGGCGCACTCTGGTGCAGGCGGCCGGCGCGCGGCAGACCACGGCCGTCGCCCTCGTCCAGGCGCTGGGCGGCGGCTGGGCCGCGCCGTTCTAGCTTCGCGCGCCGACCCAGTTCTATCCTGCCCGCGCGTTTGGAGGTCCTGCAGCATGGCGAAGCTCGTGTACGGAATGAGCCAGTCCCTGGACGGCTACGTCGATCACGACAAGATGGAGCCCGGCCCCGGCCTCTTCCAACACTTCATCGAGCGCGCGCGCGAACTGACCGGCAGCCTCTACGGCCGGCGCGTTTACGAGCTCATGCAGTACTGGGAGGAAGACGATCCCGCGTGGAGCGAGGATCTGCACGCCTTCGCGGAGGCCTGGCGTCGCCTGCCGAAATGGGTCGTGTCGCGCACGCTGAAATCGGTCGGACCCAACGCGACCCTGATCCAGGGCGACCTCGCCACCGCGATCCGCGAGCTGAAGTCCCAGCAGGCCGGCGAGATCGAAGTCGGCGGCCCCGGCCTGGCGCAGAGCCTCACCAACCTCGGCCTGCTCGACGAGTATCAGCTCTATGTCCGCCCTGCGGTGCTCGGCCACGGCGCGCCCTTCTTCGCCGGCCCCACGCCGCCGCTCCGCCTGGCCGGCCACGACCTGATCGGCGAGGACACCGTCCGACTGACCTACGTACCGGCTTGATCTTGCGAGATCCGCCGCCCCCTCATCCGAACCGCTCGGCCAGCACCCCGTGCCGTAGGCCGCGGTCGCTGACGGCGAGCGATCCGGCGCCTCTCCATCACGGCGCTCTCCCGCCGGCTACGTTTGGGCGTGCTCGCGGCGCGTGCTAATCGCCGCGAATGGCGGCCAGGCTCTCCATCTTTCATCCGCCCGGGCAGATGGGCCTGGGGGCCAATCCGTTCGGCAAGGACGTGGCCAATCTCCAGCTCTACCAGGCGCTGGCGCGGCATGGCGGCTTCGAACAGCTCGACGTTCTCACGCTGGCCAACACCACGGCGGCGGATGCTCGGCGCGCGCTGCTGGGCGAGGCCGAGGCGTCCGTTCGGATCACCAGCGACACGGTGCTCAACCAGGCGGTTCCCGCGGCGTCCGGCGCCTTGCTGCGCGGCCAGCCCTACCTCAACGAACTCGCCTGGGTCAGGCGGCGGAGCGGCGGCGACCGCAGCTACAGCCTGCTCGGCCTGATCCACACGCTGGCGCCGCCGACGATCCGGGAGATGATTTCCCAGGCGCTGATCTCGCCGGTGCAGCCGTGGGACGCGCTGATCTGCACGTCGCCTTCGGTGCGCGAAGCGGTTGCGCGAATGTTCGAGGACTATGGCGATTTCCTCGGCGAGCGGACCAGCGGCGTGCGACCGCCGCAGCCCCAGCTGCCGATCGTGCCGCTGGGCGTGGACGGCGAGGCCTACGCCGCGCGGGCCGATCGACCTGACGCGCGGGCGCGGATGCGCGCCCAGCTGGGGCTGGCGGACGATGACGTTCTAGTGTTCTGGGTCGGGCGGCTTTCCTACTACGAGAAGGCCTTTCCGCAGCCGATGTTTCAGGCGGTGCAGCAGGCTGCGCGCCGGACGGGCAGGAAGGCCTGCTTCGTCATGGCCGGCTGGTTCCCCGGCGACGCCGACCGGCCGCTCTACGAACAGGCGGCGAAGGCGCACGCGCCGGACGTCGACGTCCGCCTGATGGACGGCAACGATCAGGCCACGGTCGCCGACCTCTGGGCCGCGAGCGACGTCTTCCTATCGCTGGTCGACAACATTCAGGAGACCTTCGGCCTCACCCCCTTAGAGGCGATGGCGGCGGGCCGGCCGGTGGTGGCGAGCGACTGGGACGGCTATCGCTTCACCGTGCGCGACGGGATCGAAGGATTTCTGGTCCCGACGTTGATCGGCCCGGCCGGGCGGTTGGGTCGGCCCATCGCGCTCAATCACATCCTGCAGGCGCAAAGCTACCAGGCCTATGCGGGGGTGATCGCCCAGCACACGGCCGTGCACGTCGGCCGCGCCGCCGACGCGCTCGCCCGGCTGTTCGCCGACCCGGAGCTGCGCCATCGCATGGGCGAAGCTGGCCGAGCGCGGGTCCTCGAGAGCTTCGACTGGAAGGTCGTCGCCCGCCAGATCAACGGGCTGGTCGATGACCTCGCCCGGCTGCGCGTGGGCGGGCGGACGCCGCACACGCGGCATGGCGAGGATCCGGTGAAAGGCGACCCGTTCCGCGACTTCGCCGGTTTTGCGACCCATGTCCTGTCGCGGGAATCACGTCTCACCATCGCGGCGGGCGCAACGGTCGAGGCCGTGCGGCGTTCGGAAGGCGTGGGGCTCGACATGGTGTTCCCGGGATGGCGGGCGAGCTTCGCCGAATGCCTTCGCGCCTTCGAGCTGATCGCCGGCGGCCAGGCGGCGACCGTCGGCGCGGTGCTGGCGGCCTTCCCGCCTGAGCGACAGCGCAACGTCGAACTCGGCCTCCTGTGGCTGGCCAAGTACGGCTATGTCGACTGGCTGACCTAGGCGGACGCATCCAACTCGGAACTGCCACGTTTCCGTCGCGTCTCTAAAGCGAGGCTAGCTTCCGAGGGAGGATGATGATGGGCCGATCCTTGCTGGTCGCAGGAATGGCGCTCGTGGCCATAGGCCTAACCGCCTGCAACAACGCCGAACACCAGCGGAGCGCGGGCTCGCGGATCTGCACCCCGTTCACCGAGGCGGAGACGACTCCGAGCGTCAACCTGGCGCCAGGCGCGCCGGCTCCGGTCGTGGCTGTCGAGCCGTCGGCAGCGCTTGACGACTGCCTGCACCGCTGGGGCTACACCCTGGCGACGTCGACCGATGGCGCCGAGGCGGTGTCCCAGGCCGTGGTGGCCGCCTGCACGCCGGCGCTGACGCGCTGGAACCAGCAGACGATGATGGCGGCAGGCGCTCAGGGCGCTCCCGAATCGGCGCCCAGCCTGCTCACCGGTGAGTCGACGACGCCCATCGCCGAGCACTTCAACTACGCCCAGAACCGCGCGCTCTTCTACGTCGTGCAGGGACGGGCCGGGAAATGTGCTCCGCCGCCGGCGCCGAAGCCCGCCAAGAAGTAGCCGCGCGGCCGCTTCGGCCGCCAGGGTGGACCCGAGTCGCGGTGCGTGCTTGATGGCCGCATGAGCGCGATCGCCCACGCCAAGGCGGCTATGAAGAAGCCGCTGTACCGCCTTGTCATGAGCGTCCGCGAGGTGGTGCTGGAACGGCCGCAATTGCGGGCCTTCCTCCGCGCGCTCGGCAAGCCGGTGATCTGGCTGATGCTGTACCTCGGCCGCGTGCCGCCGCCGGTGATCTGGGAGCCGGTGCTCCGCCTGCCGCTGGACTACGAGCCCTCTGCCCCGCCGCTCTCCACGGCGGTGCTGCTGCACGCCTACCACGTCGAGGTGCTGCCGGAGATGGCGGCGCTGCTGCGCCGCCTGCCGTTCCCGGCCGACATGGTGGTGACGACGGATTCCGAGGCCAAGCGCGAGGCGGTGCTGAAGGCGTTCGACGGCTGGCCCCTGGGCTCGCTGGACGTCCGCGTGACCCCCAATCGGGGACGCAACGTCGCCCCGCAGTTGGTCGCCTGCCGCGACGTCTGGGACAGTCACGAGCTCGTGCTGATCCTGCACACCAAGGTCTCCAGCCACACCGATTTCCTGGCCGGCTGGCGGGAGTTCCTGCTGCGCGACCTGATCGGCGGACCCTCGATCGCGCGCGGCGCCATGGAGGCCTTCGCCCGCTTGCCGAAGCTCGGCGTGCTGGCCCCGCGCACCTTCCACCTGGTGCGCCGGCACATGATCTGGACCGAGAACTACGACGCCTGCCGCCGGCTGGCCGAACGGATAGGCTTCACCCTCTATCCCGACAGCCCGCTCGACTTCCCCGCCGGCTTCATGTTCTGGGCGCGCACCGCGGCGCTGAAGCCCCTGCTCGACCTCGATCTCGACTGGCAAGAGTTCGACGAGGAGGCCGGCCAGAAGGATGGCACCCTGGCGCATGCGCTGGAGCGGCTGATCTTCCACACCTGCGAGCATGCCGGATACCGCTGGGCGCGGGCCGGCGTCGAGCTGGAGCCTGCCTCGCCGGAGGCCTTCTACGCCGCCTGGACGCCCAGGGTGCTGGCGCGCGCGCTCACCGACTGCGGCCGAACCGTGCTGATCCCCGGCCGCCACGCCTTTCCCACCGCTGGGGTCGAGGCCGACATCTTCCTCAACATGCCGGATCCGAAGGCGGCCTTCCGCGAGCTGTGTCGCGCCGAACTCGAGCCGTTCCTGCAAGGTGGCGAGCGGCTGCGCCTGCCCACCTCGGAGACGCCTCAGGTCTCGATCCTGCTGGTCCTGTTCAACCAGGCCGAGCTCACCTTCGAATGCCTGCGCTCGCTCGTCTGGGCGATGGACGTCGCGTCCGAGGTGATCATCGTCGACAACGCCTCGTCCGACGAAACGGGCGATCTGCTCGACCGGCTGGATGGCGCGCGGATCGTCCGCAACGCCGAGAACCTGCATTTTCTGCGCGCCGTGAACCAGGGTGCAGAGCTGGCGCGCGGCCGCCACCTGCTGCTCTTGAACAACGACACCCGCGTAGTCCCGGGCTCGATCGCCGCCGCCGTCGAGCGCCTCGACGCCGAACCCGACCTGGGGGCGGTCGGCGGCAAGATCGTGCTCCTGAAGGGCCGGCTGCAGGAAGCCGGATCGATCATCTGGAACGACGGCACCTGCCTGGGCTTCGGGCGCGAGGGCGACCCGTGGGCGGCGGAGTTCCAATTCCGCCGTGACGTCGACTACTGTTCAGGCGCCTTCCTGATGACGCCGCGGGCGGTGTTCGAGCGGCTCGGCGGCTTCGACATGGCGTTCGCCCCGGCCTACTACGAAGAGACCGACTACTGCATGCGGATCCGCGAGGCGGGCCTGCGGATCGGCTACGACCCGCGGATCCAGATCTCGCACTTCGAGTTCGGCAGTTCGTCCAGCTCGGCGGCCGCGCTGGCCTTGCAGCAGGATCACTACAAGCTCTTCCACGCCCGCCATAAGGCGACGCTCGAGGCGAGCCACCTGGCGCCCGGGACGGCGCTCGTTCAGGCACGCATGCGCGGCGACGGCCGCGGGCGGCTGCTGATCGTCGACGACCAGATCCCTTACCCGCAGATGGGTGCGGGCTATCCGCGCGCGCTCGAGCTGCTGCGCTCCGCGGTCGAGGCCGGCTGGTTCGTCACCTACTATCCGCTGGTGTTCGGCGACTGCGACTACGAGGACGCCTATCGCATCCTGCCGCCGGAGGTGGAGATCGCCGGCGAGCTGGGCGTGAAGGGGCTCGCCGACTTCATGCGCCAGCGACCCGGCTATTACGACGCCGCGGTCGTCAGCCGGCCGCATAACATGGAGGTATTCCGGACGGCGCTGGCGGAGGCGCCCGGCTTCCTGCCGCTGTCCAAGGTGGTCTACGACGCCGAGGCGATCTTCTTCCTGCGTGAGGAAGTGCGCTCGCGCCTCAACGGGCAGAAGCCACCGGCCAAGGACGGCATGGCGAGCGAGCTGGCGCTGACCGAAGGCGTGGGCGTGGTGCTGGCGGTCAACCCGGTCGAGGCCGAGGTCTTCCGCCAGGCGGGCGTGGCCGACGTGCGCGTGCTGGGCCATGCGCTGGAGCCGCACCCGGCCGCCACCCCGTTCGAGGACCGCCGCGATATCCTCTTCGTCGGCGCGATGGACGAGGACGACTCGCCCAACGCCGATTCGCTGGACTTCTTCGTGCGGGAGGTGATGCCGAAGCTCGACGCGATGATCGGCGCCGACTGGATCCTCCGCGTCGCCGGCCGCAATGGCGCTCCGCGGCTACAGGCGCTCGCCAGCGACCGGGTGCAGCTGCTGGGGCGTGTCGAGGATCTGGGCTCGCTGTACGCCCAGAGCCGGCTGTTCATCGCGCCCACGCGTTACGCCGCGGGCATCCCCATGAAGGTGCATGAGGCGGCCGGATGGGGGCTTCCGGCCGCGGTCACCTCCCTGCTCGCCGGCCAGCTCGGCTGGGAGGACGGCAAGGCCGTGGCGGTCGGCGACGCGCCTGACGCGTTCGCCCGCGCCTGCCAGCGGCTCTACGAGGATGCCGCGCTGTGGGAAGCGGTGCGGGCCGGCGCCTTGGCGCGCGTCCGGGCGGAGTGCGCGCCGCAGGCGTTCGCGGCGACGGTGGCCGGCGCGCTCGCGCACGCCGCGGGGCGTCAGGCCGCCAGCAGCTCGTCGAGCTTGCGGATGTCCTCGACCGCCGAAGCGACGCCGCCGTCTAGCCGCATGACTTTGTTGCAGTAGAGCCGCAAGAGGTCGGTGTCGTGCGAGGCGAGCACCAGGATGCCCGCCCGCTCGACCAGGCTCAGCAGCCGCCGGTGCGCCAGCTTCTGGAACTCGGCGTCGCCAACGGCGATCCACTCGTCCATCAAGAGGACGTCGGCGTCGACGGCGGTGGCCGCGGCGAAGGCCAGCCTGGCGCGCATGCCGGCCGAGTAGGTCTTCACCGGCATGGCGAGGAAGGCGCCCAGGCCGCTGAATTCAGCGATCTCGTCCATCCGCGCCTGCACCTCGCGGGCGCTCATGCCGGCGATGCGGCCGCGGATGCGCAGGTTCTCGAAGCCGGTGACCAGCGGGTCGATGCCGAGCGATAGGTCGAGCAGGGCGGCGATGCGGCCCTGCACCTCCACCTGGCCCTCGTCGGGCTCGTAGGCCCCAGAGAGCGCGCGCAGCAGCGTGGTCTTGCCCGAGCCATTGTGGCCGACCAGGCCCAGCCGGTCGCCGGCCTTGAGCTCCAGGTTCACGTGGCTAAGCGCAGTGACCTCGGTGACGCCGGCGTGCGAGCCCAGCCGCCCGCCCACCGCCACGGCGGCCAGCCGCTTCTTCAGCGACTTGGCGTCCGCGCCATAGACCGGAAAGCGCAGCGTCAGGTCGCGGCAGGCGATCGACGCGGGCGGGCCCTTCGACAGTTCGTCGGCGGTTCTCGTCTTGGGAGGGGACCTGAGCGCAAGCTTCATAGGTAGTGAACGATCCGGCGCCGCGTCACCGCGAACAGGCTGAAGGTGAGGCCCCAGCCGACCACGGCCATGAGCGCCAGGAAGCCGTAGGTGTGCGGCATCGTCGGCGTTCCCATGAGGGGCGCGCGGATCGCCTCCAGCATGTGGAAGAAGGGGTTCAGCGCCAGGACGACATGCTTGGCCCCGTTGAGCCGATCGGCGGGCCAGAACACCGGGGTGATGAAGATGGCGAACTGCATGAGCGAGGTGATCACCTGGGGGATGTCGCGGTAGCGCGCCGACGTCAGCGCGGCCAGCATGCTCATCCAGCTAGCGTTGAGCACCATGAAGACCACGCCGACCAGGCCGCCCAGCAGGTTCATGTGGCGCCAGTAGCCGAAATAGAGCAGCACCACGATGACGATCACCAGGTGGTGGCTGAGCGCGATCAGATTCCGAAGCACCGTGCGCCAGACGAAGGTGAACATCGGCAGGGCGGTCTGCGACAGCATCGGCGCGGCCAGCACATAGGTCTGGCAGCCCTCGGTGATCATGCTCGACGCGGCGCCGAAGAAGACGATGCCGAGCGCCACCAGCGGCAGGAACCGCTCCAGCTCCATGCCGAACAGGTTGCCGTAGATCAGGCCGATGCCCAGCACCATGACGGCCATCGAGAGGGTGATCCAGAACGGGCCCAGGATCGAGCCGCGATAGCGCGAGACCACGTCGTGTGACGCCAGCGACCAGGCCAGATCGAACCGCTGAATAGAGCTCTGCAGGTCCTGAAAGGCCATCTGGAACTCGAACAGCACGCCGCGCCGTCCGGTCCGCAGCATGTGAGTCGCGGTGTCCATCTGCTCTCCGAAACGGCCGGTGGGTAACAGCCTACCTGAACCGGCGCAAGGATGGCCGGGCTTTGGCGCTGTGCCGCCGGAAAGGGGCGGAGTGGTGGCGACCGGTGCGAAGCCTCGCTGGCCGCGCCGTCAGGTTGCGCTGCCGGAGCCGTCTGGCTAGTGCTACCCCCGGCGTCAGGGCGGAGCAGGATGGCGAAGGTCACGGTCGGCATTCCGGCATACCGGACGGAGTTTCTGGTGGAAGCCGTGTCGAGCGCCCTCACTCAGAGCTTCGCGGACTTCGAGCTTCTGATCTCGGACGACAGCCTCGACCTGTCGGTGTCCGAGCTCGTGGCCCGGTTCCGTGACCCGCGTATCCGATTGATCGAAGGGCCGAGGCAGGGCCCCGCACGCAACAGCGCGCATGTGTGGGCCAACGCCGCCTCGCCCTTCGTCAAATTCCTGCACGACGATGATCGGCTTTATCCGCAGGCGCTGGAAGAACTGCTCCGTGTTATGGAGAAGGACGCGCGCCACCTCTTCGCCTTCTCGCACCGGGACGTCATTGACGCCTTCGGCAGGACCATCCGCCAGCCGCAGCACTTCCAGGGCCAGGACTGGATGCAGTTCCAGCTTCCTGTGATCGCGGAGTACCTGGCGAGCCGGGTGATCAATCCCGTCGGCGAGCCGACGACGATGCTGATCCGCCGAGAAGCGTTCCCCACCGCCGACTTCCTGCACAGTTTCGCCGGTTTCGAGATCCACAGGCTGGTGGACCTCGCGGTCGTGCTGAATTCGGTTGGACGCGCGGGTTGTGCGGCGGCGAGCACCCAGCGGCTCTGCGCGGTTCGACAGCACGGCGCGCAACTGAACTCCGATCGAGAACGGCCTGGCTTCGCCGCCAGTCTGTACGAGTGGGAGATCGGCATCCGCGGCGCCGTTCAGACCCGACTGGTCTCGCCCAAGGCGGCGGTCGCAGGCCTGGCGGCGTTGGACGACCTCTACCGCCAGAAAGGGGCCGGCTTCGAGGAGATCGATCGGTTCCGTGCAGCGCTTCCGCAGTTGCGGGCGCGGTTGGGCGGCGGGCGGACAGACGCGCTGGACGACGACTTCGCGGCTGCTGTCGCCCAGGCCGAGGCGGCTGCGGCGCGCGGCTCCGGCCGGGTCGCTAACGCGCCTGCGGATGTCTACAAGCAGGGCGAACAGCAACGCGCGCGCCTGGTGGTCGATCGACTGTCGCGCCGGCGCACCCGTGGCTGGGCCTGGGTGCCGGAGACGCCGGAAAAGCCGGTGCGGATCGAGGTGCTGGTCGACGGTCGCGTCATCGGCCAGCAAGTCGCCAACCTCGAGCGCACCGACCTTCGTGATATCGGCACCGGCCGCTACGGCTTCGAATTCGCCTTCGAGGAGCCGATCCTCGGCGACGGCCTGCCGACCTTCCGCGCCGTGCTCGACGAGGAGGAGTTCTCGGCCGGCGCCTTCACCTATTCTCCCATGGACGAGACGCCGGCCCCTGCCGGAGGGGCCGGCTCCATCGCCGTGCGCGAGCACACCAAGTTCACTGCTCCAGGACCCGACTTCGAGGCGTTTCGGCCTGACCTCCTGGCCGATCGCTCGGCCCTGACTTCGGCGGGCGACCCTTTGGTCCTGGCCTTCTACCTGTCGCAGTTTCACGCCATTCCGGAGAACGACCTGAACTGGGGACCTGGGTTCACGGAGTGGCGTCAGTTGGCTCGCGGGGCGCCACGGTTTCCCGGCCACTACCAGCCCCGCATTCCGCGCGACCTCGGTTTCTACAATCTGCTCGATCCAGCCGTCATGCGCCGGCAGGCCGAGCTCGCTCGTGCGGCGGGGGTCGGGGCATTCGCCTTCTACTACTATTGGTTCGACGGAAAGCGCGTGCTCGAGCGACCGATCGAACAGTTTCTGCAGTCGGACTTGGCGATGCCGTTCCTGCTAATTTGGGCGAACGAGAACTGGACGCGCACCTGGGACGGCGGCGACCGCGATATCCTTCTGGAGCAGCGCTACCGCGCCGAGGACGAGGACGCGCTGCTGGCCGACCTCGCCCGACATATGCGCGATCCTCGCTACCTGCGCCTAGAAGGCCGGCCGCTGTTCGTGATCTACCGCCTGCTGGCCATTCCGGAGCCGGAGAAGACGCTCGAGCGCTGGCGCCGCAAGTGGGAACGCGATCACGGCCTCAATCCGCTGATCTTCATGTCACAGACCTTCGATGCGGAGGACCCGCGTCCGTATGGCTTGGACGGAGCCATGGAGTTCCCGCCCCACAAGCTTACGGCGCGCGTTCGCAAGCATGAGGTGCTCGAGGCGTTTTCCGGCGACTTCCAAGGCATCGTGACCGGATACGACGATGTTATCCGGGCCTCGCTGGACGAACCTGCGCCGGCGTTCCCGCTGATCAAGTCGGCCATCCCGAGCTGGGACAACGATTCGCGGCGGCCCAACCGCGGCCATACAGTCGCGGGCTCGACCCCACAGAAGTACAAGGCTTGGCTGCAGGCTCTGGTGGAGCGGGCTATCGATTTGCCGTTGTTCGGGCGGCCGGTCGTGGCGGTCAACGCCTGGAACGAGTGGGCGGAGGGCGCCTACCTCGAGCCCGACGTCCATTACGGCTCGGCCTATCTCAACGCCACGGCGCGTGCGTTGCGTGACGCCGTTGCGCGCAATACCGCCACCAACCCAGGCCGCACCCGATGAACAACTCCCGCCTGGCCACCTTCATCGAGATGCCGGTCATCGCTGACCCGCGCGGCAAGCTTTGCTTCATCGAAGCGGAGCGACACGCGCCGTTCCCGATCGAGCGCGTCTACTACCTTTACGACGTCCCGGCCGGCGCCAGCCGCGCCGGTCACGCCCATATGAACCTTCATCAGCTGCTCGTGCCGCTGTCCGGCAGCTTCCAGGTGCGCCTGCACGACGGGCAAACCGAAGAGGTCCATACGCTGATCCAGCCGAACGTCGGCTTGCATATCGGGCCGATGACCTGGCGCGAGTTGGAGAATTTCTCGTCGGGCGCGGTCTGCATGGTGCTCGCGTCCGCCTACTACGACGAGTCCGACTACATCCGGGACTTTGACGATTTCCTGGCCCGCGCGCGCGCGGGCCGATAACCGGCGCGAGTTAGAGGGCGATCTCGTAGGCGTCGTAGCAGACCGCGCGACCGCCGAGTTCTTCCTTCTGCCGGACAAGACCCGCGTTCAGCACCGTGCCCCCGTCCACGGTGGAGACGCCGAAGTCGAACCAGGGCCGGTCCGCGTATCGCTCGTGAATCAAGTGGTCGAGGATGACGTCGGTCGCGGAGTGGCGGCGGCCGGTTTCGGTCGCGCCGATGTACTGGGTGTGCAGAACCCTTCCGGTATCGAAGACGAGGACGCCTGCTTCCATTTCCCCTTCGGCGCTCCAGGCGAACAAGCGGATCTGCTCGGGGAAGCGCGAGTGCAGGAGCCGCATCTCTGCCGCCGTATGCACCGGGCGAACGTCGTACTTCTCCGCCAGGCGATGCGCGAGGAGTGCGACGAAGGCGTCGAATTTCTGCGACTCCGCCACCACGCCGACCTCTTGGCTTTTGCGGATTCGCCAGCGACGCCCCGAGTTGAAGCCCAGGCGGTTTCCCCCGGCGATGGTCGACGACACGCTGCGTGCAACCAATCGGGCGCCGCACCGGAAGAGGGCGTAGAGATCCTCTTCCGCCGGCAGCGCGTGGTAGATGTGCGGCACGCACTTGTACACGATGCGTCGCAGGCCTGCTTCATGTGCGTAGAGGCAGATCGCCTCCAGCACTGCGAGCATGTCGGCCGTCTTCATGCGGCGATCGCTGATCACACCGCCGTAGGTGAGACCTTGGTGAGAATGGAGCACCGCGTCTCGTTCGTTGGCCGGCAAGACGGCGAACAGCGACTCGCCGTGGAAGATCATCAGGGAATGGTCGGCGAACCGGTCCGAATGGTAGTCCATGAAGCCGCGGTCGAAGAGGAACACCCCGTTCTTCGATTCCGCGATGAACCGGTTCCAGGCCTTGGCGTCTTCCGCACGATATCGCCGAACCGTCACCATGCCGCGAGTTCGGCGTAGCCGAAGCCGGCCCGGCTGAAATCATTGCCGATGTAGAAGAGGTAGCGGCTGGCGCCGGTGTCTATGAAGTTCGGGAAGTAGACCATTTCCGAATCCCAGCCTCCCGGCGCGCCGTGAGGTAGGTTAAGGGCGGCGTCTCGCCGCGCCCACGTCCAGCCGTCTTCAGACTCCGCGTAGCCGCTGGCGTAGCGCATGTCGGGTGTGCGGATGCAGAAAAACAGCCGGTAGAGCCCGTCAGCATGGACGATCTGCGGTCGGCCCAGGCCGTGCTCACCGCCTTGCCGCGCGAGCAACGGCTGGCCGGTCGTAGGAAACTCGACGCCGCCATCGGAGATCGAGCCGAAAATGTCGTAGGTCGGGCGAAGCCGATCGCCGATCTGCTCCCAGGCGCTGCCGGCGCTGTAGACGACGCGCAATCGCGATCCCTCAAAGGCGACTGACGGTCCGCCGCGGAAGTACAGCCCCTCCGCCGCCCGATCCATGACCGGCGCCTCAGTCGCTCGCCGGAAGGTTTCGCCATCGTCGTCGGACACCGCGAGCCCTCCGACCATGCGGTAGCGGATCTTCTCGCAGATCTCGAAGCCCGTGTAATACAGGAATACCCGGCGGCCGATTCGCGTGACGCTGGCTGGAAAGACGCCGTTGTCGTCAAACGTGCCGGGCCGGCCCTTCACCAGGACCGGCTCTTGCGAAATCCTCAGGATCCGGCTCGGGTCGTTCGCATCGACATCTATGTAGCCGATGCTCGAAACCCCGTCGCCGCCAATGCCGCCGACGTAGATCCTAATGGAGTCGCCTCGCAGTAGCGGCGACGGGGCAAGCGCGCTGTGCGCCCACCACGGCCGCTCGTGGTCCGGCGTCAGTATCTTTCGGCGGCTCTTCCACTGCATCATCGATCAGTCCACGCGGTCGTTCATCAGCAATTCGAGCATGCTGGCGTCGAAGGTCGGGATGCCGTGTCGGACCGCCACTTCGCGTCTCTGGCTGAAGCTGTCGTCGATGAAGATGGCCCCCTCGGGGTCGATATGATCGGCCTTCGACTGGGCTTCGTCGAGATGCACCACACGGTCGAAGAGGCCCGCGAGCCTCCGAGCCGCAAGAACGTCGTTCGGATCCGTTAGGCATTTGGTCAACAGCACCAACTCGCACCCGTCGTTCAGCGCGCGAAACAGGAATGCAGCGACATCGACGTTGACGCGATCATTTAGCAGCAGGGTGTCGTCGAGATCGACGTAGACGCGGCGATAGCTCAGGCGGTGCGCGAAGCGGTTTGTCAGGGCCCGGTCGATCGCCACCGGCGGTTCGTTCAGCAAGAGCTCGAAAGGCGCCCGCTCTTCTTCCAGGATGCTGAGCCACGGGAAATTGACGCCGCGCACGCGGTTGAAAGCCATGGTGCCGGCTACCCGCGCGCCGATTTCGAGCAGTCTCGGCTCGCCGGACGCGTCCTCCCGCATCTGGAAGAACCAGGCGCCTCGCAAAGGAAGGCGCGCCTGGATGATCCGGGCGTACCTTGTGAACAGGGCGTCGTACTCCGCGCTGGCCGAAACCGACCGCATCGCCGTGCCCATCCGGATGCGCTCGCGGGTGCGGCCGCCGACGAAAACTACGCCGCGCTCCCGGTCCGAGAGGCAGTCGATCGTGTATTCCCCTCCTGGCAAGTATTCGAGAAGTAAAGGTGCGGCGGTCTGCTCAAGAGCGCCCTGCAATTGTACGGCGGAGTCGACACGTACGGCGCCTTGGCCGCCATAGCCGTGGTCTGGCTTGAGAAACGCCGGGAAGTTCACCGAGGCACGCGGGTCGAGCACCGCGGGGGTTGGAATAGTTCCCGCGAACAGCGCGAGCGTCGCTCGCTTGGAAGCCGTTACGGCGAGCACCTCCGCCGGCGGCGCAACAACGGCGACGGAGACCCGATCTCGCTCCCTGACTAGCGCTTCGACGATGTAGTCGTGGGAGGGATAGATGACATCGATCGCCCAATCTCGACAAAGCCGGTTCAGTGCGTCGAGCCAGCCCGGAGTGAACACGTCCGGCAGAACAGCGTGGCGCGAGAAGACGAAGGGAGCGTGGTTCCCCTCACCGCTGCTCGCCGCGAAGAGCCGGACTTCCTTGCAGCCCTTCAGAGCCCGGGCGATCTCCATCCCGGGCTCGGTCCCGCCTGGAAAGATCAATACGTTGCGCACATGGCGGCCCATCGCAGCGGCCTACGGCTTCGTCGTGAAAACCGCAACAGGGGGCGCGATGCCGGCGGCCGTCTCGGTCCGCGCGTCTAACTCGTGCGCGCGGCGGCCGGCGCGGCGACATAGGCTTCGAATCGCCCAAGCTCGACTTCTACCGAGTTCGGAGCGCTGCGCATCTCGTCTCGGAGTTCCAAGGCCCTGCCGATGGCGTCAGGCAGCTCTTCTGGAGCGGTCGTCTCGATCCATCTGTCCAACGGGAAGTCGAATCGAATGAGCGGCGCTGCGTCGGGGTCGAGCGGCACGATCGGAGGTAGTCCCACCGACATCGCTTCGAGGTTCGCCTTGCCGCCGCATTCGGGATAGCTCGCCAGGAACGCGTCGACGTCGCTCGCGCAAAGCTCCGCGGCGAGGCTCGGGATGACGCCGGCGAAGACATAGGCTTCAGGATCCAGGCCGGCCAGGACGAGCGCGTCGCGGATTTCCTGTCGCAGCGCTTCGTCCGCGTAGCCGTAGTGGAGCAATTCGGCACCCGGCCATCGTAGCGCCGCCACGGCGTAATCGGCCCAGCGATAACGCCCCTGGCCGACGCCGCGATATTTGTTGACGTGTCCGCAGGTGGCGATGCGAACGCTTCCGGGCTGCTTCGGTCGCCCGACCTCTCTAACGTCCGCGGGCTTGATCGAATGGCGCACCGTCATCCCTGTGTAGATCGGGTTCAGGCCCGCGGCTCGGCACACGCCATAACACCGCCAGGTCAGGTCGACGTGCGCGGACCATGGCAGCGTCGCGCCGACGGTTGGCAGATGGTCGGCGTGGTGCAGGTACTCGACGATGCCACGGAACGGCCAAAGGGCGATCTGGGCGACCATGTCGAAATGATGCGTCAGCATGAAGATGCGGGTCGGCCGGATTGCCGAAAGGAGGTCGTAGAGCTCCAGGATCCTGCCGACCAGCGTGTCCGCACTCAGCAGGATTTCGAGGTGATTCCGTCGCCGCGGCGCCATTCGCCGAACGCGGAACGAGGGAGCATAGCCGGCTTCACTCGGCGCATCGGTGTGAATCGTCACCGGACGGCCAGGTCCGAGCAGCTCCACGATGTCGGCTGCGACCTTGCTGTGGCCACCGACGTCGTAGGTGCGAGTGACCACGACGCAGACCCGATCGTTGCTCTTCTCTTGCGCCATATCTCCAAGGTTGAGTCGCCGCGCGAGGTCGGGAACGGCGCCGTCCAGGCCGGGACTGAACATCTGATGGCCGAGGATCGCGGGATCCTTCAGGTCACGGTCCAGCGCAGCCGTCGCTTTGAGCGCTGCTTCAAGCGACGAGAAGGTCTGCGCGACCATGAGCGCCTGCTCGACTTCGGGTCGCCGGTACTCGAATTCCAAGCCGCAGGTCCTTCCGCGTCAAGGCGCTCGTCCTAGGCTGGGCCACTTGTTTCTTCAAGCCGGTCATCTTTTGCCGGCGATGGGAACCGTGCTAGCCGGGCAGGTATGAGCGCCGCTTCAGACAGCGCAGTGACCATTGCTTCGGTGCTCCCACCCGAGCGGCGCGGCGTACGGCCGCCCGCGCTCGAGGGGGCCGGCGTGTGGTTCGTCATTCCCTGCTATCGGGTCAAGGCGCACATCATCAGCGTACTGGCCAAGACGCCGGGGTGGGTCGAGGGGATCGTCTGCGTCGACGATGCCTGTCCGGAGGGCTCCGGCGACTTCATCCGTCAAAACACCGCCGATCCGCGGGTGGTGGTGATCACGCTTGCGAAGAACCTGGGCGTCGGCGGGGCGACGCTGGCGGGATATCGGGAGGCCGAGCGGCGGGGGGCGCAGGTGCTGGTCAAGGTGGACGGCGACGACCAGATGGACCTGGATCGGGCCGCCCAGCTGGTCGCGCCGATCCTGCTCGGCGAAGCCGACTACACCAAGGGCAACCGCTTCACTTCGATGAGCCACCTGCAGCAGATGCCGAGCATCCGCGTGCTGGGCAACGCGATGCTGAGCTTCGCGGCCAAGGTCTCGACGGGCTATTGGAACATCTTCGACCCGACCAACGGCTTCACCGCCATCGACGCCCAGGTGGCCGCGCTGGTGGCGCGCAAGCGGATCTCGCAACGGTTCTTCTTCGAGACCGACCTGCTCTATCACCTCGGCACGCTGCGGGCCGTGGTGCGCGACGTGCCGATGCCGGCGCGCTACGCCGAGGAGGTCTCCAACCTGCGTATCAGCGCCATCGTCGGTCCGTTCGCGCTGCGGCACCTGCGCAACTTCCTGGGCCGGCTGCTCGGCCAGTATTTCGTGCGCGACTTCAGCGTCGCCAGCTTGGAGCTGGTGGCGGGCCTGTTCCTGCTGCTGTTCGGGCTGGGCTACGTCGCCCACTACCTGTCGGTGCGGGTGCCAGGCCATGCGGCGTCGGCCGGCGTGGTGATGGCCGCGGCGCTGCCGGTGATCCTCGGCGCGCAGTTCCTGCTGCAGGCCGCCCACTTCGACGTGACCAGCGTGCCGACCCGCCCGATCCATCCCTACCTGCGCATGCTGGCGCAGCTCGAGCACCCGACGCAGGCCTGACCGCTCCGCTTGACCGGTCGGATGAAGCGGTCTCTAGAGCGGACCTGAGGCATTGACGGGGGACGGCTTGCAATCGGTCGGGCTTCTCTGGGGACTGGCGGCGCCGCTGTTCTGCGTCTGCGTCATTTCCGCGGGGCAGCTGCTGTTCAAGCTCGCCGCTGGCCACTTCGACATTCGCCGGCCGTTGGCCGATCCGCAGGGCCTCGCGTTGCTGGGCGTGGCGCTCGCGGTCTACGGCGCCGCCACTCTGCTGTGGGTGGTGATCCTCAAATATTCGCCGCTCAGCCGAATCTATCCGCTGATGGCGCTGAGCTTCGTGCTGACGCCGGTGGGCGCGATGGTGGTGCTCAAGGAGCCGATCCCCGGAGGCTACTGGGCCGGGATCGCGCTGATCCTGGCGGGCCTGGTGGTCATCGGCCGCGCCCAATCGGGTTGAGCCGGGTGGCGCGAACCAGGGTCGTCTGGGCCGGCGTGCTGGCGGCGGGCTTTGCGGTCGCCGCAGCGATCAACCTGCCCGGCCACGTGCCCTACGACTCCGTCACCGGCCTGTTCGAGGGCCGCCACCTGCAGCGCATCAGCTGGGGGCCGCGGATGTACGCCGCGATGCTGGGACTGTTCGATGCGATCCGACCCGGGACCGGCCTCTACACCGCCTTCCAGATGACCTTGCTCGCCCTGGCCTGGGCGGCGCTCCCGGCGTTGCGGCGGCGCGCGGCCTGGAGCGGGCCGCTCGTGCTCGCGCTCGCCTTCGCCCTGCCGCAGGTGGCGATCTTCCAGGGGATCGTCTGGCGCGACGTGCTGTTCGCCAACCTCGCCGTCTTCGCCTTCGTCGCCCTGGCGCTGGCGTCAACCCGCTGGGAACGGGCGGCGTCGCGCTGGAGCCTGCTCGCGCTCGCCGGCTTGGCGCTCGCCTTGGCCGCGCTGGTGCGCCAGAACGGCGGCGTCGCGATCTTCGCTTGGGGGCTGGCGCTCGGCTGGATCGCCGCGCAGGGGCGGTGGAGCCGCGGCCTCGCCTGGTGCGCCGGCGGGATCGCCGCGCTGCTGCTGCTGATGGCCTTGCTGGACCGCGCCAATCCGGTGCGCGACGCGCCGAACGGCGATCCCGCCGTCGCGACCCGCCTGCTGGCGCGCTACGACCTCGTCGCGGCGCTGGCCAAGGACCCCGCCCACCCGATGCCGATCCTGGCGGCGGCGGACCCGCGCGCCCTGGCTGTGCTTCGCCGCGAGGCGCCGTTGGCCTACTCGCCCGAGCGCATCGACCTCCTGGGGCGCAGCCCGGCGGTCACCCAGGCGCTCAAGCAGGTGCGGACGAGCGTCTCCGCGCAGTGGCGACAGATGATCCTGTCCGATCCGGCAGGCTACGCAGAGCGCCGCCTCGAGCTGTTCGGCTGGGTGTTCCTTACGCCCAAGCTCGATCGCTGCGTCCCGCTGCACCTTGGGATCGACGGGCGCGCCGATCTGGAAAGGGACCTCGGCCTGACGCACGGCTGGCGAGCGCGGGACGGCGCGCTCTTCGCCTACGTGCGGCCGTGGTTCGCCACGCCCTTCTACTCGCACCTGACCTATGCGCTGATCGCCGCGGCTGTGATGGCCGCGCTGCTGCGGCGCCGCGCGGCGCCGGACATCGCCATTGCCGGGCTGATGCTGGGGGCGTTCGGCTTCGTCGCCACTTTCTTCGTGCTCTCGCTCGCCTGCGACTACCGCTATCTCTACGCGCTGGATCTCGCGGCGATCACGGGCCTGCTGTACCTCGCCATCGATCCGTCGTTGCGGCAGGAGGCTGGGCGGTGATGTCCACTGGAGAACGGGTCCATGCGACGATGACGAGATCGCGCAAGCTGGACGTTCGCGCGGGCTACCTCGCGGTCTTGCTCGCGGGCTACGCCGCGGTGTTGATCGCCAACCTGCCGGGTCATCTGACCTACGATTCCCTGCTCGAACTCTACGAGGGCCGCTCACGCATCCGTCAGACCTGGGCGCCGTCCTTCTACGCCTGGGTGCTCGGCGTGTTCGACCGGCTGTGGAGCGGCGCGGGCCTCTATGTGACGGCGAGCGCGCTGCTGCTGTTCGTCGCGCTGGCCTCCTTCGCCTGGCTGCGGCCGCGCCTCACCGGTTGGGCCGTGGCGCTGGCGGCTCTGGTCGCCGCATCGCCGCTGGTGTTGATCTACCAGGCTATCGTCTGGAAGGACGTGCTGTTCGCCAACGCGTCGGTGGCCGGCGTCATCTGCCTAGCCTGGGCGCTGCAGCGCTGGAACGCTGCGCGGGCGCGCTGGCTGCTTCTGGCCGCCGCACTCGCACTGCTCTCCGCCGCGGCGCTGCTGCGGCAGAACGGGGTGATCGTCGCCGCGGCCGCCTCCATCGCCCTGGGTTGGACCCGCGCGGGCGACGGCTCCTGGGCTGAGCGGTCGATCCGCGGTCTCGCCTGGGGCCTGGGCGCGCTGATCGCCGTCGTGCTCACCTCACACGCCTTCGACGTCTCCACCCGGCCTATCGGCCCGCATTCGAACGTCGGCGTGTCCGACGGCGTGCGGATCGTCCAGCAGTACGACCTGATGGGCGCGCTGACGCTCGACCCCGACTTTCCTCTCGCCGCGATCACCCGCGCCAAGCCGGCGGCCGCCCAGGTGCTCCGCCGGCTGGCGCCTCGCTACTATTCGGCGGAGCGCATCGACACCGTCGATTCTCAGCCGGAGATCCTCGGCGCCTTCGAGGCCATCCCCGACAAGGCGCTGAGCGCGGACTGGCGCGCGTTGATCCTCCACCCTGCGCTCTACCTGCGCGAACGGGCCGAGGTGTTCCGCTGGGTGTTCCTGACGCCGCAGCTCGAAAGTTGCCTGCCGGTCGCGGTCGGCGTGCAGGGGCCGGAGGAGACGCTGAAGGCGCTGGGCATGCGTCCGCGGTGGTCCGAGCAGGATCAGCGCCTGGTGGCCTACGACACGGCGACGTCCGCCGTTCACGCGCACCTCGCCTATGCGGTGATCGCCGCCGTCGTCGGCCTGCTGCTGTTGCGTCGGCGCGAGCCGGCCGACTTGGCGATGGCGGCGCTGATGGCCGGCGGGCTCGGCTTCGCCGCCAGCTTCTTCGTCATCTCGATCGCCTGCGACTACCGCTACCTCTATTTCCTCGACGTCGCGGCGATGACGGGCCTGCTCTACCTGGCGATCGACCCGCCGCCGGCGAGGATGTCCTCCAGGGTGCGGTCAACCTCGTCCAGCACGTCCTTCTGCTGAACGAAATCGCGGTGCAGCGCCTCGAACCGGGCCTTCAGCGCCTGATGCTCGCGGCGCTCCCAGTCCAGCGACTGCTGAGCGGCCAGGTTGTCGATGCGGGCTTGGTCGAGATCGCGGGCTGCCGAAGAGACGAGGGGGCCGATTTCGCGGCGCCGCGCCTCGATCGCAGTTGCGGCCGCGTCGAGCGCCTCCGTCGCAATAGGCTCATCGCGCGTCGCGGCGGAAAGCGAGTCGAACACCTTCCGCGTCAGTTCCCCCGTCCAACCGAGCGCGGCCAGATCGCCGTCGGCATGGTTGTGCCGCAGATCGGATTTCAGAGCTGCGTCGATGGCCTGCTCGGCGTCGCCGTCGAGCCTGGGCAGCGGCGCGCCGTGCGCCCGCTCGATGCGGGCGACTTCGGCCCGCCAGTCGGTCAGCATGCGATCGTAGTCGACGAACACGCGCGGCAGGTCGCGGGTGTAGGCCTCGGCCGCCAGCATGTAGGCGCTCCAAAGCAACACTGACTTCTCCGGCGGAAAGCCGTCGCGGCGGGCCAGCGAGGCGGCCACCGCCAGCGGGTGGCGCGCCGGGATCACGCAGAGCAGCCGTACGTTGAGGCGCGTGAAGATCTCGCGCCACGACGGCAGGAGCACCGTCATCCGCGGCTCCTTCACCAGCAGTTGGTCGCGGCCGACGTACTCCTCCTCGAACAGGGAAATCGCGCGCTCGCGCCACTCGGCCGGATCCGTCGCCGCGGCCGGCGGGGGAAAGGCGAAGACATCGTCCCAGGCCGAACCGGCCGCCCGCAGCCGCTCGTTGTTGAGATTGGCGATCCGCCAGGGCTCGAAGTAGCCCTGCGCATTGCTCTCGTCGCCCGGCATCGCGGCGCGGGGCAGGGCGCAGCCGGCGAGCGAAAGCAGTTGGCCGGTCGCGGACGTGCCCGACCGGTGCATGCCCAGCACCAGATAGGCGGTGCGGCCGGCCGCGGAGGATCGTTGCGGGGCGCTGTTCGGCATGGGCCAAAGTCCTACAGCACGAGGCCGCTGGGCGAAATCGCGCCTTGCGCGAATCACGACCGTCCGGCGGCGGTTGATCGGGTCGCGCAACTGATGCACACAGGCCTGCGCCGCCGCCAAGGGACACCACGCCGAATGGCCGCCACGGCCCCCGCCGACGAAGCCTACCGAATCGTCTCAGCCGCCGTCGATCCAGGATTCTACAAGGCCGTCTATCCCGAGCTGGATGGAGCGGAGTTCGATCCGATTCGCCATTATCTGGAGCGGGGCTGGCGCGAGGGCTGCGACCCGGCGCCTTGGTTCTCCGTCCGGGGGTATCTGAAGCTGCATCCCGACGTGGCCGTGCTGGGCGAAGAGCCGCTTGGCCACTACCTGCTGCACGGCGCCGCGGAGGGACGCGCGATCGAGCCGTCCGAGCATGCCGCCCGCTACCGCGCGAGCGGCGGCGCGCCCTGGACCTTCGAGCCTCGTTCGCTGGTCGAGCCGCCGCCGGGCGCGCCGCCCGAGCCGGAGCCGCCGCACTTCCACGAGGCCGAGCGCAAGCTGGTCGCCTCGGAGTTCGACGCCGATTTCTACCTCGACCAGAACCCCGACCTCGCCGGCGCGGAAATCGACCTCGTCGAGCACTTCATGATCCACGGCTGGCGCGAGGCGCGCGATCCGGTTCCGTGGTTCTCGATCCGCGAGTACCTGGCCAACAACCCCGACGTGGAGAAGGCCGGGGTCAATCCGTTCCTGCACTATCTGGCGACGGGACGCCCCGAGGGCCGCGCGCCGCGCAGCGTGTTGGGCTTCCGCTACAAGATCATCGCCACCCAGCGGCCGCTGGCGGCGCGGGTCGCGTTCGCCGAAGCGCGGTCGCGCCGTTTCAAGCCGGAGCTCACCGAAGCGTTCGACCTGCTGGCGGTCGAATCGCGAACCGGCCTGGAGGACGTCCACATCACCTTCAGCCACGACGACTATTTCGAAGGCGTCGGCGGCGTGCAGGTTTGCCTGCAGCACGAGAGCGCGCGGATCGCCGAGCGCGGCGTGGACCATCTGCACATCCATCCGGCGACGCTGTGGCCGGTGTTGCGCCGCGATCAGGAGTCGCTGCTGGGCGTGATGCTCAACGGCCGTGCGTTGGGCGCCTATCCCGCCGAGACGATCGCGCGTGGCCTGGCGAAGGCGCGCGCTGCCCGCCACGGTCGCGGCAGCTTCGCGATCCACAACCTGCTGGGCCACAAGGTCGACGAGGTGGTCGCCATCCTCGGTGCAGCCGGGCTGAAGGCGGGCTTCCTCTGGCTGCACGACTTCACCAGCCTGTGCGCCGGCTACCAGCTGCTGCGCAACGACGTGCAGGATTGCGCCGCGCCGCCGCCGGACAGCGCCGCCTGCGGCATCTGCGTCTACCAGCCCGGCCGCCTGCCGCAGATCGCCGAGCACGAGCGACTGTTCCGCGCGCTCGACCTGACGGTGGTCAGCCCGGCGCAGACCACGCTCGATTTCTGGCGCGCGAGCTGGCCGTACGCACCGGTCGGCGCGGTGGTGCATCCGCACCTGAAGCTCCGCCGCCGTGGACCTGCGCCGGAGCGCGCGCCCGGCCCGCTGCGTCTGGCCTTCCTCGGCCAGCCGTCGGCGCACAAAGGCTGGCCGATCTTCGCCGAAATGGCGGCCGACTTCTCCGCCGATCCCCGCTACCAGTTCTTCCATCTGGGCGGCCGGCGGGACCGGCGCGCGGCGGTCGAGTTTCACCACGTCATGGTCAGCGTGAGCCAGCCGCACGCGATGCAGTACGCGCTGGAGCGGCTGCAGATCGACGTCGCGGTGATCTGGTCGATCTTCCGTGAGACCTATTGCCTGGCGGCCTACGAAGCGCTGGCCGCCGGCTGCGCGGTCGTCACCTCGCCCGACAGCGCCAATGTCGCGGCGATGATCGCGGCGGGCGAGCTCGAGGGGCGCGTGCTCGCCGACGACAAGGCCCTGGCCGCCGCGTTGGCCTCGGGGGACCTGCAAGGCCTGGCGCGCGATCTGCGCCGCCCCTCGCTTTACGACGTCGCCTTCAGCGGCATGACTGCGGACCTGCTGGAGAAGGCGGTCGCGGCATGAAGGTGCTCTGTTTTTCCAGCTTCACCTTCTCCTACCTGAACCGCGCGCGCGTCCTGTTCTCCACCCTGCGCCGCTTCCATCCCGACTGGGAGCTGGTGGCGGTCATCGCCGACCAGCCGCCGGCCGGCTTCGTGGTCGACCTCGACAGGGAGCCGTTCGACCGCATCGCCTACGCCTCCGACCTCGGCATCGCGAACTTTCTGGCCTGGATGTTCAAGCACGACGTCGTCGAGGTCAGCACCGCGGTGAAGGGGCCATTCCTCCTGCAGGCCTGCAGCTCGGGCGCCGACGCGGTGATCTATCTCGATCCCGACACCGCGCTGTTCGCCAGCTTGGCGCCGGTCGAGGCGCTGCTGGAAACATACGACATCCTGCTCACCCCGCATCTGCTGGAGCCGAACGAGTCACCGATCGCAATCGAGGACAACGACGTCGCGACGCTGAGGACCGGCATCTACAACCTGGGCTTCCTGGCGGTTCGGACGAGCGGTGAGGGCGCGCGCTTCGCCAGGTGGTGGTGCGACCGCCTGCTCACCCACTGCTACGACGACGTGCCTCACGGCCTGTTCGTCGACCAGCGCTGGTGCGACCACGTGCCGGCCCTGTTCGACAAGGTGAAGGTGCTGCGCGACCCCGGCTACAACGTAGCCAGCTGGAACCTCAGCCGCCGCAAGGTCGCCGTTGAGAAGGACGGTCGGATCCTCGTCAACGGCTCGCTGCTGCGCTTTTGGCACTTCACCAAGCTGGGCGAGGTCGGCGACGTCATGACCCGCCGCTACGCCGCCGGCAACTTCCCGGTCTACGAGCTGTGGACCTGGTACAAGCGCGAGGTGGTCGCCGCCACCGACCCGGCGATCCCACAAGGCTGGTGGGCCTACGGCCGCTATGGCGACGGCAGGCCGATCGAGCGGATCCATCGGTTGCTCTATCGACGCGAGGCCGGGCTGCAGGCCGCGATACCCGATCCCTACGCGGCCGGCCCCTCCGCCTTCCGCGCCTGGCTCGTCGGACCGCAGTCGTGAGCGTCGCCTTGCGCGAAGAGGCGCCGACCGCCGTTCAGTCGCCCACCGCCCTCATCGGCAAGGCCGCGCAGGTCGCCGCGCTCGTCGACGGCATGCGGGTCGAGATCCACGGCCGGCTGGACGCCGAGATCGCGCAGCTACAGGCGAACGAGGTGCGCACCCGCATCGGCCTCACTGGCGCCCTGATGGACGCGCTCGCCTGGGGCGCCGAAGCGGAGGCGCGGCTGCGGCAAGTGCTGGCGTCGACCGGCCCGCTGCGGATCGAGGGGCGCCTCGGGCGTCGCCTGCACTGGCGGGCGCGCCAAGTGCTGGCCAGGCTCGGCGTGGCCGGGCAGGCGCGGCTGATCGAGGGCTCGGGCTTCTGGCGTCCCGGGACCGCCCAGGGACGGCGCGCGCGGATCGCCGCCTATCTGCGCCGCAAGGCCGATCCGGCGGCGCAGCCCGAGATCCTGTTCGACCAGGCCTGGTACCTCGAGCGCTATCCGGACGTGCGCGAGCTCGACCTCTCGCCGCTGCTGCACTACCTTCTCGTGGGGCAGGGAGAGCGGCGCGACCCGCACCCGCTGTTCTCCAGCGAGTACTACACCGACCGCTACGAGGACGAGCTGGCGCTCGACCTCACCTGGGGGCTCGGGCACTTCATGCGCAGCGGCTTGGCGGCCCCCCGCGATCCCCACCCCCTGTTCGACGCCGTGCACTACCTCTCCCAGGGCGCCCGCCCAGATCCAGGCGAGGACCTCGTGTCGCACTACCTGCGCGCGGGCTGGCGCCAGGGCCTCTCGCCGCACCCGCTGTTCGAGCCTGAATGGTATGCGGCGCAATTACCGCCAAGCGCAGCCGACAAGCCGCCGCTGCTGCACTACGTTCTCGAGGGCGCCGCTGCGGGCCTTTCGCCGCACCCGCTGTTCGATCCGCAATGGTATCGGGTGCAGGCGCAGCACGCGCCTGCCGACCTGCTCAGCCACTATCTTCGGGAGGGCGCGGCGCAGGGCCTGAGCCCCAGCCGCTGGTTCGATCCCGCCCACTATGCTCGGCGGCGCGGGGCCGCGCTCCCCTCTGGGGCGAACCCGCTGGTGGACTATCTGCAGGTGGGAGCGTGGCGGGTGGCCGAGCCGGCCCCGGGCTTTGCGACGCTTGCCTACGTGGCGGCGCATCCGGAGCTGGCGCGCCAGGGTGTGACCCCGCTCGCACACTGGGCGCGGGCTGCGGCCGAACGCCGCCGGGCCGATTGACAGTGGTTGAGGGCGGTCGCATCTGTCGGGCGCGCCGGGTTCCCGGGCATCCGAACGCGCAAGACGAGGCCGTTTGGAACACCGCATTTACGCCACCTTTCGGGTATTGTGGGCGGCGCTCGGACGGGACTCTCTGCGAACATGAAATTTCTCACGTTCCTTACCAACCAGCCTGACAATGTGCTCACGCGAGCGCTGGCGGAGGGCAAGAAGCCTTTCGCCGTAGCGGCAGTGTTCAGCTTCTTCTCCAACCTGCTCTACTTGGCCATGCCGCTCTACACCTACCAGGTCTATGGCCGGGTGATGCAGAGCGAGAGCCAGGCGACGCTCTGGGTGCTGACCTTCGTCACCATCTTCGTCTTCGCTGTCTCCAGCGTGATCGACGACTATCGGGCGCGCGTGCTGATCAACTTCGGCATCGTGCTGGACCAGCGCGTGTCCGGCCGACTGTTCACCAGCCTGTTCGACGCGGCGGTTCGCGGCGACCCAAGCGGCCGCTCGCAGGTGCTGCGCGACCTCGACACCTTCCGCCAGACGCTGACCGGGATCGGAGCCGCGGCCTTCTTCGACCTGCCCTGGATTCCGGTCTTCATCTTCGTGCTCTACCTGATCGACCCCTGGGTGGGAGTGCTGACCACCGTCGGCGCCCTGGTGTTGATCGCGCTGGCGCTGGCGCAGGAGCGCGGCATTCGGCCGCCGATGCGCGACGCCAACGATGCGGCGCTGAGAAGCTACGCCTTCACCGACGCGGCGCTGCGCAACGGCGAGGTTGTGCGCGCGATGGGCATGCTGCCGACGCTCGGCGCGGCCTGGGCGCGCTTCCGCGGCGTCACCATCGAGCGCGGCGCCGATGCAGCGGAAAAGTCCAACAGCTACACCGACGTCATCAAAGCCGTCCGCATGGGCATCCAGATCCTGACGATCGCCGTCGGCGCCTGGCTGATCATGCGCGGCAAGCTCCACTCCGGCATGCTGTTCGCCAACATGATCCTGGCGGCGCGTGCGCTCGCCCCGATCGAGAAGATCGTCGGCGCCTGGGAACCGCTCAACAACATGGCCCGCGCGCACGGCCGGCTGATGGAGGTGCTGCAGCGCGCCGAGGCGCCCGCGGCGGCCACGGCGTTGCCGCGGCCGAAGGGCCGCCTGACCGTCGAGTCCGTCAACTACGCCCCGCCGGGCGCCAACCGCCTGCTGCTGGCCGGCATCCAGTTCCAAGTCGAGCCCGGCGAGGTGCTGGGGATCGTCGGGCCGTCGGGCGCCGGCAAGTCGACGCTGGCGCGGCTGCTGATGGGCATCTGGCGACCGATCAACGGCGTCGTGCGCCTCGACGGCGCCGACGTGTTCAGCTGGAACCGCGCCGATTTCGGCCGCCACGTCGGCTACCTGCCGCAGGACACCGAGCTGTTCTCCGGCACGATCCGGCAGAACATCGCCCGCTTCCGCGACGACGTCACCGACGAGCAGGTGATCCGCGCCGCCCAACTCGCCGGCGTGCACGAGCTCGTGCTGCGCACGCCCAAGGGTTACGACACCGACGTCGGTGAAAGCGGCGTCGTGCTTTCGGTGGGCCAAAGGCAGCGCGTGGGCCTCGCCCGGGCGATGCTCGCCGATCCGGCCTTCATCGTGCTGGACGAGCCGAACGCCAGCCTGGACGCCGAGGGCGAGCAGGCGTTGATGGACGCCATCGAAGCGATGAAGGCCAACGGCGCCACCGTGGTGATCATCTCGCACAAGGTCGGCGTGTTCAGGGCGGCCGACAAGCTGCTCGCCATGCGAGACGGCCGCCTCGAGCTGTTCGGCCCGCGCGACGCAGTCCTCGCCCGGCTTATGAAACCCGCTGAAGTGCGTGCTGTGGAGGGCGGACGATGAAACTCGATCTCGGTCCGGTTCGCTCGACCTATGTGGCGCCGACCTTCGGCACGGACGTGCTCGAGCCACTGCACCCGGAACTCGAACGGCGCCTGCGGCGGCCGATGGTGGTGGGCGCGGCGATCATCGGCGTGCTGGTGATCGGGCTCGGCCTGTGGGCGGCGCTGACGCCGTTGGCGAGCGGCATCTCGGCCCCGGGCGAAGTGCGGGTCGAATCGAACCTGCGGACGATCCGCCATCGCGAAGGCGGCACGGTCCAGAAAATCCTTGTGAAGGAGGGGCAGAACGTCAAATCCGGCCAGCCCCTGCTCACTTTCTCCGACACTGAGACCCGCGCTTCGGTCGACGTGCTGCAGAACCAGGTAGACATCCTGTTGTCGCAGGCCGCCCGCGCCGGGGCGGAGGCCAGCGGCCGCACGTCGGTGGTGTTTCCGCCTGAACTGACGGCCCGCGCCGCCGCCGACACGCGGCTCGCCGGTCTGATGCGCGATCAGCAATTCCTGTACGACACGCGCCTGCAGCTCTTTCAGAGCCAGACCTCGGTGCTGCAGCAGCGCCTCGATCAGATCGAGAACCAGATCCGCGGCAGCCAGGCGCAGGTAGACTCGGTTCGCGACCAGACGCAGCTGACCGACGAGGAGATGGCCGGCTACAAAACGCTCTATGCCAAGGGTTACGCGCCCAAGCAGCTGATCCTGCGCTACCAGCGCTCGATGGCCGACCTGGCGGGGCGCAAGGGCTCGCTCGTGGCCGACATCGCCCGCCTGCGGCAGCAGCAGGGCGAAACGCGGATGCAAATGGCCACGCTGGCCGACCAGCGTCATACCCAGGGCGCCGAGGAGCTCCGCGAGGCCCAGGCCAAGCTCGCCGACGCCATGCCCCGGCTTACCGCGGCCAAGGCGGCGCAGGAGCAGACCGTCATCCGCTCGCCCGCCGACGGCACGGTGTTCAACCTCACCCAGTTCACGCCGGGGTCCGCCGCCGGGCCGGGCGAAGTGCTGATGCAGGTGGTGCCGACCAACACGGCGCTGATGGTCACCGCGATGATCAAGCCCGACGACATCGAATCGATCCACGTCGGCCAGAAGGCCCGGGTGCGCATCGTCGCTCTGAACCCGCGCTGGCACGGGCCGATGGACGGCGAAGTCGCCATGGTCGCGGCCGAGAAGACCTCCAACGAGAAGACCGGCATGTCCTTCTACCGGGTCGACGTGCGAATCGATCCGAAGCAATTGACCAAGCTGCGTCCGGGCGAACGGGTGGCCCCGGGCATGCCCGCCAGCATCATGCTGGTTTCCGGCTCGCGGACCCTGCTGGGCTTCCTGATCTCGCCGATCACGGACACCCTGGACCACGCCTTCCGAGAGGAATGAGGCGGCCGAAATCCGGGCGAACGAGCACTGTTCGCCCGGATCGTTTCAGCAAGTGTTTAGAAGGTCTTAAGGCCGGCGCTTGACGCCGGGGGCGGATGGCGGAGCTCAGGCGCCGTCCCGCCGCAGTCTGGCCCTTTTTGGTGTTGCGCGAATAGCGCTCATCCGATACGTCTGCGGTTGGGCTCGTTTAACCTTGGCCGCGGCATCACCGCGGTTCTTGGTGTGATGGACCGTCGGGACCGCTCCATCGGGATGGGGGTCACGCGTGCCGGGGGTCCAGGTGACACAGACTGGAGAGACTGATGACGACTTACACTTTTGAGACGATCACGGACGCGCAGGCGTTGGCGTTCACGTCTGGCGACACGCTCGTCAGCAACAGCACGACCAGCACGGGTTCGAAATTCCGGGTCAGCTTCCTGTCGGGCGGCGCGACCGGCCTCGGCAACATCGTTCTGACCGACACCAGCACGGGCGCCGTTAAAACGTTCAGCTCGGGCCTGGCCAACCACACGGTCGGTATCGCTTCGACCGGTTCGGCGCTGTATGTCGGCGACAGCAGCGGCAACACGGGCGGCGTGACCGGCGCCAACCTCGGCGCCTTCCTCGGCGATGGCGACGACACGGTGACGGGCGCCGTGACGGGCGGCGACTACCTGCAGGGCAACGCGGGCAACGACACCATCGCCGGCGCTGGCGGCAACGACACCCTGTACGGCGGTCAAGGCAACGACGCCATCACCGCCGGCGCTGCGGGCACCGTGTTCGTCAACGGCAACCTCGGCGCCGACACCATCACCGCCACGGGCTCCACCGCGGCGACCCTGCTGGGCGGTCAAGGCAACGACGTCATCACCGGCAGCGCCGGCGCTGACAACATCAGCGGCGACCTGGGCGACGACACCATCTCCGCCGGCGGTGGCAACGACACGTTGAACGGCGCGGCCGGCAACGACTCGATCACCGGCGGCGCGGGCTCCGAGCAAATCTTCGGCGGCGACGGCAATGACACCCTGATCAGCGGTGGCGGAGCTGACCTGCTGCAAGGCAACCTCGGCAACGACTCGCTGGTCGGCGGCACGGGCAACGACACCCTGTACGGCGGCCAAGGCGCCGATACGATCGACGCGCTGACCGCGACCGGCGGCAACGACCTGATCAACGGCAACCTGGGCAACGACACCATCACCACCGGCAACGGCAACAACACCGTTCACGGCGGCCAAGGTGACGACAACGTCACGGGCGGTACGGGCAGCGACTCGATCTTCGGCGATCTCGGCAACGACACGCTCTCGGGCGGTGGCGCTGGCGGTAACGACACCATCCTCGGCGGTGACGGCGATGACCAAATCACCTTCGCGGGTGGTACGGGCGCCTTCAAGGCCTCCATCGACGGTGGCGCCGGCAACGACTCGATCACCGTGAGCCATGGCGCCGCCGCCACCGGCAACGACACCATCCTGGGCGGTGACGGCAACGACACCATCACCATCTCGGGCAACGCCACCTACTCGGGTTCGAGCAACATCGACGGCGGCGCGGGCAATGACTCGATCACCGCCGGCGCTGGCACGGGCTCGCACACCCTGATCGGCGGCGCGGGTGACGACACCCTCGACGGTTCGGGCCACACCAGCGGCGGCCTGTCCCTGAGCGGCGGTGACGGCAACGACCTGATCATCGGCGGCCCGGGCAAGGACACCCTGGCTGGCGGCGCCGGCGTCGACACCTTCCAGATCGGCAGCGGCACCAGCTCGTGGGTCGTCGGTAGCCAAGACATCATCACCGACTGGAGCTCTCAAGATAAGCTGAGCTTCGGCGTGTCGGGTTATGTCGAGACGGTTGCGACCGACTACGCGGCGGCCACGACCTACGCTCTCGGCCAGTTCGGCACCAACCACGTCGTGGCGGTGCAGGTCGGCTCGGACGTGGTGGTCTTCGCGGACCAAGGCACGGACAGCGCGGTGGTCCTCGTCGGCCGCTCGCTGAGCGATATCGACAGCAGCAACATCGTCTAAGCCTTCAGGCCTAGGCCGAACTTCGGGGCCGCCCTTCGGGGCGGCCCATTTGTTTTCAGGCTTCCCTTTGCAGCGACGGCGCGGTCTTAAGGGCCATGTCCAGCGCGGTCCTCTATTTTCACCATGACGCCTACGACACCGGCGGCGCCCGGCTGATGGGCCGCCATTCGGCCGGCGAGAGCTTCATGCGCGGCTATCTGCGCCACGCCACGGCCGACACTTTCCATATGTGGAACGTCGCCAACGGGCCGCTCGACAAGGCCGACGCGCTGATCCGGCGTATCGAGCCCATCGAACGGCCCATCGTCTGGCATCCGAACCGCCGGCGTATCGGCGAGGTCGGCGTGCTCAACATGCCGGTGCCCGGCCTGCCCGGAGAAGCCTGGGCGCGCCGCCCCTACGGCGACCAGGCCTACGCGATCTGTGGTGTGACCCACACGACCGCTTCGGCGATTATCATGCAGACCGTCGCAGAAATGCTGCTGACGCCGCTGCACGACTACGACGCCTTGATCTGCACCTCGAGCGCGGTGCGCGCCTCGATCGAAACCGAGCTCGACGGGGTGCGTGAGCACCTCGGCCGCGAGTACGGCCCGCGCCGCCGGCCCGAGCCGATGCGGGTGACCATTCCGCTGGGGGTCAACGCCGAGGATTTCCGCACCAGCCCGGCCGACCGCAAGGCTTGGCGCGAGCGGCTCGACATACCGGAGGACGCCGTCGTCGCGCTCTACGTCGGCCGCTTCAGCGCCAACGGCAAGATGAACCCGGCGCTGATGGCCTTGGCCCTGGAGCAGGCCGCCCAACGGACCACGCGAGCGCTCTACTGGGTGAATTCCGGCTGGGCGGGTTCGAATGAGGCGGAGACCTTCCATCACCACAACGCCAGCGCGCTCTGCCCGTCGGTTCGCTACCGTCACGTCGACGGACGCCAGCCCGACGTGCGCTTCTCCATATGGTCGGTGGCGGACTTCTTCATCAGCTTCTCCGACAACATCCAGGAGACCTTCGGCCTGACGCCGATCGAGGCGATGGCCGCGGGCCTGCCTTGCGTCGTCACCGACTGGAACGGCTATCGCGACACGGTTCGTGACGGGGAGGACGGATTTCGCATCGCGACCCTCGCGCCCGCGCCCGGCGCCGGCGGCGATTTCGCCTACGCCTTCGCCAACGCCACCCTCAACTACGACGGCTATATCGGCGGCGTTTCGCAATACACCGCCATCGACCTCGCCGCCGCCGCCCAAGCTATCGTCGAGCTGGCCGAGAATCCGGAGTTGCGGACGCGCATGGGAGCCCAGGCCCAGGCTCGGGCGCGAAGCGTGTTCGACTGGTCTGCGGTGATCCCGCAATACGAAGCGCTGTGGGCTGAGCAGGATGCTCGCCGGCGCGCTGCGCCGATGGCGAACGCGGGTGCGGATAACCCCTTTCGGCCTGATCCCTTCGTCTTGTTCGGCGGTTATCCGACCCGGCATCTGCGGCAGAACTGGCGCGCGGCCGTTTCGCCCGGGGTGAGCTGGGAGGCGGCGCACGCCGTCCTGACCTCGCCGCTCGCCAAGCACAGCGGTTTCGGCCGCCTCTCCCTCGCCGAGGCCCAGCAGGTCTTCGAATGGCTGTCGCTCAACGGCCCGGCGTCGGTCGCCCAGACGGTGATGATCGTCCCGCCCAATCGCCGTCCGTTCGTGGAGCGCGGCTTGCTGTGGATGGCCCGCTTCGGCGCCTTGCTGCTGACGCCGGAAGACGCCTAAGGAGCGCCGTCGGGATCCGAAAAACACAAAGGCCGGGCAGCGGTCCTGACGGATCACTGCCCGGCCAAAGCGACACAGCCATGGAGAGCTAGGCTGACATCAAAGCTTAGCCGAATCTGGTCTTTCGTAAAAGCAAATCCCGACGCGACGGCGACAACTTAAGGGGCGACGCACCTCATCTACGGCTCTGGCCTTGCTCGCCGCCGCGTCTTATCAGATCCCAACTATACGGCATGAATGCAGGGGGCTGCCGAGCAGCATGGCGAGAATTTTCTACGTCCTCTGGTCCACGGGCGGGATCACCGGCGGTCAGAAGATGATCATCCGCCACGTCGAAACCCTGCGCGAACTCGGCTTCGACGCCTACGTCTACGCCACCAGCGGCGTCCCGGAGCAACTGGACCATCGTGCGCCCGTGGTGCGCGGCGCCGGCGTTCGCGCCGGCGACGTCGTGGTCGCGCCCGACGATGGCGAAGAGATCCTGCAGCAGTGCGCGGCAAAGGCCTGGCGGCCGGTCGTCATCGCGCAGAACCCCTATCTCATGTCGAGGTACGGTCTGAACGCCATCGAGGCCGTCGCCGGCGCGCATCCCTTGACCTTCATCGCCGTGAGCGAGGGCCTTGGGCGTACGCTCAAGCGGATGTTCCCCGCGGCCGACGTCGAGGTGGTGCGCTGCTTCGCCGATGAGCGGAGATTCCGGTCACCGACCGCCAAGCGTCGCGCGATCGCCTATACTCCCAAGAAGCGCTTGCTCGAAGCGGGCGCGATCGAGGGCTTCTTCAAGCGATTGCATCCGCAGCACGCCAACTTCGCCTGGAACAGAATCGAGAAGCTCTCGGAACGTGAGACCGCGGAGGCTTTCGCCGCGTCGGCCGTGTTCCTGAGCTTGAATCGGCTGGAATCCGTAGGCATGACGACGCTTGAGGCGATGGCCTCCGGCTGCATCTGCGCGGGCTTCCTGGGAGTCGGCGGACGGGAGTACGCGACGCCCGACAACGGCTTCTGGGTTCCCGACGACGACTGCGAGGCCGCCGCCGACGCGCTGGCGGAAGCGTGTGCGGTGGCGCTGCAGGGCGGCCCGGAGCGCCAGCGGCGGCTCGAGGCCGGCTACGAGACTGCACGGCAGTGGACCTATGCCGGGTTCCGCCGCCAATTGGAGGAGACGTGGATGCGGATCGCGCCCGACACCCGACTGCAAACCACGCCGCTGGACGTCTGACATGTCTGTGACCGACGTCGTCGCCGCGCGCGTGCGCGAATGGGTGGGCGCCTGGCCCGAGCGCCCCGATCAAAACACCCTACTCAGGGTGTTGCGCTTCCTCGGCCAGTGGCGATCGCAGATGCTCGCCAACACCTTCGTCGCCCGGCAGGGGACCGTCATCCACGGCGGAATTTTCCGCGGCATGACCTATCTCGACCACGTGACCGAGGGCGCGCTGATTCCGCGCCTGCTCGGCACCTACGAATCGGAGCTGCACCCTCACTTCGAGGCCTTCGTCGACGCGGGCCTCGACGCCATCATCGATGTGGGGTGTGCGGAGGGCTACTACGCCGTGGGGCTGGCGCGCCTGGCGCCGGGCCTGACGGTCCACGCCCGCGACATCGACGAAAAGGCGCGGGTCGCCTGCGCAGAGCTGGCGCGCCGCAACGGCGTGGCCGACCGGGTGCAGATCGGCGGCGAGTTCACGCCGGAGGACTTCCAGGCCTTCGCCGGTCAGCGCGTGCTGGTGCTGGTCGATGCGGAAGGCGCGGAAGGCGCCATCCTCGACCCGGCGCGCGGCCCGGCGCTGGCGCAGATGTCGATCATCGTCGAGACCCACGACGTGTTTCGGCCGGGCTCCGAGGCGCTGATCGCACAGCGGTTCGCCCCGACCCACGACATCGTTCGCGTCGAGCAGCAGCCCAAAACCTTCGATCTGCCCGACTGGATGCGCTCGCTCACGCATCTCGACCAACTGCTTGCGGTCTGGGAGTTCCGGCTGCAGCCGACCCCGTGGCTGGTCATGCGGCCGAAGCAACCGCCCGCTCAGTCGTAGGCGAAGCCGGCCAGGGCCTTCAGCCGCGCCTGGTCACGGGCGTAGAGCGCGCGCAGGTGGGCGACGTCGGCAGGAGTCAGGTACGAGCCGTAGTCCATCTCCTTGCCGACGTGGCTCTCGCGCGACGGCGGCGTGGCGAGTTCGTCGAGGCCCAGGAAATCGCGGACCTCGGAGAGCACAAGGTCGGGGTCGGCGCGCAGGTCCTCCGCACGCAACAGCATCACCTGCTCGCGCGGGAAGAGGGCGAACAGCCGATCGAGCTGCTCGGCGTAGAATCCGCGCTCGACGTAGGAATACTCCCGATGATGGCCCCAGGGCCTGGCGTCGAACAGCCGTTGCCGGCCCTCGCGGATGCACCAGGCGAAGGGCTCGGTCTCCGCGCCGCGGCCGTATTCCATGCGCCAATGCGACCAGGCCCGCTCGACCGGGTCGCGCAGCGTCAGGATCAGCCGCATAGCCGGATTGTAGACGCGGATCCGCTCCAGAGCGTTCGGCCAGTAGACGTAGATCGGCGTCGCCTCACCGCACGACCGGCCCTTCGGATCTGGGAATTGGGCGTGATAGGCGCCGTAGTCGGGCCTTGCCCAGTCGCGGGTCTCGTCGTCGAAGAAGTGCACCTCCTTCAGCGTCGACAGCGCGATGTCGGGATAGTCGGAAAGGTAGTCGTAGAGCGCCGTGGTGCCGCCCTTCTGCACGCCGGCGATCAGGAAGGTGACGCGGGGAGTCGTCATGTCCAACCCTTCCCGCGCAGGGAGGCGACGCGCAAGCTTCATCCGCAGGAAGGATCGCGATAAGACACCTTGAAGGGCTGCAGGCGATGGGCGCGAGTCGAACGAATGAAGACGGTGATTCTCGCGGGCGGGTTGGGCACGCGCATTTCCGAAGAGAGCCACCTGCGGCCCAAACCGATGATAGAGATCGGCGGCCGGCCGATCCTTTGGCACATCATGACGCACTACTCGCGACATGGTTTCAACGACTTCATCGTCTGCCTTGGTTACAAGGGCTACGTGGTGAAGGAATACTTCGCCAACTATGTGCTTCACCATGCGGACGTGACCGTCGACCTGGCCAAGGGATCGATCGAGTATCACGCGACAAATCACGAGCCCTGGCGCGTAACACTGGTCGAGACCGGCGGCGAGACCATGACCGGCGGGCGGTTGAAACGCGTGGGCCGCTACCTCGACGCCGGCGAGCCGTTCTTCCTGACCTATGGCGACGGCCTGTCGGACGTCGATCTGGGCGCGCTCGCGCAGTTCCACCGCGACCACGGGCGTGAGGCCACTGTGACTGCCGTCGCGCCGCCGGGGCGGTTCGGCGCGCTGGAGCTAGAGGAGCGTCGGGTGCAGCGGTTCAGCGAGAAGCCGCCGGGTGACAATGGCCTGATCAACGGCGGATTCTTCGTCCTGCAGCCGAGCGTGTTGGAGCGGATCGCGGGCGACGCCACGGTCTGGGAGAACGAGCCGCTGGAGGGCCTCGCACAGGACAGCCAGCTGATGGCTTACCGCCACGACGGTTTCTGGGCGGCGATGGACACGCTGCGCGACAAGAACCAGCTGGAGGCGCTCTGGGCTTCGGGCAAAGCCCCGTGGCGGTAAGCCCCGGCTTCTGGCGCGGCAAGCGCGTCCTGCTTACCGGCCACACCGGCTTCAAGGGCGCCTGGGCGGCGATCTGGCTGACGCGCATGGGTGCCGAGGTGACCGGGATTGCGCTGCCGCCCGACCACACGCCCAGCCTGTTCGAGCTGACCGGCGTCGAGCGCCGCCTCGCCCGGCAGCACCTCATCGACCTGCGCGATCGGCGCGCCATCGAGGCGGCGGTCGGCGGCGACGCCTTCGACCTCGTCCTGCACATGGCCGCCCAGCCGATCGTCCGGGCGGCGATCGAAGATCCGGTGGGGACCTTCGCCACCAACGTCATGGGCACGGCGCATCTGCTGCAGGCGCTACGTGGGCAGACGGCGCTGCGGGCGGCCTTGGTGATCACCACCGACAAGGTCTACGCCAACGCCGAGGCCGGCCGCGCCTTCATCGAGAGCGATTCGCTGGGCGGCAAGGACCCCTATTCCGGCTCCAAGGCGGCGACCGAGATGGTGGCCGCCAGCTTCGCCAAGAGCTACTTCGAACGCGCGGGCGTGGCCCTGGCGACGGCGCGCGGCGGCAACGTCATCGGCGGCGGCGACTTCTCCCGCGACCGGCTCGTCGCCGACATCGTCCGGGCCGCGCAAGCCGGTGAGCCGGTGGTGCTGCGGCACCCGGAGGCGACTCGACCGTGGCAGCATGTGCTGGACTGCGTGGCGGGCTATCTGACCTATCTGCAGGCGCTGGCCGAAACGCCGGCGGTCCCGCGCGCGCTGAACTTCGGCCCGCGCCCTGGCGGCCGCGAGGTCACGGTGGGGGAGTTGGCCACCTTGGGCGTCGAGGCGCTGGGCGCCCAGCCCTGGCGGCACGAACCGGACCCACAGTCGATCGAGGCGCGCGCTCTCGCCATCGACGCGTCGCGGGCGCGCGAGGCGCTGGGCTTCACCAGCCGGCTCGCGGCGCCGGAGGCCGTGGCCCTCACCATGGACTGGCACCGCCGACAGGCCGCCGGGGAGGACGCGCTCGGCTTGTGTCTGGAGGCCATCGAGGGCTACGAACGGCGCCCATGATCCAGCCGCGTTGCCGCTTCTGTAATGAGCCCCTGGCGCACACTCTGGTGGACCTCGGTCTGCAGCCGCTGGCCAACTCCAACCTGACCGCCGAGCAACTCGAGGCGGGCGCCGAGCCACGCTATCCGCTGCACGCGCGGGTCTGCTCCAACTGCTTTCTGGTGCAGGTCGACGACGTGGTGCCGGCGGAGGCGATCTTCGATCAGGACTACGCCTACTTCTCATCCTTCTCGTCGAGCTGGGTGGCGCACGCCAAGGCCTATGCCGACGCCATGGCCGACAGGTTGAACCTCGGCCCCGAGTCGCTGGTGGTCGAAGTCGCGAGCAATGACGGCTACCTCCTGCAGCACTTCGTGGCCATGGACGTGCCAGTGCTCGGGATCGAGCCCGCCGCCAACACCGCCGAGGCCGCCCGCGCCAAGGGAGTCGCCACCGAGGTCGCCTTCTTCAACGAGGAGACGGCGATCAGGCTCGCCGCGCGCGGCGTCCATGCGGACTTGATGGTGGCTAACAACGTCCTGGCGCACGTGCCCGACATCTCGGCCTTCGTGGCCGGCTTCCGTCACGTGCTGAAGGGCGAGGGCGTACTCACCTTCGAGTTCCCGCACCTCCTGAAGCTGATCGAGCAGGTGCAGTTCGACACCATCTACCACGAGCACTTCTCGTACCTGTCGCTGCTAGCGGTGGAGCAGGTGCTGGCCGCCAGCGGGCTGCGCGCCTTCGACCTCGAGCGGCGTGCGACCCATGGGGGATCGCTGCGGCTGTTCTGTTGCCACACAGGCAGCAGCCGGGCGGAGACCGAGGCGCTGCAGGCCCTTCGCGGGGAGGAAATGGCCAAGGGGCTTGGCCGAATCGAGACCTATCTCGACTTCACGCCCCGGGTGGAGGAGGTGCGCGACAGCTTCCGAGCCTTCCTCCAAAGGGCTAAGGCGGACGGCAAGCGCATCGCGGCCTACGGCGCGGCGGCCAAGGGCAACACCTTCCTGAACTACTGCGCGGCGACGACGGACGACATTGTAGCGGCGTTCGACGCCAATCCCGCCAAGCAGGGCCGCTATCTTCCCGGCACGCACGCGCCGATCCTGGCGCCCGAGCAGCTGCGTGAGCTGAAGCCGGACTATCTCGTGCTGCTGCCCTGGAACCTGCGGGACGAGATCATGGGGCTGCACGGCTATATCGCCGAATGGGGCGGCCGATTCGTCATGGCCTCGCCGCGGACCGAGGTCGTCGGCTGATGCGGTTCGCTGCGACCGGGATCGAAGGGGTCGTGGTTGTCGACATCGAAGCGCGCACCGACGAGCGTGGCGCCTTCGCCCGGCTGCACTGCCCCGACGAGTTCGCCGCCGCCGGGCATCCGTTCGAGCCGGCTCAGACCAGCCTGTCGCGCAATCCGCACGCGGGGACGCTGCGGGGCATGCACTATCAGCCCGCGCCGCATGGCGAGGCCAAGCTGGTCCGCTGCGTTCGTGGGCGGATCTTCGACGTGGCGGTGGATCTAAGGTCCGGCAGCCCCTCCTACCTTCGCTGGACCGCCGCCGAGCTTTCGGCCCAGGACGCCCGCGCGCTGCTGGTCCCTGAGGGGGTCGCCCACGGCTTCCTCACCCTCGAGCCGGACAGCGACGTGCTCTACCAGATCGCGCCGCGGTACGAGCCCGGCCGCGAGACCGGTGTGCGCTGGGACGACCCGGCCTTCGCCATCGCCTGGCCCGCGGCGCCGCAGCTGATCTCGCCGCGCGACGCCGCCTATCCCGACTTTGTGAGCGGCTGATGGGCGAACGGATCCTTCTCACCGGCGCGAGTTCGTTCACCGGGATGTGGATCGCGCAAGCCCTGGCCGCCGCCGGTTTCGAGGTGGTCGCGACGATGCAGCACGACCGCGGCGCCTACGACGCCGAGCGGCTGGCGCGCATCGCCCGCGTCGAGGCGGTCGCCGACGTCGCGTTCGGCTGCCCGTTCGGCTCGACGCCGTTTCAGAATCTCGTCCGCAGCCGCCCAGGAATCGACGCGCTGGCGCATCACGCTGCGGATGTCACCGGCTACCGTGACCCCAGCTTCGACGCGACCACCGCCTTGGGCCGAAACCTCGAGGGTGCGCCCGAGGCGCTGAAGCTGATGGCGGATCAGGGCGCGCGGGCGGTCGTCGTCACCGGCACGGTGTTCGAGGCCGGCGAGGGCGGCTCGCCCGACGCGCCGCTCGCCGTGACGCCCTACGGCCTTTCAAAGACCCTCACCAATATCGCCTTTCAGCACCATGCGGCCTGGGCGGGGCTGACGTTTGGCCGGTTCGTCATCCCGAGCCCGTTCGGGGTGTTGGAGCAGCAGCGCTCGTTTCCGGCCTATCTGTTCCGCAGCTGGTTCGCCGGCGAGACGCCGCAGGTGCGCACGCCTGCGTATCTGCGTGATCACCTGGCGGCGCCGCGTCTGGGCAAGGCCTATGCGGATTATCTCATTCAGCTGCTGAGCGGCGGCGCGCCCTCGGTGGCCCGCCCGAGCGGCTGGATCGCCACCCAAGGCGTCTTCGCGGCGAAGGTCGCCGCGGAAGCGTCGTCGCGGCTGGGTTTTGCATGCCCGCTGACCCTCGCCGACCAAACCGACTTCCCCGAGCCGCGGGAACGGGTGAACAGTGATCTCGCGCCGGCCTGGGACCAAGCGGCCTTCTGGGACGCCTACGTGGATTGGTACGCGGCGTCCCGCTGACCGCTAACCCGTCTCCACCGTGCGGATGACCGCGGCATAGAAGTCGTGCGCCCAGTCGGCGGTGCGGCCGAGCGGGCTCTGCTGCATACGATTGCGCAGGGAGGCGCGCAGCTCGGCGATCCGAGCAGGGTCGGCGGCGAGGCCGGCGGCGATGGCGACATAGTCGTCCACCGTCCGGGCGCAGAGCTCCGGCAGGCCCAGGTTCATCAGCGTCGAATAGCTCAGCCGCTCGAACACGCTTGCGCCCACCAGAGTGACGCAGGGCGCGCCCATCCAGAGCGACTCGCACGTGGTCGTCCCGCCGGTCTGCGGGAAACAATCGAGCGTGATGTCGATCCGGTTGTAGTGCGGCAGGTGGGCGCCGCGCACCGGTTCGAACAGGATCCGGTCGGCCGCCACGCCGCCGGCTTCGAAGAGGGCGCGCAGGTTGGCGCGAAACGACGGGGCAGAGCCTTCGGGGCGCACGAACAGGAAGCGTGACCCGGGCGTCTCGCGCACCACCCGCGCCCAGGCGGCGACGACGGCGCGCGAGTACTTCTGCGGATTATTGGCGGCGCCGAAGGTGACGTAGCCGTTGCGGACGACGGGCGGGATCGGATCGGCGGCGGGTTCGGGGCGGAAGTGGAAGGCGCCCAGCGGATACCAGGCGTGAGCCAGCATCAACGGCTTCTCGAGGATCAGCTCCGGCCGATCGGGCATCAGGTAGGGGTCGACCACCAGGTAGTCGATGGTGGAGAGCCCGGCGGAGTGCGGATAACCGAGCCAGCTCGCCTGCTTGGGCGCCGGCTTCCAGGCCATGACCTCCAGCTTGTTCATGAAGGTCGAACCGCCGAGCTCGATCAGCAGGTCGAGCTGGTCGTCGGCGATCTGCTGGGCCGCGTCGCGGGCCCCGATCTCGGGGTTCCAGCGGAAGGCGGTGGCGCGCGCCGCCATGGCCTGTTGCACGCCGTCCGGCTCGCCATGCGCGAAGGAGTAGGCGTAAAGCTCGACGCGCTCATCGAGGTGCTCGAACAGAGGCATGGCGAAGTAGCCGACCGGATGGCGCCGCAGGTCGGACGACAGCAGGCCCAGCCGTATGCGCCCGTCCCGCGGCCGAGGCTTGGGGCGGCGAATTGGGGTTTCGGCGGCCAGGGCTTCAGTCTTGCGGCCCCAGATGCGGTGCTGCTCGAGAAGCTCTAGGCGATCGGCGTCGGTCTCTACCGCCGAGAGCTGTTTCATCAGCGGCGCGTGCCGGCCGTTCTCGGCCCAGACTCGTCCCCGGTTGCGGAAGTCGCCCACCTGGGACAGCGCGTCGTAGTCGGCGACCCGCTGCAGCACCTCGTAGAAGATCTTCTTCGCGCCCGGATCACTAAGCTCCACGCCGCGCTCCAGAGCGGCCTTGGCCAGCTGGTAGGCCTCCTCGATGTTGCCGCCTTCGTCGCCGACGCGCGTGCGCTCCAGGCTCTCGATCAGGGCGGTCAGGTACTCCGTCTGGCCAGGTTCCAGCTCGACCGCGCGGCGGAGATGGGCATTGGCCCGCAGGCGGTCATAGTCGCCGACGGTGACGCCGAGCTGAAAGTGCAGCCAGGCCGCCATCTCGTATTGCGGGAGAAGGCCGGTGAGGTAGGTGTCCGCGGCGCGCGGCTGTCCAGCCTGCCGATAAAGGACGGCGCGGGCTTCGACGAGCCGCGGGTGGCCGGGGTTGGCCGCCAACCCCTTGTCGAGCGCGTCTTCAGCCTGCTTGGCCTTCTGCAACTGGCCGAGCGCGCCGGCGAGGTCGAGCCAGGCGTCGATCATGTCCTTCTTCAGCCCCACCGCCTGGCGGAAGCGCACCAGAGCGGGCTCCATCTTGTGCTGCATCAGCATGGCGCGGCCGAGCTGACGCTGAAATTCCGCATTGCGCGGCTGCTGGCGCACCAGCTGAACGAGGGCCGCCTCCGCCTTGGCGCCCTGCCGCAGGTCCAGCAACACGTTGGCGCGATTGGTCTGCGGCGCGTCGTTGCGCGGATCGAGGCGCACCGCCTCGTCGAGCGCCGCCAGGGCTTCTTCATAGCGGCCGCGCTTGCGCAGCATCACGCCGCGAATGTTGGCGATTTCGCCGTCGCGGGGGTGTCGGTCGGCCGCACGGGCGGCCCAGGCGACGCCGTCCTCGAAGCGACCGGCCTGATAGAGCTGGACAAGCAAGACCCGGTAGACCTGGGCGGGGCGCGCCGGGTCGTCCGCCAGGGCCGCCGTTAGATGCTCGATCGCCTCCGCAGACCGCCCCGCGTTAAGGGCCGCTTGCGCCGCCGTCAGTCTGTCGCTCATGCTCGAGCCTTAAGCCGGGCTCTCCATGATGGCTAGCGTGCTGGATCTGAAGTTCGCCTGCGCATGGGTCAGGCGCTGGAGCGAACTGCAGATCCATAAGCACACGAGAAACATGTCCTGATCGATTTCCGAAGCCGTCCGAGCCCGCCACAATGCGCCGACGAACTTCGGAATCGGGACACTAGTGCGCCTCCCCCGGCAGCGCCTCTTCGCCGCCGCGTTCAAAGCGCCATTTCAGGATCAGGATGGTCGCCGACAGGATCAGGCAGACGGTGTTGGCCCCGATGACCGGCCAGCTGGTGATCATCAGGCCGTAGGCGATCCACAGGCCAAAGCCGGTCACGGTCACGGCGTACGTCCGCAGTGACACCGAGGAGGCGTCGCGCTCGCGGATGATCTTGATGATTTGCGGCACAAAGCTCGCCATCGAGCAGATGGCCGCGAGCGTGCCGAGCACATTGACAAGGTAAGGCGCCATCAGCGCCTCGCCGTGCGGAGGCGCTGTTCTGGCGAGGGCGGGGAGGGGACGTCGCTCATGTCGCGGTAACGGGCGCCCACCGGTCGGGTTGCACTCGGCTTTCGGCTTGCGCCGAACGACATTCTCGTGTGCGGAAGCGCCTTGTCATCCGCATGACACGTCCATGAGGATGCTCGCAGGCTTTCCCCTGGAGATCGCTTGTTGTCCGCTTCGCCGCAAGATGACCGCACCGCGCCGCATTCGAGGGCTTGGCCGATCGTGGCGGCGGGGGCCGTCGGGGTGCTGGCGATCGGGTCGGTCGCGCTCGCCGAACATGTGGCGCCGCTGGCGGCCATGACCGCGGCGCTGACGGTCGCCGGCGCGACGGTGCTGTGTGTCTTCGCCACCGACCGATCAGGGGAGCGGCGCTACCGCGAGATCCTGCGTGAGGCCGCCGCCCGAGCCGGCGAGCCTCCGCCGTTCGCCAGCATGATCAACGCCCTGCCCGACCCGATCCTGGCGATATCGGCGACCGAGCCCGACGACCTGACCAGCCGGCGCTACATCTTCGCCAACGCCGCGGCGCGCGAGCTGCTGCGCCTGCACGACGGCGAGGGCTTGCTGGTCAGCGCGATTCGCGATCCCGACGTTCTGGAGGCGGTCGACCGGGCGCTGTTCGCCGGGCGGGACGCGGAAGGATTATTCGAGACCCCCGGCGCCCAGGCGCGGACGCTGCGCACATACGCCCGGCCGCTCGGACTGGCGCTCGACGGCCGCCGCCTGGCGGTGCTGGTGTTCCGCGACGAGACCGAGATGCGTCAGGTGGAGCGTACGCGCGCCGACTTCCTGCCAACGCCAGCCACGAGCTGGCGCACGCCGCTGGCTTCGCTGACCGGATTCATCGAGACCCTACGCGGCCATGCCAAGGACGATCCGATCGCGCGCGAGCGGTTCCTGTCGATCATGGAGGCGCAGGCCGTGCGCATGGCCCGGCTGGTCGACGATCTGATGTCGCTGTCGCGGATCGAGCTGGCCGAGCATATCGCGCCGGCCGATCAGGTTGACCTGGCCGGGTGCGTGCGCGACGTGCTCGACGCCTCCGCGCCGATCGCCGACCGCCGCGGCGTCAAGCTGAAGATCAAGCTACCCCGCAAGGGCGCGGCGATCGCGCCTGGCGATCGCGACCAGCTAGTGCAGGTGATCCAGAACCTGGTCGACAACGCGGTGAAGTATTCGCCGGACGGCGGAACGGTCGAGGTGACGCTGCAGGCGGGCCTCTCGCCCGAGGCGGCTAGCGCGCCCTATCAGCCGGGCGCCATGCGGGTTTCGCTGCTCGGTCCCGACGTCCTCGCGCCCGCCTATGCGGCGCTGAGGATCAGCGACCGGGGGGGCGGCATGCCGCGCGAGCATCTGCCCCGCCTCACCGAGCGCTTCTACCGCGTCGAAGGCCAGAAGAGCGGGGAGCGTTCTGGCTCGGGGCTCGGCCTGGCCATCGTCAAGCACATCGTCAATCGGCATCGAGGCGGCATGACCGTGGAAAGCGCGGTGGGCGCCGGAACCACTTTCACGGTGTATATTCCGATGCAGCCGCAGGCGACGGGCCGGACCGTCGCCGACGTCGCGAAAGTGTCATGACGCTGTTGCATAGGCCGGGATGCGCCTTGGCGCGGGAACTGCGGGAGACCAGCGCGCAATGACCGAACACACCGTCAAGTCGTACGAGGAAGAGCTCAACGCCCTGTCCGCCGAATGCGCGCGGATGGGCGGCCTCGCCGAGGCGCAGGTCGCAGACGCGATCATCGCCGTCGTTAAGCGCAACCAGGAGCTCGCCGGCGCCGTGGTCGGCCGCGACGACAAGCTGGATATCGCCGAGCGCGACATCGAGCGCCGCGCGATCCGCCTGTTCGCGCTTCGCCAGCCGATGGCCGACGACCTGCGACGCACCATCGCGGCGATGAAGATCGCCAACAACCTCGAACGCTGCGGCGACCTCGCCAAGAACATCGCCAAGCGCACGCTGGTGATCATCGAATCCGATCCGATGACCCCGCTGACCCGGTCGATCGACCGGATGGGCAAGCTGGTCGTGCAGCGCCTCACTTCGGTGCTCGACGCCTACGCCCGCTCCGACCTGGAGCGCGCGATTGCAGTCTGGTCGCAGGACGAGGACGTCGACGAGCACTACAACAGCCTGTTCCGCGAACTGCTCACCTACATGATGGGCGACCCGCGGACGATCACCGCCTGCGCCCACATGCTGTTCGTCGGCAAGAACCTGGAGCGCATTGGCGACCACGCGACCAACATCGCCGAGATCGTCCACTACCAGATCACCGGCGAGGAAATGATCGCGCCGGTCCGTCCGAAGACCGACGCGCTGCGCGTTTGACGGGAGCTTAGAGACTTGCGGCCGACCATCCTGCTCGTCGAGGACGAGGACGCGCTGGCGACCTTGCTGCAGTACAATCTGGAGAAGGAAGGCTACGAGGTCGTCGTCGCCGGAGATGGCGAAGAGGCGCTCGTCATGATCGACGAGAAGCTGCCCGACCTCGTGGTGCTCGACTGGATGCTGCCCAAGGTCTCCGGCATCGAGGTTTGTCGGCGGCTGCGCCAGCGACCCGAGACCCGCAACCTGCCGATTATCATGCTGACCGCCCGCGGCGAAGAGAGCGACCGCATCCGCGGTCTCGACACCGGCGCGGACGACTATGTGGTCAAGCCGGTCTCGATGAGCGAACTGGCGGCGCGCGCCCGCGCTGTGCTGCGTCGGCTGCGGCCCGGCCTGGCCGAAGACGAGGTGCGGATCGGCGATATCGTCATCGATCGGGTCGGCCACCGCGTGAAGCGCGCGAACAAGGAGATCCACCTGGGGCCTACGGAATTCCGCCTGCTCGACTACTTCATGCGCCACCCCGGCCGCGTACTGTCGCGCGAGCAGTTGTTGGATGCGGTGTGGGGCTCCGACGTCTATGTCGAGGCGCGCACGGTGGACGTCCACATCGGCCGCTTGCGCAAGGCGCTGAACGCGCCGCAGACCGGCGATCCGATCCGCACGGTTCGGGCGGCCGGCTACGCGCTGGACGTCGCGCGGTAGAGCGCGTCAGGCGAAAGTGGAGGCCGGTTTCGCCGCCCCACCCGGGATGGGTCGAGCGCGGATCAGGACTTCTTCTTCGCCGCCTTCACGGTGTTGAGCTCGACCGCCGCGCGGATCAGCGCCTTCAGCGCCGCCTCGTCGATCGACTGGTTCTCGCGGATGTCGATAGCGCGCCGGGTGCCGCCTTCGAGGCTGGCGTTGAACAGGCCGGCCGGGTCGGGCAGCGACGCGCCCTTGGCGAAGGTCATCTTCACCACCGCCTTGTAGGTCTCGCCGGTACAGAGGATGCCGGCGTGCGACCACACCGGCACGCCGCGCCACTTCCACTCCTCGACGACGTCGGGATCGGCGGCCTGGATCAACGCGCGGATGCGGGCCAGCGTCGCGCCGCGCCAGTCGCCGAGCTCCTGGATCCTCGCGTCGATCAGCTGTGCGGGCGTGGGGTCGGCCATCGCGTTCGCTCCTCAAGCGGGCGCAGTTCGCCCGGCCTCGGAGCGGTCGTCAACCGGCGGCGGTGAGCGGCGCGTTCGCCGCCTGATCGCTGCGAACGATCGAGTCGATCATCGCGCGCCGTGCGAGCGCCGAGGCGAATCCGGCGCCGTGGTCGTCGCCTCGCGCAGGTCGGCGGCGGCCATCGCCTACAGGCCGGCCATGTTGTCGACCGGCGGGGAGAGGCCGCCCAGCGGCGGCTGGAGGGCGATCGGCGCAGGCGGCGCGCCCGCGACGGCGAACTGATCGGGCGCGGTCATGGGGCGCCCAGGAAGCCGTGCGGCGCATGCAGGCTGGGGCCGGACCGCATCAAAGTCTTCTTCGGAAAGCTCGAGTAGTGGACCGCCTTTCCCGATGGCGGCGTTGTTCACCAGGATGTCGAGACGGCCGAGCGCCTTGCCGATGGCCTGGAACATGGCGGCGACGTCCGCGCGCTTGCCGACATCGGCTTGCACCGTCACGGCCTCGCCGCCGGCCGCTTCGATCTCTCTCTCTCCCTCTCTCTCTCTCTCCAGGGCTTCAGCTTCGGCAGCCGCCTGCGCAATTAAAGCAACTTGAGAGTCGCATTTCTGAGGGTGTCATCGTCGGCGGCGATTGCATCGGGCGGCGCGCCGCGTATTGACTTTCGCCTCTGACGAAGGCGGGGCGGAGGACGCGTCGGTTGACGGCGAGGACTGAACGGCGCGGGCGTCCCACCAAGGCCGCGGCAGACCAGATGGGCGCGGCCCTGTTCAGCGCCGCGCTTGCCGAATTCGTCGAGAGTGGGCTGGAAGGCGCGACGATCGACCGGATCGCCGAGCGTGCCGGCATTCACCGCTCCACCATTTTCCGCCGCTTCCAGACCAAGGAGGCGCTGTTCGTCGAGACGGTGCGGGGCCTGAAGGCGGAAATGGTGGAGGGGCTGGAGCGCGTGCTGCGCCAGGGCGGCCCGCCCGAGGAGAGGCTGGTCGAGGCGGCGCGCTGGTACCTCGGCTACCGGCTCACGCCGAGCGGCAAGAGCGCGATCGCCGCGCTGGTGGCGGAGGTGCCTCGCCACCTCGAGCTGAATGAGCTGCTGGGCCCAGCCGACAGTTGGCGACAGCCGATCATCGACTACTTCGAGCACCTCAATCAGATCGACTACTGGCGCGTGGACGACGTCCGAACGTCCGCCGGGCTCTGGGCGACGCTGTGCTCGCAGATCCTGCTGATCATCTCCGGCGTCGGCGAGAGCCCGCAGGAGCGGATCGACCGCGTCGCGCAGGAGGCGATGAAGCTCTTCCTCTACGGCAGCCTGCCGCGAGGCTCCTGACGCCTCGGCGCTTGACCGGCCCGCGCCCGCGCGCGAAAGGCCGCGCCATGAACATCCTTCTCGTGGGCTCGGGCGGGCGCGAACACTCGCTGGCCTGGAAGATTGCCCAGTCGCCCCTTCTCAAGCGGCTCGTCGTCGCGCCGGGCAACCCCGGCATGGCCGAGCTCGGCGAAACGCGCGACGTGGCCGCGACGGACGTCGCCGGGCTGACCGCGCTTGCTCGCGAGATCGCGGCGGACCTCGTGGTGATCGGACCCGAGGTGGCGGTGGCCGCGGGCCTTTCCGATGCGCTGCAGGCGGAAGGCGTGCCCTGTTTCGGGCCGACCGCCCAGGCCGGCCAGTTGGAGTCGTCCAAGGCCTTCACTAAAGCCTTCGCCGACCGTTACGGCCTGCCGACCGCGGCCTATGTGATCTGCGAGGATGTCGTCGCCGCCAAGGCCGCCCTCGACCGCTTCGAGCCGCCCTATGTGGTGAAGGCCGACGGGCTGGCGGCAGGCAAGGGCGTGGTGGTCGCAGCCACCCGCGGCGAGGCGGAAGCCGCCATCGAGGACGCGCTAGGCGGCCGCTTCGGCGCGGCGGGCGCGCGAGTGGTGATCGAGGAGTTCCTCGACGGCGAGATCGGTTCCCTGTTCGCGCTTTGCGACGGCGAGACCTCGATGCTGTTCGGCTGGGCGCAGGACCACAAGCGCGCCTTCGACGGCGAACAGGGGCCCAACACCGGCGGCATGGGGACCTATTCGCCGGCGCCGGTGTTCACGCCCGAACTGGTCGAGCAGGTGCGCACGCGGCTCGTCGAGCCCGCCTTCGCCGGCATCGCCGTCGATGGCGCGCCCTATCGTGGCGTGCTCTTCGTCGAGCTGATGGCCACGCGCCATGGCCCCAAGCTGGTGGAATTCAACGTCCGCTTCGGCGACCCGGAGTGCCAGGTGCTCATGCTCCGCCTGGAGAGCGATCTGGTGCCCTACCTCGTCGCCTGCGCCACAGGCAGGCTGAAGGGCATGCCGGCGCCGGTCTGGCGTGACGAGGCGGCGGTCTGCGTCGTGGTCGCCGCCAAAGGCTACCCCGACACGCCCAAGGCCGGGGGCGAGATCGGCGGCCTCGACCAGGATTTCGGCCCCCACACCGAGGTGTTCATCGCCGGCGCCAAGCGCGACGCGGAGGGCGTCCTTCGCGCGGCGGGCGGCCGCGTGCTTAACGTCTGCGCCCGCGGCCCGGATCTGCCGGCGGCGCTGGCGCAGGCTTATGGCGCCGTCGACAAGATCGAGTTCCCCGACGGATTCTTTCGCCGCGACATCGGTTGGCGCGCGCTCGCCCGCTGACCCGGACGACAGCCTTTCCCACTCAAAACGGGTGACCGCGCCCCAAAACGGGTAGGACTGCCCTTCAATAGATCGAAGAATTATCGCTCAACCGTAGGGCGACATGTCGACTCGTCGGCCATCGCATCAGCGGGTCGGAGTAGGGTGATGAGTTCGGAGTCGGGGGCGCGAGACGATTTTGATGGCGAGGGTCGTCTGGGCGTGGGCGGGCCGCACCCGGTCGATCGTCACGTCGGACTCCGCATTCGCATGCGGCGCAAGGAGCTCGGCGTCAGCCAGGAAAAGCTGGCGGAAGCTCTCGGCCTGACCTTCCAGCAGGTGCAGAAGTACGAGCGCGCCGCCAATCGCGTCAGCGCCTCGAAGCTGTTCGAGATCGCTCGCGCGCTAGACACCAGCGTGGGCTATTTCTACGAGGGCCTCGGCGCGCTGCAGGATCTCGAGATGCCGACCACGCCGAACATCGAGGCGCACGCCTTCCTCCTCACGCCGGAGGGCGCGGAGCTGGCTCAACTGTTCCCCAAGGTCGGCCGCTCGCGCGTCCGTCGAAAGGTGCTCGAGCTGGTGCGCGCCATCGTCGGCGGCGAACGCGACGCCGAGGCTCCCGCCGCGCAAGCCGAGCCGCCCCGCTGCGTCAGCTACGACGGCTACTGATCAGCGCATCCAGCGCATCGAGGTTTTCGAACACAGCGCGGACCGGCCAGGGCCGCACGCGTGCGCGCCAGGCCGGCGGCAGCCTCGCCCAATCCTTTTCGGTGGTGACCAGGCCCGCGCCGAACTGCTCCGCGCGGAGCTGCAGTTGGCTCAGGCTGGCCTCGTCATAGGCGAAGTGATCCGGAAACGGGGCGAAGTCCGCCAGCTCGCAGCCGGCGGCGACCAGCGCACGCTCGACCTTCCACGGCTTGCCGATGCCGGCGAAGCCGACTTGCCGCCCTGACGGCGGCGGTTCGGCGGCCTCCAGCCGGGCGACCAGCAGGCGCGGCCCAGCTACGGCGGCCGCCAGCTCCGGATCGATGGCGGCCAGATCGGCGGGGAGCAGCACGACCACCGCGTCCGCCCGGGCAAGCCCTGCCGCAAGCGGCTCGCGCAGCGGGCCTGCCGGGAAGACCCGGCCGTCGCCGAATGGCCACTCGCCAGCGCGGGTCTCGCCGTCGACCACCACCAGGGACAGCGTCTTGCGGACGGTCGGGTTCTGGTGGCCGTCGTCCATGACGATCACCTCGGCGCCGGCCGCCGCTGCGGCGCGCGCGCCCGCGGCTCGGTCGCGAGAGATCCAGACGGGATGGTCGCGGGCCAGCATCAACGGCTCGTCGCCGACGTCGCCCGCCGTGTGGCGCTCCCGATCGACGCGGAGCGGCCCCGCCAGGCGACCGCCGTGGCCGCGCGACAGCAGGTGCACGGCCCGTCTCTGCGCCGCCAGTCGCTGGGCGATCGCCCGCACGACGGGCGTCTTGCCGGCGCCGCCCACCGTGACGTTGCCGACGCAGATCACCTGAACGCCGGGGTCGTCCGGCCGCGTGCGCGCGATCCGCCGGGCGGTGACGGCGGCCCAGATCCAGGACGGCGGCGTGAGCAGCATCCGGCTGACGGGCGTGACGCGCCGGTCGCGGCTGTACCACCAGCGCGGCGTGGCGAGCTTCATGGGGTCACGAGAGACTCGATCAGCGGCAGCGCGGCCGCCAAGGTGGCGTTCTGGCGCTGGGCGTAGGCTTGCGCCGCCTCGCCGATCCGGCGGGCGATCTGCGGGTGGGCGAGCAGGCCCTCTATGTGGCGCGCCAGGGCCGCGTCGTCGCGCGCCCGGATTGCGGCGGCTTCGGCCAGCATCTCGTCGAAGATCTCCTGGGCGTTGGCGGTGTACGGGCCGGTTATGACGCCGGCTCCCAGGCGCGCGGCCTCCAGCGGATTGTGGCCGCCGATCCCGGGCACGAAGCTGCCGCCTAGCACCACCGCGTCGGCTAGCCGCAGGAACAGCCCCATCTCGCCCAGGGTGTCGGCGAGATAGACGCCGCCGGCGCCCGGCAGCGGATCGCCCTGGCTGCGGCGCGCGACGCTGAAGCCGGCCGCCGTCAGTTCTTCCTCCAAGGCGTCGGCGCGCGGCGGATGGCGCGGGGCGATCACCAGCAGCGCGCCCGCGCGCGCGGCCGTCGCCGTGCGGAACGCCTCGGCGATCGGCAGGTCCTCTCCCGGATGCGTCGAGGAGGCGAGCACAATCGGCCGACCGGCGACCTCCTCTTGCAGCCGCTGCAGTTCCGCCTCGTCGACCGGCGGCGGTGCGCCGGTGCGCTTGAGGTTGAGCTTGGGTCCGGGGCGCGCGCCCAACTTGGCCAGCCGCTCGGCCGAGGCCATGTCTTGCGGCAGGATCAGGTCGAAGGCGCCCAACACCGCCCGCGCCGAGCCGCGCGCCCGCGCCCAGCCCTCGGCGCTCGCCGCGGTGATGCGCGCCGAAATCAGGCCTAGGCGGACGCCGCGCCGCCTGGCCGCCAGGATCAGGTTGGGCCAGAGCTCGCTCTCGACGAACAGCGCCGCATCGGGCCGCCAGTGGTCGAGGAAGCGCCGAACCGCGCCCGGCGCATCGACCGGCGCGAACTGATGGATCGCCCGCGGCGGCAGGCGCCTGGCCAGCACCTCGGCCGATGCGACGGTTCCGGAGGTCACCAGCACGTTCGTCCCGGAGATCCGCAACAGCGACTCGACCAGCGGCAGCAGCGACAGGCTCTCGCCGACGCTCACGCCGTGCAGCCACACCAGACGACCGTCGGGGCGCGCCTGGCCGGCGCGGCCGAGTCGCTCGGCGAGTCGCTCGGGCGTCTCCTTGCCGGCGCGCGCACGCGCCTCGAGGATGCGCGGCGCCAAGGGTTCCAGCAGGCGCATGGCCGCTCCGTACAGCGCCAGCGGCAAGGGGAGGGGTTCGTCGCTCACACCACCTCGGCGGGGGCGAGACGGCAGGCGTGGGATGAATCGGTCTCCACCTGCAGCGTCGAATGGCCGATGTTGAAGCGCTTTATCAGCCCCTCGCAGGTCTGATGCAGGAAGGCGTCGGCGTCGCCGTTCGCGGGACGGATCAGATGCACGGTAAGCGCCGTCTCGGTGGTGCTCATCGCCCAGACGTGTAGGTCGTGCACCTCGTCCACGCCGGGCTGGGCGGCCAGCCAGGCGCGCACCTCGTCGACGTCGATGCCCTTCGGCGCGGCGTCGAGCGCCAGGTTCATCGACTCCTTCAGCAGCCCCCAGGTGGCGAAGACGATGAAGGCCGCGATGGCTAGGCTGAGCGCCGGATCGACCCAGAGATAGCCGGTCTGGGAGATGACCAGCGCGCCGACAACCACCGCCGCGGAGACCGCGGCGTCGCCGGCCATGTGCAGGAAGGCGCCGCGGACATTGAGGTCGGTGTGGCTGCCGCGGAAGAACAGCAGGGCGGTTGCGGTGTTGATCACCACGCCCAGGCCCGCGGTGATCATCACCACGCCGGTCTGAATCGAGGTGGGCTCGGCGAACCGTCGCACGGATTCCGAGACAATCGCGCCCACCGCCACCATCAGCAGCACGGCGTTGGCGAGCGAGGCCAGGATCGTGCTCTTGCGCAGGCCGTAGGTGCGCTGCGCCGTCGGGGCGCGCTTGGCCAGCGTCGCGGCGCCCCAGGCCAGGATCAGCGAGAGCACGTCGGAGAGATTGTGGCCGGCGTCGGCCAGCAGCGCCATCGAGCCCGCCCAGAGGCCGGCCGCGACTTCTGCGGCGACGAACAGCGAGTTCAGCGCGACCCCGATCGCGAACGCCCGGCCCATGCCGTCGGCCGGCACGTGATGGTGATGATGGCCGTGATCGTGGTGGTGGTGATCATCATGGCCGTGGCTATGGTCGCCATGCTCATGGTCGTGATGCGGGCTGTGAGCTTGGGCCATGAGACTTTCTTTCACCCGCGCGCCGACGGATCAACCTGCGCCCGTCCGACCAACGCCTCCGCCCGGCGCGTGACCGCCGACAGCCGGGCCGACCAGTTCTCGATCAGGGCGGCGATTTCCGCCTCGCCGGCGTCCGACGCCACATGCAGCGGCCCCTCCCAGACCACTGCGCCGCGGCCGAACGGGGCGGCGAACATCACCTTGTCCCAGCTGTCGGCCTGAATGGCGGGATGTGCGGCGATGCCCATCAGAAACACAGGTTGGCCCGAGCGCCGGGCGATCTGCAGGGCGCCGGGCGCGATCACCTCGTTGGGCCCGCGCGGCCCGTCGGGCGTGATGATCAGCGCGCCGCCGTCGCCGACCCAGGTCACCGCCTCGCGGATCGCCGCCACCGCCTGCCGCGCCTTGGCCGCGTCGCCCCTCTTGGCCGACGAGATGCGGATCGCCGGAAAGCCCGACATCGCCAGCGCCTGGGCGATGAACTCCCCGTCGGCGGAGGGCGAGACGAAGGCGCGGGTGCGCTTGCGCCACCACTGCGGGGCGGTCGCCAGGCAAAGCGGGATGCGGCCATGCCAAAAGAGGGCGATCGCGCCCGATGATCCTGCCAGCACCGGCTCGACGCAGGCCAGGTTCTCGTGCCGCCAACGTACCGTCCGCAGGATCACACGCAGATAGGCGCCCAGCACCCAGCCCAGGAAGGCCTGGACGGCGTCGTTGCGCAGCAGGCCCTTCAAACCGCCTCCAGATCCTGGCTTCGGGCCAGCCGCGCGTAGAGGCCGCCCTGGCGGACCAGGCTCTCGTGGTCGCCGGTCTCGACGATGCGCCCCTTGTCGACGACGTAGATGCGGTCGGCGCGGCGCACGGTCGCCAGCCGATGGGCGATCAGCAGCGTCGTGCGGCCTGACATCAAACGGCCGAGCGCGGCCTGCACCTGGGCCTCGCTTTCGGCGTCGAGCGCGCTGGTCGCCTCGTCGAGCAGCAGGATCGGCGCGTCCTTCAGGAAGGCGCGAGCGATGGCGATGCGTTGCCGCTGGCCGCCGGAAAGCCGCGCACCGGCCTCGCCGACTTTGGCGCCGTAGCCGTCCGGGATGGTGGTGATGAACTCGTGCGCCGCCGCCGCTTGGGCCGCCGCCTCGACCTCGGCTTGCGTAGCGCTCGGCCGGGCGTAGGCGATGTTGGCGGCGATGGTGTCGTCGAACAGGAACGGCTCCTGCGTCACCAGCGCGATCTGGGCGCGCAGCGACGCCAACGTCAACGCGCGGACATCGCTGCCGTCGATCCGCACCTGGCCGGCGGTCACGTCGTAGAAGCGGGGGATCAGGTTCAGGAGGCTGGTCTTGCCGCTGCCGGAGGGGCCGACGAGGGCGACCGTCTCGCCGCGGCGGGCCGTCAGGCTGACGTCCGTCAGCGCGGGCGGGCCGTCGGGGCCATAGGCGAAGCTGACGTGCTCGAAGGCGATGTCGCCGTCGCTGCGATCGAGCGTGCCGGCGTTCGCCGCGTCCTGGATCTGCGGCTCGACATCGAGCGCGGCGAACAGGCGCCGCGCCGCGGTCAGCCCCTCGGCGAAGACGGTCTGCAGGTTGGCGAGTTGGCGCAGCGACTGCGACGCCATGCCGAGCGCGGCGACGAATGAGATGAAAGCGCCGACGCTCATCGCGCCCTGCTGGGAGCGCCAGCCCGCGTAGACCAGCACCGCCGCGGTGATCAGTGTCATCAGGAGCTCGGTGGCGGGGGCGGCGCGAGCGCGGGCGTTGGCGCCTTTCACCAGGTGCTTCTCGCGCCGGCGCACCACCTCGGCGACGCGGCCCTCCTCGAAAGCCTCTCGGTTCTCGATCTTCACCACCCGCACGCCGTCGAGGCTTTCCATGATGGCGGTCGACAGCGCCGAGGTCTCCGCCATCGCCCCCTTGGCGGCCTTGCGGGTCTGCTTGGAAAAGCGGCGCATGATGGCGCTGGCGATCGGCGCGGCGACCAGCAGCACCAGCGCCAGCAGCCAGTCGTTGTAGATCATCACCGCCAGCGCCCCGACCACGGTCAGGAAGTGCTGGGTGTAGTTGATCACGCCCGACGTCGCCGCTTCGCGCGTTAGCCCGGCGTCGTAGAGCACCGAGGCGACATAGGCTCCGGAGTGCTGGGTGCGCAGCTGGGCGAGGTCGGCGCGCAGCATCTTGCCGAACAACTGCAGCTGGATGTCGGCGACCAGGCCGTTGCCGATGCGGTTCATCAGCGTCGCCTGGATCACCTGGGCGGTGGTGCGGCCGAGCGCCAGGAGGGCGATGGTGACCGGCAGCGCGATCATCGCGCCGGGCGCGTGCGCGACCAGCAGCTGATCAGTCGCCGGCCGGAGGATCTGCACCAGCCAGGCGGAGAAGCCGGCGACGCAGATGGCGGCGACCAGCGCCCCGGTCCAGCCCTTCCAACGCGGCGCCAGATACCGCCCAGCCACGCGGGCGGCCAGCGCGTGCGCGGTCAGCTCGGGCGGGGCGGACTCGCTCATGAGCCTGGGGTCGTCCGAAGCGGTCGCCAAGTCAAGGTCGCGGGGATAAGCGAGCTAAACTCAGCACCGCTCATCCCGCGAAAGCGGGGATTGACGCGTTTTCAGTCGCGAGGGTTCAGCCTGCTCCACGCTTCCAGCGCCGCGCCAGCACGCAAAAAGCCTGGGTCCCCGCTTTCGCGGGGACAGGCGGTGTAAAATTTGATCGCTACGCCGCGGCGCCGGCGCCGGCGCCGGCGTTGGCGTCGCCGCCGACGGCTGCGGCGTTCAGGGCGATGCTGATCGCCTCGTAGAGCTTGGCGATCTCGATCGGCTTGGCGACGTGGCCGTCCATGCCGGCGGCCATGTATTCCTCGACCTGATGGCTTAGCGCGTTGGCGGTCAGCGCCAGGATCGGCGTCCGCGTGCGGCCGGTGTCGCGCTCGGCGGCGCGGATCTCGCGCGCGGCGCAGATGCCGTCCATCACCGGCATCTGGATATCCATCAGGATCAGGTCGTATTCGCAGTCGGTCCACGCCTCGACCGCCTGCTTGCCGTCGGGGACGATGTGGATGTCTATGCCCAGCGATTCCATGACCGCGGCCAGCACCTGCTGGTTGGTGGCGTTGTCTTCGGCGGCCAGCAGCCGCAGGCCGTCCTGCTCGGCCTGGATCGCGTCGGCGGAGACCGCGCCCATCGGCTCGCAGCGGGGCAGAGGAAGCTCGACGACGAAGGTCGAGCCTTCGCCCTCGCGGCTGGCGACGTTGATCACCCCGCCCATCATCTGCGTCAGCTCGCGGCAGATGGCGAGGCCCAGGCCCGTGCCGCCGAAGCGGCGGGTGGCGGAGTTGTCGGCCTGGGTGAACTTCTCGAACAGGCTCGGCAGCTTCTCGGGTGCGATGCCGACGCCGGTGTCGCGCACCGTCATCCGCAGCGCGCCGCTCTGCGGATTGATGTCGATGTGGGCGGCGACCTCGCCCTGCAGGGTGAACTTGACCGCGTTCGACAGCAGGTTGCCGAGGATCTGGCGCAGGCGGTCGCTGTCGCCCTCCCACCAGCCGGCCGCCGTGTCCTCGACCTCGACCTTGAGCGCCAAGCCCTTGTTCCTGGCCATGACGTCGAAGCTCTCGGTGACCGAGGCGATCACCGGCTGCAGCTCGAAGGGCTCGCTGATCAGGGTCAGCTTGCCGGCCTCGATCTTCGACAGGTCGAGCACGTCGTTGAGCACCGCCAGCAGCAGGCCGCCGGACTGACGTATGATCTGCAGGCGCTCGCGCTGGACAGCCTCGAGGTCGCCCATGGCCATCACCTCGGCCATCGCCAGCACGCCGTTCAGCGGTGTGCGAATCTCGTGGCTCATGTTGGCCAGGAACTGGGTCTTGAGCACGTTGGCGGCGTTGGCCGCGTCGCGCGCCGACTCCAGGTCGCGCATCGCCCGCTTCAGGTCTTCCTCGCGCAGGGCCAGCTTGGCGAGCAGGTCGTTGAAGCTGGCGGTCAGGCTGCGGAACAGCTCGTCGTGCGCCTTGACCTCGACCGGCTTGAACTCGCCGCCGGCGGCGACCTCGTTCATCGCCTCGGACAGCTTCATCACCGGCGCGATCACCCGGTGGGCCAGGCTGCGCGACAGGAAGAGCGCGATGCCGACGCCGCTGAACAGCAGCATGAAGGTCAGCGCCAGGAACTTCGGCAGCAGCGGCCCCAGGCCCGGCAACTCGGCGGTGACCAACAGCTCGCCGGCCTTCTTGCCGTCGGCGACGATCGGCTTGCGGATGGTCTCGACCAGTTCGGGCGCATCGGCACCGGCGGGGCGCTGATAGCGCGCGCGCACCTGGCCGCGCTCGTCGGTGACCACGGCGCCCAAGACTTCCGGCGCGGCCTTGAAGCCGTCGGCCAGGGCGCCCTGCACCTGCGGCCAGTGTTCCTCGGTGGCGATGTGGGCCGCGGTGGTGGCGGTGAAGGCGGCCAGCGCCTCGTGGTGGCGGTGGGACTCGGCGCGGGCGACCGCCCACTGCTGAGCCAGGAAAACGGCGCACGCGGCCGCGAGGACGACGACGGTGGTCGTCAGTCCAACGCCTGCGACGCGCGCGTGGAACGTGACCACGGATGCGCCGTCATCTTGGCCTTTAGCTGCGCTCATTTGCCTTTCAGACGCCCGTCCAGCCTCAGGAGGCTTAGTCCCAACTTCCTAACGCTTCGCTTCGATTCGGCCGCGCGAGGCCAAGTCTTTGACCAGACGGCTGAAGCTTCCGAGCGGAGTGTCAAAAATACAATCTGAGGGTGATCTCGGTGACCGGAGCGGAGAAATTAGCGCTTGCATCGAAAGGCGAATGCGGGTTTCTGCGCGCCGGGCCACGCCCTCCCAACGGGGCGCTGCCCATCTGTAAGGATGGGAGACATCGCTATGACCACCGCCAAGCCGGCCATGCGCCCGGCTCGCCCTGAATTCTCTTCCGGCCCGTGCGCCAAGCGCCCCGGATGGGCTCCTGAAAATCTCTCCAACGCGGTGCTCGGGCGGTCTCACCGTTCGAAGCTCGGCAAGGCGCGCCTGAAGGAAGCCATCGACCGCACCCGCGCGGTCCTCGAGGTTCCCGACGACTACCTGATCGGCATCGTTCCCGGCTCCGACACCGGCGCCGTCGAGATGGCGATGTGGTCGATGCTGGGTCCCAAGCCCGTGCAACTGCTCGCCTTCGAATCATTCGGCAAGGACTGGGTGACCGACGTCACCAAGCAGCTGAAGCTCGAGGCCGAGGTGCTGAGCGCGCCCTACGGCGAGCTGCCGGACCTGACCCAGGTGCGCAAGGACGCCGACCTGGTCTTCACCTGGAACGGCACCACCTCGGGCGTGCGCGTGCCGAACGCCGACTTCATCGCCGCCGACCGCGATGGCGTGGTGATCTGCGACGCCACCAGCGCCGCCTTCGCCCAGAAACTCGATTGGCCGAAGCTCGATGTCGTCACCTTCTCCTGGCAGAAAGCGCTGGGCGGCGAGGGCGCTCATGGCGTGCTGGTCCTTTCGCCGCGGGCCGTGGCTCGTCTCGAGAGCTACACGCCGGCCTGGCCGATGCCGAAGCTGTTCCGCATGACCAAAGGCGGCAAGCTGAGTGCGGACATCTTCGAAGGCGCGACCATCAACACGCCGTCGATGCTGTGCGTCGAGGACTGCCTCGACGCGCTGCGTTGGGCTTCTTCGATCGGCGGCCTCGGCGAGATGCAGCGTCGCGCCGACGCCAATCTGGCGATGCTCGAAGCCTGGGTGGCGAAGACCCCTTGGGTCGCCTTCCTCGCCGAGGACAAGGCCATCCGCTCCAACACCTCCGTCTGCCTCAAGGTGGTCGATCCGCGCGTCACCGGCCTCGCCGAAGACGCTCAGGCCGACTTCGCCAAGAAGCTGGCCGCGGCGCTGGAGAAGGAAGGCGCGGCCCTCGACGCCGCCGGCTACCGCGACGCCCCTCCAGGCCTGCGGATCTGGTGCGGCGCCACGGTCGACACCTCCGACGTGGAGGCGCTGACGCCGTGGCTCGACTGGGCTTTCGAGACCGTCGTATCCGAGTTCGCCGCGGCCTGAGCCGCCCCGAGCCCGACTTCGTAAGACTTGGACACCATGGGCGCCCGCTGAGACGGGCGTCCCTCTCCTGAAGGAGATTTTCGCATGCCTCGCGTGCTGATCGCAGACGAACTTTCGCCCGCCGCCGTCGCCATCTTCCGGGAGCGCGGCGTCGACGTCGACGTGCGCACCGGCCTGAAGAAAGAGCAGTTGCTCGAGATCATCGGCCAGTACGACGGCCTGGCAGTTCGCTCGGCCACCAAGGCCGACAAGGACGTCATCGCCGCCGCGCCGAACCTCAAAGTCGTGGGCCGCGCCGGCATCGGCGTCGACAACATCGACATCCCGTCGGCCACTGCCGCCGGCGTTGTGGTGATGAACACCCCGTTCGGCAACTCGATCACGACCGCCGAGCACGCCATCGCGATGATGTTCGCTCTGGCTCGTCAGCTCCCCGCCGCCGACCTCTCCACCCAGGCCGGCAAGTGGGAGAAGAACCGCTTCATGGGCGTCGAGCTTTACGGCAAGACGCTCGGCCTGATCGGCGCCGGCAACATCGGCTCGATCGTCGCCGACCGCGCCAACGGCCTGAAGATGCACGTCGTCGCCTTCGACCCGTTCCTGTCGCCTGACCGGGCGGTCGAGATCGGCGTCGAGAAGGTCGAGTTGGAAGACCTGCTGCGGCGCGCCGACCTCATCACCCTGCACACCCCGCTGACCGACAAGACGCGCAACATCCTGTCGGAAGAGAACCTGGCGAAGACCAAGAAGGGCGTGCTGATCATCAACTGCGCCCGCGGCGGCCTGGTCGACGAGGCGGCCCTGCGCAAGCAGCTCGATAGCGGCCACGTCGGCGGCGCCGCCTTCGACGTGTTCGTCACCGAACCGGCGAAGGAGAACCCGCTGTTCGGCGCGCCGAACTTCATCGCCACGCCGCACCTGGGCGCTTCGACCAACGAGGCCCAGGAGAACGTCGCCCTGCAGGTCGCCGAGCAGATGAGCGACTACCTGCTGACCGGCGCGGTCTCCAACGCGCTGAACAGCCCCTCGGTCACCGCCGAGGAAGCTCCGCGCCTGCGGCCGTTCGTAGCGCTGGCCGACAAGCTGGGCGCGTTCGCCGGCCAGATGGTCGACTTCGGCATCAAGGCCGTCGACATCGCCTTCGAAGGCGAAGTGGCGCGGCTCAACACGCGGCCGCTGACGGCTGCGGCGCTGGCTGGCGTGATGCGGCCGATGCTGGCGGAGATCAACATGGTTTCGGCGCCGACCGTCGCCAAGGACCGAGGCATCACCGTCTCGGAATCCAAGCAGGACGAGTCGCCGATCTACGAGAGCCTGATCCGCATCACCATCACCACCGAGAAGGGCAAGCGCTCCTTCGCCGGCTCGGTGCTGGCGGGCGCGCCGCGGGTGATCGAGGTCAAGGGCATGGATCTCGACGCGCCGTTCGCGCCGCGCATGCTCTATGTGAACAACCTCGACAAGCCGGGCTTCATCGGCGCGCTGGGCGCCCTGCTGGCGGACGCGGGCGTCAACATCGCCACGTTCAACCTGGGCCGGGTGTCGGCCGGCGAGGACGCAATCGCCCTGGTCGGCGTCGACCAGGAGCCGCCGGCGGACCTTCTGGCCAAGATCCAGGGGCTGCCGCACGTGAAGGAAGCGCGGATCCTCAGCTTCGCCTGAGCCGCGCCGCCTGAACCATCAATGCGAAGCGCCCGCTCTCAGAGCGGGCGCTTTTCTTTTTGGTCGAACCAAACCGACCAGATGCAGGGCTCGAGCACCGAGCCGCAGAGGCAGGCCAGGCGCGAGCGGTGCGCCGGGCTTTCCGGCCGGTCGTCCGTTCGCGCCAACGCCGGATGGGTCGGCGCGTTCACCGGGTCGGTCGAGCGGCTGTGGGATGACTGGAACATCGTCGCGCCTTTCCTGATGATGCGAGGTTGACCCTCCCGCACTGGCGCGGCCCTGAAGTCGGCGTTCAGCGGCGGTTCATCCGGTTCCGCCGCCAGCGCTTGTGAGTTCATACTCCGCCGAAAGGCGGAGGAACTCGGATGCACCCCAACAGCAGATACTTCGAACTTTGCCACGAGAGGGTGGTGGTGACGGGCGGAGGATCAGGCATCGGGCGCGGCGTGGCGCTGGCGCTAGCCGAAGCGGGTTGCACCGTCTACGTCATGGGCCGCCGCATCGAGAAACTCGAGGAGACGAGCGCGCTCAAAGGCGAGGCCGGCCGCATCGTTCCGGTGCGCTGCGACGTGCGCGAATGGGCGTCGGTGGATGAAGCCTTCGCGGTCGTGGAACAGGAGGGGCCGGCCCCGGCGCTGGTCCACGCGGCGTCCGACATCACGCGCATGCTGTTCGAGCAGATCACCCCGGACATCTTCGCCGCGGCCGTGCAGACGATCCTGACCGGCAATTTTCACACGATCCAGCGCTGGGGCCAACCGCTGCGCGCCCAGGGGTTGGAGGGAGTCGTTATCAGCTATACGAGCGCCTCCTGCCAGCGTGAAACGCCGGCCATCGCCCATGCCTCCGCGAGCAAGGCCGGTGTCGAGGCGATGACGCGGACAGCGGCGTCCGAATGGGGCCGCTTCAATCTGCGGCTGAACGTGATCGCGCCGGGTCTTTTTCCGTTCGAGGACACGCACCACGCCTCGTTCTGGGAAGGCAAGGGCAACCGGGTCTACGACCGCATTCCCCTGGGGCGAGCCGGCACGATGGACGAGATCGTCGGCCCGACGCTCTATCTGCTGTCTCGCTCGGCGCGCTATGTGACCGGCGAGATCTTCACCGTGGACGGCGGATTTCGGCTCATGCAGTGGAGCGGGGCTCGGCCCGAAGACTTCGCATGACGGGGTGAGACTTCGCGATCAGTGGAAATCGCGGCTGCGGATCAGCCGCCCTGACACCTTGGAGCGGACGGACGGCGCGTGGACCTCGTCCGAGGGCCGTTCGCCCTCGCGCATTTCCGCCAGCCGGTGCGACAGGTCGGTGAAGGATTTCGCCACCAGGTGAACGACCTCGCCCTCGCGCTGCAGCTGGCCGGTGACCAGCAGGAAGGCCGAGTCCATCACCAGCCGCCGGTTGGCCTCGAAGGCGTCGCGCCAGACCACGATGTTGGCGACGCCGGTCTCGTCCTCCAGCGTCAGGAACACCACGCCCTTGGCGGTGCCGGGCCTCTGCCGCACCAGGACGAGCCCGCCGACGGTGGTGCGCCTGCGGTCGCGCAGGGTCTTCAACGCCGCCGCCGGGACCGCGCCCATCGCCTGCAGTTCACTGCGGAAGAAGCCCACCGGATGCGCCTTCAGGGAGAGGCTGGTGGTCCGGTAGTCCTCGGCGACGTGCTGCACAGGGCTCATGAACGGCAGCTCGACCTGGGTCTCCTTCGGCCGGGCGCCCACCAGCAGCGGCGCATGCTTCTGCGCGCCGATCTCGCCCGATAGCCCCTTGACCGCCCACAGCGCCTTGCGTCGATCCAGCCCCAGCGAGCGGAAGGCGTCGGCTTCGGCCAGGAGCTCCAGGGTGCGGCGTTGGACGCCAGAACCGAGGGCGAAGTCCTCGAAGCTTCGCGCGCCGGCGTTGCGCGCCGCCACGACCAGCTCGGCTTCAGCCTGCTTCAGCCCACGGATCTGGCGCAGGCCCAGGCGGAGCGGGCGGTAACTTTCCCTCCCCTTCATGGGGAGGGAAACGCGCGCTTCATCCTCCAGCGCGCAGTCCCAGTCGCTCGCCATCACGTCGGGCGGGCGGACCTCGACGCCGTGTTCGCGGGCGTCGCGGACCAGTTGGGCAGGCTGGTAGAAGCCCATCGGCTGGCTGTTGAGCAGAGCGGCGCAGAAGACGTCGGGCCTCGCCCACTTCACCCAGGCCGAGGCCCAGACCAGCAGGGCGAAGCTGATCGCGTGGCTCTCCGGGAAGCCGTAGGAGCCGAAGCCTTCGATCTGTTGGAAGCAGCGCTGGGCGAACTCGGCGTCGTAGCCGCGGGCGATCATCCCCTCGACGAACTTCACCCCATAGACTCCGACGCTGCCGTAATGGCGGAAGGTGGCCATCGAGCGGCGCAGGCCGTCGGCTTCGCCAGGCGTGAACTTGGCCGCCTCGATGGCGATGCGCATCGCCTGTTCCTGGAACAGCGGCACGCCCAGCGTCTTCTTGAGGATCTTCTCCAATTCGTTCTTGTCGCCATGCTCGGGCGCCGGCGACGGGTAGGCCACGGCGTCCTTGCCCTCCCGGCGACGCAGGTAGGGGTGCACCATGTCGCCCTGGATCGGCCCCGGCCGGACGATCGCCACCTCGATCACCAGGTCGTAGAATTCGCGCGGCTTCATCCTAGGCAGCATCGACATCTGCGCGCGGCTCTCGACCTGGAAGACGCCGACCGAGTCCGCCCGGCCTAGCATTTCGTAGACATCGGGGACCTCCTGCGGGATGTCGGCGATGTCGGCGATCCCCAGCATGTCGAGGCTCTTCTTCAACGCCGTCAGCATGCCCAGCGCCAGCACGTCGACCTTCATCAGGCCGAGCGCGTCGATGTCGTCCTTGTCCCACTCGATGAAGGTGCGCTCGGGCATGGCGGCGTTGCCGATCGGCACGGTCTCGTCGAGCCGGCGCTTGGTCAGCACAAAGCCGCCTACGTGCTGCGACAGGTGGCGCGGAAAGCCCAGGAGCTGTTGGGCGAGCGCGGTCGCGCGGCGGATCTCTGGCGCATCCGGATCGAGGCCGGCTTGGCGCACGTGCTCGTCCGGCACCCCGTCGCCCCAAGAGCCCCAGACCGTGTTCGCCAGGGCGGCGGTGATGTCCTCGGTCAACCCCAGCGCCTTGCCGACCTGGCGGATCGCCATCCGCGGCCGATAGTGAATGACGGTCGCGACGATCGCCGCGCGGTGGCGGCCGTAGCGGCGATAGACGTACTGGATCACCTCCTCGCGCCGCTCGTGCTCGAAATCGACGTCGATGTCCGGCGGCTCGCCGCGGCTTTCGGAGATGAAGCGCGAGAACAGCAGGTCCTGGCCGGGCTTGGTCGGATCGACCGAGGTGACGCCGAGGCAGAAGCAGACCAGCGAGTTGGCGGCCGAGCCGCGGCCCTGGCAGAGGATCGGCGGCTCCTGATCCCGCGCCCAGCGCACCACGTCGTGGACGGTGAGGAAATAGTTGGGAAAGCCGAGCCGTTCGATCAGCTCCAGCTCGTAGTCGATGATCTTCCGCTCCTCGTCGCGGACGCCGTTCGGAAAGCGCCAAGCCGCGCCCGCCCAGGTCAGGTCGCGCAGATGCTGGATGGCGGTCTTGTCCGGAGGCACCGGTTCGTCGGGATACTCGTAGCGCAGTTGGCCGAGGTCGAAGCCGATGCGTTCGGCGATCTCCAGGCTGCGCTCGACCGCGCCCGGGAACCTGGCGAACAGGCGCGCCATCTCCTCGCCGCTCTTCAGGTGGCGCTCTGCGTTGGCCTGCAGGCGCAAGCCCGCCTCGTGGACGGTGCAGTTCTCGCGGATGCAGGTGAGCACGTCCTGCAGCGGCCGCCGCTCGGGGCCGTGGTAGAGCACGTCGTTGGTGGCGACCATCGGCGCCCCACAGCGCTGCGCTAGCGCCGCCAGCTTCGAGAGCCGGGGAAGGTCGCGCGCGCCATAGCGCCGCGACGCTGCAAGCCAGAGGTCGCCCTTGAGCTCGCCGGCGAGATGCGCGAGGTCGTGATCGAAGTCCTCGTCCAGCCGCTCGGGCGGGATCGCCAGGCAGAGCTGGCCTTTGGCGTGGTCGAGGAAGTCGCCTAGCCGCAGCTCACACCCGCCCTTCTTCGCGCGGCCCTGGCCCAGCGTCAGCAGCCGGGTGAGGCGGCCATACGCCTCGCGGTCGGACGGGTAGACCAGCAGCGAGGGCGTCCCGTCGGCGAATTCCAGCCGGCAGCCGGTCAGCGCGCGGACCCGGGCGCCCGCTTCCCGCAGCTTCTGCGCCTCGGACCAGGCGCGCACGATGCCGGCCAGAGAGTTGCGGTCGCAGACCCCCACCGCCGCCAGCCCCAACACTTCGGCGCCCTGCACCAGCTCGTGCGGATGCGAAGCCCCTTGCAGGAAGGAGAAATTGCTCGCCGTCTGCAGCTCGGCGTAGCGGGTCATCAGATCCTCCCCCACAGGGGGAGGTGGAAGGCCGGAGGGGGCTTCCGCTCAGATGTCGATGCAATCCTGCCCAGGCCAGGCTTCTGAGTGGAAGCGCCCTCAGTCCCTCCGGGACAGCTCCCCCTGAGGGGGAGCATTTTGGCGTCCTTCCCCCTCACGTCAGGTCGAAGTCCGGGTTCCAGGCGACCTCCCAGAGGTGGCCGTCGGGGTCGGCGAAATAGCTTTGATAGCCGCCCCAGGCGGCGTCCTCCGGCGCCTTGATCGCCTTGGCGCCCGCGGCGATCGCCTCGGCGAAGACGGCGTCGACGGCTTCCTTCGAGGGCTCGTTGTGGGCCAGCGAGACGGCCGCGACGCCCGTACCCTCCTGCAGGGAGACGCCGGCGTCCTTGGCCAGGTCCGCCCGGCCCCAGAGCGCCAGCCAGGTCCCCTCGAGCGGCAGAAAGGCCACCTCGTCGCCGCTCTTGTAGTTGGGCGCGGGCAGCTTCAGCCCGTCGCGGTAGAAAGCGACGGCGCGCTCTAGGTCGCGCACGCCCAACGTGATGAGGCCGATCTTCGGTTTCATGAGGTCCGCTCTTTCGTTGTTGTCATCCGAACAACCCGTGCAGCCACCATTTGGCAGGCCGCTGGGGCTCGTAGAGGCCGGCGCGAAACAGCCAGAACCGCGCCCCGTCGTGATCCTCCACCCGGTAGTAGTCGCGGACGTGGCCCACGCTGACGTCGTCGATGTCGGCCCTCCACCATTCTTCGCCGATCCGCTCGGGCCCCTCGGCGCGGCGCACGCGATGCACCTGGCCGCGCCAGCGGAACTGGCTGGGCGGGTCGTCGGGGGTCAGCGCGATCACCCCGTCGACCGGTTCGGGCCGACGGAACAGCCGCACCGGCCGGGGCGTCTCGGTCGGCCAGAAGGGTTCGGCGGGGGCGGACGAAAGCGGCTTGCCGCGGACGACGGCCAGCTCCGGCACATGGCTCTGTGAGGCGTCCGCGCGCCAGACGCGCGCTTCGCCCAGCCGGTTGGTCAGTCGGTCTACCAGCGGGGCCAGCCCGTCGCCAGAGGTCTGTGGGCCGCCCCCATGGGCGCCGAGGTCGACCTGCCGCACGGCGGTGGGCTCGACCTCGTGGGCGGCGAGCGTCACCACCTCGATCCCGAAGCCGGGGTCGAGCGTCTCCAGCTTGGGGGCGAACAGCTTGCCGATCCGCGCCGCGTCGCGTCCCGCAAGAGCCAGGCGGACGCTCACGCCGAGCGCCTGGCCGTCGAGACGGTGGTAGGCGAGTTCGAAGCGTCTCGCGCCTTGACCCTTGGCCTCCAGCTTCGCGCAGAGCTGGGCGGTGACGTCGACGGCGACGCGGGCCATGTCCTCCGGCGCGCTGATCGGCTCGGCGAAGGCGAGACGTGCGAACCAGGGCGTGGGCGGACGGCGGAAGCGGAGCGCCTCGGACGCGGCGCCGAGCGCCTGGTCGAGCCGCATCAGGGTCTCTGCCCCGAACCGCCGGCTCAAGGGCGCGCGTGGCAGCTCCATGAGCTGGGAGAGCCGATACAGCCCCAGCCGCTCGATCTGCGCGGCGGTCTCGGCTTCGAGCCTGAGCGCTGCGGGCGGCAGGGACGCGAGCAGGCCCGTCTGGCCGCCCGGCGGGGCGATCCGTCCGTCCGCGCCGAAGTGCGCCAGCGCCCAGGCCGCGCCGGGAGTGTCGGCGATCGCCAGGCGGAAAGGCAGCCCGTTGGCCAGCAGGCGCGCGCGGAAGTCGGCCATCATCTCCGCCTCGCCGCCCCAGAGGTGGGCGGCGCCCTCGATGTCGAGGAACAGGCCGTCAGGCGTATCGATCGCTACGGCGGGCGAGAAGCGCACGCACCAGTGCGCGAGCTCCTCCAGCGCCTTCGCGTCGGCCTCCGGCTCGGCCTCGGCGATGGCCAGACCGGGAACCAGCGCGAAGGCGTCGGCCGCCTTCTGCCCGGGATGCAGCTTGAGCCTGGCCGCCTCCAGGCTGACGGCGGCGATGCGGCGGGTTCCGCGCACGGTCTCGACGAGGGCGAAGGGTTGTTGCTCCCCCCCAGGGGGAGCTCCCGCGCAGCGGGTGAGGGGGCTTCCACTCAAACGTTCGGGCTTGGCGAATGTCAGGAGCTTCTGAGTGAAAGCCCCCTCCGTCGGCTTCGCCGACACCTCCCCCTTGGGGGGAGGATCTGCCTCAAGCGACGCGTCGGGCGGGTTGCGGCGGCGCCAGTTGGCGATCGCCCAGGTCGGCGACCAGGCGCAGAGGGTGCGTCCCATCGGCGGGTTCCCAGTTGAAGGCGCTCTTCGCTTCGAAGAGCCAGGCGCCGGGCCGACCGCCCCGGCAGCGTTCGAGAGTCGCGGCGAACCTGGGCGCGCCCAGGCCGAACTCGCCGGCCGGCGGCTCGGAGGGAGCGGGGCCGATCCGCCAGCGGGTGGCGGCCGCTGATCCGGGGGCTTCCTTTGCCGACCGCCCCCCGAACGGCCGCCGCCGCACGACGAAGCCGGTGGCGCCCTCCTTCTCGCAGGCGAGCTGCAGGCGGCGGCCGGCGGTGAGATCGACAGCCTCGACCTCGCCCAGCACCGCGGTCACGCCCTCGGTCGACAGCGCGTCCTCCATCACGCCCAGCGCCTCGGCCTCGTCGCGCGCGCAAACCTGGATCAACCGGTCGGCCGGAAAGCCCAGCCCTTCGAGGCCAGGCGCCCAAAGGTCGTCGCGCCGCAGAACCCAGACCACCCAGCCGCGGCGGGCCAGCGGCGCGGCCAGCAGGGCAGCGAAGGCGGCGGGCGCAGCCGCGGTCTCGGCCTCCAGCCCCTCTCCGCCGATCTCGTGCCAACGGCCGAGCGGAAGTCCGCCGCCCAACGCCTGGTCCACCTCGTAAGCGCCCAGCGACAGCCGCTCGCACGCCGTCCGTCTGCCGGCCTCGAGGGCGGCGACCTTCGCGCGCACGGCGGCGAGCCGCCGGGATGCGTGCGGTGGGGACATGGCCGGTCGGACTCCTTATGTTCCGCGTTTGTTCTGAAACTCGCGAGGGAGAGAGTCAAGTTCCGCCGTGCGCATGCGGCTCGCAAAAACCCGAGTCGCGCCAACCACTTAGATTTGGATCGGAATCCCACGCGGAGTCGTTTCCGGACTCTGGAGATTTCCCCCGGAGCGCGTCATGGCCACCCGTCCGACCTGGCAGGGCTACCTGCGGCTGAGCCTCGTGAGCTGCCCGGTGGCGCTCTACACGGCGACTTCGAGCGCCAGCGAAGTGCGCTTCAACATGCTGCACGCCGAGACGCACAACCGCATCAAGATGGTGCCGACCGACCCGGAGACCGGCCCGGTCGACCGCTCCGAGATCGTCAAGGGCTACGAGATCGAGAAGGGCCGCTACGTCGTCATCACCGACGAGGAGATCAAGAACGTTCGGCTGGAGACCACCCGCACGCTCGACATCGAACGCTTCGTCGATGAGGGCGACATCGACCGGCTCTACTGGAACGACCCCTACTATCTGACCCCCGACGGCGACATGGCGCTGGAGGCCTACAGCGTCATCCGCGAAGCGATGCGCAAGACCGGCCAGGTGGCGCTGGGGCGCCTCGTCATGCACCAGCGCGAGCGGCTGATGGCGCTGGAGCCGCGCGACAAGGGCATCGTCGCCTTCTCGCTGCGCTCCAATCGTGAGGTGAAGGCCTCGGCCGACTTCTTCGACCAGATCCCGGCGGCCAAGCCGAACGCGCAGATGATCGACATCGCCACGCGGATCATCGAGCAGCAGGAAGGCCCGTTCGACCCAAGCCAGTTCAACGACCGCTACGAGGACGCGCTGCGCGCCCTTATCAAGGAGAAGGAAAAGGGCAAGACGATCAGCAAGCCCGCCGAGCCCAAGGAGGCGGAGGTCATCGACCTCATGGAGGCGCTCAAGCGCAGCCTCGGCCAGGCCTCCGGCGGCGGCGAACGGCGCCGGCCCGCCGCCAAGGCGCCCACTCGCGGCGGCGCTGCGGCGAAGAAGCCCGCCGCCCGCAAGACGCCGGCCAAGAAACGAGCTTAAGCGCGTATGTCAGAACCTTAACTTCCGGCCGCCCGTCCGGAGGCGTACTATGTTCAACGGGTCGGGGGACCAGTAACGGAGGTTCCCGCATGTCCGACTATCTGCAGTTGGACGAGTACATGGCCGCCTTGGACGAAGCGATCCGCTTGATCGCGCTCAGTCCAAAGCCTGCGTCTCCCGAAGACGAACGGCTCGACGTCCTGCTGCATCGCATCGCCGAGTTTCCGCCGGTCTACATCGTTCGCGCCGGAAGCGTCGGCGGCTCGGACTCGCAGGCTCTGCTCGCTCAGCTCCGCGCCGACGTCGAGGCTTTCGTCCGCAAGCGCGCCGAACGCTCCGCGCATCGCACCTTCCCGATCCGCGAACACGGGGTGGGGCGTACACTGTAGGGGCGGCTCAGTACCGGTCGCAGCGCAGGTTGGCGCAAAGGCTCGCCAGCGCCGGGTCGACGAGGGCGCGGAATGGCTCGGGCGTGCCGGAGTCGGCGAACGCCCCGCGCATGCAAGCCATCCACTGGTCGGCCAAATCCGCATCGATGGCGAACGGCGTGTGCGCCGAGAATATGCACGGCCGCCCCGGGTGGCGCTCGGCGTAGACGCGCGGGCCGCCTAGCCAGCCGGTCAGGAAGTCGGCGAGCCTGGCGCGCATCGCCGCCAGATCGGGCGCGTGGATGGCGCGCAGCCGCGCAAACGCCGGCTCGCGCTCCATGGCGTCGTAGAAGGCGTCCACCAGCCGGCGCACGCCCGCTTCCTCGCCGACGAGCCGGTAGGGTGAGGCGTAGATCTGGTTCATGGCGCCAGTGTCCGCTGGCGAGGGTGACGCGCCTTGACGCCGATCAATCCTCTCTCGCCACGGCGGGAGAGGTAGCTACTTCTTCAGCTTCGCGATCGCGTCCTGCAGCGGCCGCTCGGCGTCGCAGTAGTCGGACCAGGCCTTGGTGCGCTTGAGCAGGGCGGGCGCGGTGCGCAGGGTGTATTTCTTCGGGTCCAGACCCGTCTTCACCTGGCTCCAGTTCAGCGGGAAGGACACGGTCGCGTTCGCTCGCGCCCGCGGCGAGAGCACCGCCACCGCCGTGGAGAGCCGATCGTTGCGTAGATAGTCGAGGAAGATCCGGCCGACCCGCTTGGCCTTGGCCATGTTGACGACGTAGCGATCTGGCTGGTCGGCGGCGATCGCCAGGCAGACGTCGTGGGCGAACTTCTTGGCGGTTGGCCAGTCCATCTTCCCCTTCCCGTCGAGCAGAGGCGTGACGACGTGCAGCCCCTTGCCGCCGGTGGTCTTGCAGAAGGCGGCCAGGCCCACGGACTCCAGCCTGGACCTCACTTCCAGTGCGCCCTCGATCACGCGGGAGAAGGGAATGTCCTCGTCAGGGTCGAGGTCGAACACCAGCCGGCCGGGGACCTCAGGCTGAAAGGGCTGGCAGTTCCAGGGGTGGAGTTCGACCGCCGCGACCTGGGCGAGCGCGATCAGCGCCTCGACGCTGTCGGCCTGCAGATAGGGCTTGTGGTCGCCGAACACCTTCACCTCGGAGAGGAGCGGCGAGGCGCCCTTGCCGGCGTGGCGCTGGAAGAACCGCTCGTCGGCGAACACTCCGTCGGGCGTGCGTACGATCGAGCAGGGGCGGCCCTTCACGTGCTCGATCATCCACGGCCCCACCGTCTCCAAATAGCGGGCGAGGTCGAGCTTGCTGACGGGCGCCCCGTCGCCGCCGTCGGGCCACAGCGCCTTATCGGGGTTGGAGATGGTCACGCCCAGGACGACGTTGTCGGTCTTGCGCCGGGCGGGCTTGCCCCTCGGCGCGGCGGGCTCGAGCACTTCGACCTCCTTCACCGGCGCAGGCGTTTCGGCGACGACTTCATCGGCTGGTTTGTCGCTGCGCAAGCCCTTGAACGCGCCCTGGCGCACCTTGCCGTCGCCGGTGAAGCCCGCGAACTCGATCTCGGCGACCAGCTCCGGCCTGGCCCAGTTAGTGTCGGCGGTTCGGCGTGGAGCGCCCGCGCCGCTGAATGGGCTGGTCTCGGCCCTCGACCGCTGCAGTTGGGGAAGGACCCTGGCGACCGTATCGCGGCCGAACCCCGTGCCGACCTTGCCGATATAGACCAGCTTGCCGTCCTTGTGCGCACCGACCAGCAGCGAGCGCAGCTGCCCGGCCTCGCCGAGCCAACCGCCGATCACCACCTCGTGGCCGGCGCGGCATTTCGATTTCAGCCACGAGCCGCTTCGATCCGAGCGGTAGGGCGCATCGAGCCGCTTGGAGACGATCCCTTCCAGCGACATGCGGCAGGCCGATTGCCAAATGGCCTCGCCGTTGGCCTCGAAGTGCTCGACGTAGCGGATGCGCGGCCCGAGCTTTTTGCCCGCCTTGTCGATCAGCGCCTTGAGCCGCGCCTTGCGTTCGCTGAGCGGCAGGGCGCGCAGGTCCTCGCCCTGCGCGAACAGCAGATCGAAGGCGAAGAACACCAGGTTCTCGGTCTTGCCGTCCGACAGCGCCGCCTGCAGCGCGGCGAAGTCCGGCGCGCCGGTGGCGTCGAGCGCGCAGGCCTCGCCGTCGACCAGGCTGTCCACCAGCACCTGGCCGTCGTGCGCGATCTCCTTGAACTTCGGCGTCCAGTCCAAGCCGCCGCGGGTCTTCAAGGTCGCCCGGCCGCCTTCGACGCGCAGTTGCAACCGATAACCATCGAACTTGATCTCGTGAGCCCACCCCGGCCCTGGCGGCGGGCGGTCCACCGACTTGGCGAGCTGCGGCGCAATGAAGCCCGGCAAGGAGACGGCCTTCTTCAGCTTCCGCGGCGCGGCGGCTTTCAACGGCGATGGCGCGCTTGGCGCGTCCCGCGGCTTCGATTGCCAGACGGCCTTGGCCGAGGCGCGGCCGCGACCAGCGGTCATGAACGGTTTCGGGCCCTTGCCATCGCCCGCGGCGATCTCCTCCATCGAGCGGTCCGAGGCGACGGAGGTCGAGGCTTCGTCGACCAGCCGCTCGCCGTCGCCTTCCACCGCATAGCCGTCGTGGTGCTTGATCAAGAGCCAGTTGTCGCGCTTCTCGCCGTCGCGGCGCTTCATGCGCACCAGCACGAAGCCGCCCTTCAGCCGTTCGCCGTCGAGCACGATCTTCAAGTCGCCCTTCTTCAAGCCCTCGTGTGGATCGCCGCCGTCCTCCGGCTCCCAGTATCCGCGGTCCCACAACATGACCGTGCCGCCGCCGTACTGTCCCTTCGGGATGGTCCCTTCGAAGTCGCCGTAATCGAGCGGATGGTCTTCCACCTCGACCGCCAGCCGTCGGTCGTGCGGGTCGAGCGAGGGGCCCTTGGTCACCGCCCAGGACTTGAACACGCCATCGAGCTCGAGGCGGAAGTCGTAGTGCAGCCGGGTGGCGGCGTGCTTCTGGATGACGAAGCGCAGCCGGTTGGATGCCGTGGTCTTTTCCGCGCCTTTCGGTTCGGCGGTTTTGGAGAAATCCCGCATCGCTCGATAGCGGGCGAGCTTCGGCTCGGCGGCCATGGAGAACCCTTCTAGCTCGCCAATTTCGCGGGCGTCACCTTCACCTGCTCGAGGTCGGCGACGTAGGCGTCGCGCCAGGCGGTGACATCCTCGCGCTGGACGTTGTCGAAGAGAGCGCGCCAGCGGCGGATTCGCTCCGGCAGCTCCATGGCCAACGCCTGCTTCAATGCCTCGGCCAACTCCTCGGGGCTGTTGGGGTTGACCAGCAGGGCCTCGGTGAGCTGGCGCGCGGCGCCGGCGAAGCGCGAGAGGATCAGTACGCCGGGATCCTCAGGATCCTGGGCGGCGACGAACTCCTTGGCGACCAGGTTCATGCCGTCGCGCAGCGGCGTCACCAGGCCGACGCGCGCGGCGCGGTAGATGCCCGCCAGCTCGTCGCGCCGGTAGTTCTTGTTGACGTAGCGGAACGGCGCCCAGTCGATGTCGGAGAACTCGCCGTTGATCCGGCCCGACAGCGCGTCCAGCCGGTTGCGGATCTCCTGATAGGCGTCGACGCCCTCGCGGCTAACCGGCGCGATCTGCAGCATCAGCACCTCGCGCCGCATGTCCGGATTGTCCGCCAGGAAGCGCTCGAAGGCGGTGAAGCGCTCTTCCAGGCCCTTGGAGTAGTCCAGCCGGTCGACGCCGACGATCAGCTGCCGGAACACGGTGCAGGCGCCCATGATGTCGCGCATGCGCACCGCCTTGGCCGAGCGCACCAGCGCCCGGAAATCCTCCGCGTCAATGCCGATCGGATAGGCCCCGACGCGCACGGTCCGGCCGAACGCCGTCCATATGCCTGGTGCGACCTGCTCGCCGCCGGCCTCGCTCAGCACGTATTCCTCGAACGCCTGCTGGTACTCGACGGTGTGGAAGCCGACGAGGTCGTAGTCGAACATCGCCTGCACCAGCTGCTTGTGGCCGGGCAGGGTGGTGACGAGTTGGTGGGCGGGCCACGGCACGTGCAGGAAGAAGCCGATCCGGTTCTTCACGCCCAGCCTGCGCAGCTCCCGCGCCATCGGGATCAGGTGGTAGTCGTGGATCCAGATGATGTCGTCGCGCTCGATCAGCGGGCGCAGGGTCTCGGCGAAACGCCGGTTCACCCGCTCGTAGCCCGCCCCATAGGCGCGGTCGTAGGCCGTCAGGTCCTGGCGGTAGTGGAACAGCGGCCAGAGCGTCTTGTTGGCGTAGCCGTTGTAGTATTCGTCGACGTCGGCCTCCTCGAGGTCGACGGTGGCCACGGTCACGCCGTCGACCTTCACCATCGACAGCTGGCCGTTGAACGTGGGCGTGGTCTTGCCGCTCCAGCCGAACCACAGGCCGGAGTATTCGCGCAGCGCCGCGGCCAGCGCCATGGCCAGGCCGCCGACGCTCTCGTCGCCGCGCTTGGCCGGCGGATTGACGCGGTTCGAGACGACGATCAGCCGGCTCATCCTACGACGCTCGCTTCGGGAGCTACGAAGGACTCGGGCCGGGCCTCCAGAGTCTTGGCGAAGGATGGCCTCATAGCGAGGCTTCCAGCCAGCCCAGCGTCTCGTCGACGCCCAGTAGCCGATAGCGCGCCGCGGTCGGGCGCGGATGGCCGACCAGCACGCCCATGCCGCCCAGCGCGCGCACCGCCTCGAAGCCGTGCTCGTCGGTGACGTCGTCGCCGACGAACACCGGGCGCGCCCCGGCGAACGGCGGGCGGCGCAGGAAGTCGGCGACGCTGTCGCCCTTAGTCGGGCCGGGCGTGCGCAACTCCTCGACCATGTCGCCTTGCTGCAGCACCAGCCCGGTTTCGACCGCGAGCTTAAGCGCAAGACGGTGGGCGGCCGGCCCATGCGCCTGGGCCAGGCGGTAATGCAGGGCGACGCTGAGCCCCTTCTCCTCGACCATAAGGCCGGAGTCGCGTGCGGCGAAGGCGTGCAGCCGCCGGGCGGCCTCCGCCAGCTCCGAGTGCGGGGCGCTCTCGCTCACCGCTCCGTCGGGCTCGCGCAGCACCAGGCCGTGGACGGCGGCGACTGCGGTCACGCGGTTTTCCAGGATCCGGTCGATGTCGCCCAGCGTTCGTCCGCTGACCACGGCGAGGCGGCCATCAAGGCCCTCGTTGAGCCGCTCCAGGAGGTTCGTGCGGCGGGGGTCCGGCCGCACGTCCTGCGGCCGGGCGGCGATCGGCGCGAGCGTGCCGTCGAGGTCCAGGAACAGGGCCACGCCCCGCAGCTTCAAGGGCTGTGGCGCAGGCAAACCGACCGTAAGGCCCTCGTACGTCATGCAACTCATCGCCCCTCACAAGCCGCCAGGAAACGCACGAGCCGCCTCGGTCGATCCACAAAGACGGTGAAGTTAGCGTGAGCGCCGGGTCTCGCTTGACGCCGCGGTCCCAATGCCGGCATCCGGGCGTTTGAGCTGCGGCTGGCATGCGAAAGGCGCGGGGAATGATAGAGACCTGGGGCGCGGACGCGATCGTCCTGTTCGGGGCCACTGGCGACCTCGCGAGGCGGATGCTGATCCCCTCGCTGTATTATCTCGACGTCGACGGCTTCCTGCCCGAGGGCTTCAAGGTGATGGCGACCGCGCGTCACCAGCACACCCGCGAGGAGTTCGTCTCCGTCGTCCACGATCTGCTGGCCGCTCGTCCCGATGGAGTGGATGAGAAGGTCTGGGCGCGGTTCGCGGAGCGCCTGGACTTCACCGCCGCCGACGCCACCACCGAGGAGGGCGCGGCCCTGCTGAAGCCAATGCTGGAGGCGTCCAAGGCGCCGATCTTCTATCTGGCGCTGTCGCCCAGCCTCTATGGTCGGGTCTGCGGGGCGCTCTCTGCCGCTGGCCTCGCACACCCGCACACCCGCATCGTGCTGGAGAAGCCGATCGGCCGAGATCTCGCCAGTTCGCGGGAGATCAACACCGCGGTGGGCGCGGTCTTCGACGAAGACCGAGTGTTCCGCATCGACCACTATCTCGGCAAGGAGACGGTGCAGAACCTGCTGGCGCTTCGCTTCGCCAACACCCTATTCGAACCGCTCTGGAACAACCTCACCATCGACCACGTGCAGATCACCGTGGCGGAGACGGAAGGGGTGGGCGACCGCTGGCCGTACTACGACGAGTACGGCGCGCTGCGCGACATGCTGCAGAACCACATGCTGCAACTGCTGTGCCTGGTGGCCATGGAGCCGCCGAGCGACATGGAGCCGGACTCCGTGCGCAACGAGAAGGTCAAGGTGCTGCGCTCGCTCCGCCGCTTCACCCGCCACGAGGCACAGCAGGCCAGCATTCGTGGCCAGTACACCGCCGGCGTCGTCGGCGGCGCCGAGGCCAAGGGCTACGAGAGCGAGCGCGGTCAGCCCAGCGGCACCGAGACCTTTGTCGCCCTGCGCGCCGACATCGACAACTGGCGCTGGGCGAGCGTGCCCTTCTTCCTGCGCACCGGCAAGCGGCTGCCCGAGCGGCGCACCCAGATCGCCATCCAGTTCAAACCGGTGCCGCACTCGATCTTCGACGGCGCGGCGCGCGACGACCTGGTCGCCAATCGGCTGGTGATCGACCTGCAACCGGACGAGGACATCGAGCTCACCCTGATGAACAAGGCGCCGGGGCTGACCGCCCAGGGTATGCGCCTGCAGGCTCTGCCGCTGTCGCTGTCGCTGTTGCGGACTTACGAGGGTCCGGGAAAGCGCCGCCGCATCGCCTACGAGCGGCTGCTGTTGGACGTGATCAACGGCGTCTCAACCCTGTTCGTTCGCCGCGACGAGACCGAGGAAGCCTGGCGCTGGATCGACGGGGTGGAGGACGCCTGGCGTGAAGCCGCCATGGCCCCCAAGCCCTATGCCGCCGGCAGTTGGGGCCCCGCCGGCGCCTTCGCGCTGATCGAGCGGTCGGGCCGGGCCTGGTACGACTAGGGTCACATCTCCCGCCGCTTCGCGGGGGAGGCGAAACAACCTGTGAGCGACTAACTCTCTCCGTTCTCGCGCCCGCGCAAGAGTTTGGCCTCTCTGGGGAACCCACCGCGGCTGTTGCACGTCTGCACTACAGCTCCCCTGCCGAGCAGGGTCGCAACCGTCGATGGAAAAAGACGGGTGACGGCCAAGCTTCGACGTGCTTCGATCGCTGCGGGGGCGTGACGGTGAGAGCCGACGCATGTCTGTGCACGCGCCCAGCGTACCTCCCCTTGATCAGAGGATTGGCCGCGCCTTGCTCGGCGGCCGCGACGACGAAGGCGTCGTCGCCATCGAATCCGGGCGCGTCGTCGCGTGCACTCCGCTCGCGGCCGAACTGCTCGGATTGCCCAGCGGCGCCGAGGGGATAGCCGCCAGAGACTTCATCTCCGGCCTGGAGGGCGAACTTCTCCAACTGCGCTTCCAGAGCGCGTTGGCCGGAGAGGAGTCGGTGGAGTTCGTCGCCGAACGGCCAGGGCGGCGCGACGAATGGATCGAGGCGCGCTGCCTGCCCTTGTCACCTGGCGTCGCCTTCCTCCTGAAGGACGTCACCGACCGCGAACGCAGCGAGCGGACAATCCGGCGCAAGGAGCAGCGGCTGGTGGCGGCCAACCGCAGCCTTCGTCTGGCGCATGCCGCGGCGCGAGCGGCCAGCTGGGAGTGGCGCACCGACCGGACGCTGCGGTGGCTGGACCTGCCGGCGGCGCGCGACCTGGAGTGCCTTCCGAGCTCCTGGACCGATGACGAGGAAGTTCCCGATTGGCGAAGCGTTCTGCCACCGGAGGGCCGCCTCGCCTTCGACATGGCGATGGACGACCTGGCGCACGACGGCCAGGCCTCGTTCGAGCTGGAGGTGGTCGGCTCCGACGGCGAAAGCCACCGGATGCGCATCGACTGCGCGGCCACTGAGCGGGATGTGCTTGGCCTGCCGGTGCGGGTCAATGGCGTGGTGGTCGACATTACTCAGGCGGCGCGGGCGGCCGAGGCGCTGCGCGAGGAGGTGGTCAGCCGCAAGCAGTCGGAGGAGCGCCAGCAGTTGCTGGTCCACGAGCTCAATCACCGGGTCAAGAACATGCTCTCCACCGTGCAGTCGGTGGCGCGCCAGAGCCTGTCGTCCGCCGACCTCGCCGAGCCGGCGCACGAGTTCGAAGAGCGGCTGATGGCGCTCGCCTGGACCTACGAGATTCTGACGCGGGAGCGTTGGGCCGGCGCCTCGCTGCGCGAGGTGCTCGAACGCACGCTGGCGCCGCACGCGCCGCGCGGCTCCGGTCGGGTGCGGCTGGTCGGCGAGGACCTCTGGCTCAGCCCCAACCGGGCGCTCTCCTTCGCGCTCGCGTTCCACGAGTTGGCGACCAACGCCGTGAAATACGGCGCGCTGTCGAACGACAAGGGCGCCATCCAGGTCCGCTGGGACGTGGCCTCCGACCAGACCGGGCGACGGCTCGAACTTACCTGGTCCGAGGACGGGGGGCCGCAGGTGAAGCCGCCGATCCGCCGCGGGTTCGGATCGCGCCTGATCGAGCGGAGCCTGTCGCGCGAGCTGGGCGGCAAGGCCGCGCTGAGCTTCGCCGACAGCGGAGTCCGCTGTTCGGTGGTCGCGCGCTTGCCGAAGGAAATCTGACGGTCAGGCCGCCTGCGCCAATCCCTCGGCTTCCACCAGGATGTAGCCGCGCCCCCAGACCGTCTCGATGCGGTGGCCGCCTTCGGAGAAGGCCGCCAGCTTCTTGCGCAGCTTGCAGATGAAGACGTCGATGATCTTCACCTCCGGCTCGTCCATGCCGCCATACATGTGATTGAGGAACATCTCCTTGGTGACCATGACGCCTTGGCGCAGGGAGAGGAGCTCCAGGATCTGGTACTCCTTGCGCGTGACGTGGATCCGCTGGCCGGCGATCTGGACCGACTTGGCGGTGAGGTCGAGCGTCAAGTCGCCGGTGACGATCACCGGGCGGGCGAAGCCGCGCGAGCGGCGCACCACGGCGTGTAGGCGCGCCACCAGCTCGTCGCGATGGCAAGGCTTGGTGAGGTAGTCGTCGGCGCCGGCGGTCAGCGCCTGCACCTTGGTCGCGCTGTCGCTCACGCCCGACAGCACCAGCACCGGCGCGTCGACCTTGGCGCTGCGCAGCGCTCGCAACGCCTCGAGGCCGCTCATGTCGGGCAGGCCGAGGTCGAGCAGGACGGCGTCGTAGTCGTAGATCCGCGCCAGGTCGACGCCTTCCTCGGCCGTGTCGGCGACATAAACGTTGAAGCCGCGCGACTGCAGCGTGGCGCGCAGCGACCCGGCCATCGCCGTGTCGTCTTCGATCATCAGGATACGCATAACTCTCTCTCCACGAATTCTTTGGGCTGATCGGCCGTGGGGGGCGGCGCGTTGGCGACCGGCCCAGGCAGCAGGCGCTTGGCGAGCTCGACTAGCTTGCTCATGGCGAACGGCTTCGGCAGCGCCGCATCGGCGCCGAGATGACAGGCCCAGTCCAGGACGACGCCGCTGGCCAGGCGCCCGCCGCCGGAAATGGCGATAATCTGCGGCGGCCGGGGCAGGGCTTTGAGCTGCAGGATGGTGGCGACACCCTCCTGCTCGGGCATCAGAATGTCGGTGGCCACGACGTCGGGCGCCGCGGCGCGGGCGAGTTGCACGCCGATGCGGCCGTTCTCAGCCGACAGCGTGCGGAAACCCGCCGCGTGGAAGGCCGCCGACATCTGCGCCAGCATCACCGGGTCATCGTCGACGACAAGGGCGGTCGGGCGCATCAGGCCGCTCCTACGCAAGGCAGGTCGAGGCTGACGGTCAGGCCCGCGCCAGGCGTCGAGGCGAGCGTGAGCGCGCCGTGCGCGCTGCGGGCGAAGGCGGCGACCGAGGCCAGGCCGAGACCGCTGCCGCCGGCCTTGGTGGTGAAGCCCGGCTCGCCGGCGCGCGCCAGCATCTGGGGCGCCATGCCAGGGCCCGTGTCGCGGACGGCGAAACGAACGACCGTGCGCTCGCCCAGCCCGACCGCTTGTGCCGCTGCGGGCGCTAGAGGCGCGGCCGAAAGGATGATCTCGCCGCCCGGACCACAGGCCTCGGCGGCGTTCTTGCAGAGATTGAGGAGCGCGGCTTCCAGATCCACGCGCGCGGCGAGCGTCCCGAGCGATCCGGTCGGAGCATCGACCGTCAGCCGGACGCCTGCCGGCAAGACGGCTGCCGCCATTGATGCTGTGGTCGCCAGGATCTCCGGGCTGTCGGCGTGTTCGAGAGACGCGGGCTCAGGCTCCGTCAGCAGCTGCTGCAACAGGCTCGCGGCGCGCCGCGCCGCGTGGCGGCTGGCGTCCGCCAGCGCGCGTCGCTTCGCACCGTCCACTTCCGCCTGCGCCAGCGCCTCGGTGGCGCCGACGACGACGGTCATCAGGTTCTTCAGGTCGTGGATCCGGCAGCGATCGTGAAACGCTGGGCTGGACATGGAGCACTCCGGGCGAGCCATCTCGCTCGTGAGGGGAAATGGCTCATCCACAGGAAAATGCACACGCGCCGGTTGACGCACCCCGCGCAAAACACTCGCGGAAGTAAGGTAAACGAAAGCTTCCCCACGCCTTGCACAGCTTCGCCGTGGGCGCCTTCTTGCATCTTTGGAAAGGTCAAAAAGTAAGATTTCTCAGTAGTGTTTGTGGTCCCGGTAAGCGGCGTGGCCTGTGATCGAGCCACAGCGCCGGACTTGCGGCGGGCGTCGTGCGAAGCGCCGCGATGCAAGCTGGGTGCGACGATTTGGCTGGTAGGCGGCGCCGCGAATCTGCCGAATTCCGCTCGCCTGGCGCGCGAGCTGCTGAACTCGAAGGCGCGCCTTGCTTCGGTCGCGCCGCGCGCCTAGCTAGTGGTGACCGCACAAGGAATTCCGCAGACCATGTGATCCGCCCCCTGCCGCAAAGCCCGTTCGCCTTGCCCTGGGACCCCATGTCTGCGCCATTCTCCATTTCCCTTGCCGAGCTGTCGTGGTCGACGCCTCACGGCCGGCGGCTTATTTCCGATCTCACCTTGGGCTTCGGGCCCGAGCGCACCGGCTTGGTCGGCCGCAACGGCGTGGGCAAGACCACGCTCTTGAAGCTGATCGCCGGCGAGCTTGCGCCAACCTCCGGGGCTGTCACCGTAGCCGGTCGCCTGGGCGTGCTGCGCCAGACGCTGCAGGTCGACGCCTGCGAATCCGTCGCCGATCTGTTCGGCGCGAGCGAGGCTCTTGCGCAGCTGGCCCGTGCGGAAGACGGCCTCGCGACCGCTGAGGACCTGGCGGCGGCGGACTGGACGCTGGAGGCACGGCTCGAAGCGGCCCTCGCAGGCGTCGGCCTCGCCGCGCGGCCGGAGACGCCGCTCGCTGCGCTCTCGGGCGGCCAGCGGACGCGGGCGGCGCTGGCGGCTCTAGTGTTCGACGCGCCCGACGTGCTGATCCTCGACGAGCCAACCAACAACCTCGACGCCGACGGGCGCGCGGCGGTCGCCGACCTGCTGGCCGCCTGGCGCGGCGCGGCCATCGTCGTCAGCCACGACCGTGCGCTGCTGGAGGCGATGGATGCGATCGTCGAGCTGACCAGTCTCGGCGCGCGGCGCTACGGCGGCGGCTGGAGCCTCTACCGCGAGCAGAAGGCGCTCGACCTCGCCGCCGCCCGCGCCGAGATGGCCGACGCCGAGAAGCGGCTGGACGTGCTCGCCCGCCAGGCTCAGGCGAGCGTCGAGAAAAAGGCGCGCAAGGACGCCGGCGGCCGGCGCAAAGCTGCGCGCGGCGATGCGCCGAAGATCCTTCTAGGCGCCATGAAGGACCGCAGCGAAGACACCGGCGGGTTGCAGGCCAGGCTCGCTGAGCGCCGGCGCGACGAGGCGCAGGCCCAGGCCGCCGCGGCGCGGGAGCGGATCGAGGTGCTGCAGCCGATGATGGTCTCGCTGCCCAGCTCGGGCCTCTCCGCCGGGCGCGAGGTGCTGACGCTGGACCGCGTGACGGCGGGCTATGGCGAGGGCGCGCCGGTGCTGCGCCACGTCAGCCTGGAGATCCATGGGCCTGAGCGGATCGCGGTCGCAGGCCCTAACGGCACAGGCAAGAGCACCTTGCTCGCCGTGGTCACCGGCGCGCTGGAGCCGTGGTCCGGCGAGGTGCGTCGGCCCGTCCCGATGGCGCTGCTCGACCAGCGGGCGGAGCTGATGGATCCGGCTGCGTCGATCCGAGACAACTTCTTGCGCCTCAACCCGCGCTCGAACGAGAACGCCTGCCGCGCGGCTCTGGCGCGCTTCCGCTTCCGCGCTGGCGCCGCCCTTCAGGTCGCAGGCTCGCTCAGCGGCGGCGAGTTGCTGCGCGCCGGCCTGGCCTGCGTGTTGGGGATCGAGCCACCCGCGCTGCTTATCCTGGATGAGCCCACCAACCACCTCGACATCGCCTCGATCGAGGCTGTCGAAACAGGCCTGCGCGCCTACGACGGCGCTTTGCTGGTCGTCAGCCACGACGAGGCTTTCCTCGCGGCGATCGGCGTGACGCGGCGGGTGGTGCTGAGCGGCTGAGCGTTACGCCGTCGCCACTGCGTCCTTCTTCGTCGGCGACAGGCGGTCGGCCAGCGCGAAGACGAAGGGGTTCAGCACGATCGACAGCAGGGCGGCGGCCAGGATCAGGTCGTGGGTCTCCCGGCTGAGGATCTTCAGGGAGAGGCCGACGCCGGCCAGGATGAAGGAGAATTCGCCGATCTGGGCGAGGCTGGCGGCAATCGTCAGGCTGGAGCGGCGCTCGAGCTTGAAGGCGGTGGTGATGGCGATCGCCGCCAGCGCCTTGCCGACGATGATGATCCCCAGCACTGCGGCGACCTCGAGCGGCTGTTCTATCAGCACCCGCGGGTCGAACAGCATGCCCACCGAGACGAAGAACAGCACCGCGAAGGCGTCCCTGAGCGGCAGCGAGCGCTCGGCGGCGTTGTGACCGAGCGGCGTGCCGTTCAGCACCACGCCCGCGATGAAGGCGCCCAGTGCGAACGAGGCGCCGAACACAGCGTAGGCCAGGTAGGCGATCCCCAGCGCGATCGCCAGAACGCCCAGGGTGAAGAGCTCGCGCGAGCGGGTATGGGCGATCTTCACCAGCAGCCAGGGAAGGACCCGGCCGCCGACCACCAGCATCAAGGCGATGAACAGCCCGACCGAGAGCAGGGCGCCGCCGACCTTGATCGCCAGCGCGCCGGCGGTCAGGCCGCCGCCGGTCGCCGCCAGCAGCGGCACCAGCACCAACGCCACGACCATGACGACGTCCTCAACCACCAGCCAGCCGACGGCGATGCGGCCGGTCTCCGTCTTCACCGCCTTGCGCTCTTCCAGCGCCCGCAACAGCACCACGGTGGAGGCGACGGAGAGGGAGAAGCCCATCAGCGCGGCCTCGGCGTCGCCCAGGCCCATCAGCCGCCCGACGCCCCAGCCCAGCAGGGTGGCCGCGGCGATCTGCACGATCGCGCCGGGGGCGGCGATCTTGCGCACCTGCATCAGCTCCTTGGTGGAGAAATGCAGCCCGACGCCGAACATCAAGAGGATCACGCCCACCTCGGCGAGCTGCGCGGCGAGATTGGCGTCCGCGACCAGGCCAGGTGTGAAGGGACCGACGGCGACGCCTGCCAGGAGATAGCCCACGATCGGCGAGAGCCGGAACCGCAGGGCCACCATGCCGAAGACGAAAGCCAGCACGAAGCCGGCCGCAAGCATCAGGATGAGCGCGTCCTCGTGCTTCATCGAGTCTCCAGATTTTTATGGTGAAGCCGACTTGGGGGCGCCCGGCCGCCGGATCAACCCCAAAACGCGAATGTCATCCGGTGTTGTCGCCGGCCGCCGCCGGGGTGGGCTCGCCGAAACGGTGCGGATCGTCGCCCAGCGCCAGGCGCAGCTTGGCGATCTCTGGCGCGGTCTCCAGCGTCTCGACGATCTGGTAGAAGGCCTCGCGCTCGTCGAAGTCTCCGAGCGTCGACAGCCGGTCGGCGATCAGCTCCTCGAGGCGCTCGATCAGGGCGTTCGCCGCCTCCAGCGCCTCGCGCAGATTTGCTTGCTCGGTCATGGCGGAACGACTCGCGGCTCCGCACGCCGGTTCCGCTTCAACGTACGCTTGACCACGGCCGCGACAGGAGGCCCGCGCAGTTGATCAGGCCGACCAGGGAATAGGTCTGCGGGTAGTTGCCCCACAGCTCGTCGCCGCCGAACGAGATGTCTTCCGAGAGCAGGCCAGCCGCGGTGCGACGCGCCAGCATGTCTTCGAAGAGCGCGCGCGCTTCCTCGGTTCTGCCTGAGAGGTGCAGCGCCTCGATCAGCCAGAAGGTGCAGAAGTTGAACGCGGTCTTCGGCACGCCGAAGTCGTCGGGGGCGGCGTAGCGCAGCATGTAGGAGCCGCGCCGCAGGCCCTTTTCCACCGCCTCCATCGTCGCCCGCATGTGCGGATGCTCCGGCGGGCAGAAGCGCACGTCGACCAGTTGCAGCAGCGAGGCGTCGAGCCCGTCGCCGTCGAAGGTGGAGGTGTAGCGGCCGAGCTCCTCGTTCCACGCTCTCCGCTCGATGGTGCTGCGGATTTCGCGCGCCCGCTCGGCCCAGTAGTCGGCGCGGTCGCTCAGCTTCAGTTTGAGCGCGGCGTTGGCCAGCCGGTCGCAGGCCGCCCAGCACATCACCGAGGAATAGGTGTGCACCGCCTCGCGACCGCGGAACTCCCAGAGGCTCGCGTCGGGCTTGTCGTGCAGCTCGAACGCGCGCTCGCCGATCGGCTCCAGCGCATGGAAGTCGTCCTCCGTCGCCGGGCGGAACAGCCGCTCGTCGAAGAAAGCCTGCACGGTGGAGAGCACGATCTGGCCGTAGACGTCGTGCTGCAGGTGCTCGTGCGCCTGGTTGCCGACCCGCACCGGCCCCATGCCGCGGTAGCCAGGCAGGTGTGGCGCGATCCACTCGGTCAGCACGGGTTCGAGCCCCACGCCGTAGACCGGTTGGATGTGACCGGTCTTGCCCCGCGACTTGCCCGTCTTGGCCACGCCGCCGCCGCCCGTCGGCTGCTCCAGCGGCCGCGCCTCGCCGTGCGCCGCCTGGTCGACCAGGTTGCGCAGGTAGACGAGGTAGTTCTCCAGGAGGTCGGCCGCGCCCAGCCGATTCAGCGCCTGGACGACGTAGTAGGCGTCGCGAAGCCAGCAGTAGCGGTAGTCCCAATTGCGGGCCTGGCCGTTCTCCTCCGCATGCTCCGGAATCGAGGTGGTGAGCGCCGCGACGATCGCCCCGGTCTCCTCGACCGTGCAGAGCTTGAGGGTGATGGCCGCGCGGATCACCGCCTCCTGCCACTCTAGCGGCACGGAGAGGGTGCGCACCCAGCTGCGCCACAGCTCGGTGGTCTGGGTCAGCATGCGCTCACAGACGTGGGCGACGTCGCCGTCGAAGCTCTCGTCCGGCCCCAGGAACATGGAGATCGGCTCCTCCAGCCGGAACGTCCGTTCGGCATGGATGTGGCCGACCGGCGCATCGGTGGTCAGCCGCAGAGTGCACTGCGGGGTGATGAAGCGGATGTGGTTCGACCCGAGCGTGCGGCCGGCGGGCTCAGCGCCATAGTGCTGGGTCGGACGCAGGCGGACCTTGATCCGAGGCGCCCCGGACAGCGGCCGGATCAGCCGCACGAAGGAGAGCGGCCGGTACATCCGGCTGTACTGGCGATAGCGCGGGCAAAAGTCTGTGATCTCGACGGACGCGCCGGACACCGTGGTGATCACGGTACGTAGCACCGGGGTGTTGCGCACATACGCCTGATCGACGCGCTCGGCGTCCTCGACGACGACGTCCCAAAGGCCGTGGGCCGCGGGGCCGGTCGGATCCTTGCCGCCAAGCAACGCGGAGAAGAACGGATCGCCGTCGACCCGGGGGACGCAGGCCCAGACGAATCGGGCCTGTCGGTCGATCAGAGCGCTGGCGGAACAGTTGCCGATGGGAAAGAGATCAAGCGTCTGCTGCAAGGTGGAACATCCCGGCTTCAGGCGTTGGTACAAGGACGCGGGCCGCCCCATGTCCGCTGTCGTCGCGTTAAACGTCCGTGGCTATGCTTGGCTCCGAAGCCGTGCGACACGCAGGGCGACCCGCGTCCCAACCGCAACACGAGTACCCCCGATGATCCGAGCCCGCCATGCCCGCATCGTCGCCACCCTCGGTCCCGCCAGCCGGGCGCCGGAACAGGTGCGCGAGCTCGCTCAGGCCGGCGCCGACGTGTTCCGCGTGAACTTCAGCCACGGCAGTCACGAGGATCACGCCAAGACCATCGAGGCGGTGCGCGAGGCCGAGGCTGCGCTGGAGCGGCCGCTGGCGGTGCTGGCCGACCTGCAGGGACCGAAACTGCGCCTGGGCAAGTTCAAGGACGGCTTCGCCGAACTGCACGCCGGCCAGGCCTTCCGCCTGGACCTCTCCACCGAGCCCGGCGATCAAACCCGCGTGGGCGCGCCGCATCCGGAGGTGTTCGCGGCGCTCCGGCAGGGTTCGCTGATCCTGCTGGACGACGGCAAGGTGCGCCTACGGGTGACCGACAACGGCCCCGACTTCGCCGAGACCGTCGTCGAGGCCGGCGAGAAGCTTTCCAATCACAAGGGCCTGAACCTTCCCGGCAACGCCATCCCGATTCCGGCGCTGACCGACAAGGACCGCAAGGACCTGGCCTTCGCCCTCAACCAGGGCGTCGACTGGGTGGCGCTCTCCTTCGTGCAGCGCGCCGCCGACATGGCCGAGCTGCGCAAGCTGGTGCAGGGCCGCGCCGGCGTGCTGGCCAAGATCGAGAAGCCGGCGGCGCTGGAGGTGCTGGACGAGATCCTCGACCTCTCCGAAGCGGTGATGGTCGCCCGCGGCGACCTCGGCGTGGAGCTGGCGCCGGAAGAGGTGCCGGTGGTGCAGAAGGAGCTGATCCGCGCCGCCCGCGACCGCGGAATCCCGATCATTGTCGCCACCCAGATGCTGGAGTCGATGATCTCGTCGCCTGCGCCGACCCGCGCCGAGGCCTCGGACGTGGCCGGCGCGATCTACGAAGGCGCCGACGCGGTGATGCTGTCGGCCGAGACCGCGGCCGGTCAGTATCCGCTCGAGTCGGTGTCGATCATGAACCGCATCATCGAGCGCGTGGAGAAGGATCCTCGCTGGCCCGAGTTGATGGCCGCGGAACACGGTGTCGATGACGCCGACGCCCTGGTGGCGGCCGCGACCGAAGCCGCCCATGTCGTGCAGACCGCCTGCATCGCGGCCTTCACCGCCACCGGCCAGACCGCGCTCCGGCTGGCGCGGGAGCGGGGGATCACGCCGACGCTGGCGCTGACTCCGAACCTCAACACCGCGCGCCGCCTCAGCCTCGCCTGGGGTGTCGAGCCGCGGGTGGTGCCCGATATCCGCGATCCCGAGGACATGCCGAAGCTGGCGGGGGAAGTGGCGCTCAAGATCGGCTTGGCCGCGCCCGGCCAGCGGGTCATGCTGGTGGCCGGCGTGCCGATGGGCGCGCCTGGCGCCGCCAACCTTCTGCGGCTGACCCACGCGCCCAGGCGTTAAGAGGAGGGGGAGGGCCGGAGGCTGACCATGCCCGGACGCGTGCTGGTGATCGGAGCCTACGGCCTGATCGGCGGTTACGTGACGACGCGGCTGGTTCGCGAAGGCTACGAGGTGATCGGCTCAGGTCGGAGCGTCACGGTCGCCGCCCGCCGGTTGCCCATGGTGCAATGGGTCCGCGCCGACCTCGGGCGCGCGAGGCCCGAGGAATGGGCCCGCCTCGCCGAAGGAGCCGACGCCGTCGTCAACTGCGCGGGCGCGCTGCAGGATGGGCCGCGCGATGATCTCCAGGCCGCGCATGTCGAGGGCTTCGCCCGGTTGCTCGAAGGCTGCTCGAGTGCGCGGGTCGGGCGCTTCGTGCAGATCTCGGCGGTCGGGGTCGACGAGGGCGGCGGCGCCTTTCGCCAGACCAAGCGGCGGGCCGAGGCGGCGCTGGAGGCGAGTGATCTCGACTGGATCGTGCTTCGCCCGGGACTGGTGCTGGCGCCCGCGGCCTATGGCGGCAGCGCGCTGCTGCGCGGCCTCGCCGCGTGGCCGGGACGCATCCCCGCGCTCCATCCGGACCGGCCGGTGCAGACCGTCTCGGTGGAGGACGTGGCCGAAGGCGTCGTGCGCGCGCTGCGCGTGCCGAGCGGCCGCAAGGCGGTCTGCGACCTCGTCGCCGACGAGGCCACCACTCTGGGCGATGTGCTCAAAGCGTTGCGGGCCTGGTTGGGCCTCGCCGACCGCCCGATCCGGGAGGTCCCGGCCGGGCTCGGGCGGCTTGCCGCCTTATGCGCAAACCTGCTGGCCCTCGCGGGCTGGCGCAGCCCGCTGCGCTCGGCGACCCTCGATCAGCTTGCCGCCGGCGTCACAGGCCGCGCCGACAGCGCGCCCCGCGTACTGGGTTTTCGGCCGCGCAAGCTCGCCGACACGCTGGCCGCGTGGCCCGCGGGCGTGCAGGAGCGGTGGTTCGCCCGGCTGTATTTCCTGAAGCCGCTCAGCCTCGCCACGCTCGTGATGTTCTGGGCCGTCTCGGGCCTAGTCGGTCTGTTCCAACGAAGCGAGGCCGGCGCGCACCTCGTCCAGGCGGGCTTCGCGCCTTGGGCGGCGATGGCGCTGGTCACCGCAGGCTCGCTGCTCGACCTCTTGCTCGCCGTCATGGTGGCGTTCCGCGGCACAGCCGCCACCGGCCTGCGCGGCATGATCCTCCTCACCCTGGCCTATCTGCTCGCCGCCACGATCTGGACTTCGCAGCTTTGGGCCGACCCTTTGGGTCCGCTGGTGAAGAGCCTGCCTTGCGCGGTGCTGGCGCTCGTGGCGCTCGCGATGATGGACGAGCGATGAGCGGCTTCCTGGCGCTCAAGGTGCTGCACATCGTCGGCGCGGCCGTGCTCCTGGGCACGGGCGCGGGCATCGCCTTCTTCATGCTGATGGCGCACCGCACGCGGGATCCGCGGCTGATCGCCCACACCGCCGGCGTGGTGGTGATCGCCGACGCGCTCTTCACCGCCACCGCCGTCGTTCTGCAGCCGATCACCGGCGCGTTGCTCGCCGGGATGGCGGGCTATCCGCTTTTCAGCGGCTGGATCGCGGTGTCGCTTGCGCTCTACCTGCTGGTCGGCGCCTGCTGGCTGCCCGTGGTCTGGATCCAACTGAAGTTCCGCGATCTCGCCCGCACGGCCGTATCGTCCGGCGCGGCCTTGGGCGAGCCATACGATCGCCTGTTTCGGCTGTGGTTGCTGCTGGGCGTTCCGGCGTTCACAGGCGTTATCGCGATCATCGGGCTGATGGTCGCCAAACCGCCGCTGTGAAGGACCGCCGCTTTGAGGGCGTCATGATCGAGACTTTCCGCACCGTCGACGCCGCCGCCGAGGCGGCCGCCTTCGCCATCGGCCGCCAACTCGCCGAGGGCTTGCGGACCCATGGCCGCGCCAGCCTGGTGGCGACCGGCGGTCGTTCGCCCGGTCCGGTGTTCGACCGCCTGCTGCAGGTTGCGAACGTCGACTGGGCGCGCGTCGTCGTCACCTTGTCGGACGAGCGCTGCGTCGCGGAGAGCGACCCTGCCTCCAACGCCGGCCTCGTGCGCGAGCGGCTGATCAAGCGCACGCCGGCCAAGGCCCATCTGCTGCTGCTGTGGCCCGAGCCGCCGGACGTCGCGCTGCAGGCGATCATGCCGTTCGACGCGGTGATGCTGGGGATGGGCGAGGACGGCCATATCGCCTCGCTGATTCCGGGCGACTTGGGGCTGGCGGCGGCCATGGATCCAGCCTCGCAGCGCCTGACCGTTTCCGTGCCGGAGGGGCTGGGCTCGCCGCCGCTGCCGCGCGTCAGCCTGACACTCGCCGCCCTGTTGCAGAGCCGGGCCATCTTCCTCTTGATCGCCGGCGAGACGAAGCGCGAGGTGATCGCGCGCGCCCAGGACGGCGCCGATCTTCCGGTCGCGGCGTTAATTTCGCAGGCGCGCGTTCCGGTCAGAATCCTTTGGTCGCCGGCGCGCGAGGCTTGAACGCATGCACCCTGTCACCGCTGAAGTCACCGAACGCATCGTCGAGCGCAGCCGCGAGACCCGCGCCGAGTACCTCGCGCACGTCGAAGCCGCTCGCCACGCCGGTCCCGGCCGGGGCAAGCTCTCCTGCGCCAACTGGGCCCACGCCTTCGCCGCCAGCCCGGAGAGTGACAAGACGCGGATGCGCGATCCATCCGCGCCCAACGTCGCCATCGTCTCGGCCTACAACGACATGCTCTCGGCGCATCAGCCGCTGGAGCGCTTCCCCGACATCATCAAGAAGGCCGCCCACGAGGTGGGCGCCACGGCGCAGTACGCCGGCGGCGTGCCGGCGATGTGCGACGGCGTCACCCAGGGCCGCCCAGGCATGGAGCTGTCGCTGTTCAGCCGCGACGTGATCGCCATGTCGACCGCCGTGGCGCTGACCCACGACGCCTTCGACGCCGCCCTGGCGCTGGGCATCTGCGACAAGATCGTGCCCGGCCTCTTCATCGGCGCGGCGACCTTCGGCCATCTGCCGGTGATCTTCGTCCCCGGCGGGCCGATGACCTCGGGCATTTCCAACGCCGAGAAGGCGCGGACGCGGGCGCTCTACGCCGAGGGCAAGGCCACCCGCGAGCAATTGCTCGACTCCGAGATGAAGTCCTACCACGGGCCGGGCACCTGCACCTTCTACGGCACGGCCAATTCCAACCAGATGATGATGGAGATGGTCGGCCTGCACCTGCCGGGCTCGGCCTTTGTGACGCCGAACACGCCGCTACGCGACGCCCTGGTCGCCCATGCGCCCAAGCGCGCGGTGGAGATCCGCGACGGCGGCAACGCCTATACGCCGGTCTCCGCGGTGGTCGATGAGAAGAGCCTCGTCAACATGGTCGCGGGCTTGTTGGCCACCGGCGGCTCGACCAACCACACCCTGCACCTGATAGCCATGGCCCGCGCCGCCGGCATGAAGCTGACCTGGGAGGATTTCGACGACCTCTCCAAGGTCACGCCGCTGATCGCCCGGGTTTATCCGAACGGCAGCGAGGACGTGAACGCCTTCCATGCGGCGGGCGGAATGGCCTTCGTCATCCGCCAGCTGCTCGACGCCGGCCTGGCGCACGACGATGTCGTCACCATCGCGGGGCCGGGGTTGCGCCGCTATCAGCAGGAGCCTTTCCTCGACGGCGGCAAGCTGGTCTGGCGCGACGGCGCGGGGGCCTCGCTCGACCGCGACATCCTGCGGCCCGTCGACGACCCGTTCATAAGCGAGGGCGGCATCCGACTGCTCTGCGGGCCGCTCGGCCGCGGCGTGATCAAGACCTCGGCGGTCAAGCCGGAGCATCTGGTGATCGAAGCGCCGGCCCTGGTGTTCGATGACCAGGAGGAGCTGTTGGCCGCGCACAAGGCCGGCAAGCTCAACCGCGACTTCATCGCGGTGGTGCGCTTCCAGGGACCCCAGGCCAACGGCATGCCGGAGCTGCACTCGCTCACGCCCGCGCTCGGTGTGCAGCTCGACAGAGGCTTCAAGGTGGCGCTGGTCACCGACGGGCGGATGAGCGGCGCCAGCGGCAAGGTGCCCGCCGCCATCCACGTCACGCCGGAGGCCGCCGACGGTGGTCCGCTCGCCCGCGTCCGTGACGGCGATCTCATACGGCTCGACGCCCACGCCGGGCGTTTGGAACTGTTGATGGACGAACGAGAGTTCAACTCACGCGCGCCAGCGGTGGCGAAGCCCGCGGGTTTCGGCTACGGGCGCGAACTGTTCGGCTGGATGCGCCGGGTCGCAGGCCCGGCGGACGCCGGCGCCTGCACCCTTTTCGAGGCGGCCTGATTTTGCGTGCACAGTTCGAAGGTCTTGTCGGAGACGTGGGCGGCACCAACGCCCGGTTCGCCCTGGTCGACCCTCAGGGGCACATCCGCCACCCGCGTAGCTTTCCGGCGAAGGACTATGCGAGCCTGACCGACGTCATCGCCGAGTACCTGGAGCAGACGGCAGGCCGCAGGCGCCCGCCGCGCGCGGTGATCGCCGTCGCCGGCCCGGTGCTGGACGGCGAGATCGAGTTCACCAACCTGCATTGGCAGGTGTCCGAAGGCGACCTCCTCGCTCACTTCGAGTTCGAGGCGGTGGAGCTGATCAACGACTTCGCCGCCCAGGCGCTGGCCTGTCCGCTGCTGGAGCCGGACGATCTCAAGGTGTTGGGGCCGGAGATCCGCGGTCCCAGCGGGTGTCCGCAGGTGGTTCTGGGCGCCGGCACGGGTTTCGGCGTCGCCGGCCTGGCGCGCGGCGAGCGCGGCGACGTGGCGGTGGCGACCGAGGGCGGGCATGCCGGCTTCGCACCCTGCGACGACGTCGAAATCGAGATCCTGAGGCGGCTGCAGGCGCGCCACGGCCGCGTCTCCATCGAACGCCTGCTGTCCGGCCCCGGCCTGTTCGACCTCTATCAGGCGCTCGCCGATATCGAAGGCGTGGGCGCCGAGCTGGTAGACGAGAAGTCGGTGACCGCCGCCGCGGCCGAGGGCGACCGGCTGGCGGACGCCACCGTCGACCGCTTCTGCGCCATCATGGGCTCGGTGGCGGGCGACCTGGCGCTGACCTTCGGAGCGCGCGGCGGCGTCTTCATTTCCGGCGGCCTGGCGCCCCGGCTCGCCGACCGACTGGCGAACGGCCGCTTCCGCGCCCGCTTCGAGGAGAAGGGCCGGCTCAGCGAATACGTCGCCCAGATCCCCACCTCGCTGGTGCTGCATCCCTATCCCGCGATCGTCGGCGCCTCCCGCGAGCTCGCCCAGATGGAGCGCCTATGAGCATCGACCAGATCCTCGCCCGCGGCCCGGTGATCCCGGTGCTGATCGTGGAGGATCCGGCCTCGGCCGTCCCGCTCGGCCGCGCCCTGGTCGCCGGCGGGCTGACAGTGCTGGAGGTCACGCTGCGCACCCCCACCGCCATGGAGTGCATGCGCCGGATGATCGGCGAGGTGGAAGGCGCGGTGGTCGGCGCGGGCACTGTGCTCGACGCCAAGACCCGCCAGGCCTGCGCCGACGCCGGCGCAGCCTTCTGCGTCAGCCCCGGCCTGATCCGCGACGAGCCGGCCGACGGGCCGGTCCCGCTGCTGCCCGGCGTCGCCACCGCCACCGAGCTGATGGAAGGCCTCGCCCAGGGCTTCACCCGCTTCAAGCTGTTCCCCGCCAACGTCGCGGGCGGGATCGATGCGCTGAAGGCGTTCGCGAGCCCGTTCCAGCAGGCGAAATTCTGCCCAACCGGCGGCGTCAGCGCGAAGAACGCCGCCGACTACCTGGCGCTTTCCAACGTGGCCTGCGTGGGCGGCAGCTGGGTCGCGCCGGCCGAGGCGGTGCGCGCCGGCGACTGGGGCCGCATCACCGAGCTCGCCCGCGCCGCGGCGGCGTTGCGTGGCGCCCATCCCATGGAAGGCTGACCATGGACCCCGACGACCCGATCCACGAGCAGCTGCGTTGGACCGTCTCGGCCGCGGCGAGCCCGTCCCGCCCGGGCGTCGCCACCGTCGCCGTCGTCGCTCGCAACTCGCTGGGGCCGGAGCTGTCGTTCGACATGGTGGTCGACTGGCACGCCGGCGCCGAGGCCGCCGACGTCGAGGGACGCGCCCTGGTCATCCTCTCAATGCTCGCCCGCGAGCTCGCCGCCGAATGCGAACGCATCGCCGGCTCGCGCTTCGACGAAGGCTAGAGTCGCTCGCGGAAAACAGCCGCTTGCACAGCCGGGGTCGGATGAGTAGGTTCCGCGCCTCGCTCAGCAGGCCCCGCTTTGGTGGCCTAGCCCCGGCTCGCGGAGAGGTGGCTGAGTGGTCGAAAGCACCGCACTCGAAATGCGGCGTACTCGCAAGGGTACCGTGGGTTCGAATCCCACCCTCTCCGCCAGAAGCCGTTTGAAAACGCACTGCATTCGGGCCGGTGACGGATCCGAGACGGAGGCCGTGGCAAGCGGGAATGGTGCTCCAGTCACCGAATTCCGCGGTGTTGGTGGGCGGGCTACCACAACCGCGGCCCGGCAAGTCACACTCACTCCTCGCTTTGATCGGCGAAGAGATTTCGCTGCGCGCCGTCCGGCGGCAATGGCATCGTCCAGGTCTGGATCACAGGGATGCCGACGTTAGTGGCGAAGGTCGCGCAACACCACCATCGTCGGAATAGATGCGCTGGACGCCCTGAACCCGCGCGATGGCGATGATCTGTCAGTCCATCTTGACCTTCTGCAAGGGCGACGACGAACCGTCCTTCTTGTCGCCGGATCGGATGGCTTCACGCGTCATGGCAGCGGACTTCGACGGCCGCGCGGGTGTCGAACTCGGCTTCGCCCACAGCGTTGTCGTCGGCCAGCAAGTCGTCCAGCAGCTTGAACGCCTTGACCACATCAGGCGCGGCGTCCGGACCTTCCACGACGTCGAGCCGCCGGCGCACCTTTGGAACGTCGTGGTCCTCGACGCGCGCGACCACGCAGGCGCTGCCCGGCTCCAGGCGCACGAAGTGGGTGCTGTCCTCGTAGCCGAACCGGTCTGCGAGCGCGGCCATGTACTCGGACAACCGAGCCATGGAGATGGTATCCGGAGTGAAGACGTCGATCCGGAGGGTGTATTCGTTTGTTGCCACGACGACCCTCCTTGTTTTGATCGCCTTACGCTCATGATACGCCAAGATGGGATCAGGATGGATAAACAGCTTAAATAGTGGCGTTGCTGTCCAGCTTACGACGTCCCAGTGAGCGGACACTGATTGATCTGAGTGAAAGGTGCTTCTGTCGCCGTATTTGGCGGCTACTCAACACCCTTCCACCCCAAGATCCTCCGCGCCGTCCCGCCTAGCACCCACTCCCGCGCCTCGCTCGACAGCAGCTCGCTGCCGCGCACGCAGTACAGGGTCTCGGCCCAGTTGGTGTCCAGTCCCAGCATGCTGGCGTCGCTGGCCCACATGACGCGGTCGGGGCCGAAGGCGGCCACGGCGTCGCGCAGGCCGGCCTGCCTGGCGGGGAAGGGGTAGGCTTCGCCCGGAAACAGCAGGTCCGCGTGGCACCACTTCAGCGCCAGGTTGGGGATCTCGCTCATCCGCAGGAGGTCGTCAAAGGCCTCGCGGGTCCGGGCCAGGCCGACGTGATCGAGGACCACGCGGGCCTCGGGGACGGCGGCGAGCATCGGCTTCACGCTGGCGGTCTCGAACGTCTGGAAGAAGAGCGGACGGCCAAGTTCGGCGGCGAGCTCGAACATCCGCACGAACCGCCCCTCGCGCAGGTCAGCGTTGTGGTGGTTCCAGCAGAGGCCGCGGAAGGCGGCGCACAGCGGATCCCGCGCGGCCTCCCGCATGACCGCCTCCATCTGCGGATCGCGATGGTCGAGCCGTAGCAGGTAGCGGAAGCGGTTGGGATGGCGCATGGCGGCCATGCGCGCGCCGAGCGCCAGCGGTCGCTGGATGTCGGTCTCCAGTCGGAGCGACGGCTCCAGGCCTTTCGTCGGGCTCTCCGCCGACCACACCTCGTCGATCACGACGCCGGAGATTCCCAGGGCGTCCATGACCTGGAGGCAGGTGGCGGCGTCCATGGTGTGGAAGAGGTGGAACTGCGCGTCGACGATGTCGGCCGCCGCCGTGTTGGTCATGTCGCCGATTTCCTTCCCGACAGCTGCCCCGATAGATGCCAGCATACAGCCTTGAGGATCGGAGGCGGAATGTTCGAAGCGCTGAGGTTGCCACTGATGTGCGCGCCGATGAGCTTCGCCTCCTCGCCGCCGCTGGCGGTCGCCTGTTGCCAGGCCGGCATTCTCGGCGGCTGGCAGGGCGGGCGAGTCACGCGGGCCGCGGCGTTCGAGGGCTATCTCGCCGCGCTGGAGGGCGTGGGCGGCGCGCCGCCGATCGTCAACCTGCCGGCCCGCATCTTCACCGACCCGGACGGCGAGCAGAAGCTGGCTTTGCTGAGGCGCGTCCGCGCGCCGCTGGTGCTGTCCAGCGTCGGCGACCCGACGGAGCTGGTCGGTCTGGTTCACGACTGGGGCGGCCGCATCATCCAGGACGTCACCACGCTTCGGCACGCGGAGAAGTCGCTCGCCGCCGGTGTCGACGGGCTGATGGTCACCTGCGCCGGCGCCGGCGGGCAGACCGGCTTTCTCTCGCCGTTGGCCTTCGTGCCGGCGGTGCGGCGGATCTGGGACGGCCTGTTGATCGTCGGCGGGGGGATCGCCGATGCGCGAGGCGTCGCCGCCGTGCTGGCGTTGGGTGGCGACATCGCCTGCATGGGCACCCGCTTCATCGCCACGCCGCAGAGCGGGGTCGCGCAGGCGCATCGAGCGATGATCGCGCGCGCCTCGATCGACAGCGTCGTGGTGTCGGCGGCGATGAACGGCGTGCCCGGCAACTGGCTGCGGGAATCCCTGGTCGCCGCGGGGCTCGACCCGGCGACGCTGCCCGATCATCGCATCGAGATGCCCGACGGGGTGCGGCCCTGGCGCGACATCTACAGCGCCGGCCACAGCGTGGCGTTGATCGACGAGACGGAGGAGGTCGGCGCGATCGTCGAGCGGCTGGCGCGGGAGCTGGACGCGCTGGTCCCGCAAGCGCCGTGGCGCGCGAGGCTGGCGGCGATCCAGTCGGGCTGGCGACCCTAGAGGGCGCGGAGCGGCTGAGAGGCGAGGCGGACGATGGGAAGCCTGCAAGCCAAGCTTGCGCTGGTGACTGGGGGCGGCAGCGGCATCGGCCGTGCGACGGTCCAGGCGTTGCTGGCGGCCGGCGCGCAGGTCGCCTCCACCGACATCGCCAAGCCCTCGGACCCCGTCGAGGGCGCGCACTTCATCCGCGCCGACGCCACCGTCGAGGCCGACGCCGCCGGCGCCGTTGCGGAGAGGCCCTGCAGATCCCGACGCGGCGCTTCGGCGACATCAACAAGGACGGCGGCCGGGTCGCGGTGTTCATCGCCAGCGACGACGCGTCCTTCCTGACCGGCATGACCTTCCAGCTGGACGGCGGCCTCTTCATGTACCCATAAGTTGTCCGGGGTCGCATCAGTACAGCTTCCGCTGGACAAAAAACGGCGATATAGTTTTTGACGAACCCGATGGTTCTCGCGCCTGACGCCAACCCGAAACAGGGTTGCGCAGGTTGGGAGGGGTCGGCTTGGCGGCTGTTCGAGGGTGTCTGCGATGACCCGGGCGGCGTTGATGCATGAAGACCGTCAGCAACGCCGCAACGACGCTGCTCCGCGCAGCCGTGTGATCTCGGATCCTCAGAAATTTTCGTCAGATCTGTCGGAATTCCGGCCGCATGACGCCGTGCGCGTCCTGAGCCGCCGCCAATATGTCCTTTTCAGTGTCGGTCGGGAGTCTCGTGTCCCGTCGCAAGCGTACCGAGGTCTATCCCGCAACCAGTAAAAGGCAGGCAGTTAGGCAAACAGGTCATGGCTGTAGCAATCGTCATCGCTGCGCTGGTCTTGGTATCGATCGCTTTTCCACTGTTTACGCCCTGGTGGCAGACGCCGCTGATCTCCAACTGGCATTCAATCGACAGCGCACTCAATATCACGCTCTGGGTTTGCGGGATCTCGTTCGTCGTCCTGAACGTCTTCCTGGCCTACTCGATCGTCCGTTATCGGCATCGCGAGGGGCATCGCGCCCACTACGACCCGGAAAGCGTGACCCTGGAGCGGCGGCTGACGGTGTGGACCGCGGTCGGCATCGCCGCCCTGCTGGCGCCCGGCCTGATCGCCTGGAAGGAATACGTCACGGTGCCGAAGGACGCCGCGGTGTTCGAAGCCGTTGGTCAGCAATGGCAGTGGACCTTCCGCTTCCCGGGCAAGGACGGGGTGCTGGGCACCGTCAGCTCGCGAAGGGTCAGCCCCGACAATCCGTTCGGCATGGACCCGAATGATCCATTCGGCCGCGACGACGTGCTGGTGGAGAGCAGCGAGGTGCACATTCCGCGCGGCCAGCCGATCAAGGCCGTGCTGCGGTCCAAGGACGTGCTGCACGATTTCTTCGTGCCGCAGATCCGCGCCAAGATGGACCTGGTGCCGGGCACGGTGACCTACTTCTGGTTCACGCCGCAGCGAACCGGAACCTACGAGATCCTCTGCGCCGAGCTCTGTGGCGTCAGCCACTACACGATGCGCGGCACGATGGTCATCGACGAGCAGCCCGCGTTCGACGCCTGGCTCGCGCAACAGCCGACCTTCGCGCAACTGGTGGCGGAGGCGGCGCCCGCGGCGCCGGCCGCCGCACCCACCCCCGTCATATCCGTGAACTGAGGCGACCATGGCCTATAGCACGATCGCCGACGACGCCCGGCCGATGCACCACCCCAAGACCTGGGTGGGCAAGTACGTCTGGAGCCAGGACCACAAGGTCATCGCGGTTCAGTATTCGGTCACCGCTGTTCTGGTCGGCGTAGTCGCTCTGGTGCTGTCGGACCTGATGCGGCTGCAGCTCGCCTTCCCGGGCATGCTGAAGTTCATCACCCCCAGCGCCTACCTGCAATTCGTCACCATGCACGGCATGATCATGGTGATCTACCTGCTGACGGCGCTGCTGCTGGGCGGGTTCGGCAACTACCTGATCCCGCTGATGATCGGCGCGCGCGACATGGTCTTCCCATTCGTCAACATGCTGAGCTTCTGGGTCTATCTGCTGGCGGTGCTGGTGCTGATGGCGGGCTTCTTCGTGCCAGGCGGCCCGACCGGGGCGGGATGGACGCTCTATCCACCGCAGTCGATCCTGGAGGGCACGCCAGGCGAGCATTGGGGCATCATCTTCATGCTGGCCTCGCTGGCGATCTTCATCGTCGCCTTCACCATGGGCGGGCTGAACTACGTCACCACCGTGCTGCAGGCGCGCACCCGCGGCATGACCCTGATGCGGATGCCGTGCTCGGTGTGGGGCATCTTCGTCGCCACCATCCTCGGCCTGTTGGCGTTCCCGGCGCTGTTCGTCGGCGCGGTGATGATGATGCTGGACCGGGTGATCGGCACCAGCTTCTTCATGCCGGCGCTGGTCTCGATGGGCCAGCAGACCAACTACAACGGCGGCAGCCCGCTGCTCTTCCAGCACCTGTTCTGGTTCTTCGGCCACCCCGAGGTCTACATCGTCGCCCTGCCGGCCTTCGGCATCGTCTCAGACCTGATCAGCTGCCACTCGCGGAAGAACCTCTTCGGCTACCGGATGATGGTCTGGGCGATCGTGGTGATCGGGGTGCTCAGCCTGTTCGTCTGGGCGCACCACATGTACGTCAGCGGCATGAACCCCTACTTCGGGTTCTTCTTCGCGACCTCCACCCTGGTGATCGCGGTGCCGACGGCGATCAAGGTCTACAATTGGCTTCTGACGCTGTGGCGCGGCGACATCCACCTGCGGGTGCCGATGCTGTTCGCCATCGGCTTCATCTTCACCTTCATCCATGGCGGGCTGACCGGCCTGTTCCTCGGCAACGTCAGCGTCGACGTGCCGCTCTCCGACACCTTCTTCGTGGTGGGCCACTTTCACATGGTGATGGGCGTCTCGCCGATCCTGGTGATCTTCGGGGCGATCTATCACTGGTATCCCAAGATCACCGGGCGGATGTGGAACACCCTGCTGGGGCAGCTCCACTTCTGGATCACCTTCCTGGGCGTCTACGCCATCTACCTGCCCATGCACTACCTGGGCTTCCTGGGCGTGCCGCGGCGCTACTATGCATTGGGTGAGACGGCGTTCATTCCGCACTCGGCGCACGTGGCGAACGAGTTCATCACCATCGCTGCGCTGATCGTCGGCGCCGCCCAGCTCCTGTTCTTCTACAACATGATCTGGAGCTACTTCCGGGGGCCCAAGGCCGACCCCAATCCGTGGGGCGCCACCACCCTGGAATGGCAGACGCCGGAGACGCCGCCAGGCCACGGCAACTGGGGCCCCAAGCTGCCGGTCGTCTATCGCTGGGCCTACGACTACAGCGTGCCAGGCGCCCCGCAGGACTTCATTCCGCAGAACGTTCCGCCGGAACGCGAGCCGCTGCGGCCCGTGACATGACACCCCATCGGAGCAGGTGACGTGGGCATCGTTCGTCGACTGACTGAGAAGCCCTGGCTGTCGCCGGGCCTGCACCTGGCGACCGAGGATGGCGCGGAAGTGCGAGCCCTGCCGGCCGCGGCCGTCGGCCTGCGCGTCTACTTCGGCGTGGCGACGGTCATGTTCATGCTGATCGGCATCATCCTCGTCATGCGCATGGGCGGGCATGGGATCAGCGAGGCGCAGGCGCCGGACTGGAAGCCGATGTATTGGCCGCCACTGCTGTGGTTCAACACCGCGGTCCTGGTGCTGAGCAGCGCGGCCTGGGAGTGGGCGCGCGCGGCCGCCCAGCGCGGGCGCACGCGCGGCCTGCGGGCGGGGTTGATCGCCGGCGGCGCCCTGGCGCTCATCTTCGTGATCGGCCAGCTGGTCGTCTGGCGGCAGCTCGAGGAAGCCGGCTGCGGCATCACCGCCACCACCATGAGCGCCTTCGTCTACCTGATCACCGCACTGCACGGCCTGCACCTGCTGGGCGGGCTGACGGTGTGGGGCCGCACCACCGCCAAGGTCCTGGCCGGGCGCGACGCGGCGCAGGTCAGGGAGAGCGTCGAGCTCTGCACCATCTACTGGCACTACCTGCTGCTCGTTTGGATCGTGATGTTCGGGTTGTTGTTGATGATTTAGACCGGATGACTGCGGTCATCCCCCAAGAGGATGGGTCAACCGAAGATGACGGCGACCGCATCGACTGAAGACGCACACGGCGCTCCCGCCGTGCACGACTTGCGCACGCTGGCCGACGACTGGTCGTCGGACCAGGAGGTGTTCAAGCAGGTGCCCTGGGGGAAGGCCATGATGTGGATCTTCCTGCTCAGCGACACCTTCATCTTCTCCTGCTTCCTGACTTCCTACATGACGGTGCGGGCCACCACGACGGTCCCATGGCCTAATCCCAGCGAAGTGTTCGCGCTGGACATCGGCGGTCATCCGGTGCCGTTACTGCTGATCGCGATCATGACCTTCACGCTGATCAGCAGCAGCGGGACGATGGCGATGGCAGTCAACTTCGGCTACCGCCGCGACCGTCTGAAGACGACGCTCCTGATGCTCGCGACCGCGGCGCTCGGCGCCACCTTCGTCAGCATGCAGGCGTTCGAGTGGACCAAGCTGATCGTCCAAGAAGGCGTGCGGCCCTGGGGCAACCCTATGGGGGCGGCGCAGTTCGGCTCCTGCTTCTTCATGATCACCGGCTTCCACGGCCTGCACGTGTCGATCGGCGTGATCTACCTGTCGATCATCGCCTCGAAGGTGGCGCCGCGGCCACTACGAGAAGAAAGGCAACTACGAGGTCGTCGAGATCGCCGGTCTCTACTGGCACTTCGTCGATCTGGTCTGGGTTTTCATCTTCGCGTTTTTCTATCTGTGGTGAGGAAGGACAAGATGGCGGCCAACATGGACGACGTCGGCGAACGCGCCACCCACCAGGCGGCCCACGCCGCGCCCCGGCCGGTCTCGCTGCACGAAGCGGCCACCGCCCACGCGCCCTCGAAGGGCGATGCGGCGCACGGGCAACAGCATCCGATCGGGGTCTATCTGAAGGTCTGGGGCTATCTCTTCGTCCTCAGCACCCTGTCCTATCTCGTCGATTATTTTCACGTCGAGGGCATGCTCCGGTGGGTGCTCATCGTCACCTTCATGCTGCTGAAGGCGGGGCTGATCGTCGCCATCTTCATGCACATGGCCTGGGAGCGGCTGGCGCTGGTCTACGCCATCCTTGTCCCGCCGCTCTGCCTGGGGACGCTGGTCCTGCTGATGGCGATCGAGGGCGACTACACCTTCTGGACGCGGATCATCTTTTTCGGAAAAGGCCCGTGAGGGAGCGGAGCTGAGTGGAAGCGTACGGGACATAACGCCAAGGGCGCCGAGCGATGGATACCTGGGAGAAACTCAAGATCGGCCTGGCGGGCGCGGGCGTCGTCGTCGCGCTCGTCGCCATCCACGAGATCACCGACTATGCGTTCGCCGAGCCCCCTTCGGCGAAGTTCGGCTACAAGGTCGCCGACGTGACCGAGTTGCCGGTCAATCTCGCCACCCTGCAGCGGAGCTGGCCGGCGGGCCTGGGAGAGCAGGGCGGGCGGGGGAGCGTGCTCGGCTTCATGAGCAATATCGAGAAGGTCTCGGTGCCCCGCAGCGCCGAGGTCACGCCGCTCGTGGCGCCGGAGCCGCCGGCCGATCTGGGCACGCTGCTCGCCGCCGCCGACCCAAAGAAGGGCCAGCAGACCGCCATGGTCTGCGCCTCCTGCCACACCTTCGATTCCGGCGGCCCGGACCACACGGGGCCGAACCTGTACGGCCTCGTCGGCCGCAACATCGCCTCGCACGGCTCGTTCGCCTATTCCAGCGCCTTCAAGGCGCAGACCGGCCCCTGGACCTACGACCGGCTCGACCACTACCTGACCAGCCCGCAAAAGGCCGTGCCCGGCAACAAGATGGCCTTCAACGGCATCCGCCGCGCCGAGGACCGCGCCAACGTCATCGCCTACCTGAGCACCTTGAGCGCCGCCCCGGCGCCGTTCCCGAAACCGGAGAAGCCGAAGGTCGCCGAGGCGGCGCCTGGTAGCGGTCAGAAGGCGGTTGCGACCAAGCCGCAGTCGTAGGCTTGGTAGTCAGGCTGCGCCCCTCACGCCGCAGCTCAGTCCGAAGCGCCGTAGCGTACTCGCCACGACAGGCTGAAGGCCCTGGACGGCCAGTCGGAGTAGGGCCGGAACATGTGATCGCAGCGGCCTCTGGGGAATAGGTCCGAATCGATACCGCCGGTCGCAAGGCCGACGAGGAAGTCGGCGAGGCCGCAATCGAACGTTTCGAACGTATCGAAGCCGCGGCTCCAGACGACGACCTTCCACTCGTCGGGCGGGCCGGCGCGACGCCAGAACAGATAGTCGCCATCATCCGTTCGACCGAAGGACAAGAGATCATCTATCTCTGGCCATGGCTCGTAGGTGTTCGCTTGCATTGTGCGGAAAAGCTGGGCAACCGCGTAGGCTTCCGTTTCTAGCCGAACGTAGGGACTGCGAGTCCGTGGAACGTTGATCCCAAGGAAGTCCATGTAATTGCCGGCGCCGTAAAGGCGGACGAAATCCTTGTAATCCTGTGGGAGGGCCGTCCCGAGCAGCGTCTCGATCGGCTTCCAAGGTCCGCTGAACGCCTCGTCCGGCGCTGCCGGCGGCGGGACGATCTTGACGAGCGCCTCGATCGTCATTTTCGGCGGCCCGCAGGATTGCGGATGATCCGCGCGGCCATATCTCCCCGCGACGTCCGAGCCGTCAGGAGGAGGTCAGATGGCGGAAGCGTTCCGGGGGAGTAGAGCGGCTGCGCCATGTAGTCGATGATCTCGCCGTTCTTGCGCACTCGTCGAGCTGCATTCTTTTCGAAGTCGCGCATCTGGGGGGTGTTCGCGCCGTGGTGAGTGAGAGTCACCAGGTTTCTGGGGTCGTTCCCCAACCCGCCAAGGATCTTGGCGATCAGATGCCCTCTCGCCTCGTTCAAGTCCTTCGGGTTTCCTCCCCACCCTGCTGGCGCCATGCGTTTGGGAGCGCGGGTCCCGGTGCCAATTATCGGACGACTGATAGTTGCGGCGGCCGTGCTCGCCTGACCGTCCTTGCTGAGCTGTCCGTATCTGACAGCGGGCTGCGGCAGGGTGGGCGGCGCGACGGATCCGGGTCGAGGTGGCGCAACCCGAGGCGCCCGAGCCGCGAGGGGGGCGACGGCGAACATGGATTCGTCTATCAGTCCGCCCGTCTTCATCGCCTTGTCGCGCCCCCGCGGGGATGCGTTCCCGAGAGCTGCAATTCCGTATGCGATCGAACCAAACGGATGGGCCGCCATATACTCGAAGCGGTCCATTCCTTCCCGACGCGAGGCCCGCAACGCGGGCGAGACGTTAGCGTCGCTGATCGGGACAAGGACGTTCGCGCGCCCGTTATCGACGCCCCTATACCACTGCCCTCCAATCTTGACGGTGTCACGCAGGCCGGGGCGGCCAAAGTCGAGCTGCCTCGGGTCAGGTAGCTGAATATCCCAACGGCCAGGATCTGGTCTCCCGGTGCGCCGGCCCGCGTCGGCCATCGATTGAGGTCCTTAGTTGTTTTCCCGGTCGATCCCGCAGCGCAGCGCCGCGAGCCTCCGCCACGGTGTTGTGACGCTAGAACCAAGGGTGGTGTCTCAGTTTGAAAAGCTGAGCCGTTGACAAGCATCGCGCTCAGGCTGGGCGGCGGCTATGATGTGGCATGGCCTATTTCGTCAAAGTGATCCCGCCTTCCAAGCGAGCCCGCATCCACGCTGGCGACTGCACGTTCTGCCGCGACGGCCAGGGCATGGAAAACCAGGACAAGGGAACGGGGCCAACCTACTGGAAGCCGGCTCACCCCGAGCCGGGCTTCCCCACGGTAGCGGAGGCCGTCGCTTTCATGGCGGCGCTGCCTGCCAGATACACCGACACCGGATATTGCGACGACTGCCAGAAGCGAGGTGCGCTCAATGCCTAAAGGCCCTCGCGGAGAGAAGCGCCCCGCCGACGTGATCGGCGCCGCCGTCATGGTCGGAAGGATCGCGACCGGCGAGGTCGAGGACACCGGCAACGATCCGACCAAGGCGCACCACAGCCGGGGCGGCAAAAAGGGCGGCGCTGCTAGAGCTGCCGCCCTTACACCGGAGCAACGCTCCGAGATCGCTAAGAAGGCCGCCGCGAAGCGGTGGGAGAAGGACTAGTTCTCCGCGCGCGGCGCAGGCGGTGGGATGATGCCGAGGCGTTTGCGCTGCCGCTTGACGTAGTCTTCTAGGGCTTCAAGCAGGGTGTCATCAACCTCGCCGCTGGCGATGAGCTTGAGGTATTGGCCGGGTTGCCCCTCCTCGATGAACGCAACTCGCTCGCCTTCCATGACCTTCACCTGTCCCTTTGGTGCGGGCGGCTTCTCGTCTTCCTTTCGAGAAGCTTCCCGCTGCGACTCATCGGCGGGCGGCGGAGTTTTCACTTCGGGTTCGCCGCCGCCGTCCGGCTCGACCACAGGCGAGTTTTTATCAGAATCTGAGAGTCCCGCATAGGCCACCGTAGCCCGATAGACCCGCAAGATTTGCTGCGCGCCAAGGTCGGTGAAGACCGTCCCCGGGCGGTCGGTGGTGAGGTAGTAGAGGACGACGCTGTCGTTGAGCCCCTCCGTCGAGCCGTATAGATCCCACAGCTCGCGGAAGACCGATGGGTTGAGCGCAGCCTTCTTGCGGCCCTCGACCACAACAGGGAGCGGCGCGTTGGGATTGGTAATTGAGCGGGCCAATTGAGTTACGCGAAGCCGTCGCTGACCGTTGTGTGCGACCGCCTCCAGAAGGCCATACTGCGTGAGCGTCGAGAAAGTTTGCATTGTCGCGCTGCTACTCAACGGCTTGCCATAGGCTTTTGCCATGACTTCCCGCGGTTGAGGCGTGTCGCGTACCTGCTCGTACAGCTTCCCCGCCCGTTCAGCCGCCATTTCGAGCGTTATGTATGGATACGTAGGACTGCGCGGCTTAGCGACGTCCAGGCTTTGCTCGCTCATCTAGGCGCTCCCGGCCAACTCCTCGGGTGATACCACCTTCGGACTATCGGGATAGATACCCGATAGGCTTGACCGCCGCAACCTGATAGTGGATATCAGGTGAGCCAAATGAGTCGCGGAGGCGAAGATCATGACCAGGAGGGAGGGGAGCCCTGAGCGAGACGCCGGCCGGCGTTCGGGGCGAGGACACATAGGAAAGGCCGCTGCTCTGATCCCCTGAGAAGGTAAGCAGCGGCCTCTAATCGGCTCCCGACCGACTCCCTTCCATAAGGGGCGCGGAGCAACGGCGCAGCGGGTCCATACCGTCTGCGCCGTTGTGCATTTTGTAGCACAGGAGCCGGGGAACAGGAACCCCGAAACTGAATCGAGATGCTTGACACTCAAGCAAAAAGTTCAGATGATTTCGGCGTGAACAAGCTGCCCCTCGCGAAGCGCGTCCTAATCCTCAACATGCTCGTTGAAGGTTCCTCGCTCCGCTCGATCTCCCGCGTGGCGGACGTGTCGATCAACACCGTCACGAAGTTGCTGGTGGACGCTGGCGAAACCGCCATCGACCTGCACGACCGCCTGGTGCGCGACGTGAAGGCGTCCCGCGTCCAGTGCGACGAAATCTGGTCGTTCAACTACTGCAAGCAGCGCTCGATCCCGACCGCCAAGGCTGCGCCCTTGGATGCCGGCGACGTATGGACGTGGACGGCGCTCGACGCCGATACGAAGCTGATCGTCACCTACGCCGTGGGCGACCGCACCCTGTCGTGTGCGCGCCTGTTCATCGAGGACCTGAAGGACCGCCTGGCCAACCGCGTCCAGCTCACGTCAGACGGCCACCGCGCCTACGTCGAGGCCGTGGAAGAGTCGTTCGGCGATGACGTGGACTTCGCCCAGCTCGTCAAGCTCTACGGCCCTACGCCCGCGCCTCCCGGCCGCTACAGTCCGGCTCAGTGCATCGGCGCCCGGAAGAAGACCCGCACCGGCAACCCTGACGAGGCGCACATCTCGACGTCCTATGTCGAGCGGTCCAACCTGACGATCCGCATGGCGAACCGCCGCTTCACCCGACTGACGAACGCCTTCTCCAAGAAGATCGACAACCACCTTCATGCGCTGGCGCTGTTCTTCCTGCACTACAACTTCGTCCGCCAGCATAAGACGCTGAAGGGCTTGTCGCCCGCGATGGCGGCCGGAGTCGCTGATACGCTGTGGTCGATGGAGAAGATCGCGGAAGAGATCGAAGCGCGGCGGCCGAAGCCCGGCCCGCGAGGCTCTTACAAAAAGCGGGCGGCGTAATGCGCTGGATCGCTGCTCTATTCGTCTTCGCCAGCATCGGCTGGTCGGCGTTCTATCTGAACGGGATAATCCTGGTTGGCCGTTTCATCCACTGGCGTTTCTCGGCGTTGGACTGGGCTCAGATCGCCGTCGTGGGGCTGGGTCCGTTAGCCCTGACATTGATGATCGTAATCATGGCTCGCCGCCGCAAAAGAATTTCAAACTGAGACACGACCGAACCAAGTCAAGAACAAAAAGGGAACTAACCGCCGGCTGCGAATGGAGACGCATCGAGCGCTGACTGATGACGAAGTCACGTTCACATCGGGGCGGCGGCGGTTTGGCCGCCCCGATGCCCGGGCCTTAGACTCTGACCGCAGGCCCGCGAGGCCGGACGTCCAGGTCGTACCGATCGGCGTTCATCACCTTGGTCCAGGCGGCGACGAAGTCGGCTGCGAACTTCGTCTGGCTGTCGGCGCAGGCGTAGACCTCGGCTTGGGCTCGCAGTTCGGCGTGCGAGCCGAAGATCAGGTCGACGCGGGTGGCGGTCCAGCGCTGGGCCTGGGTCTTGCGGTCGACGCCTTCGAAGCGGTTGGCGTCGTCGGTCGGCCGCCACACCGTCGCCATGTCCAGCAGGTTGACGAAGAAGTCCGTGGTCAGCTGGCCGACGCGGTCGGTGAAAACGCCGGCCTTCGAGCCGCCTGCGTTGGCGCCCAGCACGCGCAGGCCGCCGACCAGCACGGTCATCTCCGGCGCGGAGAGCCGCAGCAGCTGGGCGCGGTCGACGAGGGCTTCCTCCGGCGACATGAACTGCTCGCCGGCCTTGCGGTAGTTGCGGAAGCCGTCGGAGAGCGGCTCCAGCGGGGCGAAGGAGGCGACGTCGGTCTCATCCTGCGAGGCGTCCATGCGGCCGGGCGCGAAGGGAACAGTCACGGGCGAGCCCGCGTCCTTCGCCGCCTTTTCGACCGCGGCGGCGCCGCCCAGCACGATCAGGTCGGCCAGCGAGACCTTCTTGCCGCCGCTGGCGGAGGCGATGAAGTCCTTCTGCACCACCTCGAGCGCCCGCAGCGTCTTGGAAAGCTCGGCCGGATCGTTGACCTCCCAATTGCGCTGCGGGTCCAGCCGCAGGCGCGCGCCGTTGGCGCCGCCGCGCTTGTCCGAACCGCGGAAGGTCGAGGCCGAGGCCCAGGCCGCGGAGACCAGCTGCGGCACGGTGAGGCCGCTTCCCAGGATCTTGCCCTTCAGCGCCGCGACGTCGGCGTCGTCGATCAGCGGATGGTCGACCGCCGGGATCGGGTCCTGCCAGATCAGCGTCTCCTTGGGGACCAGCGGCCCCAGGTAGCGCTGGATCGGCCCCATGTCGCGGTGGGTCAGCTTGAACCAGGCCCGCGCGAAGGCGTCGGCGAACTGCTCCGGGTGCTCGTGGAACCGCCGCGAGATCTTCTCGTAGGCGGGGTCGAACCTGAGCGACAGGTCCGTCGTCAGCATCGTCGGAGCCCGCTTCTTCGAGGAGTCGTGCGCGTCCGGAATGTCGGCCTGGGCGCCCATGGCTTGCCACTGCTGGGCGCCGGCCGGGCTCCTGGTCAGCTCCCACTCGTACTTGAAGAGGTTGTCGAAGAAGTGGTTGCTCCACTTCGTCGGCGTCTGGGTCCAGGTGACTTCCGGCCCGCCGGTGATGGCGTCCGCGCCGATGCCCGTGCCGTGCTTGCTGCGCCAGCCCAGGCCCTGGTCCTCGATTACCGAGCCCTCCGGCTCGGGGCCGACGAACGAGGGATCGCCCGCGCCGTGGGTCTTGCCGAAGGTGTGGCCGCCGGCGATCAGGGCCACGGTCTCCTCGTCGCCCATCGCCATGCGAGCGAAGGTTTCGCGGATGTCGCGCGCGGCGGCGACCGGGTCGGGGTTGCCGTTCGGGCCTTCGGGATTGACGTAGATCAGGCCCATCTGCACCGCGCCCAGCGTATTGTGCAGCTGGCGCTCGCCGCTATAGCGCTCGTCGCCCAGCCAGCTCCCTTCAGGCCCCCAGTACAGCTCTTCGGGTTCCCAGGTGTCCTCGCGGCCGCCGGCGAAGCCGAAGGTCTTGAAGCCCATCGACTCCAGGGCGACGGTGCCGACCAGCACATAGAGGTCGGCCCAGGAGATCTTGGCGCCGTACTTCTGCTTGATCGGCCACAGCAGCCGGCGCGCCTTGTCCAGGTTGGCGTTGTCCGGCCAGCTGTTCAGCGGGGCGAACCGCTGCTGCCCGCCGCCGGCGCCGCCACGGCCGTCGGAGACGCGATAGGTGCCGGCGCTATGCCACGCCAAGCGGATGAACAGGCCGCCGTAGTGGCCGAAGTCGGCCGGCCACCAGTCCTGGCTGTCGGTCATCAGGGCGTGCAGGTCCTGGATGACGGCGTTCAGGTCGAGGCTCTTGAACGCCTTGGCGTAGTCGAACGCCTCGCCCATCGGATTGGAGCGCGGCGCATGCTGGTTGAGGCCCTCGAGGCGCAGGTTGTCGGGCCACCAGTCGCGGTTGCTCCGCCCGCCGCGCCCATGGATCACGGGGCACTTGCCCGGCGCGTTGTCGTCAGCCATCTCGGCCTCCCATGTCGGTTCGTCTGTGCCGCCAGTCGCGTGGGCGAAAGCTCGGCCACGCTCTGACTGAAACGCCAACATCGAGCGCCTGGACAGCTCATCTGTAAAATTGATTGTAAGAATGTGACGGATAGGCTGCGTCTATTCCTCTCCCTCTCGCTGCGCGGGGGGAGGGGTTAGGACCGCCGCATGCTGAGGATCGGCACCGGCGGCTTCAGCCACTCGCCGCGCTGGTCCTTGAACTTCGTCGCGCCGTTGGTCGGCAGCGACAGGATCTTCTCGGCCACCGCCATGCCCGACACGACCCGGCCGAACGCCGCGTAGCCCAGGTTGTCGCCAGGCTCGCCCGGATGGGCGTCGAGGTAGGGCTGGTCGCCGATGCAGATGAAGAAGTTGTGGGTCGCGGTGCCAGGCGCGAAGCGGCCGAGCGACAGCGTGCCGTCGACGTGGCGCAGGCCGGTCTTGGTGGTGCTCTCGTGGCGGATCGGCGGGAAGGGGCGGACCTTCTCGCCCGGCGCGCCGACGATGGTGCCGGCCTTGGGGTTGTCCGGATTGCGGGCGGCGCGGAAGAAGGTGGCGCCGTCGTAGGCCTTGGCGTCGACGTAACGCAGGAAGTTGGCCGAGGTCAGCGGCGCCTTGTCGGCCTCGAGCTCGACGACGATCGGCCCGCGCGCGGTCTTGATGGTGACGCTTGGCTTGCCGCCGGCGGCCAGGGCCACGTGCGGCGCGGCCAGCAGCAGGCCGGTTCCCAGCACCACGCTGCGGCGTGCGATCGGCGCGCTCTTCATCGGACCTCCGTTCGTCGTGCGGACCGACATATCAAGGCCGGGCAGGGCAGGCGAGCGGCGATGACGCGCGGCGGTTGCGGCGGCGCTTCGCCTGGGCTCAGATGCAAATGCCCTCCAGCGCGGGAGATCCAGGTGAGCGAAGATCCGGCCCTGTTCGACATCATTGGCTCGACCCGCGCGATGCGGCGGCTGAAGCCGGACCCGGTGCCCGACGAACTGGTCGCCAAGATCATCGAGGCGGGCGTCTGCGCGCCGAGCGGCGCCAATTCGCAGACCTGGCGCTTCCTGGTGGTCAAGTCGCCGGAGATCAAGCGGGCGGTGCACGCCTATTACAAACGCGCCTTCGACGAGTTGGTCGGCCCGCACTACGCCAAGTCCAAGCCGCCGCCAGGGGTGACGCCGGAGGCCTACGCGCGGCAGCATGCGGCCGTGGAGCATCTGACGGAGCACTTCCACGAGGCGCCGGTCTGGATCGTACCCTGCCTGCTGAACCGCGGGAGCGCCGAGCCCAAGCGCTGGGACGGCGCCTCGATCTATCCGGCGGTGCAGAACATGCTGCTCGCCGCACGCGCGCTCGGCCTAGGCGCGACGCTCACCACCCGGCACCTGATGTTCGAGCGCGAGACCGAGGCGCTCTTCGGCCTTCCGCCGGGGGTCCACTCCTACGCCATCATCCCGGTCGGCTATCCGCTCGGAAACTACGGGCCGGTGAAGCGCGCGCCGATCTCCGAGGTGACCTACCTCGACCGCTGGGAGCAGCCGTTCGTTCGCCCGAGCTAGCTGCGGGTGAAGACGGGCTGAGCCTTGGCGATGAAGGCGCGGACGGCGGCCTTGTGGTCGTCGGTCGTCTGCAGCGCGCGGGCCTCGGCGGTCGCGGCGCGCGCGCCTTCCTCGCGGGTCATCTCCGGCGCGCGGTCGGCCATTCGCTTGGCGGCCTCGACCGACAGTGGCGCGCGGCTGGCGATGCGCTCGGCCAACGCCAGTCCTGCCGCCGACAGCGCGTCGGGCGCGTGCACCGCGGTCACAAGGCCGAAGCGCAGCGCGGCTTCCGCATCGAACGGGCTGCCGGTGAGCAGCATGGCCTTGGCCGCGGCGATGCCGATCAGGCGCGGGAGGCGGTAGGCCGAGGCGATCAGACCGACGTTGACGCCGGCGGCGGTGAAGCGCGCCTCGGTCGAGGCGATGCGGATGTCGCAGCACAGCGCCAGCTCAAGCCCCCCGCCGACGCACCAGCCGTTGATCAGGCCGACCACCGGCACGCGGCAGGCCTCCATCCGCTCGATCAGCTCGCCGATGAGGCCGGCGCCTTCCAGCCGCTCGCCGCTTTCTGCCGCCCCCAGCTCCTCGCGCAGGTCGGCGCCGGCGCAGAAGGCGGGACCGCGGCCGGTGACGACCAACACACGGATGGCGGTGTCGATGTGCGCCCGGTCGACCGCCTCGCGCAGCCCGGCGACCATCCGCGCCTGCAGGGTGTTGCGCGGCGGGTTGTCGAGCTCGGCCCAGAGGATGTGCTCGCCGATCTGCTGCAGGTGTACGGTGCCGCTCATGGATGTCCTTCAGCCGACGACGCCGGCGCCGCGCAGCGCAGCGATCTGTCCTTCGTCCAAATCGAGTCCGCGCAAAGTCTCTTCGGTGTGTTCGCCCAGGCGCGGCGCGGTCGAGCGCACGACGAACGGCGCGCCTTCGAAGGCGATCGGCTGGCCCACCAGCTGGACCGGGCCGTCGGTCGGGTGCTGGGCCGGCGCCGCGATGCCGGAGAACCGGACCTGCGGATCGGCGAAAACCTGGTCCATCGCATAGACCGGGCCGCAGGGCACCCCGGCGGCGTTGAGCACCTCGATCAGCTCGGCGCTCGAGCGCCGCCGCGTGATCTCGCCGACCACGGCGTTGAGCGCCGCGCGATGGCGCACGCGATCGCCGCTCGACTGAAATCGCGGGTCCTTCGGCAAGTCTGGGGCCAGCGCGGCGCAGAAGCGGCCGAACATCGCTTCGCCGGCGGCGGCGATATTGACGTGGCCGTCGCTGGCCGGGAACAGGCCCATCGGCGCGGCGGTCGGATGGTCGTTGCCGACCGGCTCCGGGACCTCGCCGTCGAGCAGCCAGCGCGCGGCCTGAAAATCCAGCATGCCGATTTGCGCGCCCAACAGCGAGACCTGCACCCAGCGGCCGACACCCGTCACCTGCCGCTCCAGCAGCGCGGTCAGCACGCCGATGGCGCAGTAGAGGCCAGCCGCCATGTCGGAGATGGCGGCGCCCGCGCGCATCGGCCCTTCGCCGGGAACGCCGGTGACCGACATCAGTCCGCCCATGCCCTGGACGATCTGATCGAGGCCCGGCCGGTCGCGGTAGGGCCCCTCTTGGCCGAAGCCCGAGATGCTGGCGTAGACCAGCCGCGGGTTGATCGCGTGCAACGTCTCGAAGTCGATGCCGAGCGCACGTTTCACCTGCGGGCGAAAGTTCTCGACCAGCACGTCGGCGTCGCGGACCAGCCGCAGGAAGATCTCGCGGCCTTCGGGTCGCTTGAGGTCGAGCGCCAGGCTCTTCTTGTTGCGGTGCAGGTTCTGGAAGTCCGAGCCCTCGCGCCGGCCGATGACGTCGCCGGTGTTGCGCGGGTTCTCGACCATCAGGGTCCGGGCGCCCCAGTCGGCGAGCTGGCGCACGGCCGCGGGGCCGGAGCGCGCCTGGGTGAGATCGATCACCCGGTAGTTTTCCAGAGGCAGGGCCATCAGCCGTCCAATCGCGCAGGTCGCGCCGCAGCTTCGCCCATCCTGGTCACGGCTGTCACGCGTGGATGGCGTCGGCGACGGCGGCTTCGCCAATGGAGGCGCCGCGCTTGGGCTGTCGAAGCATCAGGATCAGCGGCAGGCAGGCGAAGCCGATCGCGGCGAGCAGCCAGAAGTCGTTCACATAGGCCACCATCGTCGCCTGCCGGGTGATCTCGTCGTTCAGCGCCGTGGCGCCCGCCGCCGTGTCCGGCCGCAGGAACGGCGCCAGGCCCGCCCGCAGGACCGGGTCATCCGGGCGGACGTTGGCGGCCAGCGAGGCGTGCATCGTCTGGATATTGGTGGCGGTCAGCGCTTGGACGGCGGCGACGCCGACGCTGCCGCCGATGTTGCGCAACAGGTTGGAGAGCGTCGACGCGTCCGCCCGCAGATCCGCCGGGATCGTCAGGAAGGTCAACGTCGTCAGAGGCACGATGAATATGCCTTGCCCGATCCCTTGGACGACGGTCGACCAGATGATCGGGTCGTGGGTCATCGAAAGGTCGAACGCGCCCATCATCACGAAGCTGAAGCTCATCAGCGAAAGGCCGAAGCAGATCAGCAGCCGACGATCAAATATCGCGTCGAGCCGCCCGATGACCTGCAGGATGCCCAGCATCACCAGGCCTCGCGGGGTGGCGAGCGCGCCGGCCTGGGCCACCGAATAGCCGAGCACGCCCTGCATCATCAGCGGCAGCAGCACCATGCTGCAGTACAGCAGCCAGGAGACCAGGAAGCCGACCGTCCCGCCCGCCACGTAGTTGCGGTCGCGGAACAGCGCCGTCGGGAAGAGCGGGTCCTTCGCCGTGATGGTGTGCGCGAGATAGACCCAGAAGGCGATGAGCGCGACGATCGCCTCGATCCAGATCTCGTGAGAGGAGAACCAGTCGAGGGTCGGGCCACGGTCGACCATCAGCTGCAACGCGGCGATGCCCACGGCCAGGGAGCCGAAGCCCAGGAAGTCGAACCGACGTGCGTCCGCCTTGTCCTTGGGCAGCCCGCTCCAGATGAGCAACAGCGCGGCGATCCCGGCCGGGACGTTGATGTAGAAGCACCAGCGCCAGGAAAGCTGGTCGGTGAGGAAGCCGCCGACCATCGGCCCGCAGACCGGCGCCGCGACGATCGCCATCATGTAGAGCGCCATCGCGCGCCCGTGCCGCTCCGCAGGGTAGATGTTGAGCAGCGCGGCCTGGGCGATCGGCATGAGCGGCGCGCCGACGATCCCCTGGAGCAGCCGAAAGCCGACCATCTGCTCGAGGTTGCCGGCGATCCCGCAGAACACCGAGATCACCGTGAAGGTCGCGACCGAGGCCAGCAGCAGGACCTTCATGCTGAAGCGGCGCGCCAGCCAGCCGCTCAACGGTGTCATCACCGCGGAGGCCACAATATAGGATGTGATCACCCAGGTGATCTGCTCGGGCGAGGCCGAAAGGCTGGCCCGCATGTGCGGCAGCGACACGTTCACCACAGTCGTGTCGAGGGAGTTCATGCTCGTGGCGAGGATGAGGCCCATCGTCGCCAGGTTGCGGTTGAGGGGCGCGCCGTCGCTCACGAACGCCTCGGCGGGCGCGCGCCGCCGGCGGCGTACTGCGTGGCCATTTCGGCGAGCATCTGACCGTATTCGCGCACGTCGGAAGGACCGATGAACCTCTGCCAGTGCAGGTCCGAGCGCACGCCGAGGAGGGCGTTCTGATAGACGTAGAAGATCCGCGGCAGGACCTTGGGATCGACGTGCAGCGCAGCCCCATAGAGCGCGGCGCGGTAGCTCTCCAGGATCGGGGCATGCGCCTCGAGCGTCGGCTCGACCAACTGGCGCATGGCGGGCTGGAGGCCGGTCATGCACAGCAGGCGGATATAGGCGCGCCAGCCGGCGTCGTCTGTGGACAGCCATTCCAGCATTGGATCGCCGTAGGCTTCGAGGATCGCCTGGACGTCGTCGGCGGGGGCTTGGGCGAGGTTCGGCTCCAGGGCTGTGACCTCCGGAACGCGCCGCAGCAGCACTTCTCGGAACAGGTCCTCCTTTTCCCGGAAGTGATACGTGGCCGTCCCGAGCGGAACGCCGGCGGCCTGAGAGATGTCGCGCATCGACGCGCCGACGTATCCCTTGTCGGCAAACAACACCTCGGCCGCGTCGAGCAGCCTCCGGCGCGCGTGCGACCGACTGCGGGGGGCGAGCTCTTGCACGCTCGACTGTTAGCGGCCCGCAATGCGCCGTGCAATCGAGCGCGATCCGAGGCGACGGCGCCGTCGCAGGGTTGCGGTCTTGACACCCACGTTATCAGCCGTGCGAACGTACAGGTTCGTACAATCGTACGGAATCATCAGGCTAGGTCCGCGGAGCGACGGCCCAGGAAAATCCCAACGACACTCTGGAAGAAGTCGTCGTCACCGCGACGGGCGCTGGCTACGGCAACTACAACGACGGCAAGGTCGAGGGCATGGCCGCCGGCGTCTGGCGACACTACGACGGCTACACCAAGACGACTTATGTCGACATCGGCGCCCATGGCGCGCTGATCCCGCGGCGCACGGGCCACGCCAATGACCTCACCACCCGGCTGCACAAGCTGAGCCGGCGGTGGACGCCGCCCGCGGGACGCCGCGGACGCTGGCGCCGGGCGACCCGGCCAACTGCGTGCAGTTGGGCAACTGCACCGGTCCTACCACCTCCGTCGTCACCAACACCGGCGACGGTATCCACCAGCAGAGCTACACGCCGAAGAAGCAGGTCAACGTCACCTTCAGCTACGTGACCGAGACCGATGTCGGCGAAGTCGAAGGCCGGCTTGGCCTATTCTGGAAGGGCGAGGTCGCCAAGACCGTCAACATCGCCCAGCCGAACAACCCGCTACTGCAGCCGCTGGACAACTTCGGCGCGGTGGACCCCTCGCTGCGCCTGACGACGCACAACAACATCGACATCACCGCCTACATGAAGAACGTCCTCGACAAGAAGTACTACGCCGACGCCCTGAACCTCGGGGAGAGCTATCCGATCGGCTACGGCTTCCAGCCGCGGATCTTCGGGATCAAGGTCGGCTACAAGTTCTGATCGACCCGGTTCCAATCCAAGCTCCCGCGCACCTTACTTCCCATTTCTGTGCGCACCTCCCCCCGGCGATCTCATCGCCGGGGGCATTTATGAGCGGTATGCAGCGTCCGGGGCAGGCGTGGCGACTTGACACAGCCGCTGAACCACGCGTCGCTCCAAAGGATAAGTAGAAGTCCTGGGAGGACGCCGTGACGGATATCGAGACCAGGCTGGCCGCCGTCGAAAGCCGCCTGAAGCGCCTCGACGAACTCGAAGCGAAGGAGGCGATCCGCGACGGCCTCTACCGCTACGCCCGGGCCATCGACCGCTGCGACCTCGAACTGCTGAAGGGCTGCTATCACCCTGGCGCGCCGGACTATCACGGCGTGTTCGCTGGCAAGGCCGAGGACTTCTGCCCCTATATGCTGCCGGAGATGAAGCGGTACCGCAGCGTCCGGCACACGCTGACCAATCCGCTGATCGAGCTCCATGGCGATCGCGCCTTCGTCGAGACCTTCTACTGGTGCGTGCTGTTCCTCGACGCCGAAGGCGGGCAGGGCAACGAGTTCGTCGAACAGATCGCCTACGGCCGCTACCTCGACATCTGGGAGCGCCGCGCAGGCGAGTGGAAGATCTCCTACCGGCGCCTCGTCAGCGATGGGGCCACCCTGCGGCTGATCACCGACCAGCCGGCGTTCCAGAAGATCCCCGGCTTGAGCGGTGAGATGGGGCGTGACGACCTCGTCTACCGCGGCTTCGATCTCGCACGGGCGCACGAAGCCGACCGGCAGGAGGAGGGGCTCGCCGACCGCATCCTGGCGACCTTCCAGGACGAGATCGCCGCGCGTCGGGCCGCCGCCTGACGCCGCCATTAGCACAGCTCCGAGACAGCCGATGACCGAGCAGATGCAGGACCGCGCGCTCGAAGCGCTGGCCGACGACTTCGACCACGTCAGCCAAGCCTTTCACGACCGGCGCTTCGACTTCTACGAACACATGCACGCCTCGGGGCGTCCGGTGCGGCGCTCGACCCGCCATGGCGGCTTCACCTACATCGCTCGCTACGACACGGCGCTGGCCGTCCAGCGCGATCCCGAGACCTTCTCGAACAAGCGCATCACGGTGCCGTCGAGACCAGTGCCGCCGCTGATCCCAGCGACGCTCGATCCGCCGGAACACGGCGCCTACAAGAAGCTGCTGGCCAGTTTCTTCACGCCGATGACTGCGGCCAAACTCAAGCCGCGCATTCGCGAGATCGCGGACGCGCGCATCGCCGCGGGGGTCGAGGCCGGCAAGTTCGACGTCGTCGAGGGGGTGATGCTGCCGCTGATGGCGGAGATCACCATGGCCGACATTCTCGGCCTCGATGTGTCGAAGGCGTTCGCCTACGCCGAGCCGATCCACAACATGACCCGCCGCGACTACCCTGCGCATAAGGCCGAGGAGGAATTGGGCTGGCTCGGCGAGCAGCTCACGGCCGACATCCGCGAGGGCCGCGTCGATCCCGACGGCATCCTCGGGCGGCTGAGCCGTTCGGAGTTCGAGGGGCGAAATTTCACTCTGGAGGAGGTGAGGTTGATGGCCACCAACCTGCTCATAGGGGGGATGGGCACCACGTCCTTCTTCATGGGCAGCGTGACGGTCTTCCTCGCGCGCAATCCCGAGCATCGTCGGCAGCTGATCGCCGAGCCGGAGCTGATCCCGGGGGCGATCGACGAACTGCTGCGCCTGTTCACGCCGACCCAGGTGTTCGGCCGGCTGGTCACCCGCGACACCGAGGTCGAGGACCTTCCGGTCAAGGCGGGAGAGATGGTGCTGGTTGGCTATGGCGCCGCCAACTTCGATCCCGCCGTGTTCGACGATCCGCGCCGGGTGGATTTCCGCCGCAGTCCCAACCGCCACATGTCCTTCGGCATCGGTCCGCACCGATGCCTGGGGTCGCACATCGCCAAGGAGGTCTCGGCCGCGGTGACGCGCAGCCTCCTCGAACAGGCGCCGGCCTATCGGCTGGTCGAAGCGGAGGTGATCGAGCAGACGCCCACCGCGGCGATGCTCGGCTTCAACTCCGTCCCCATCGTTCCCTAGCGCCAGGGCTCCCATGACCCAGACCGATCTGGATTCCCTCGCAACCTCCGCCGGCCGGCCGATCGCCGGGATGCGGCTGAAAGACCGTGTGGCGATCGTCTCGGGCGCCGGGCGTGGTGAAGGTCTGCTCGGCGTCGGCGCGGCGACCGCGGCGCTGTTCGCCGCCCAGGGCGCGACGGTGGGCGTGCTCGACTACGACCGGGCGCGCGCCGAAGCGACGCTGAGCCTGATCGAGGCGATCGGCGGCCGCGGGCTCATCGTCGAGGCGGACATTCGCGAAGCCGAAAGCTGCCGCGCGGCGGTGCGCCAGGTGACGGACGCCTGCGAGCGGCTGGACATCGTCGTGAACAGCGCCGCCATCGCCCGGGCGGGCGGCGTTGAATCGGTGAGCGCCCAGGACTGGCGCGACGTCCTGGACGTCTCCCTGACCGGAGCGATGCAGCTCACCCAGGCGGCGTCGGCCCCCCTGTCGGTGCAGGGCGGCGCCATCATCAACATCTCCTCGGTCGGCGGCAGCCGCGGCTTCGGGGCGGCCGCCTATGCCTCGGCGAAGGGCGGGCTCGAGGCGCTGACGCGCGACGAGGCCGTGTCGCTCGGCCGTCAGGGCGTGCGCGCCAACTGCCTTGTGGTCGGCTTCATCCATGCGCCGATGGCCGGCGGCGGTGAGGCCGCGCGGGAGGTGCGCCGCAACGCCAGCCCGCTGGGCACTGAAGGCACGGCGTGGGACGTGGCGTTCGCCGCGCTGTTCCTGGCGAGCGACGAGGCGCGCTGGATCAGCGGCGTCTGCCTGCCTGTCGACGCCGGCCTGTCGATCGCCGGCCCGCTGCGGTTCAGCTGAGCGGGTCCGCCACGGCGTCGATCGCCGAGTCCCCGTTCGCGGCGGTGGCGGCGACCTGCTGCAGCGCCGCGGCGATGGCCGCTTCGCCCTCGGCGTCGTACTGGCCGACGAACAGCACTGCCGCGACGCCGCCATCGACGGCCCCCCGCTCATCGCGCACCGCGACGGCGATCGCTCTTACGCCGGGCTGGAGCGAGCCGCCGTCGTCGGCCCAGCCGCGACGGCGCGCGCGACGGATGTCGGTCATCAAGGCGTCGAGCGACTGCGGCCTGACCCAATGGGCGCGCCGGTGCTGCTCGGCGATCTCATCATCTGACATCGGCAGCTCGGCCGCGATCGCCCGGCCCACCGCGCCCTGAACGAGCGCGGCCGACTGGCCCTGCCGCTGGGTCAGCTTCACGTCGGCGTGGCTTTCTGCGACCGTCGCGAGAACCAGCTGATCGTCTTCGATCACCCAGTGCGCCAGGTGCACGTCGTACAGCTTGGCGATGCGCGACATACCTTCCCGCAGCCGTTGCGCGCGCGCGACTTTCGGGTCGCGGCCTGAGCGCATCAGCTGGGTGAAGTCGCTGCGCAGGGCATAGGTTTTCGCTGCCGCGTCGAAGGCGACGACGCCTTCGTGGGCGAGCGTGCGCAGGATGTTGAACGCCGTGCTGCGGTTCAACGCCAACGGCTCGGCGACGTCGATCAGGCGCAGCGGCCCGCCCGCGCCGTACAACCGGCGAAGGATGGCCACCGTTGCGACGGTCGCGCCGACCAACTTCTGGCCGGATGGGGTCGTCTGGCCGGCAGGCTTGCTTGCAATCGGAGAGTTCTGCATAATGAACATTAATTCTGCATAGAGAATTGTGATGGGTCAAGGCCTGCCGCACTTCAGATTGAGGAAGGCGCTTCGATGTCGGCCACGCTCGTAGTTCGCAATGCGCTCATCGCCGACGGCACGGGCGCGCCCGCCTTCCGCGGCGACGTCGCCGTCGTCGGCGACCGCATCACCGAGGTCGGCCGCGTCGAGACGCAGGGCGCGGTCGAGATCGACGCCGGCGGCAAGGTGCTGGCGCCCGGATTCATCGACGTCCACACCCACTACGATCCGCAGTTCTGCTGGGACAAGCTCGCGACGCCGACGCCCGAGCACGGCGTCACCTCTCTGGTCATGGGCAACTGCTCGGTGAGCCTCGCGCCGGTGCGCCCGGAACTGAAGGACCGGCTGATCGGCTGGTTCGGCTCGGTGGAGGACATGGACGGCGGGCTGATGCGCAGCAACGTCTCCTTCGACTGGGAGACGTTCGACCAGTATGTGGCGGCGCTGCGGCCGGACCTCGGCCCCAACGTCGGCGTCTTCGTCGGCCACGCGGTGCTGCGCGCCTATGTCATGGGCGCCGCCTCTCAGGAGCGGGTGGCGACCGACGAAGAGATCGCCCAGATGGCCGAGGTGCTGCGCCAGTCGCTGAAGGCCGGCGCGTTCGGCCTGTCGCTGACCTACAACCACCTGGACGAGCGCGGTCAGGAGCTTCCCTGCTTCTACGCCGACAAGCGCGAGCTCGCCGCCCTGCTGCGGGAGATCGCCGCGGCCGACCGCATCGTCGAGGTCTCGCCGGACTTCCGCGCCGGCGCCGATACGCTGCGGTTCTACGACCTGTTCGGCGAGCTTTCGCTCGAGACCGGGGCGAAGGTGACGATGTCGCCGATCCTGATCTCGGGGAACCGATCGCCGAACTGGCGCGAGATGCTGGAACGGCTGGAGTCCTGGCGGGCCAAGGGCGCCAGCCTGTTCGCCCAAACCCAGGTGCGGCCGCTCGACATGACCATCGATCTCGCCAAGGGCAGTCTGCTGTTCGGCAAGACCGCGCTCTGGCGCGAGGCCATGGATCAGCCCGTCGAGCGCCGGCTCGCGATGCTGGCCGACCCCGCCAACCGCGGGACCTTTGTCGACGAGACCGACGAGCTCGGTATCGTCCGCCACATCGTCGTCCGTACGGTGGCGGCGGCGGAGAACGAGAAGCATGTCGGCCGCTCGCTGAAGCAGATCGCCGAAGAGGAAGGCCGTCGTGTCGGCGAGGTGCTGATCGATATCGTCGTCGCCGATCGGCTGAAGACTGAATTCACCCTCACGGGCGTCATCCACGCCGACGTGCAGAACGTCGCGTCCCTGCTCGAAAACCCAGCCATGCACATCGGCTCGGCCGACGCCGGCGCCCACATCACCGCCTTCTCCGGCGCAGGCGACACCTGCTATCTGTTCGAGAAGTTCGTGCGCACCGAGAAGCTGATGTCGGTCGAGCGCGCGGTTCAGCGGCTCACCTCCGACATCGCCCGCGACTGGGGCCTGAAGGACCGCGGCGAGATCAAGGTCGGTCGCTTCGCGGACCTGGTGATCTTCGATCCCGAGACCATCGCCCGCGAGCCGGAAATGTGGGTGGAAGATCTCCCCGGCGCCGGTGGCCGCTACGTGCGGGGCGCGCGTGGCGTAGAGAAGGTGATCGTCAACGGCGAGCTGCTGGTCGACGGCGGCCGCTACACCGAGGCGCGCCCGGGCGTGCTGCTCTGAAGGCCGTTGCGGGTCGAGCGGCGGGCGCCTTAGGCCCCCGCCGCTCGCAACGCGCTTAAGCCACCGTCGAGCCGCCGTCGACGATCAGCGAGTGGCCGACCACGTAGGAGGCGGCGGGCGAGCACATCCACACGATCGCCTTGGCGATCTCTTCGGGGCGTCCCGAGCGTCCGATCGGCGTCGAGGAGCCGGCTTGTTCAGCCGTGACGCCGGCGCTCGACATGAAGCGCTCAAGCATCTCGGTCACGACCGGGCCGGGCGCCACCGCATTGATGCGGACTCCGTCCTTGATGTACTCGAGCGAGGCGGCCTTGGTCAGGCCGAGCATCGCATGCTTGGCCGCGGTGTAGATCGCCGCTGTCGGGAACGCGCTGTGGCTGGCCGTCGAGCCGACGTTGACGATCGCGCCTCCGCCGTGCGCCAGCATGTGCTGAATCTCGTACTTCATCGCCAGGAAGATTCCGCGGACGGACACGGCGAAGGCTTCGTCGAAGTCGGCGGCGGTCTTCTCGGCGAGCCGGCCGGCGGGCATCTCCTTCGCCGGGGTGTTTACGGCGAACTCGATGGGGCCGTAGCGGTCGGACGCTGCGCCGATCAGCTCGACGATCGACTGTTCTTCGGCGGCGTCGCAGCGGATGAAGATCGCCTCGCCGCCGGCCTCGCGGATGCCGCTGGCCACGGCCTCGCCGCGGTCGGCGCGCCGTCCTGCAACGACCACTCGTGCGCCCTCGCGGCCGAATTCCCGCGCTGTGGCCTCACCGATGCCGGAGGTCGCTCCAATCACGAGCGCGGTCTTGTCCTTGAACACCGCTTTCCTCCGACGTCTAATTTTGCTCTCGGCACCCTGCTGCGAACGGAGGGGTTCGGCAACCCGGCTCAGCCACGGAAGTGGGTGGCGACGTAGAGCGCGCAGCCGACGGCGGCGCCGACGACGGTGCCATTCATGCGGATGAACTGCAGGTCGCCGCCGATCACCAGCTCGAAGCGTTCGGTGATGGTCTTGGCGTCCCAGCCGCGGACCACCTCGACCATGAAGGCGGCCGCCTTCTGCCGATGGCCGAGCAGATGGAGCAGCGCCCGCTCCAGCCCGTCTTCGATCTTCGCCTGCATCGCCTCGTCGTCGGCCAAGGCGCGGCCGAAGGTGACGAGCGCGCGCTCCAACAGCTGGCGCGTGCGGGGCTCCGGCTCGGCGAGGTCGCGGGCCAGGGCGGCGGAGAACCGGTCCCAGACCGCGCCGATCCAGGCGTTGAGCTGGGGATGCGCGAGCAGGCGGTCGCGCATGGCGTTCCACTCCGCCGCCTGCGCCTCGGAGGTCTGTAGCCGATCGATCTGCCGGGCTAGGGCGGCGCGGAGACGCTCCCGCGTCTCGCTGCCCGGGTCGCGCAGCTCCAGCAGCAGATCGCTCGCCTCCTTGGTCAGGCGGCGCGCGATGCGGCGGTTGACGACCTTGGGCACCCACCAGCGGCTGCGCTCCTGCACCAGCCGGTCGATGTCGGCGCCGTGCTCGTGCGCCCAATCCAGCAGGGCGTCGACCACGTGCTCGAACATCACGTCGGCCTCGCCGCTCTGGGTCATGATCTGCAGCGCCTGGCCGACCAATGGGGCGAGATCGATCTCCTGCAGCTCCTCGCGCACCACGCGCGCGAGGAAGCCGCGGAGCTCCCCGTCGTCGAGGACGCGCAGCGCGTCGGGAACGACGCTCAGCACCGGCCCCATTACCGTGCGGGCGTTCGCCGGCTCGGCCAGCCACAGGGCCGCGCGGTGGGCCGGCCGTGCGGATCGCAGCCGCGGAACCAGCAGTTCCTCGGTCAGGAAGCTCTGCTCGACGAAGGTGGCCAGCGCCTTGCCGATGCGCTCCTTGCTGCGCGGCAGCACCGCAGTGTGCGGGATCGGCAGGCCCAGCGGGCGCCGGAAGAGGGCGGTGACGGCGAACCAGTCGGCCAGCCCGCCGACGATGCCGGCTTCGGCGGCGGCGCGGATCAGGCCGATGCCGTAGCCCGGATCGCGGTCGAGGTAGGTGGCGGCGAAGATCCCGCCCATCACCAGCAGCAGGGCGTTGGCGAGCATGCGCCGGCGGGCGAGCATCTTGCGGGCGATCGCCTCATCGCTCGGCGCGGGTGGTCCGGAATGCGCAGCAGGGTTCATCGGCGCTCACCGTAGCAGTCGTAGGGGAAGTGCGGCACGTTGCGGGGCAGTTGCCATGAGTGCGTCATGGAAGCTTCGCCGGCCATTGTTGGCGGGTCGCCAACAGGGAGTGCCAGCTTGAGCGGAGCCATGTTCACTCGCCGCGCGGCGCTGGCCGGCCTTGCGGGCCTGGCGGCCCCGGCGCTATTGCGGGCGCAGCCGACGCTGGGCGGAGATCCCTTCACGCTGGGCGTGGCTTCGGGCGATCCGGCCCCGGACGGCTTCGTCGCCTGGACTCGACTCGCGCCTCGGCCGCTGGAGCTGCACGGCGGCATGCCGATGACGCCGGTCCCGGTCGGATACGAGGTCGCCGAGGACGACGACTTCCGGCAGATCGCGCGCCGCGGTGAAACCATGGCCTGGCCCAACCTCGGCCATTCGGTGCACGTCGAGTTCGCGGGCCTCGAGCCAAATCGGCCGTATTGGTATCGGTTCAGCGCCGGCGGCGCACGCAGCCCGACCGGCCGGGGACGCACCGCGCCCGCCGCGGGCGCGTCGCTGGAGCGACTGCGCTTCGCCAGCGTCGGCTGCCAGCACTATGAGGAAGGGCTCTACACCGCTCACCGGCGGCTCGCGGGCGAGGAGCTCGATTTCGTCTGGTGCTACGGAGATTACATCTACGAGAAGGCGGGCGGTGCGATCGGCCAACCGGCGGCGCCCAAGCGGGGCAAGGTGCGCCGCCACATCGGCGACGAATGCTACAGCCTGGACGACTATCGGCTTCGCTACGCTCATTATCGCGCCGATCCCGACCTGCAGGCCGCCCACGCCGCGCACAGCTGGTGGACGACGTGGGACGATCACGAGACCGACAGCAACTGGGCCGCAGATCGCGATCAGGACGGCACGCCGCCCGAACTCTTCGACCTTCGCCGGCAGGCCGCCGCGCAGGCCTACTATGAGTTCATGCCGCTTCGCCGGAGCGCGCTGCCGCTTGGGCCCTCGATCCAGATCTACCGGCGCGCCGCCTACGGCGATCTGCTGGATTGCCATTTCCTCGATACGCGGCAGTTTCGCGACGATCAGCCCTGCGGCGACGAATTCCAGCCCCTCTGCCCAGAGGCGCTGGCGCCCGGCCGCAGCATCATGGGGGCGGCGCAGGAGCGCTGGCTGTTCGAGGGGCTCGCGCAGGGAACCGCGCGTTGGAACCTCATCGCCCAGCAGGTGATGGTCATGCAACTGGACCGCCGTCAGGTGGAGGCGGACCCGTCGTTCTGGAACATGGATTCCTGGGCCGGCTATCCCGCGGCCCGCGAGCGGCTGCTCAACCATCTCAAGCAGGCGAACCTGCACAACGTCGTGGTGACCAGCGGCGACGAACACCAGCACTATGCAGGCGAGCTTCGCGCCGACGGTGCGGACGGGCCGGTGCGGGCGGTCGAATTCGTCGCCACCTCGATCAGCTCCGGCGGCGACGGCGAAGATCAGCAAGCCGGCTCGGACCAGATCCTCGCGGACAATCCGCATCTGAAGTTCATGAACAGCCAGCGCGGCTATCTGTTGTGCGACGTCGGCCGCGACACCTGGCGGGCTGACTTCATGGTGCTGGACCAGGTCAGCCGCCCCGGCGGCAACCTCACGCGCCGCGCCAGCTTCGCCGTCGAACGCGGCGCCCCCGGTGTGCATCGGGCGTAGGGCCTCGACAACGGCTCGCCTACCGGGCGTGATGGCGGATCACGTCGTCTTTTCGAGGCTCGTTTGGCGCTGCTCCACCGATTGCTGACCGTCGCTGCGATCGTCGTGGGCTTCGCGTTGGCGGCCTGCGACCAGGGCGCCCAGCGGCCGCCGTGCCCGGCGGGAAGGGTGTGCCTCGAGTACGGCAACGATTTCGAGCCGCTGACCCTCGATCCGCAGCTCGCCCAGTTGGTCTCGGAGTCTGTGATCATCGGCGACCTGATGATGGGCCTGACGACGGAAACGCCTGAAGGCGAGGTCGCGCCGGGCATGGCGGAGCGTTGGGAGGCGAGCCCCGACGGCCTGACCTGGACCTTCCACCTGCGGAAGGCCGAGTGGTCGGACGGGACGCCGGTCACCGCGGACGACTTCGTCTACGCCTATCGGCGGATCCTCGATCCGAAGGTCGGCTCAGTCTACGCCTACATGCTGCAGCTTCTGAAGAACGGCGCGCCGGCCGCCGCGGGCAAGGCGTCCCTTGATACGATCGGCGTGCGAGCGCTCGATCCCCGCACCGTGCAGCTCACCCTCGAGCACCCGGCGCCCTATCTGCCGCAGATCCTGATGCACCAGAGCTTCTATCCCGCGCCGGCGCATGCGCTGCGCAAGTGGGGCGACGGGTGGGTGCAGCCGGGTCGCTACGTTTCCAACGGCCCTTACCGGCTGGCCGGGTGGCGATTGGGTGATCGGGTAATCGTGGAGAAGAACCCGCGCTTCTTCGACGCCCAGCACGTCTGCGTCGACCGCATCAGCTATTATCCGACGTCTGACTATGTCGCCGCCGAGCGCCGCGTCGCCCGCGGCGAGCTGGATATCAACACCAAGTTTCAGTCGAACCGGCTGGCGCATATCCGTGAGGCGATGCCGGGCTTTGCGCGCACACGCGTCTGGCTGACCACATCCTATCTCACCTTCAATACCCGCGATCCCGGGCCGCTGCGTGATCCACGCGTCCGCCGCGCGCTATCGGAAGCGGTCGATCGCGATTTCATCACCAAGCAACTCCTCCGGGCGAACCAGCAACCGGCGTACAGTTTCGTTCCACCGGGAACCGCGGGCGCCGAGCCGGGTGCGCGGCTGCGCTGGGCGGATCGGCCGTTCGCGGCGCGCCAGGCCGATGCGCGCGCGCTGCTCGCCCAGGCAGGCTATGGGCCGGGCAACCCGCTAAAGATCGAATTCAAGGTGGCCACGGTCACGGACACCTTGCTTCTGGCGCAGGCGGTGCAGGCCGATTGGCGGGCGATCGGCGTCGAGGCGCGTCTGGCGCAGAACGAGACGCAGATCCTCTTCTCGGCGCTCAATCAGCGCGACTTTCAGGCGTCGTTCGTGAGCTGGGTCGGGGATTACAACGACCCGCTGACCTTCCTCGACCTGTTCCAGTCGCAGACCGGCGGGCAGAACTATGGGGACTACAAAAACCCCGCCTACGACGCTTTGCTGGCGAGCGCCGCGCAAGAGCCGAATGGCGCCCGCCGGGCCGCGATCCTGCGCCGCGCGGAGCAGACCGTCCTCGACGACGAGGCGGTGGCGCCGATTTATTTCGGAGTGAGCCGCAACCTGGTGAACCCGCGGGTCACCGGCTGGGTCGACAACATCGCCGACCGCCACCGGGCCCGCTGGCTCTGCGTCAAAGGCGCGTCCTAAGCGTTTAGCGATACTCGTAGTGGCAGCGCTTCTTCTGCGCGCGGCTCTTGGCGATCTCGTGCCCGGCGACCGCGCCGGCGCCCGCGCCGATCAGCGTGCCGGTGGTGTTGTGGCCGACCGCGTTGCCGACCAGGCCGCCGCCGACCGCGCCGATCAGGGTGCCGTTGTTGGCGTTGCGGTGAACGGCCGAGTGGTTGTTGCAGACCAGTACGCGATGCCGGTGCGCGGCGTCGGCGGTGACCGGAACGGCGAGCAGCGCGGTGGCCGAAGCGGCCAGCGCGACTTTGGCGAGAACTGTCTTACGCAAGCGGAACTCCTTCGTCTGTTGCAACCCATCCCGCGGCGAAGAACCCCTTCCCACGCCCGAGGTTGCGCGCCGGCGGAATAGCGAGGCTTTGCGCCCGGGGTGCGGAACCCAAACGCCCATTAAGGTTTGTTTCGACGTCAGCCGGTTGCTGAGCAGTCGGAAGCCGGCCCCATTGGAGAAGATCTGATGTCCATTCTCGCCTGGATCGTTCTAGGCCTGATCGCTGGCTTCATCGCCAGCAAGCTTGTGAACCGGAGCGGGGGCAGTCTTGTGCTCGACCTGCTTCTCGGGGTCGTCGGCGCCTTCGTCGGCGGCTTCCTGTTCACCCGCTTCGGCGCCGCGGGCGTCACCGGCCTAAACCTCTACAGCATCCTTGTCGCCATCGTAGGCGCCGTGGTGGTGTTGTTCATCTACCATGCCATTGCTGGCCGCCGGACCATGTAGCCGGCGCCCCGATGGCGCTTGATTGAAGAGCCCCGCTCGTGTTCGAGCGGGGCTTTTTCGTCAGCGGAGCCAGGCCCTTCCCGCCCTGCGGCGAGGAGGGCCTGGGCTTGTTCAGGCGAGCCGCTTAGAGGCCGAACGCGCCGTTGAACAGGCGACGCACGGAGCCGAGATCGGCGCCGGCCGCGTCACGCGCCTTCAGGCTGGGCGCGCCGAAGGTGTAGCGCGCGCCGATCCTGAAGGTGTGGCTCTTGACTGGCGCGTCGTTCAGGTCCGCGTAGTCGTAGCCGGCGGTCACGCTCCAGGGCGTGCCGGCGAACTGGTACTCGGTCTCGGCGCCGATGCTCCAGCCGTCGACGTTGCCGAAGTTGGTGTCGATGTTCAGGTAGCCGGCCTGGGCCTGCACCTTCCAGTTCTCGTTGGCGAAGTAGCGAAGTTCGCCACGCACCGCCCACAGGTCCACGCCGCCGACGTTCTCGACGTCGCCCCACCCGGCCTGGCCGTACAGGGTGACCTTGTCGGTGACCGCGGCCTGACCTTCGACGCCGAGGCTCCAGATCGTCAGGTCGTCGGACGCGTCGACGCCGCCGAAGGCGCCCAGCAGAGCGTTGCCGCCGACCTTGGTGTTCAGGTGCAGCGTCGCGGCGTAGCTCACGTCGTCGAGGTCGCCGTCGAGGACGGAGACCTGGCCGTCGACCAGCGCGCCGAGCGAGCCGACGTCGAATTTGGCCGCGCCTTCGGCCTGGTAGGTTTGGAAATCAGGGTTCTTGCCCGGCACGACCACGGACGTGGTCGCGACGTTCACACCAGCATGGCCGACGACTTGCGCTTGAGCGGCGGTGGCGGCGAGAGCGATGGCCGCAGAAGCGGCGACAAAAAGAGAGGACTTCATACTTTATATTTTTCCCGTTGTACTAGAGCGGGTTGAGCGAATTCAGGCTCGATGTCGCGCCATTAGGCCGCTCAAGCCCTTGAACCTGGAAGATCACTTTGCGGTCAGGCGAATTGGTCTGACCGCGCCGTGCTCCAGGGGGCGCCCTCCTAGCTGCGCCGCAACCGGGTCGGCAACAGCTTAGCTCCGTATTCTGACTTTCCTGCGGCAGGCTGTGGCGAGATGGCCACAGTCCTGGGTTGCGCACTTGAAAGCCGCCAAGACCGGACTATGGCTCGCGCGCCTAGCGCATGGACAGACTGGGCGGCGCGGTTCGATCGCCGTTGGGCGCTTCGAGCTTCAAGGCCACCGCGGTCGAGTTGGGGCCGACTTCGCGCACGACCTCGGCGATATCCTGTTCGGTCACGCCGAGCCGCTCCGACCAGAACTGCAAGCACTTTTGATCGTGGACGTCGATCGTTCGACAATCCTCGAACGTGCGGGCCTCGTCGTCGGGCAGGGCCTGTTGGTGCTTGTCTCGCATTCGCGGGGGCTCCCGTGTCGAGACGTAGAAACGGCCCGATTACAACGGTGTTCCGCGTTCCTCTTGAGCGCGCCGCGTCAGTGCAGGCGAAAATCCCCATCGAGCGTTCGCAGCTCCGCCGGCTTGATCAGCCGCGAATGAGCGATGCTTACTTTGAACAGCGGGCCATCGAGGGTGCGGCTCCAGAAGTCGAGGAACTTCCTCAGCACCGGAAATTCGGGGAACAGATCGTATTCCTGCCAGATGTAGCTCTGCAGCAGCGCCGGGTGGTCCGGCATGCGGTAGAGGATCTCGGCGGTGGTCAGGCCATAGCCTTCGAGCTGTTTGCGGAATTCGGGCGACGCCTTCATCAAGCAACCTCGCGACCGTGAAAATAGGCGCGGGCGCGCCGGCGGCCGCGCACCTCGAATCTATGCCTGATTCGGGCAAATATTCCTTTAATTCAGAGATCTAGCACTCAAGCTTGGCGGCTGCTGCCAAGCCGAGCATCGTCAGCCTGCGAACAGCTCGGGCCGGCGCACCTTGAGCCAGAGGATCAGGGCCAGCGTCTTCATATCCTCGATCCGGCGCTCCTCCGCCCAGGCCCACAGCTGCGCTAGCGGGACTTCCATCACCGTGATCAGCTCGTGCTCCTCGGCGATCCCGCCGCCCCCCCCGGTGCGGTCGATGGCCAGGTAAGGCGCCAGATAGAGCTGCAGGCGCTCGCTGGAGACGCCGGGCGAGGCGAAGGCGCTCGCCACCGGCTCCAACTCGTGCAGCTCGACGCCGGCCTCCTCCATCGCTTCGCGGCGGGCGCAGGCTTCGGCGTCCTCGCCGTCGACCATACCGGCGATCGCCTCCAGCAGCTCCGGCGGCCCGTCGGCCCAAATCGCCGGCGCCCGCGGCAGGCTGACCACCAGCGCCATGCGCCTCTCGGGGTCGTAGGGCAGCACCGCAACCGCGTGGCCATGGTGCTCGATCTCGCGGGTGAAGGTCTGGCCGTCGCTCGTCGTCAGCGTCGCGCGCATGAGGGTCATGTAGCCTTGGTAGACAGTCTCGACCTTGCGTAGCTCGACGGGCATGGCGCTTCCTTTGACGGTCTACTGGAACTGGCGGGCGCGACGCACGGTTGCCCGCCCGTCACGCCTGGAACGCTCGACGATATCGGCCTGCCACGCCAGCGTGGTGGCGCGACACCCTCCCCCAACTCTCCCTCCCTCGCTGCCCTCGGGAGAGAGGGAACCGTCAACCCGTCAGCTTCTTGCCCTCGGCGGCGAGCCGTTCGAGGAGGGGGGCGGGTTTGTAGCGGGGGCCGTACTTCACCTCGAAGGCCTTCAGGCGCTCGACCACCTTGGCGAGGCCGACCTGGTCGGCGTGGTACATCGGGCCGCCTTTGTCGACTGGCCAGCCGAAGCCGTTGATCAGCGCCACGTCGATGTCGGAGGCGCGCGCGGCGATCCCTTGCTCGAGCTCCTTGACGCCCTCGTTGACCTCCAGATAGAGGCCGCGTTCGACGATCTCCTCGTCGCTCGCCTCGACCGCCGGGCCGCCCTTGGCCTTGCGGAAGTTGGCGATCACCTGCGCCGCCGCCTCCGACGGCTTCGGCGCGCCGCCCTCGTAGTCGTAGAAACCGCCGCCGCTCTTCTGGCCGCGCCGGCCGGCCGCCACCATCCAGCCGCGGATCGACTGCTTCTCCGGGTCGGCGATGACGTCGAGGCCCACCAGGTCGAGCATGGCGAACGGTCCCATCGGGAAGCCGAAGTCGTAGAACAGCTTGTCGACCCCAGCCGGATCCAGTCCCTCCAGCAGATAGGCCTCGGCCTCCTGGATGCGGGTGGTCGCGATGCGGTTGGCGATGAAGCCGGGGCCGACGCGCGAGACCACCGTGGTCTTCTTGATCCGCTTGCCGACGTCGAGAGCGGTGACCAGCGTTTCGGGCGAGGTCTTGTCGCCGCGTACGACCTCCAGCAGCGGCATGACGTTGGCCGGCGAAAAGAAGTGAAGGCCGACCACCCTGTCGGCGCGGCCGGTCGCCTTGGCGATCTCGTCGATGCTGAGGAAGGAGGTGTTGCTGGCCAGGATCGCGTCAGCCTTGCAGGCCTTGTCCAGCTTGGCGAAGACCTCCTTCTTGACGTCCATGTTCTCGAAAACCGCCTCAATGACGAGGTCGACGTCGGCCAGGGCGGACACGTCGAGCGCGCCCTGAATCAGGCCCATCTTGGCTTCGACCTCTTCGGGCTTGGCGCCGCGCGAGCGCGCATAGTTCTGGCGGATCACCGAGAGCCCGCGATCGAGCGCCTCCTGCTTCATTTCGACGATAGTCACGGGGGCGCCGATGTTGGCGAAGGTCATGGCGATGCCGCCGCCCATGGTTCCGGCGCCGACGACGCCCACCTTGCGGATCGCCCGCGGCTGGGTCTCGGCCGGCACGCCCGGCGGCTTCTGGGCGTTGCGCTCGGCGAAGAAGTAGTAGCGGCGCGCCGTCGACTGCGGGCTCATCGCGGCCTGCATGAAGCGCTGCTTCTCCAGCGCCATGCCCTCCTCGAAGGGCTTCTCCACCGCCGCTTCGACGCATTCGATGATCCAGTCCGGCGCGACCTGGCCGCGGAACTTGTCGGCCCTGGCCTTTCGGAACGCGGTGAACACCTCCGGCTTGCCGCGGAAGGCGGCGATCTTGTCCTCGCGGTCGCGAACGCGGACCCGCGGCCGGCCTTCGCGCACGACCTTGCGGGCGAAGCCGAGCGCGGCGGGCTTCAGGTCGCCCTCCGTCACCAGCTCGTCGACAAGGCCGGTCGCCAGCGCTTCGTCGGCGCCCATCGGCTTGCCCGAGGTGATCAGCTCCAGCGCGCTTTCGGGCCCCAGCACCCGCGGCAGGCGTTGTGTGCCCCCGGCGCCGGGAATCAGGCCGAGGTTGATCTCCGGCAGGCCTAGGCGGGCGGAGGGGACGGCCACCCGGAAGTGGGCGCACAGCGCCATCTCCAGTCCGCCCCCCAGCGCCGTGCCGTGGATGGCGGCGACGATCGGCCGATCCGCGCCGTCCATCAGCGCCTGGATCTCGTCCAGGCTCGGGCCCTTCATCATGTCGGCCAGATTGGTGATGTCAGCGCCCGCGATGAAGGTGCGTCCGTCGCAGATCAGTACGACCGCCTTGGCCGGGCCGGCGAGCGCCGCCTTGAACCCCTCGAACATCCCCTCGCGGACGGCGAGCGACAACGCGTTCACCGGCGGCGAATTGATCGTCAGCACCGCGACCTCGCCATCCAGGGAGAGGTCGGTCACAGAATTGATCGCCGTCATCGTGCTCGTCCTGACTGCCGTTGTCGTCGGGCTTGACTGCAAAGGGATTGGCGACGCCTGCCGGTTCCAAGTCAATCGGCGCCACGCTTTGGCTTGGTTGTGCGCTATGAACCTTGGCCGACGCCCTTCAGGAGCCGTTTTTGAACGACGCCGCGATGCCGAAGACGCCCGCCCGAAACCTGCGCCTGGCGTTGGCGATCGTCGGCGTCGTGGTGCTGGCGGCGCTGCTCCTGCTTTACGCCGCACGTCGGATCATCGCCCGCGAGGCGCTGACCGCCTGGCTGAAATCCAAAGGAGTGCCGGCCGAAGCGCAAATCCAGGCGATCGGGCCGGCGGGGGTGACCGGCTCCATCGTCATCGGCGATCCGCAGCGGCCGGACCTGACCATCGAGCGGGCGGAGATCGGCTACGGCCTGTTTGGCTTCGAAGTGCGCTCGGTCCGCCTCGTCCGGCCGATCGTGCGGGCGCGGCTGCATGACGGCCAGCTCTCCGTCGGCATGCTCGATCCGTTGATCGCCCAGTTCCGCAAGGCGCCGCCGAGGCCCAACGCCGCCCAGCCGCAGATCACGGTGGAGCGCGGTATCGTGCTGCTCGCCACCGACTACGCCCCGGTGCGGATCGACGCCGACGCCGAGCTCGCCGACGGCCGGCTCGAGCGGCTGGCGGCGCGCACCGCGCCGACCAGGCTGCGCGGCAAGGGCTTCGACGTCAGCCTGGGCCAGGCGAGCCTCGACGCGCGCCGGGTGTTCGACCGCGTCGACCTGAATCTGGACGCGCCGATCCTGGCGGCGCAGACGCCGACGTTGACCGCCGCCAACGCCCGGCTGCGCATCAAGGCTGCCGGCCCCTATCCCCACTTCAAGACGCGCCGCGGCGATGGGGCGGTGGTGGCCCACGCCGAGTTGACCGGCAGCCGCGTCGGCGTCGCCGGCCAGACCGTTCGCAATGGCGTCGCCACCGCGGCGCTGACCGGTGAGGCGCGCGGTTGGCTGGACACCTTGACCCTCACCGGCCGCGCCGTCGGCAACGTCCGGGCGAGCGGCTTTGACGCGGGCGGTGGCCAGGGCGGGGGCCTGGAAGCGAGCGGCGTCGCCGAAGACCTGCGCTGGAGCCGCAAGAGCGGTGACGCGGTGACCGCGCGGCTCGCGGCGACCGCCAGCGTCGCCAGCTACACCCGCGAGGCTTTGAAGGTGACCAACGCCACTGGTTCGGCGCGCGGACCCATCGGCTTCGACCGCAAGGGCGCCGACCTCGACCTCGCTGTTTCAGCGTTGGGCCGCGGCGCCTGGACCGGGCTCGGCACGCCCATCGCCCAGGACTCCACCGAGATCGCGGCGGTCAAGCGCGCCGCCCAAGGGTTTCGCTTCGCGGCGCCGGCGCTCGCCGTCCGGGGCCGCGACGGCCATGTGCACGCCAGGCTGGCGCAGCCGGTGCGGCTGCTGCCTGACCGCGGAGGGGCGGCGACCCTGACGCCGGCCGGCGTGGGCTGGCGGCTGGCGGTCGCTGGCGGCGGCCTGCCGAAGGTCGACGCCGACATCCGCCGCTTCGCTCTGGCGAAGGACGGCGGCGTGGCGACCGGCAAGGTGAAGGCTGCGCTCTCCATCGGGCCGATCGAGCGGGGCGTATTCGACGCGTCCGGCGCGCTTAGGCTCGGGGCGGCGGGGGTCAGTTTCACCGCCGACAGCTGCGTCCGCGCCACCGCCGCCAAGATGGAGTTCGGTGAGAACGACGTGGAACAGGTTGCGGGTCGGATCTGCCCGACCGGTCGTCCGCTGCTAACGATGAACGCCGGCGACTGGAGGATCACCGGCCGGGCCGAGGACGTCTCACTCGCCGTGCCCTTCCTGCAGGCCCGCGTGGCGCACGGCGGCGGCAGCCTGGACCTGATCTCGCGCCAGGCGGTGTTGTCGGCGCAGGCGCAGGTGACCGCCGCGGAGGTCTCCGATGCAGCGCCGGCCACGCGCTTCCGCCCGGTCGGCGTCACCGGCGACGCGAAGCTGGCCCACGACCTCTGGACCTCGAACCTGCTGATCCGCGACCCGGCCGGCCGACAGCTGGCGACCGCCGTGCTGACGCACAAGATGGCCAGCGGCGAGGGGCAGGTGCAGATCGACAGCGGCCGCCTCCACTTCACCGAGGGCGGGCTGCAGCCGCCGGGCCTCTCGCCGCTAGCGGCGGCGATCGGCTCGCCGGTGGAGGGCGAGGCGATGTTCACCGGCGGCTTCCGTTGGAAGCCGGGCGTGATCACCAGCTCGGGGGTTCTGGAGGCGCCGCGTCTCGACTTCGTCAGCCCTGCCGGCGCGGTGAAGAACATGAGCGGGCGGATGGAGTTCACCAGCCTCGCGCCCCTCACTGCAGCGCCCGGCCAGACCTTGCATGCGGATCAGGTGACGACGGCCCTCGGCCCCGCCACCAACCTCGAGATCGCGTTCGGCCTGCAGCCGGAGCTGGTGCGGGTCAGCGGCGGCCAAGCGGCGATCGGCGGCGGCGTGGTGCGGATCGAGTCGCTGGAACTCCCCTGGGCGCCCGGCAAGCCGATCTCCGGCGTCGTCCGGCTGGAGGGCGTGCAACTGCACGACCTCGTCGAGGCCTCGCCGTTCGGCGACAAGGTCGAGCTCGACGCAAAGGTCAGCGGCCGCATCCCCTTCACCTCCGAGGGCGAGAAGGTGCGGGTGCGCGAGGGATCGTTGGAGGCCGTGCAGCCGGGCCGCCTCTCGATACAGCGCACCGCGCTCACCGGCGTCGAAGCCAGCGGCGAGGCGACCGCGTCTGGCGCCCCAGGCGCGCAGGCCGTCGCGCCGGAGCCTGGGACCGACACCTTCAGCGACTTCGCCTATCAGGCGATGGAGAACCTCGCCTTCTCGACGTTGACGGCCAAGGTCGACAGCCGGCCGGACGGGCGCCTGGCGGTGCTGTTCCACATCATCGGCAAGCACGATCCGCCGCAGCACCAGGAGATCAAGCTGACGCTGATCGACCTGATCCAGCGCAAGTTCCTGAACCGCAGGTTGCCGTTGCCATCCAACACCGGGGTCGATCTCACGCTGGACACGACTCTCAACCTGGACGACCTCTTGGCGGATTATGCGGAATTCCGCCGGCTGCACGGTTCAGCTCCGGTTCAGCCGAAATGACGAAAGGATGCCGCGTTGAGACGAACGGAGACGAGCGCATGACCGGCCGAACGCCGATGCTGGCCGCCCTGGGAGGGTTGCTCCTTCTTGGCGCCTGCGCCCCGACGGTGACTGTCGACGTCAAGCCGATCACCATCTACGCCAAGCTGGACGCCGACGTCCGGCTGCGCCTGGACCAGGAAGTCAAAGACCTGATCCAGAAAAACCCGAACCTCTTCTAGGTTGGAATTTGAGATGCAGACGCGAGACATCCTAGGCGTGAGCGCCGCGGTCCTGGCGGCGCTGGCCCTTCCCGTTGCGGCGGTGGCGCAGTCCGCCGGCGCCAAGGCCACGGTGGACGCCGCCAAGGCCGCCGGCGTGGTCGGCGAACAGGCCGACGGCTTCCTGGGCATCGTCAGCGGCGGCGACGCTTCCGTGCGCGCAGCGGTGGCCGAGATCAACGCGGGCCGCGCCGAGGTCTACCGCGAGGCCGCCGCCAAGACCGGCGCCACGCCCGCCGCCGCCGGCGCTTCGGCCTTCGTCACCACCATTCTGCCGCGACTGGCGCCGGGGACATACTACAAGCCCAACGGCGGCGGCTGGGCGAAGAAGTAAAGTTCGCCTCTCCCTCTCTGTTTCGCAGGGGGAGAGGGCGCTTCAGCCCGCCTTCACCTTCGCCCGGTACGCGTGCAGCAGCGGCTCGGTATAGCCGTTGGGCTGCTCGACGCCTTCGAACACCAGGGCGCGGGCGGCCTGGAAGGCCAGGCTCTGGTCGCGGCGGCCGGCCAGCGGCTGGTAGGCGGCGTCGCCTTCGTTCTGCTGGTCGACCTTGATCGCCATGCGATCGAGCGCCGCGTCGACCTCGTCGGCCGTCGTGACGCCATGAAGCAGCCAGTTGGCGACGTGCTGAGAGGAGATCCGCAGCGTCGCGCGGTCTTCCATCAGACCAACGTCGAAGATGTCCGGCACTTTTGAACAGCCGACGCCCTGGTCGACCCAGCGCACCACGTAGCCGAGGATGCCCTGGGCGTTGTTGTCGAGCTCCTCGCGGATCTCTTCCGGCTGGAAGTTGCGTCCGACGGCGACTGGCACGGTCAGCAGCTTGTCGAGCGGTGCGACGGCTTCGGCCTTGCGCTCAGCCTGGCGGGCGAAGACGTCGACCCGGTGGTAGTGGGTGGCGTGCAGCGTGGCCGCGGTGGGCGAGGGCACCCAGGCGGTGGAGGCGCCCGAGTTCGGATGGCCCACCTTCTGCTCCAGCATGTCGGCCATGCGATCGGGCGCGGCCCACATGCCCTTGCCGATCTGCGCCTTGCCTGAGAGGCCGCAGGCCAGGCCGATCTGCACGTTGCGGTCCTCGTAGGCCTTGATCCAGTCGGCGCTCTTCATCTCGCCCTTGCGGACCATCGGGCCGGCCCGCATTGAGGTGTGGATCTCGTCGCCGGTGCGGTCGAGGAAGCCGGTGTTGATGAAGACGATGCGGTCCTTTACCGCCGCGATGGTGGCGGCGAGGTTGGCGCTGGTGCGGCGCTCCTCGTCCATCACGCCGATCTTCAGCGTGTGGCGCTCCAGGCCCAGCAGATCCTCGATGGCGTCGAACAGTCGGTTGGCGAAGGCGGCCTCCTCGGGCCCGTGCATCTTCGGCTTGACGATGTAGATCGAGCCTTGGCGGCTGTTCCTGAAGCGGCCAAGGCCCTTCAGATCGTGCAGGCCCACGAGGCTGGTGATCACCCCGTCGAGGATGCCTTCGGGCGCTTCGCCGCCGCCGGCCAGGCGCACCGCCGGCGTGGTCATCAGGTGGCCGACATTGCGCACGAACAGCATCGAGCGGCCCGGCAGCACGATCTCGCGGCCGTCGGGGCCGGCGTAGACGCGGTCGGCGTCCAGCGCCCGGGTCACGGTCCTGCCGCCCTTGTCGAAGCTGGCTTCCAGGTCGCCGCGCATCAGGCCGAGCCAATTGGAATAGGCCTCGACCTTGTCCTCGGCGTCGACCGCGGCGATCGAATCCTCCAGGTCGACGATGGTGGTCAGCGCCGATTCCAGGATGATGTCGGCGATGCCGGCCGGGTCGTCCTTGCCGATGTTGTGGCTACGGTCGAACACCACCTCGATGTGCAGGCCGTTGTGGCGGAACAGGCGCACCGCGCCGCCATCACGCTGACCGATGTACTGCGAGGGGTCCCTCAGCGCGATGCCGCTGTCGGGGTTGGAGAGATCCGCCCACCTGCCGTTCGCCAGCGGCACGGCCTCGTCGAGGAAGGCCTTCGACCAGGCGATCACTTGAGCGCCTCTGGCCGGATCGTACCCCTTGCCGGCGGCCGGGCCCGGAATCGCATCGGTGCCGTAGAGGGCGTCGTAGAGGCTGCCCCAGCGCGCATTGGCCGCGTTGAGCACGAAACGTGCGTTCAACACCGGCACGACGAGCTGCGGGCCGGCCATCGTCGCCACCTCGGCGTCGACGTTCTGCGGCGCCACTTCGAACGGCGCCGGCTCCTCCACCAGATAGCCGAGCTCGCGCAGGAAGCTCTGGTACCGCGCATTGTCGATCGGCTGGCCGCGGCGGGCCTCGTGCCAGGCGTCGATCTTGGCCTGCAGCTCGTCGCGCCGCGCGAGCAGGGCCGCGTTCTCCGGGGCGAATTTCGCATAGAGCGCCGCCAGTCCCGACCAGAAGGCCGTGGGCTCGATGCCGACGCCGGCCAGCGCACGCTCCTCGACGAAGCGGACCAGCGGCTCGGCGACCTGAAGCCCGGCCTTATCGATCATCTGCGGCATGCTCTGTTTCCTCGATCCTCCCCTCAGGGGGAGGTGGCCAAAGGCCGGAGGGGGCTTCCACTCAGAAGTCGCCGCAGTCGCCTGCAGCTTCTGAGCGGAAGCCCCCTCAGTCAGCGTCGCTGACAGTCCCCCCAGAAGGGGAGCAACTAATTTTAGCGCGGCGGCAGGGTCAGCTGCTCGGAGGTGATTGCATACTTCGCCGTGGCGCAGCTGCGGGTCTTCTCCGAGATGTTCTTCCACGCCGCGCGGGCGTCGTCGCGGGTCTTGAAGGGGCCGAGTACCTCCGGCTGACCTGCCTTCAGCGTGTGGAAGGTGGTGCTGGAATACTCACCGCCGACAACCCAAAAGCGTTCCGTGGTCATGGTCCTTGCTCCTCGCGGGGGATCCGGCGGACGGGGTCTCCGCCCGCCGGTGGCCAGCTCGTCCTAGGCGAACTGGTTCATGGTGTTGTGGACGCCGCCGGCCTTCAGGGCGGCTTCGCCGGCGAAGTATTCCTTGTGGTCGTCGCCGAGGTCCGAGCCTGACATGTTCTGGTGCTTCACGCAGGCGATCCCTTGGCGGATCTCCTGGCGCTGCACGTTCAGGACGTAGCCGAGCATGCCCTGGCTGCCGAAGTATTCCTTCGCCAGGTTATCGGTGGACGGCGCGGCCGTGTGGTAGGTCGGC